>Ga0364873_10012_pt1 | contig 114741 bp, 97 predicted proteins | sample ExccelAu500001D3_2_FD_206928 | JGI IMG/M metagenome (GOLD analysis project Ga0364873, IMG submission 206928) | Enriched cells from Trout Bog Lake Hypolimnion, Wisconsin, USA - BchlTB.Aug07.5000.01.D3 | ecosystem: Environmental > Aquatic > Freshwater > Lake > Hypolimnion/Profundal zone | place... | reverse complement strand
GGGAAGGGTGTCCCGAAGCTCGTCTGCACTCGACCCCAAGTCCCGGACGCTTCTGGTGGAAGTCGACGTCAACAACTCCGATCGCAAAATCCTCACTGGCGCCTACGCCGTAGGAAAGATCGTCCTTGAAACGCATCGTCATGTTCTCAGCCTGCCGTCAAAAGCCGTTGGCTCGGAGAAGTCAGGGCGATTCGTGTGGGTCAATGACGGCAATAAGGCGAAGCACGTCCCGGTCAAGACCGGATTTGACGACGGAAGCCATGTTGAGGTTAAAGAGGGGCTAAAGGGAGACGAGCAAGTCGTTGCCGACAAGCTGGATTCGGTCACACCGGGAATTGCGCTGAAAGTGAAGGGATAGAACAATGGAAAGCAAACCGAAGTGGCTAGATTACGCCGGGCAATCGACCTCCGAACTGATCGATTTGGCGGGGGAGTATCGGATCGACTCGATCGTCTGCGCCTTCGAACAAGCTATCGGGCAGAAGGAGGACTCGTCGACCCAGAGCGAAATCAGTTCCGAAGAGCGGACCGTTTTGGCGATCGAAGCACTTGAGCGCGAGGTGAACAACGGCGGCTACGACCAGTTCTTCCGCAACTTGTCTCGCGAATACGTTCCGGTCATCGTTCGCGAGCTTCAGAGAATTGGGTGTACCGAAGCAGCAGCGCTAACCCAAAGGGCAATCGACATCCTCGCCATTCAAGGTGGCTTGACCCATGGCGCAATCGCGGCGGCGATGGCCGAAGAGGACGATTCGCGCGCCGAGAAGCTTGGCGAGTGCGATGACGCGTACTACTCATCCATCGGAGATCTAGCCGGCCCGCTCTTTGAGTTCATCAAAACAAATCGGACACGAATCGTCATTGGCTGACTGCGATTGAGCCCTCCAGACTTATGGTGACGGCGTGAAATCATCGATCAACCCCAAATCCAACGAAACACCAAATTCGCGTTGGCCCGAATTTCTACCAGAACCGTAATTGGGATGGATTGCGAACTCACTTGCTCGCGATTGGTCACGCAACTCCCACTCTGTTTCCGCCTAGAAGAGCCTTCCTAGTAAAGACGCAAGGTTCTTCCATGGTCGACTAATAAGTCATATCCATTTAGTGTTTCACAGTGAACCGGCGACCATATTGGCATCAGGTCACGCAATAGTGCACTAAGCGCCGACCTTGCCAAGGCACTCTGCGCGAGATTGCGGACCTAAGGATTGCAGATGACAATACATTCGGTTGGTGCATCTTCGGCGCTGATTCACTTGAGTTTGTAGGCGCAAGGAATGGAATGAGCCCAAAGGCAGAGAAGTCGAGATCGGCATTTGAATCCGTCGGCATCCTCTTCTTGTGTCGGGGGTCAATCGGCTTTATTGCAACAGTATCCTGCCGCTCTCCCCAGGATGTTTGACTTTCGACGTGCCCTATAATCTTATGCACTTGTGAATACAATGGGTAGCGAATGTGCCGCGAGGCAAGCGATTTTAGGTTCGGGTCGGATGTAGTATTCCGCTATTTTTGCGAAAATCAAGGGACTTGAAGTAAGCCTGCAGAATCACCATTGAGGATATGCTAGCATCATATCATGGCAGTTACACAAGCGCAACTTAATGACGCATATGCAAGCGGGCAACGCGATGGTGCGGCGAACCGATACGATCCCCCAATCAACTTTTGGAAAAGCGCAACAGGCTTTGCGAATGACGATGAGCTTGCGTTGAAGGATTCTTACGACAAAGGCTACGAACACGGTCGTTCTCAACGGTGAGCCAAAAGCTCATTAAGAAGTTCTGGATCGAAACACTGCCCATATTTGTGTTCAAAGTGGACTCATGGAGCCCTTTACATCGAAGGCGATGGCTCCAAGTTGGCGCCCATTGGGGGCCATCTGGGCCGAGGGCAGGTTGCGGTGAAAGAAGTTGCTACGTTCGTAGCTTAACCCTCAAGGGTCTCTGATCAGAGCGCGAGCAACCGGCCCAGCCAGGGGCCAGGCGAGAATAGCAGGTGAAGAATCTCCTCCTCATCAGGGTGGGGATTCATCGATTCACTATGCAACTCGAAAACCGTAACGCCCGCCTCCTTCACCGATACAATCCTAACAAAGTACGCGGGATCACGTGAGGCCGCGTGGAGCATCATCACCTCGAGGTCCTCCACCGAATGCGAGCACCACTCTGAGAGTGCGCAGGACTCAGTAAGTGCTTTCGCCATACCTTCGATGAAGTCGAGATGGCAGAAAATCTCGAAGGCGTCCTCGATCACCCTGCCTCTAAGCGATACCTTCGCTACCTGGTTGAGTATTCGCTCGTATACGGGCTGTTCCGACCTAAGAATGTCGAACTCGCTTCTGGGCATCTTTCGATCAACGGGATCCATGGCGAGGGTTGGGGATTGCCCGGGCCTCCTGTTGTCTTCGTCGAAGCGCGGCGGTTGAGGTGAAATGAGCGCTTCCTTCTTCTTTCCGAACGAGGGGAATTTCATGCAGTTATCTGTGGGCTCGATTGTGCTCGTAGCCTTTGTCGTATGCGTCCATGAGCTGGTGCTCCTACTACAGTTGATCGGTGAATCGTACTTAATCGCAGCACCGTCACTCTGCCTTTGAGCACAGCAACGTCGAGATCCGACCTATACATAGCGTAGCACCGAGGCCTCAGAAGATCAACCCTCCGAACAGTGATATGCATACGCAAGTTAGCTATAAGAGATGGATGTTTACCATAAAGTGAACTTAGTAGCAATAACATGGCAAATTGTGCGTGCAGTGAATTCTTGGCGGAACGATCCAGGCATGGTGAAGATAGGTTTCGACTTGCCCTTTCATGCGAGGAACGCACAGATTAAAAGTTATTAAATGGCACATAGAAGAAGAGGCTATGTGGTCGATGGACCGACTGAAACGCAGGCGATGAACGGCGAATGGCGACTTGGGTCGTTCTCCGTAATCATGGGCCACGCCTATCTATCAACAGCTTATCGTTCCATCGGGTGGAAATGACGCACTTAGTTGGGGGACGAAACGTGCAAGGATCAATGCGGAATTCGAGTCGGCAGACGCACAACCCGACAAAGAGACGCCTGAAGCAAAACTTGAAAATGACTGATTGAACGAAAACTCGGCGGCACCATTCAATTCGGACAAGTTTGGGCCAGCGACAAGCTTCACGCACAGTTTATTGGCCGGGCAATATCGCTTGAGGGAATGCCGATCGTCTTGGGAAGATTTGTTCTTGAGAAGATGAAAGAGCCTTACTGGGTCAATGGCGTGCTGTTCTCCGATGATCTTGTACATCTGATAACGGAGAAAGCCGGGGACCATGCCGACTTGATCGACCAAGCGATGGCAATCGACAAGAGGATTCGATCCCTGCTCTCCCTGTGTCGCCCATGAGAACTTTCTATATCGAGCCCTTCGCCCGCAAACCAAAGTGACTTGGCTTGGTGCCAAAGATTGCGTATGCAACGATAACTGGATGCGTTCGACTTTGTTTAGTGGCGCGCAGAGACGCAAAGTCGCAAAGGAGATGGAGGGGCTTGCTAGGATGTGGATAGGTCGAAAGCAAGCCATTCCGGATGCAGGAGAAGGAGCCTATTTTTATGCGGTCACTCAACAAAGTGCTTCTTATCGTAGCTGTCCCTTGATGTAGAATCCAGTGAAAACATGAAGAATCTCACAGTTTCACTGGATGACGAGATCTATCGAATGGCCAGAGTCGAGGCGGCAAAACGGGACTCCTCGGTCTCGGCTCTTGTGCGGCAGTTCTTGATCGACTTGGCATCGAACGAGAACCGTTATGAGAGACTCAAGCAGCAGGAATCCGTCGTGCGGGAGCAAATCGCCCAATTCAACGCCGGCAACAGACTCTCCAGGGACGAACTCCACGAGAGGGACGCTTGAAGCCGCAACACTTTCTCGACACAAATATCCTCCTGTATTCGATCAGCACTGCGCCAGAAGAACAGCAGAAGAAGACGAAAGCGATCGACCTCCTTGCGATGGATAGAGGCGCATTATCCATCCAAGTACTTCAGGAATTCTATGTGCAGGCAACTCACGCGACTCGGTCGGACCGCCTTCCGCACGACTTAGCCGTGCAACTGATAGCGACCTGGGCTCGGTTCGCGGTCCAAGATTTGAACCTGACGGTTTTCGGGCGTGCGCTTGCGATCAAAGATCGATTCGGCCTCTCCTACTGGGACAGCGCGATAGTCGCAGCAGCATTGACCTTAGGTTGCACGACGTTGTATTCGGAAGACATGGGCCACGGTCAGACTTTTGACGGTGTTGCCGTCGTAAACCCGTTTCTCTAGGAATTGCCAGTGAAGGATTGCGCCATCGAGGCGGGCGGCTGTTAAGGCTGAAAGGGCAACTTCTAGGGCCGATGTGCGCTGTCGGGCTCTTGTTTGCCATTTTCGTATCGTTCCGATAGGCGCCGTCGTCGGTACAGCGCGACACGACGGTAAAGCGAAACAAGCGCGGCTGTCGGGGAGTCGTAGAGTTAGAGGAAGGAGGCTCCAGTCGTGAGCATAACTAGTCTTCAGGCGCTTTTCTTGTGGTGCACGGTCATCAACTACTGCCTACTGATCTTGTGGTGGGTCCTGATCCGGTTACCCCATGGGTGGATTTACCGGCTTTCCGGGAAGCCTTTCCAGGTCAGCGAGGCGCAGTTCGACGCATACAATCTGATCGGGATCATCTTTTACAAGATGGCGATCATCATGTTCTTCTTGGTTCCAGCAATCGTTCTGCGGTTAGTCGGCTAGCACTTGTGCGATGGCCGAAGCAGGAGCACCGGGTATCGCTCGCAGATCACCTGGTGCAGCGATGAACTGCCCACCATGACCCGGTCGATAAACCCGTGGCCATGGGATCCCACGATGAGTAGGTCTGCCTGCGTCTCCTTCATCTCTTTGTGGATCATCTCTTCGACATGTCCGGAGACGACCTTCGAGTCGGTCGGAATTCCATGCTCGGTGAGCCAGTGAGCGATCTCACAGCCCCGCGTCGTTAGGTTGGCTTGCGCTTCGTCGAGGGCCGTATGAGTATCGCGATGGTGGATGAACGAAAGATGCCCTTCATGCTTGGCACGCTCATGAACGGTTAACAGCGTCGCATGGGAGATCCCCTTCGGAGCGAATTTGACGAGTAGCTTAACGCACTCGGCGCAGTACGGCGATTGGTCGGTGGCGAAGACGACGCGCAGTGGTTCGTCTGGCAATGCGTCTTCTCTGGCGACGAGGATCGATTGGGTACCCGAAATGGCAAGTCCCCTGGCGACGCTGCCGCCGAACACTGCGCCGATCGTGCTCCTTACCGTCGAAGTCACCGCGATGAGGCTTGCATCGACACGAACGGCGGTATCGATAAGCGTCCGTGTCGGAAACCCTTCGGTCAGTTCCGATTTGGGGTGCAGGTCAAGCCGAGTCGCCTCTCGATGTGCGTCGGCGAGGACGCCTTCGCCTGCCTCTCGGAGCGTCGAATAGATCTCATCGGTCTCAACGAACATGCCGTATGCGCTATAGGGCAAGGCCAGTTGCATCGGCTCGGTTGCGTGCAACAAGACGGTCTCATCGATGTCGAGTTTGAGGCGCCCTAATAGTTCGATTACGGAAGTCGAACGTCTCTCCAGGTCTACACCCACAACACATTTCATAAACTGTGCTCCTGAGTTCTCCTACTATAAAGTATCGCCATCGGGCCCTGCGTGACAGTCGTTTCTTTCCCGTCATCTGTTCTGAGGACATTGCATTCCGACGACAGGTTAGGTAAGCAGATCAACGGCTTCCTTGGCGATTTGACGCTCTTCGTCGGCCTTTACAACCCAGACCGACACCTGGCTTCCATCGTCGATTCGTGCGACCGATTCAGTCGGTTTGCTTGAAGCGTCGGAGGTTTTGAGGTGAACTCCAAGGAACGCGAGGCGGTGGCAGATTCTCTCGCGCATGAGGGTCGAGTTCTCCCCGATTCCGCCAGTGAAGGCGATCGCGTCGAGCCCTTCGAGGGCGACGGCGTAGGCGCCGATGTATTTGGCGATTCGATAGGCGAACACGTCGAGCGCGAGCTTGGCGAACGGATTCCCTTCAGCTTCTGCTTTTTCAAGCTCTCTGACATCGCCGGTGAGGCCGGACATTCCAGCCAAGCCGCTTTCAGAGTTCAGCATTTTGTCGAGCTCGCGCATATGGATGTGCTGCTCGCGCTCCAGATAGAGGATCAGTCCCGCGTCGATATCGCCGCATCGAGTCCCCATGACGAGCCCTTCGAGCGGAGTCATTCCCATGCTTGTATCGATACTAACGCCGTTGAGGATCGCGCAGGCGCTTGCCCCGTTCCCTAAGTGGCAGGCGACGAGTTTGTCCACCTTCATACCCTCGATGGATCGCAGATGCTCGGCGACGTATCGGTAGGAAATCCCGTGGAAGCCGTAACGGCGGAGGCTGTGCAGTTCGACGAGTTCTCGTGGCAATGCATAGTTAGCGGCGACGGCAGGCAAAGCGTGGTGAAACGCGGTATCGAATACAGCAACGACAGGGATATCGCCAAGGCACTTTCGCGCCGAATCGATCGTCTCGACATCGCGCGCATTGTGGAGCGGAGCCAACGGCGATAGCGCCTTGATCTCGTCAAGAACTGCGTCGTCGACCAAGACTGGGCCGCTGAAGTTCGGTCCGCCGTGAACCACGCGGCATCCGATCGCCTCGATTCTTGAGTGTTCTTGGCAAGACTCGACGGCATGTCGAACTGCCTGCGTAAGCTTGACGGCGCCTACCGACTTTGACGTGTGCACGCCGGGTGAGTCGTCGATCCTCAGTGTCGCTTCGGATGTCCCAAGGCGCTCCAGGGTGCCGCGAAGCAGGCATTGGTCGGCGCCCGGCTTCTGAATCGAATGCAGGGCGAACTTCAGACTCGAGCTTCCCGGATTCAGGCTGAGGACGTTCATTGCGTCAATATGGCCAAACCCAGTCGCGGATTTCAGGCATATCGTCGCCATGTTCGCGAATGTAGTCGTGGTGCTCCATCAGCCGGTCTCTGATCCACTGCTGAGTGTAGGCGGCATGGTACCCAAGAGACGGAACTCTCTCGATCACATCGCCGACCAGATGGAATCGGTCGATTTCGTTGAGGACGCACATATCGAACGGAGTCGTCGTCGTGCCTTCTTCCTTGTATCCACGAACGTGGAAATTATGGTGATTGGTGCGCCGATAGGTTAGGCGATGGATCAGCCACGGATAGCCGTGGTAGCAGAAAACGACTGGTTTGTCGGTCGTGAACAAGGTGTCGAAATCGGCGTCGCTGAGGCCGTGCGGATGCTCCTTCGGTGGTTCCAACACCATCAAATCGACGACATTGACGACACGGACCTTGAGGTTGGGGCATCTCTCACGGAGAATGGCGACCGCGGCCAAAGTCTCCAGTGTTGGAACGTCTCCGGCGCAGGCCATTACGACATCGAGGTCGCCGCCGTCGTCGTTGCTTGCCCATTCCCAGATTCCAACTCCGGCTTTACAGTGCTTGATGGCTGATTCGATTTCGAGGAACTGAAGCTGCGGCTGTTTGCCGGCAACGATGACGTTGATGTAGTTTTTGCTGCGCAGACAATGGTCCGTCACGGAGAGAAGCGTGTTGGCGTCGGGAGGTAGGTACACCCTCACAATCTCCGCTTTTTTGTTGACCACGTGATCGATAAAGCCGGGATCCTGGTGACTAAAGCCGTTGTGGTCTTGCCGCCAGACGTGGGATGTCAGCAGATACGTCAGCGAAGCGATCGGCTTTCTCCACGCGATCTTGCGGGTCACCTTCAGCCACTTTGCATGCTGATTGAACATCGAGTCGACGATGTGGATGAACGCTTCGTAGCACGAGAAGAAGCCGTGCCTGCCTGTAAGCAGGTATCCCTCAAGCCAACCTTGGCAGTTGTGCTCGCTGAGGATCTCCATGACACGTCCGTCTTGGGCGAGGTGGTTGTCTCCCTCGATGATCCGTTCCATCCAAACACGGCTCGTGACGTCGAAAACGGCATCGAGGCGGTTGGAGGCGGTTTCGTCGGGGCCGAACACTCGGAAATTTCGCTCCGACTTGTTGGCGGTCATCACATCTCGCAGTAACTTCCCGACAAGGCGAGTGGACTCGGCAAAATGGGTTCCGGGCTTTTCAACGGCGACGGCGTAGGCCCGGAAGTCGGGCATTGCGAGTTCTCGAAGCAGTAGCCCTCCGTTTGCGTGAGGATTGGCGCTCATGCGCCTCTCTCCCGTCGGAGGTAATGCGGCCAGTTCGGGGATTAACTTGCCTGTGCCGTCAAAAAGCTCCTCGTGCCGGTAGCTGCGCATCCATTCGTCGAGCAGGGCGAGGTGTTCGGGAGTGTCGATCTTAGCAATCGGTACCTGATGGGCTCGCCAGGTCCCTTCGCACGGAAGACCGTCGACGACTTTCGGCCCAGTCCACCCTTTTGGCGTGCGAAGCACGATCATGGGCCATCGGGGGCATTCCATATTCGTTCCTGCCCTAGAATCTTCCTGAATTCGCTTAATACGGGCGACGACGCAATCGAGCGTATCCGCCATCCGTTGGTGCATTGGCAAGGGATCGTTTCCTTCTATGAAGTGGACTTCGTAACCCAGACCGCTAAAGAACGACTGCAGGTCTTCATCGCTCATCCTGCCGAGGATCGTGGGATTGGCGATTTTGTAGCCGTTCAGGTGGAGGATAGGAAGAACGACTCCATCCGTTGCCGGGTTTAGAAACTTGATGCCGTGCCAGCCGGTCGATAGTGGGCCAGTTTCCGCCTCCCCGTCGCCAACGACGCAGCACACGAACAAGTCGGGGTTATCGAATGCGGCGCCGAATGCGTGAGAAAGCGAGTAACCGAGTTCGCCGCCCTCGTGGATCGATCCCGGAGTCTCCGGTGCAACGTGGCTTGGGATTCCGCCTGGAAAGGAAAACTGACGGAAAAGACGCTGCATTCCTTCCGCGTCTTGGCCGATCGCCGGATAGGTTTCGGTGTACGTCCCTTCGAGATAGGTGTTGGCAACGATACCGGGCCCACCGTGGCCAGGGCCGCACACGAAGATCGCGTTCAAGTCGTTACGCTTGATGACCCGATTCATGTGGGCGTAAATGAAATTGAGCCCAGGAGTCGTGCCCCAGTGCCCAAGAAGCCTTGGTTTGATGTCGGTGAGTTCGAGAGGTTTGCCTAAAGTCGGGTTGCTTTTGAGGTAGATCTGACCAACCGAAAGGTAGTTTGCAGCCCGCCAGTAGGCATCGATTAGGTCTAGTTCACGGCCAACGAGGGTTGGCGAGGCATCCTTGATTCCGTCGCTTATTGCCATCTGTTTCGCTCTGTCCGGATCGGCTCATACGCTTGATCGATAGTGCGTGATACGTTACCAATACCGATCCAGACCCTATCGAGTTTAGACTTTTGCCGGCAGTAGGTGTTCGACAGGACTTCGGAACGGACAACGGTGTTCCGCGAATCCGAAGCAATGGCAAAAGGCAATCGAAGGGGCTAGCCGGCGAAAGCGTCAAGAGCATCGGTGAGGTTTCGCACGATGCAGGTGACAAGCAATCCTGAGTGGGTTTCCGTTGCGCTCAAGGCCGTTGCCATCGGAAACTCGGTTCCGTCCTTGCGTAGCGCAAAGGTCGCCGTGTGCTCGCCCATCCGGCGCTTGACCGGCGATTCGTGATATGACGCTCGATTTTCGACGTGATTTCCTCGATAACGCTCTGGAACGAGTAAGTCGACTTGGAGCCCGAGCATCTCGTTATGGCCATAGCCGAAGGTCTCTTCAGCCTGCTCGTTGGCCAGTTGGATGACTCCTGCATCGTTGACGAGCAGAATCGCATCGGGAGCGGTCTCGACCAACCCTCGGAACAGCTCAAGGCTCGTCTTGAGCATCGCTTCCGTCTTCGCTTTTTCGTCGAGTGTCTCGAGGAGTACTCTATTTTCTGCCCGCAGGCCTTCGACAACGCTCTGTGATTGCTCTTGAAGGAAGACTGCTACAAGTTCGGTTCTGTTGAGCGGGCCGAACTTTATGCGAACGCGACCCCAGTAGGTGCCTACAGTGGCGAGGCTAATTCCAAGCTTAAGGGCGATCGCGGTATCCGTAAGACCCTTCGAAGCTAGTACCACCAATTGGCGTTCACGCTCCGAAAGAGACTCGGCCATGATCGAGGGGCGCTGATCCATTACCGTAATGATACAAGGTCTGTGTCATTAGAAACCATGACGTGAGAATCCTGACGCATCATTGACGACTTGTGCCCCCTGCTCGTTTGACTAAGAATTGAACTGTTCGTAAGCTATTCCTGGAGATAATGGCAATGAGTACGGAACCTAGAGCATCCATTGAAGAAGTGATTCGGAAGGCTGTCTCGCAGCCCGTTCACTTCGAAACTTGTGAGGATGTGCAGGGTGGCAAACTCCGTCCCCTCATGGACTTGAAGGATAACTCGCAAGAGTATGTTGCCTATATCGACCTCCCTGGCGTCGACGAAGATGAGTTGCAGTTCTCTTGGAACGAGCATCTTCTTTGCATCGGCGGCAGCCGTGAATTTAATCACGACGCCGAAGATGCCGAGGAATTCACGCAAATTCAAAGGAAATTTGGTGAATTTATGTGCTGCATTCCACTAGACGACACCCTTGATGTCGCAAGTGCAACCGCTAAGTACAAGAGAGGGGTCCTTAAGGTCCACATTCCCAAACGTCGAACCGCTGCGAAGCACGCTCAGTAGCTTCCTTGTTACCCAAAAGCAGACGGCGCCGAGTTATCAACTCGGCGCCGTTCTTCTTTTAATCAGGCTGACTCGCTAGGCGTGGCAAGGCTTGCCAAGGAGAAATGCGATCACATCGGTGGCGTGATAGCTCGTTCTCCCTTCTCCCACGAATTTGGCGAGGTTGGCCACGTCGTCACCTGCCGTCATGAGGGCGGGCTCGACTGAGCCATCCTTTCGAGTTTGAGCAAGGCCGATAGTTCCGAATAGGCCGTTGCAAACGCATTTTCGGCCTTCGGTTTCCTCAATCTTGCCGCCTTTTGCGACAAAGTCTTCGGCTGGCTCGGCGGGACAGCGATATCCGACTTTTCCATCTTCCGTTCGGTAGAACTGGCGAAGATAGCCGAGATCGCAAATCCGCGGGCGATTCTCATATGTCTCTTCTTCCGAAAGAGTCCCTTCGAGATCGAATACTTTGAAAGGGAAACCGGTTGGAGATGCCAGAGGGTCTGTAAATACCGATCCGTGGCCGCCGAGGCATTTGGCGATCGCGCGTGCCTTGATTTCTGGATCGATTCCCGACTCTTCGCAAAATGCGAATGCGGTACCTACTTGAATTCCTTCGGCCCCGACACTTAGTGCCTCTTGGAGCTTCGCCGGATCCGCATAGGATCCCGCCAGCCAGAAAGGTAAACCGATCTTGGCGATTTCAGCAAGGTCGGGTACGTCACGAGGACCGTATACCGGCTCTCCCTTCTCGTCGAGTTGCATCGCGCCTCTCGGAGGAGCGTTGTGCCCACCGGCAGTCCAACCCTCGACTACAAAGCCGTCAACTTTTCCTGTGCTCTTGCGAGCTAGCGTAATCGCCAATGTCGAAGAAGCGATGATGGCCAAGAATTTGGGCCGCTTTAAACTCGTTACGTCCGGCGGTGTGAACTCCTTGGGGTCGAAGTCCACCATGAACTCTTCGGTTGCCTGGGCGCCATGAACGTCCAGTTTGAGTTGTGCAGGCTGAAGGGCAGAAAGCTTGTCGATCATGGCCGGGATCGCACGGGGAATTCCCGCGCCCATGAGGACGTAGTCGACTCCGGCAAGCATGGCGCCAAACAGTGAAGGAATCGTTGGGATCTGAATCTTCTCCAGTAGGTTGATTCCAACGAGTCCAGAATGCCCGGCTTTGGCAAGCCATACCTCGACGAAATTGGCAACGACGGTCAACTCGAGCAGAGCCTTGGAAGAGACCTGCATCGCTACCGGCTTGCTCTTAAACGGCTTGTTCTCTTTCTTCCCGCCTGGCACAAAATAGCGGTTTAGAATTCGCTGGGCCATTTCTGGGATCGGAAAAGCGTCGAGGGCTACCCGCATCTGTCCGTCGGGATCCCCGACCTGAAGGCGGCGAGCAAGGACCGCGTCCAGACCTGTTCCAGATACAACACCAAGTTGTCCGGCTTCTGAGACAGCACGGGCAAGTCGCCATGTAGACACGGCAACGCCCATGCCACCCTGAATAATTTGTGGTGATCCCATCATCTGTGAATACCCGTTCCTTTAGGGGGCACGGCTGTACCGAGTTTTACTGACAGTAAGTTTACTCCAACTCCCTATCATGCCTCATCGAGGAACCGGATCGCGGTTGCATCAGATTTTCGCCAAAACGCGAACCCAGTCGAAGAGCGGAATTGGTTTCGGAAAGAGGAGCGAGTTCGGAGGGAGCCTGTTAAAACTGCTGGAAGATTGCTCTGTTTGGGGGCATTTAGCCGTTTGTGTCGGTTTTCCTTGACACTTTTTACGAATGAGTTGTATGGTCCGATTGGGTTGCAGTTCTGTTGGAATTAGAGAGTTCCCATTCCTTAGAAAATAGGTTCTAAATACTGAAGAAAACTTTGAATAGGATTATATAGGACATATACGGCATTCTTTAGTTATATAATCTAATATATCATATATAAATTGCAAAAACGTCGGATTGATTCAAGGATTTGAACGAACCCATTCGGGCGGAGATGCAAAGATGGCAAAAGAACAGTCCAAGGGAATCGTCCAGGCAAAAGTCCAAGATCTTGACCGCGCTCAAGATGCTGAACGGAGGTTTAGGGGTCTGCTCGAATCTGCCCCAGATGCAATCGTGATCGTCAACGGGGACGGCAAAGTCGTACTCGTGAACTCTCAGACCGAAAAGATGTTCGGCTACAACCGGGAGCAGCTTCTTGGAAATACGATCGATATGTTGGTTCCCGAGAGGTTTCGACTCCGGCATCCCGATCATCGGCAGCGGTACTTTGAAGGCCCGAGAGTCAGGCCCATGGGCGCCGGACTCGATCTTTTGGGGCTTCGCTCGGATGGCTCCGAATTCCCGGTTGAAATCAGCCTGAGCCCCCTGGAGACGGAAGAAGGCGTTCTTGTTTCTGCGGCAATTCGAGATGTCACCGAGCGCAAGCGGTTTCAGGTTGCCCTCCAAGAGAAGAACGACCAGTTGGAGAGCGCGATCATGGCCAAGGACCGGTTCTTGGCGAGCATGTCGCATGAGCTGCGAACGCCGTTGAACGCCATCATCGGGTTTTCCGGAACACTGCTCATGCGGCTCCCGGGCCCATTAACGGAAGACCAAGCTTCCCAGGTTGGAATCATCCGGCGCAGCGCTGACCACCTCCTGTCCCTTATCAACGATCTACTCGACCTTGCGAAAATCGACTCGGGAAAGGTCGAAGTCGCCCCAGAGTTTGTCGATTCTCAAGCCATGGCCCTCGATGTCGTGACAACCCTCCGCCCCATGGCAGAGGAAAAGGGCCTCAAGATCTCCTTCGATTCTGAGGGGAAGCACTTGCCGCTTTGGATCGACAGAAGAATGCTCCAACAGGTTCTCATCAACCTAACGAACAACGCGATCAAGTTCACCGATTCGGGATCCGTGACGATCTTCATGGAATATGCGCGGTTCCATGGCGTCGACCACGTCGCTTTTCGGATCTCCGACACCGGCATTGGTATCGGCGAAGACGATCAAATTCGACTCTTTGAACCGTTCTCCCAAGTCCGAGGTCGCGGCATCAAAGAGAGAGAGGGTTCTGGACTCGGATTGCACCTGAGTCGCAAACTGGCCCGGCTGATGGATGGCGAGATTACGATCGAAAGCAAACAAGGCGTTGGAAGCACGTTTACGCTTTGGGTGCCTAAAAGATGACGGCTCGCCCCCTTATCTTAGTTATTGAAGACAATCCAGACAACCTGCACTTAATCACGTATCTACTCAAAGCGTCGGGCTACGAGCCGATCATCGCTCTCGACGGCGCCCAAGGCATCGACGCTGCAAAGAGCGAACTCCCCGACTTGGTGCTTTGCGACATTCACATGCCGAACAAGTCGGGATACGACGTTGCATGCGAGTTCAAAACCGACCCGAGATTGAGTTCGATCCCCCTCATTGCGATCACTTCCTATGCGATGGTTGGCGACCGTGAGCGAATTCTGGCGAGCGGGTTCGACAGCTACATCGCCAAACCGATCATCCCTGAGACGTTCGTTCAGGAAGTCGAAGCGTTCTACCGGGCGCACCTAGATTCTAATCGAGAGAGCTGAGAAACATGGCCACTATCCTCGTTGTCGACGATCGAGAAACGAATAGACAACTGCTGCGCACGCTGCTTGGATATCAACGTCATACCGTTGTCGAAGCATGCGATGGTGAAGAAGGTCTACAAATGGCGATTCAACACCGCCCAGACCTGATCATCACCGATATTCTCATGCCCCATGTAGATGGCTTCGAGTTCCTCAGGAACTTGCGGCGTCAACCCGACCTTGATCGGACTCCCGTCATCGTGTATACGGCAACGTATGTCGAACAAGAGGCGCTCGCCTTGGCAAAGGGTTGCGGTGCGTTCCGCGTTCTGCTACGCCCGACGGATCCGGAAGTGCTCATCAAAACCGTCGCCGAAGCCCTGGAATCGGATGTGCCGACACCGTTACCGGTCCCTGACGAAGCGTTCGCAGTGGAACATCGGCGGATTCTGACCGACAAGCTCGCTCAGAAGCTAGCTTCGCTCGAAGAGGAAGTCGCTCATCGCAAGGAGGGGGAGGCAAGACTTGCGGCAGCCTTAAGCGCTGCCGGTCAACGAGTGCTGGACTGGGACATTGCTACTAACGTGATGACCGTTTCCGGTTCCGATCCGGAGGGTGTCCATGTCGTCGAGCAAAGCGGTCCAATCGAGGTGTTCCTTGATGTTGTTCATCGAGAAGACATTGCGATCCTCAACGACGCCCTGGAGCGCGGAAAGCAGAGCCACGCCGGCTTCGTCGTTCAATATCGCCGCAATGGGCCCGGAGATGAAGTTCGGGTTATGGAAGCGCACGGTCAGTACCGGTTCGACGAGGAGGGCCAGCCGGAGAGGCTGTTTGGGGCGATCCTCGATGTCACGGATCGGGTTGCGGAGGCAAAGGAGAGGAAGCACCTCGCAGCGGTCGTGGAGCATAGCTCGGACTTAATCGCTTCAGCGGACCTCGATGGAAATGTAAAGTTCATTAACCTTGCTGGTCGCCGCCTTCTGGGAATCGAGGACGACGAAGTAGTCGAAGGGAGCAGTATGTACCGCGATATCGACCCGATCGATGTGATTGCATTGCGCGATACTTCTATGCCGATTTTGCTGCAGACCGGCGATTGGGCAGGCGAGATCCAGTTCGTTCACCGGCGAACGGGTGAGCGAATTCCTTGCGATTGCGCCTGCATGGCTATCAGAGACTCAAGCGGAATCGTTAACCAACTGTCGGTGATTGCCCGAGACCTTCGGGGTCGACGGGAAACTCAGCGAGAACTGAACGCAAGACTCGCGCAACTGATGGCGTTGAGGAGAATCGATATCGCCATTTCCGGCGCGGTCGACCTGCAACTCACCCTTCAGATCGTAATCGTTGAGATGATGGGAATCGAGTCCGTTTTGGCCGCCGGAGTCTTCATCTACGTTCAAGAGCTTCGTTATCTCGACTTCGCCGCAGGGAGTGGTCTGACGCAAGATAGTCACCTTCTGAGGCTCGCCGAAGTTGCGGTGGCCGAACGGAGAGCTGTACGTGACGAATTTCCAGGCGGGGGAACACTTGAGGCGATTCCACTGCTTTCCAAAGGTGTGGTCCGAGGGGTGCTTGCCGTCGTCAAGAGGCAAACTGTAGGTAACGACCACTCGGTGCTTCAGTTTATTGAAGCGATATCTGGCCAAGTTGCGATCGCTATCGATAGCGCCCTGCTCTTCGAGGATTTACAGCGGTCCAGAAACGACCTCGCAATCGCATACGACGAGACCCTTGAAGGATGGTCAAGGGCCCTCGACCTAAGAGATAAGGAGACGGAAGGGCACAGTCGCAGGGTTACAGAACTCACGCTCAAGATTGCACGAGAGATGCGGGTTCCCCCCGAATCGATGCAACACATTCGGCGAGGGGCGTTGCTTCACGATATCGGCAAGGTCGGAGTCCCAGATGCGATTCTGCTCAAACCTGGTCCGCTGAATGACGATGAGACGGCGATTATGCGAAAGCACGCCGAGTACGCGGTTGAGTTACTCGGCCCAATCGCGTATTTGCAGCCGGCGATGGATATTCCATTCTGCCATCACGAAAAATGGGATGGCTCCGGATATCCAAGGGGATTGCGAGGAGTTCAAATTCCCCTTGCCGCGCGAATCTTCGCGATCGCCGACGTATACGACGCATTGAGCTCGGATCGACCGTATCGTAAAGCATGGTCGCAAGAGCGCGTGATGGAATACATCCGATCTGAATCGGGAACCCACTTCGATCCATTGGTCGTAACCGCTTTTTTCCGGGTTCTGCACGGCTAGAAGCCTAAAATGGAATGACCGAGACGTCGCCTAACGGCAAAACGGCAGGCTGATACTCATCGATTAATTCAATCGTTCCATGTAGTCTGTTTTTGAACCAAAGGACCTACGCATTTGTTAGGTTGAGTCACACTGCATAGAGATGTCCGCTGCGTTCGTATTGCGCCTTTTTGGAGCGCTGAGACTGGAAACTGGCAACGAGAGTTACACAAAGTTTCCAACCAAAAGGTCGGCGCTCATCTTGGCGCGTCTGGCGGTATCGAAAGACACAACCGTCGGACGTGACGAACTAGCCGAGCAGCTTTGGCCAGACGACTTTTTGGACCTAACGCGTCTGCGGCTACGTCAAGAACTCCGGCGGCTGCGGCAGGCTATCGGTGCATTGGATGCCCATATTCGGGCCGATCGCCAGTGGGTCGAGATCGAACCTGGGTGCCTGATTACCGACGTTCAGATGTTTGACGATGCGATCGCAAGCTCAAACTCCGCAGTCGATATCCAATCGAAGGTCGATTGGCTAACAAAGGCCGTCGACCTTCTGAATGGCCCGTTCCTTGCAGGCTTTCAGGAGCCGTGGGTCCTCGCATTCCGTAGGGACTATGAGGAAAAGGCCAGGCGTGCTTGGCTCGCTCTCGCCGAAGGACTGCTGGCGCTAGGCGATGTCGATGCTGCACTCAGGGCAACGATGAACGCTGTTCGAAACGCTCCTCTTGACGTGGATGCGAACACAAATCTGATCCGAATCTACGTGGAGTCAGGTCAGATCACGCAGGCTCGTCAAGCCTTCTTCGATTTCGACGCACTGATGTTTCGCGAACTTGGGCGGCACGCGCCCCAATCCGTTCGAGCCGTGATCAGCGAGGTGGTGCCTGAACTCGAAGCGGAGGCTACCGTGGCTGAGGCGATGGTCCGAGGTTCTGTTCCGCGCCCGACACCGTTACACGGACGGTCAGAACTTCTGGAGTCGATTCAGGCGGCGTTGGCTCGCCCCGGCGCATGTGTAGTTTTAGTAGGTGCGGTTGGAGTCGGAAAGACCCATCTACTGAAAGAGGTCGCGTGGCAGTTTTCAAGGGTTAGCGAACTCCCAATACGATTCGAGGGAACAGCGTTTCCAGTTCCAGACGGCTTATTCGTACCCGACCCGCACCTATCCAGAACCGACTTGCTGCTGGCGATCCAGAGTGCTGCCCAGAACGGTTGGCGGGTGCTTGCGGAATCTCGATCGCGGTTGGGATCCGACGAGATCACTGAAGTTCTCGTGGGGCCACTGCCGGTTCCGGCTCACCTTGACGATCCGGCAGATATTCGAGCCAATCCATCGGTCCAAGTCCTTCTATCCAAGGTTAGCGAGCAGTCAAACTCCACGCCTAACGAAAAAGATGTCCGACACTTGGCTGAACTGGCTCGCCGACTGGATGGTTTGCCCTCTGCCTTAAGAGTGTTTGCGTCCCGACTCATGATTCAAACCCCCGAGCAGGTGGTTCGAACCATGGACGACGGCCTTGTCGAATACGCGCAGGATCTTCTTTCGTCCGGCGAGACCGTCGGATTGGCAGTCCTGCTGATGGCCGCCGGTTTGCCCGATTGCACTCGAGAGTTATTTATTGCATTGGCTCTTTTGGACGGAGCATCTGTCGATTTGGCGGCCAGCCTGGCTTCTCCTCAGAGCCCGGCAGATGTCTGGCGCTCACTCGAAACGAGATGCTTGATCACCGTGCACGATGAAGGAGCGCGGCGACGCTATCGAGTTCCGTATCCGATCGCCTATGCCATTCGCAACATGGCCAGTTCCGACGATCGCGCGGCGATTGAATCGAAGACTTGGCATGCCGTGTCGGACTGGGCTTTTGAGAAATCCCGAATGCTGGTCGGCCCCCACCAAGAGTACGCATTCAATGCGATCCAAGCAGAGATGCAGAATATCGTCAATGGGATTACATGGGGAATCGATTCCGATCCCAAGCTTGCGGCAAACCTCGTAGTCGGAGCTTGGCGAACGGTTTGCGCTCGCGGAAATCCTGCCGACCACGCGGCACTCTTGCTGCGAGCTTCAGAAGTTGGCGCATCGCATCACCACTACAAACTCGAAGGAGAAGCGTGGCTTGGATCCGCGATCGCGTTGACGATCAGCGGTGATCTCGAAGCGTCCGAGAGAGCGTTTCTCAAGTCGATTCAGATATTCGAAGCCGCTGGTGATGTCGTAGCCATGTCGTGGGCGAACATCAACTACGCCGAAAACATTGTGTCGCTCAAAGATATGAGACGAGCGATTCAGATATCGAAACTTGCAGCCGACCAAACGACAAAAACCGATTTACGCTCGATGGGACTCTGCTTCTACGCGATGGGGCTTGCCGACATGGGAGAAACCGCTGAGGCGGTTCGAGTCGGCGAGGAGGTCTTTGCCGCTCGAATTCAAACAACTGATTTAACTGAGCATGCAAGGGCATATGGAGACTTGGCCCAACTCTATATCAAGGTCGGAAGGCCGGAAGCCGCAGACCCACTTCTGAGGGAAGGAGCCCGGCGCCTTCGCGAAACAGGGATCCAAGATATGTTGCTAAACACGTTGCTGATCCTCGCCAAGGTGGGCCTGGATTCAGAAAGTAATCGTGACGTGATTACCGAAGCCGGAGCGATCGCGAGCCGACTTGGTTCCAATTCGAAATTGCTTGAAGTCGCTCGAACTCGAATGGCTTGGACTTCACGCCACGGCGATAGTCTCGCTTTGATTGAATCGATTGAAGACACTTTCCGTTTTACACAACTGAGTCAGTCAGTCGTGGAGCGCGAGCGCTCGCTTCGGGCTATGGCTGCCGAACTCGACAGAAATGAGAAGACTGAGTATGCCAACGCTGTCTATGCCGCGCTAGGGGATCCGATGGACAAACCAGTCCATGCTGGTTGGAGGGCGCTTCTATCCTCAAATTCGCACGGAACGATCTGCGTGCTGGCCGTCGTAATGGCGAAAGAAGCGTTCGCTTCCTAGAGCCTGGCCGTCCTCCAGCGCCGAAGCGCCAGGAGAACGGCCCCTGTATCAATAGCTAGAAGCTAGCCTTGACAAGTCCTGCGGAGTCGGCAACGAATCCCGAACCGCCAGGAGTGAGCGTAATGGTCGTACCATTGGCGCCGCTCACCGTCGAAACACCATACGATGCGCCAGGGGTGAGCCCGGTGGCAACGAAGGTGTGAACCGTCGAAGGAACGGTAAAGGTAGTCGTAGCGATCGTTACGCTTCCGCTTACGGGGAAGAAGACCGCGTTGCCTCCAAAGACGGCGCCGTCAAACGGCGTGCCGGAAGCGTTCTTCAGATACGTGGCCGGAGCCATCGATACCGAAGCGTCGGCGCCCTGCAGCACATGCAAGAATCGCGTATCGGTTGGAAGGGTCGGGTCTTGAACCGTCAGCACATACTGCATCGGGTCGAGTTCCGAGTGAGGATTGAGGTTCCCTGCGGCGTAAGCCGAGGTCAACGATCCATTTGCGGGCAGCAACGACTGCACGAACAGTTTTTGTCCGTCGGGCATCGTCTCAGTAGCAACGTTGCCGTTGATGACTGGAGAGTTTGCCATGCAGAGGTTGAAGGCCTTGAACAGACCGGAGTGGATGGAAGTTGCGCGATCGTAGATGACGATGTAGTCGCTGTTCAGCCATAGGATCGAACGAGTGGCCTGCGTGATGTCGGTTGCTCCGTTCGAAGGCGTCCAGACATCCGGTCGGTTGTATAGGTTCGTCAGGTTGCTGGATGCGTAGGTGTATCCCGTTCCGTTGCTTGTGAGCGTTACAGGATCGCCTCCGTTTAGACCGAGAATCCAGTCGCTACCATTGGCCCACTCACCCGTTTCGAACCAGTTGATGTTCGGAGTGCCGTTCGCGCACCAGTTCTTGAGGGAGAGAGTGTTGTGGTAGTAGGTTGTGAGACCGAGACCGTTGTTGTCGTAGTTGCTCATCTCCTTCGTCAACCACTCACCCTTTCTGAAGAACTCGAACTGTCCTCCATCGCCGTCCTGGTGGTTAATCGACTCCCAGCTCGCTCGATAGTCGAACCAACTTGCGTTCGGCGTCCAATCGCTGTGAGCGAGGACTCGACCGGCTGCCGGGTCAACGAAGTTGAGCGGGTAGTTCGGTCGCGGATCCGTCGATGCCGATGCCGTCGGGTCGAGGAGCATGTAGTATAGGATCGACTGCGCGCATCCCCAGGTCCACGGTTGGCTGACGTTGTAGGTAACGGAGTTTGCGACTGCGTTCGTGCTAAACCACCGTGCCGCATTCAGATGCGTCGATTGTCCTTGCTCCTGCTCCAACAATGCCAACAAGGCAAACGCTTGCATCGATTCTGGAGTGATGTACAGCCTGAGGAGGTCTCCGTAGCTCGCCATCTGATAGACGGGCCCAAGGTAGGTCTCGCTCGCAGGAATGGACGGGGTCGGAGTTAGCGACGAAATGTAGCCGGTCACGAAACGATCCCAAACCGGGGCGTTGATCAGCTTGATTTGAGGACCGGAGATTGCCGTGCTGTTAAAGCCGGCAGTCTGAAGCGCCAACAACTGTCCGAGGATGAACCCGAAGGAGTGGCCATAGAGCATTCCCTCAGGTGGCAGTCCGCCGCTTGCCAAGCCGAAGCCTGTTCCGTTGCCGGAGAGGCCGTAGTCGGCGACGACCGTTTTCGGATCGCCCATCATCGCGTAAAGCTGGTAGAGCCAAGCGCCGATGCCGTTCAAGATGTAGCTTCGAACAGTGTTGCCCGCCGTTGCCGCAGACTTCGTCGGGTCAACGAGTGGGTCGTCGGCGGGATCCATGCAAAGTCCCATCATCGTGACGAGCCGCATATGTCCCAAGTAGTAGTTGTTCGACGCCATTCGATAGGCGCCTGCGCCGTTATTGATGAGCGACAGGTTGTTCGTTACTCCAATCGGTGAAGGGTGATCTCCGCCGGTAGTGGATGCGTTGAGGCACTCGTTCGCCCAGATGAGGAAGACCTTCTGGATCGTCGCCTTGTCGCTCGCAGTAAGGATCGAGTTTCCGCTTCCGTCCTTCGCGTTATAGATCCAGTCGACGATTAGTGCCCACTGGGCGCCTGTCTCGTTGGCCCGGTTATAGACGGGGAACATTGGATCTCGGAACGGTGCGTTTGCGAGAGGGCCAAGCGCGGCTTGGTTCATCGCATACATGAGCAGGTTCCGCGCGTACTGTGCGTAGGTGATGCGATTTGTCGGACTTGGATCGATCAGCGAGTTGAAAGCCAAGATGAATCCGACTTCTTCCGTCAACTGACCTTGATAACCCTGAGTGTCTCCAAGATCCGGATAGTTGGGGTTTGCCACGCCACCGGGGAAGAACTGGGTTTGGTAGATATTTACGGCTTGGTTGCGCAACGACAGCATGCCGTTTGCATAGACAGGGTTAGCTGAATTGGCCCAACTTTGCAGTCGAGGCAAGTCGGCTGGAGTGAGCCAAAGCCGCGGATGAGAGGTGACCGGGAACGGGATTTGTGCGTTCGCCTGATAATTGGCCGTCACCGTCGCCGCCGCAGCCGGCATCGTTAGCGTCGTTGTGGAAGCCGTAGCGTTAGAAACCGCCGCTCCTGTCCAGTTTAGAAACACGCTACCGGCAGGTGGGGTGTTTGCCGTGATCGTGACAACGGTTCCTGCCGTATAGGAGCCTCCGCCGAAACCGCTATTCACGGTTAAGAGGTATTTGGACGACGATGAAGTCGTGTAGTTTGCCGTAACCGAAGTGTTCGCAGCCGGCATTGTCAGCGTGGTGGAAGGCGAGGTCGGGTTAGCGACAGTCGCTCCGGTCCAATTCACGAACGATTGCCCTGCTGGAGGAGCATTGGCAGAAATCGATACGACAGAACCAGCGGAGTAACTTCCACTTCCGGTGCCGCTGTTAACCGAAAGGCTGTATGTCGTTTGCCCGCCGGTAACCGGCACCACGATGGCGTTGCTCGGAACAGAACCGGGATTGATAACGGTGAACGTAGCATTCGGAGCACTGGGTTGCCAGCCAGTAGCGGTGATGCTGTTCGCTGATACCGAAACCGTCGATAACTGAACGGTACTGCCGTTCGAAAGATCTTCGACTTCGGCATATTGTTGGAACCCCGTCCCGGAGATCGTTACGGTGAAGGTCCCCATCGGCAGCGGATTTGGCGTAACTGACGTGATTACCGGGCCTGGGGCAAGCATGTAGACGATGACGGATGCCGACTTCGTCGTATTGGCCTTGCTGACCGCTTTTATGGTTACCGTGTTAAGTCCTGCCGTCGACGCAGGTGCAGTGTAAAGTCCGGTCGAACTGACGGTTCCGTATTTGGAGTTCCCTCCCATTACGTTGCCGGCATACCAGTTCACGGCAGTGTTTGTTGTGCCAGTAACGGTTGCGGTGAACTGAACAGTTCCGCCAGGGCCGGCAGTGACATAGCCCGTTGGCGATAGGGCAACTGTTTGCGCTGCGGCAATGCCGACAGGCATGACAAAGGCTACGGTAAGGATCCGCAGCAACCACTTGGCCAGGGCTAAGTGGGAACTCTTCGCTGAGCTTGCGCCGATCGTTCGAGCCTCTTGTCCGTTAGCCCTCAGGTTCTGGATGTCGATGGAGGCAGATCCTGTCGACGTGACCAGTGTCGCGCCAGGCATCAACCGCTCCTGCACCCTCCTGATGAGATTGGATATTGTCCTCTTCAAAGCTTTCTCCTTTCGCCCTTGACGTTGTTGTCAAAACGGGCGCTGGTAATAGATATCCGCTCGCCTGTTACTTGGTCGTGACAAATGCGTTACAAATTAAGATCGGGACCTTGGTCCCGTCGAAGAGGTCCAAAGCCCATGGCAATCCCAGTTTTGAAGAATCAAGTCGGGAAAGGTCTTTATTGGTGCTAAAGTGATTTTTCAATCTAAAGAGCACGCTTCAGGTGAATTTTGCGTAATTCGAAAGAGTTACACAGAAGCGTGACTTGAGGTCGATCCAAGGCTCAGCGATTCTATAGACGGTACCGGCTGAGAGCGAGACTTCAGAACGTCGATGAAGCGTATATGAAAAAGATATTTCATGACTATAACCGTAGCGGTTTTACGCTGATAGAGGTACTCGTTGTGATCATGATCCTCGGCATCCTCACGTCGATTTGCCTTCCCTCGTATTTGAATTCGGTCAACCTCTCAAGGAAAGGCGCCGCAAACGCAAACGCGCGCGCGCTGTCTACCGCCGTTCAATGTAAAGCGAAACTGAACGGCGCATACGACACCACGATCGCCAATTACGCAACCGATCTTGGTGGAACCGTGCCGTTAAACCCTTGCACGGGTACGACGACGACAGGCTATACCATTACCGCAACCGCGACAACCGCGACAGTCACTGCTGCGGCCGGAACCATTTGTGGATTCTGGGTTCCGCTGACCTATAACTTGTCGCTTTAATCGTTCGGGTCTGCTACCCAACACGCGATTTCTCGGCGAAATCAAGATCAAGTTATGATGCCGATACTGCCCTGATTTCGGACATAGTGATAATGTGATCACATCGAACCCGCCTGGACCGTTTGACCCTACTTGGGACTCTCTCGAACGCTATCAGGTACCGGAATGGTATCTCGACGCAAAGTTTGGAATCTTCATCCATTGGGGTGTCTATTCGGTTCCCGCATTCGGAAACGAGTGGTATGCGCGGAACATGTATGTGCAAGGTAGCCCTGAGTTCCAGCACCACGTAAAGACCTACGGTCCGCAGGACAAGTTCGGTTACAAGGACTTCATTCCGATGTTCAAGGCGGAGTTGTTCGATGCAGAAGCATGGGTTGAGCTGTTCGAAGAGGCAGGAGCGAAGTTCGTTGTTCCCGTCGCGGAACACCACGACGGCTTTGCGATGTACAAAACCAAAAGCAACGGTTGGAATGCAGCCGAAATGGGCCCAAAACGGGATGTGGTGGGTGAACTAGCCGACGCGACGAGAAAGCACGGACTGATCTTTGGGGTCTCTTCTCACCGTGCCGAACACTGGTGGTTCATGAACGGTGGACGCGATTTTCCATCCGACGTGCAGGACCCGCAATATGCCGATTTCTATGGCCCTGCCGTCTCGGGGCCATCCGATTTTGGAAAGAACCCGCCAAACGAAGTTCACATGGACGATTGGCTCCTTCGATGTGCCGAACTTGTCGATAATTACCGGCCGCAGCTCTTCTGGTTCGATTGGTGGATCGAGCAACCTCAGTTCGCCCCCTATCTCCGACGATTTGCCAGCTACTACTACAACCGAGCCTACGCCTGGGGACAGGGTGTCGCCATCAACTACAAGAACGAGGCGTACCCGGAGAAAGCGGCCGTCTTCGACGTTGAGCGAGGTCAGTTGGCCGATATTCGACCCAGGTTCTGGCAAACCGATACGGCGGTGGCGAAAAACTCCTGGAGCCACGTTGAAGGCATGGATTACAAGACGTCGGAGAGTCTTATCCATGACCTGATCGACATCGTGAGTAAGAACGGCGCTCTGCTCCTGAACATTGGACCAAAGTCGGATGGAACGATCCCGGAAGGAGATCAGGCCATCCTCCGCGATATCGGAGCCTGGCTCAAGATCAACGGCGAGGCTATTTACGGGACTCGACCATGGAAGGTGTTTGGCGAAGGCCCGACGCACGTTGCTTCGGGCGCATTTACCGATACGAACCGTGCCCCCTTTACCGAAGAGGACATCCGATTCACCCAGAAGAGCGGGGCGCTCTATGCAACTGTCCTAAAGGGTGTCAGCGGTGGGGCAAAGATCAAGTCGCTTAGCCTCAACAGTGGGCTCGAACCAAGAACAATCGCTAAGGTCGAGTTGCTTGGCGGCGGTGAGTGCGCATTTACTAGGGATGCAGAAGCCCTTCATGTATCTCTGCCAGAATCGATTGATCGCACGCATGCGGTCGCATTGAAGGTGAGCTTTGAGTAATTCAGATTCAAGGGGCGCGACAATGATGGGCGCCATTTTGCCGGGTAACAGCACTGCCGAGGTGCGCGAGTTCCCAGTCCCCAAGCCTGGTCACGGCGAAGTGCTGATCCGCATGAAGTCGTCGACGATTTGCGGAAGTGACATCCGATGTATCTATCGAGAGCATCTCGGAAAAGGGCCGGAAGGCTATCAGCCAGGGATGATTGCCGGGCATGAGCCTTCCGGTCAGATCGTGGAGTGCGGACCCGGCCTTAGGCGATTCAAAGAGGGCGATCGCGTCGTCGTGTATCACATCTCGGGCTGTGGGGTTTGCAACGACTGTCGGCGCGGGTACATGATCTCTTGCTCGAGCCCATTTCGACGTGCCTATGGATGGCAGCGAGACGGCGGCATGGCGGATTATATCGTCGCCGAAGAAAAGGACTTGGTTCTACTGCCCGACTCTCTTACCTACACCGATGGCGCTCAGGTTGCCTGCGGGTTCGGCACCGTCTATGAAGCGATCCAGAAGATCGGCGTGTCGGGTGATGACGCAGTACTGGTCACCGGGCTGGGCCCGGTCGGTTTGGCTGCACTCATGTTGGCAAAAGCGAAGGGAGCGAACAAGCTCATCGGTACGGACGCCGTTCCCGAGAGGTTGGCGCTGGCCCAAAAGCTGGGCTTGGCCGATGTCGTTATCCCTGCTGGCCCGGATGCTCTCGAACAGATCCTCGCCGCCACTGGAGGGCACGGTTGCGAAAGGGCCATCGACTGCTCGGCCAGCGACAAAGGAAGACTGACTGCGATCCAGGGCACTCGGAAGTGGGGCAAGCTTGCTTTCGTAGGAGAAGGGGGCTCATGTTGCTTCCAGCCTTCGCCCGACATCATTCACGACCAAAAGACGATTTACGGCTCGTGGGTCACCAGTATCTGGCTGATGGAAGAACTCGTTGAAAAGCTCGTTCGTTGGAACCTTCATCCCGCCGATCTGGTCACGCATCGATTCCCGCTTGAGCGAGTCAGCGAGGCCTATGCGCTGATGGCAGAAGGTCGTTGTGGCAAAATCGCGATTGCGTTTGACGAGGAGTTGATTTGATGAGCGTTCCCTACAAAACTCTCTACACCGGCGCCAAGATGCCTGCCATCGGGCTGGGTACCTTCGGTTCCGACAAGTACACCGGCGCACAGGTTGCCGAAGCTGTACTGGGCGCGATCGAAGTTGGTTACCGCCATATCGACTGCGCCTCCGTCTATGGAAACGAGGAGTTCGTTGGAGCGTCGCTCGAAGAGGCGATCCGGAACGGTATTCCACGAGAAGAGCTTTGGGTCACATCCAAGCTTTGGAACAACCACCACGACGAGAAGGACGTCATCCCCGCGTTCGAGAAATCTCTGTCCGACCTTAGACTGGATTACCTCGACTTGTATTTAGTTCATTGGCCGTTTCCTAACTACCATGCGCCGAAAGTCGACGTGACTTCGCGCGACCCCCACGCAAAGCCTTACATCCACGAGAATTTCATGAAGACTTGGCGTCAACTGGAGGTGCTAGTTGATCGTGGGCTTGTCCGCCAGATCGGAACCTCGAACATGACGATTCCGAAGTTGACCCAGGTGCTTCGGGACGCCGCAATTAAGCCTGCAGCCAATGAAATGGAGCTTCACCCCCATTTTCAGCAGCCGAAGCTGTTCGACTTTGTCGTCGAGAACGGCATCGTCCCGATCGGTTACTCGCCGCTCGGATCGCCGAGCCGACCAGAGCGCGATCGTACGCCGGAGGATACGGTCGATGTGGAAGATCCCGTGATTCGGGAGATCGCCGAAAAGCACGGGCTGACCCCCGCAGCCGTATGTATCGCTTGGGCCGTCCAGCGAGGCCAGGTTCCGATCCCATTCTCAGTCAAGCGTCACCAGTACGAAGACAGCTTCAATGCAGCAGTGTCGATGCCGCTTACCAGCGAAGACATGCTGGCGATTGCCCGTATCGACAAGAACTGCCGCCTAATCAAGGGGCAGGTGTTCTTGTGGGAGGGCGCCGCAGGTTGGGAATCACTCTGGGACGAGTAGGCCGGGTTATTCGAGATACAGACCGTTCACGTTCAACGTGAAGCGGTATCCGAGCAGTTCTGCCGACTTCCGGCACATCACCATGCGGCTGAGGAAGATTTCGAAGTACTCCATCACGGTGGCTTCCTTCGTGTCGATTTCAAGCGTGAGTTCAATGGTTTGGGACTCAGGCTTGATCTCGACTCGGCTCTTCTGCACCGCATAGTTCACGCGGTCGTGGATGTCGAACGTCTCCAGGATCGGATTTTGAACTCGGCTGAAATGGACGTCGCTCTTGTCCGCGATGATGATTGCAGCCGACATCACCGATACAGGCCCGCCCGTGATCTCTTCGTGGTTACCGATCGCGCCAAGGATCGGTGCGATCTCCGAAGTGTCCATCCCCATATCCGACAGGATCGTGAATGCCATCGCGGCGCCGTGCATCGGGTGGTTGAGTCGGGCGATGACGTTACCGATGTCGTGCATGTACGCCGCTATCTGCCCAAGTTCGATTTCGCGTGCGGTGAGATTCTGGTGCTCAAGGATATACCGGGTGATCGAAGACACGACGCCGACATGACGGTGCCCATGTTCGGTATATCCCATCGATTTCATGACCTCGTTGGCGCCGTCGATCAGGGTGCGGATCTTCGGGTTGGCGCGAACTTCCTTGAAGGTGACCAGTTTGGGGCCGACGACGGTGACGGGTTCCATAGTAAATAGCTTAGGCGATCCTTCGCGCGATTTGTGAATCTGTACTACGTCAATCCACCGTTATCCGTGCCAGCCGGGTTCGAGAGATGGCAAACTGTCACAGGTCGTTTTGGAGCTTTCGATGTCGATGTTATTTCTTGTTTCCTTAGTTATGTCGAGTGCGGGCGGTCTTACGCCCACAAATCTGCGTTGCGAGTACCTGACGAATCCACTTGGGATTGAAGAGGCTCACCCTCGGTTGAGTTGGGTTGAGACTTCTCCCGAGCGGGGCGCGCATCAGACTGCATATCGAATCCTCGTTGCGAGTTCCGCTGCAAAGCTCAAAGCAGGCAAAGCCGATCTTTGGGATTCTGGAAAGGTCGCATCGGATCAAACGACCCAGATCGCTTACGGCGGTCGACCGCTCGTTAGCCGCCAAAGCGCATTTTGGAAAGTTCAGGTTTGGGACGACAAGGCTAGACACACCGATTCTCGAGGCGCATCGTGGGAAATGGGGTTGCTCGATCGATCCGATTGGAAAGGCCAATGGATCGGGTTGCACAAGGAAAAGGGAGCGAGTATCTCTCTGGATGGCGCCTCATGGATCTGGTATCCGGAAGCGAACGCCGCGGGAAATATGCCGAAGGGATCGGTTTTCCTGCGAAAGAAGTTTCCAATCGTCGGTTCCGGGAAGATCGATTCCGCTCTGTTGGCGATCTCTGCAGACGACCACTTCAAAGTCAGTTTGAACGGGAAATTCGTCGGCTCGGGCGACAGTTGGCGGACAATGCAAACCTTGGACCTCAAGGCGTTTTTGAAACCAGGCCCTAACGAACTCATTGTCGAAGGGATCAACGACGAAGGGAAGGCTGGAGTCGCCGCGGTTGCCAAGATCCGCTACTCCGATGGTGGCGATCAAACGCTCCTGACGAACACGACATGGGAAGCAAAGAAGACGCCAAGCGATGCCTGGGCCGCTCCGTTTATTGTCGGACCGGTTGGGATGGCGCCGTGGGGCAAGCCGACCGCCCCGATCTCGAACGGTCCCGCACCCTATATGCGGAAACCGTTCCTTGCGACTTCGCCGGTAGTTAAGGCTCGTATCTACGCAAGTGCGCTCGGGCTGTACAAGCTTTATATCGACGGGAAACAGGTAAGCCGCGATCTGCTCCGACCAGGTTGGACCGACTACAAAAAACGCGTTCAATATGAAACTTACGATGTTACGTCCTGGATAAAGCCAGGTCCTCACGCCGTCGGCATGGTCCTCGGAAACGGATGGTATTGCGGACGGATCGGATGGACGCCTGGCCAGAACTACGGACCCCAGGCATTGGGCTTGGTGCAACTAGAGCTTCAGCATGCCAACGGCAAGATCGACATGATCGCGACAGACGGAACCTGGAAGGTAGGGACCGGAGCGATCCTCAGCGACGATCTGTTGGACGGCGAGTCGTACGACGCCCGACTTGAGCCGGGATTACCGCCGTATCACTACTACTACGGCCTTGGCGCCAATCACAAGGTACATCGGATCAGTCAGCCCAAGGCGAATTCGTGGTGCTCAGCGCTATTCGACGATTCCAAGTGGGGAGCGCCTCTCGTCCAGCCGCTGACGAACATCGCCATTAACGCTCAACAATCGGCGTCGGTTCAACAGCTTCAAGAACTTAAGCCGCTAACGATCAAGGAGATCCCGAAGGGGAGCTTCGTCTTCGACCTTGGCCAGAATATGGTCGGATGGGCTCGACTTAGAGTTCAAGGCCCTAGCGGTACCACGGTTCGAATTCGATTTGCCGAGATGCTGAACCCGGATGGCTCGATCTACGTGACGAACCTTCGCGGCGCCAAAGCGACGGACTACTACACCCTAAAGGGCGGGCCGGCCGAAGTGTTTGAGCCTTCCTTTACGTTCCACGGCTTCCGGTATGTCGAACTGACCGGGTTCCCCGGCAAACCGACTGAAGACACAGTTACCGGCGTTGTCATCGGTTCGAAGAACCCTCAGGTTGGAGACTTCACTTGCAGCAGTACGTTGGTGAACAAGCTGGCGAAGAACATCTTCTGGGGTCAGCGAGGCAACTACGTCGACGTTCCTACCGACTGTCCGCAGCGGGACGAACGCCTCGGCTGGATGGGCGATGCCCAGATCTTCGTCAGAACAGCGACATTCAATAACGATATTGCCGGGTTCATGACGAAATGGACGCGAGATGTCGACGACGCCCAATCGAAAGCCGGAGGCTTCTCCGATGTCTCTCCGAGAATGGTCGATCAAAGCGACGGCGCTCCCGCATGGGGAGATGCAGGCGTGATCGTGCCTTGGACGATTTACCAAGCGTACGGAGACAAGCGGATCTTGTCCGTCCACTACAAGGCAATGGCCAAGTGGATCGCCTACATCAACGACGCCAACCCGGATCACATCTGGGTGAAGCGGGCGAACAACAATTTCGGAGACTGGCTCAACGTTCAAGACGACACCCCCCGGGATGTGATCGCCACCGCCTACTTCGCCCACAGCACCGATCTGTTGGCGCGCTCGGCACAGATTATCGGCAAGCCGGAGGATGCGATCAAGTATCGCAATCTCTGTAATGCGATCAAGGCGGCTTTCGTCGATAAGTTCGTTACCGCGGATGGCACGATCAAGGGCGACTCGCAGACCGACTACGTGCTTGCCCTTTGGTTCGACATGCTTCCGGTCGATCGACGAGCAAACGCAGTCAAGCGGTTGACCGATCACATTTTGAAAGACCGCAAGGGACACCTCTCGACCGGCTTCGTCGGAGTGGGCTACCTTTGTCCGACCCTGACGCGTTTCGGCAGGGCCGACGTGGCTTACAAGCTACTCAATACCGACACCTATCCATCTTGGGGCTACTCGATTCGACAAGGCGCTACAACGATCTGGGAAAGATGGGACGGATGGAGAGCAGACAAGGGGTTCCAGGATGCGGGAATGAACTCCTTCAACCACTATTCGCTCGGCTCGGTTGGAGAGTGGATGTACAACTACATCCTTGGAATCGACATCGATCCTGCCGATCCTGGTTACCACCACATCATCCTTCATCCGATTCCGGGCGGAGGTTTGGACTACGCGAAGGGATCGGTCGATACGATTCACGGCCAAGTGAAGACAGAATGGCATGCTCGCCCAGGCTCGTTGACTCTGGACGTTACTGTCCCAGCAAATACGACCGCATCCCTATTCGTACCGTGCAGCGTGTCCGATCAGGTCATGGAAAGTGGCCGGACGGCGAAGACTGCGGCGGGAGTTAGAGAGTATAAGGAAGTCGCCGGAAAACCCGTTTACGAATTGGGTTCTGGCGTCTATCACTTCGTCGTCAATTACCAAAAGTGAGTTCTGAAACCACGCCGATCGTAAGCGCTCGCGGAATCCGTATGGCTTTCGCGGGCGTGGAGGTTCTCAAGGGGGTCGATATCGACCTTCTTCCTGGCGAGGTGCACGGACTCATCGGCGAAAACGGAGCGGGGAAGTCGACGCTCGGAAAGCTGATCGCAGGCGTCTACCGCCCGACGGCGGGAACGATTTCCATCGAAGGCACGCCACGCATGCTCGGAAGCCCTCGCCAGGCTATGGAACTTGGAGTTGCCCTTATCCACCAGGAACCGTTGACGTTTCCAGACCTAGACGTCGCCGAGAATATCTTTGTCGGGCGTCAGCCGACTAAGGGCCTTCGACGTGTCGACTGGAAGTCGATGAGCTCTCGCGCAGGCGAACTCTTGAATTCGCTCGGGGTGAATTTGGATCCGAAAGCCAAAGTCCGCGGACTAAGCGTTGCCGACCAGCAAATGGTCGAGCTTGCCGCTGCGCTTTCCCAGAACGCGAAGGTCCTCATCCTTGACGAAACGACCGCGTCCCTTACGCCGAAAGAGGTCGCCGAACTCTTTGTTATCGTTCGTCGCCTTCGCGATCGAGGTTGTGCCATCGCTTTCGTAAGCCACCGCCTTGACGAAGTGTTCGAGATTTGCGATCGAATCACGGTCCTGCGGGACGGTGAGAAAGTGGGCGAGCGCACTCCCAAAGAGTGCGCGGTTCCCGAGATCATCCGGATGATGGTTGGGCGAGAACTCGCAGCCGAAAAGCACGCCGACACAGGCGGCGCCAAGGGCGAAACGATGTTGGAGGTTGACGGGCTCTGCCACGGAAAGATCTTCTCCGACGTGAGTTTCTCGATCCGAAAGGGGGAGATAGTCGGGATGGCGGGGCTCGTCGGTGCGGGACGAACCGATGTGGCGAGGGCCATCTTCGGCATCACTCAGGCGACCTCGGGCTGCGTTCGGATCGGCGGAGTAACCGCAAAAATCGGAAATCCAAGGGAAGCGATGGCGCAGGGCCTTGCCCTTGTCCCGGAGGACAGGCAACATCACGGCCTGCTTATGCCGGTGAGCATCTGCGACAACGCCTGCCTGGCGATTTTGAGAAGTCTCTCCAAAGCGGGCTGGGTCAATCGTCGAGCGATCTCCGCCCGCTCAACCGACTACGTCGGAAAGCTCAGGATCGCCCTGCGCGACGTCAGTCAGCCGGTGCGCGACCTGTCTGGTGGCAACCAGCAGAAGGTCGTGCTATCGAAATGGCTCATGACCGAGCCCAAGGTTCTGATATTGGACGAACCGACTCGTGGCGTCGATGTGGGCGCCAAGGCCGAAGTCCATCGCTTGATGCGAGAACTGGCAGACGCTGGGCTAGCAATTCTGATGATCTCCAGCGATCTCCAGGAAGTGATGACCGTCAGCGAGAGGATTCTCGTGATGCGCGAAGGTCGGCTCGTGCGAAGTTTTGAACCGGGACAGGCAACCCAAGAGACGGTTATGCTCGCAGCAACCGGCCAGGAGGCGCATGCGGTCTGACATCGCCCGAAAGCTTGGCGCCCTGCGTGAAGTAGGGACTCTCGTTCTGCTGCTGGTGGTTGCCAGCGCCGCCTTTGCCAAGGACCATCAGTTCTTGGATGCAAAGAACCTCAACAGCATCCTTTTGTGGATTCCATTGCTCGCCGTCGTCGGGATGGGCCAGATGCTCGTGATTATAACGAGAGGCATCGACGTCTCGGTAGGGTCGACGATGGGGCTCGCCGGGATCATCGTAGGCATCCTGTTTCGTGACCATCCCGGTCTCAACGTCTTTGCCGGCGCAGCGATAGGCTTGGCGATCGGAGCGGTGTTGGGTGCGATCAACGGTGGCCTGATTGCGTTGGCCAAAGTTCCACCGATTATTGCCACATTGGGCACACTCAGCGCCTATCGTGGGCTCGTTTTCATCGTGAGTAAGGGCGACCAAGTCGACTCCAACATGATTCCGGATGCCTTGACCAACTGGACGCTTCACGGGCCGATCCAGATCGGCGGAGTTACGGTCTCGTGGCTTTTGGTTTGGGCGATCGTTGCGGCAGGACTGACCGCCTATATGCTGCGCCAAACGCGAACTGGGCGAGATATCTATTCGATCGGCAGTAACCCCGATGCTGCGCGACTTCGTGGAATTCCCGTTACGCGAGTGACCTTCTTGGTCTACACGATCTGCGGAGCGGTAGCCGGATTGGCTGGCGTGCTTTACGCATCCCGGTATGGCTTTGTGAACCCGGCGACTGCCGGCGCCGGTTTTGAGCTAATTGTCATTGCCGCCGTCGTGATCGGAGGGACAAACGTCTTCGGCGGTTCGGGCACGGTTCCCGGCGTAATCCTAGGTTGTCTCTTGCTCGGAACGATCAACGTCGCTCTCGCCGTCCTGGGCATCGACGAAACCTGGCAGAAGCTCGTTTACGGACTCGTCATTCTCATCGCCCTGATGCTGGATTCCGGCGTTCAGAAGTGGCTCGGCAAGCTCTCGGAGGGGACATGAAGCGGCTAAAGATCCGGCCTGAAGTTGTTCCCGCCGTGCTCTTGGTTCTCGCATTCGTTGCAGGAGCAATGGAGTCGAAATACTTCCTCGATTTCCGATATCTGCTCGACTCCTCGACCTTGTATGTCGAGACAGGCTTGCTGGCTTTGGGAATGACTTTTGTGATCGTCAGCGGGAATATCGACCTGTCGGTGGCCTCGATGACGGTCCTCGTAGCCTGCGTAACCGCCCGGTTAATGGAGTCAGGCTGGTCCGTTCCGAGTTCTTGCGGCATTGGAATCGGCTTGGGAATCGTGCTTGGGGCGATCAACGGGGTCCTCATTGCCAAGGTTAAGCTCCCCTCGTTTGTGGTCACCTTGGCGACGATGGCGGTTTATCGTGGAATCGCTCAAGTCCTCCTTGGCGCCAACTCGGCGAAGGTTACTGCAAGCTTCGTCGGCCTGGATATGCAGCACTTACCCGGCCACGTTCCGGTTCCGCTCGTTATTTTCCTAATCGTTGCCGTCGTCCTCGGGCTCATCCTCCATCGCACCTTGTTCGGTCGGTGGGTATTCGCGATTGGAACAAACGAAGTGGCTTCTTTCTATTCCGGCATTCCTGCAGCGACGGTCAAAATCGGGGTGTTCGCAACTTCCGGCCTCATGGCTGCCTTCGCCGCACTCTTGATGGATTCGAGACTAGGCGTGGCACGATTCGACCATGGGCAGGGCCTCGAACTCGATGCCATTACCGCCGTTCTCTTAGGCGGAGCTAGCATCTTCGGTGGACGTGGCTCGATCCTTGGCACCGTTCTCGCTCTTTTCCTAATCGCCGTCCTGAGGATCGGAATGGGGGTCGCAAATGTGAAGGCAGAGTACCAACTTGCCGTCATCGGCACTCTCCTCGTCGTTGCCGTCCTATCCGGCAACCTCGTATCCCGCCTATCGTCCGAACGCCGCGCTTGACGATTTGGCGACAACTTACGATGACGGCAAAGTCATAGACGCTGATCCAGACTATCGATACCGCTTTGTCAGACGGCGACCGAATTTCGACGGTCATATTGCCGTCTATCGCGTGGTGCGAGATTCCAATATTATCCGTATCCCGCACATATTCCACACGAAGCAGAATTGGCGAAGCAAGCTCAGCGATGGAAGCCTATGAACTGCTACCTTGGCTGGGCCGGGGCCTAAGGGGCGGGGGTTAGAAAGGAGCTTTCAGATAGCCTTAGCGCGTAGGCTTTGATTGCTTCTGGCCAGGATTCGATGCTGATTTCGAATCGGCTGCGTTCGTGAGCGTAGAGAGCACGTGAAGCAGATTCGTATCCGGGGAGATTCCCCGCCATTGCCGACATGAACCGGCACGTGGCATCGGCCGATAGTCGGGCGAGATGCTGTGCGTTCTTCTCTTTGCGAGCCTCGTCGATCAGTCTTCGAAGGGCGGCGGAAGCGCCGTTCGGCTGCTCTTCGAGCCACTCCCAGTGCCTGGGCAGAAGCGTTACTTCTCGTGACACGACGCCAAGTTTGGGCCGCCCGGGGCCCGTTGAAGCCTGCGGTTCGGAGGTAGGCAATCGGGCAAGAACTACGTCAATCGTTCCGGATAGGTCGAAGTCGACTTGCCGTCCGGTGTGATCCTCGAATGTGAGCGGGATCTGGCCAGGATGGGCATCCGACCACCGCTTTAACTCAGGGAGTACAGATCCGATTGGGCCAGCCGCAATTAACGAGTCGCCGCCGAACGCTGTGTACAGGATTTGGTCAACCATGACCAAATTGTACCCGGATAAAATTAAATTGCCCGGGTAAAACTCAATCGGGACAAGACGTCGTTGTCGTCCTGTCCCGATTGATTGCTAGAGAACCGCAATAGCGGTTCTGGGGTGACGCTTACCCAGTCAACCCGTCGACGAGATCCTCGTTGAGTTGCCAGGCCCGGCGGAGGTCTTGGGCTTTCGCGGATTTGGAGGTTTTACGGGCTTTAGCCGCAACCCCCGGTTTTGCCTTAGGATCCTCGAATTGGTTGATGATCCAGTTCTTCGTTCCTTGGATCTTTCCCAGAATCAATCTCGCCTTTCGGCGTCGCCAAGCTCGGCTACGATTCTTCATCAACGTTACCTCCAAGGGCAGTAGGCCCATATATATGGCTCTGATAGCCATGTTATATTCTCCTACTCCTTTAATCATTTGGGTGTACGGTTTTTCCGAATGTTCCCTAAATCAAGTGTTGGCGATTCGGATGAGAACTTAACATCGATGTCAAAAGGCCCATACCGGGGATCGCCCGGTGTTTGGGGTAGGTCTCACGCGGCGGACGCGGCGGACGCAGCGTGAAATGTAAGGTCGAGCAGTAGAACCCGATGTGGCCACTCATCGCCACCCAAGAACCGTTGCGTCCGCCGCGTTCGCCGCGTGAGACGTTCTTCCCCTACCACTGACCACTGCCCCCCCCGTTGAGATAACCTATTCCCCACATGCTGAATCGCGCTCGTACGATCATGTCGTCCTTAACATTGATGGCGTTGATCGCTTCCTCATTTGCCGCACCGCGGCACACCTTTCAGATCGCTAACGGAAAATTCCTACTCGACGGTAAGCCGTTCGTGATTCTCGCCGGGGAGATCCACCCATCGAGGGTTCCCAAGGAGTACTGGCGGCAGCGAATTCAGATGGCAAAGGCGATGGGGCTCAACACCATTTCGGTCTATGAGTTCTGGAACATGCACGAACCGGAAAAAGGGCGGTTCAACTTCAAGGGCAATGAGGATGTTGCCAAGTTCGTGAAGATCTGTCAGGAAGAGGGGCTGTGGGTCATGCTCCGCCCAGGACCGTACGTGTGCGCCGAGTGGGAGTTTGGTGGGTATCCGTACTGGCTGCTTAACGAGCCGGGTTTGGTGGTCCGCAGCAAAGAGCCGAAGTTCATGGGTTACGCCAAGCGGTATCTGGCGCAGATGGCCAAGCAAACAGCCCCCCTCCAGGTCACCCACGGTGGGAACATTCTCATGGTCCAAGTGGAGAACGAATTCGGCTCCTACGGCCACGACAAAGAGTACATGGCGCAGATTCGCGACGACCTCAAGGAGGTCGGCTACGACGTTCCCCTCTATGTGGCAGAAGGAAGTTCCCAACTCGCAAGTGCATGGATTCCTGGAACGGTGGCCGGAGTGAACGGAGGCGGATGGCCGGACATCGTTCACACCACCGACAAATACACTCCTGGCGGACCCTACATCTCGCCCGAGTTCTATCCGGGTTGGCTGGACCATTGGGGAGAGCCGAAATCGCTAACCAGCGGAGGCGTCCACAGCTTTGTCGACCTCGTGAAAAACGGGGTATCGGTGAGCCTGTACATGTTCCACGGTGGAACGAACTTCGGCTTTATGAACGGGGCGAACTTCGGCGGGAATTTCCAGCCTGACATCACCAGCTACGACTACGATGCGCCTCTCGATGAAGCGGGCCGCCCTCGAAAGAAGTTCTACGATTTCCGCGACGCAATCGCCAAATTGACGGGGTCGGCGTTGCCTCCGATTCCGGCCACGACACCAGTCGTGAAGATTCCCAGATTCAGCCTAACGACGTCGGGCAGCCTGTTGGGCGCTCTACCAAAACCGGTTTTATCGGATAGCCCTAAAACCATGGAGTCGCTAGGACAAGCATATGGTTTCGTTCTGTATCGAACTCACGTCAAGGGTCCTAAGCAAGGCAGCCTTGAAATCAAGGACCTTCGAGACTTCGCCGTTGTTATGCTCAATGGAAAGATTGTGGCGACGCTCGATCGGCGACGCAAGCAGCAAACGACGGACTTGGTGGTCCCGGCGGGCGACGTCCAATTGGACCTGTTGGTTGAGAACTGCGGTCGCATCAACTATGGCGGAAAGATCCCAGACAACCACAAAGGGATAACGGATAAGGTCTTGTTTGCCGGACAGGAGGTGAAAGGCTGGCAGAACTTCAGCCTTCCGATGAACGATCCATCGAAAGCGATTCTCGACGGTAAGGGGGGCGATGGCCCGACGTTCTATCGAGGGGAATTCACCCTCGATTCGGTTGGCGATGCGTTCCTCGACCTCCGCGGCTGGACAAAGGGAGTCGTTTGGGTGAATGGACATAACCTGGGTCGGTACTGGTGGATTGGGCCCCAGCAAACCCTTTACGTTCCGGGAGTCTGGCTCAAGAAGGGGCTCAATGACGTCATTGTGTTGGAGCAGGTGAAGACAGAGTCTGCCTCGCTAGAGGGGCTCGCCGAACCGATCCTCACCGATTTGCGTCGTGAACCGACGATTTCGAAACGGGCGCGCGCGAAGGTGGAAGGAGTCCCAAACCCTACAAGCGGAGATATGGTTCTTGGCGGAGATTTGGCCCCAGGGGACGCCGCTCAGCGATTTCAGTTCCCAACTAGGTTGGGGAGGTATCTCCTCCTTGAATCGGATTCGACATTCGCCGATGAAACGTTTGCTTCGTTAAGCGAGATCGACCTCATCGGTACCGATGGTTTTCTCCTCGACCGGTCGAAATGGAAGATCGCATACGTGGATAGCGAGGAAACGGCCGCAGAGGACGATGCAGCCGAAAACCTTCTCGATGGCGATTTGGAGTCGATCTGGCACTCGCTATGGAGCGTCGAGCATACGGCGAATCCCCATCGAGTCTTGATCGATTGCGGAGCCGATGTCACTGCCGCTGGCGTGCGCCTAACCCCAAGACAAGGCGATCGACCTGGAAAGATCAAAGCGTTCAAGATCTACTTCGCCGCAACACCATTTGGCGCAATTGCCAAAACCTGATAGTCTACGCGGGTGAGGCCTTCGGAGCTTGCCCAAAGGTTGGCGTCGTTGCAGCAGTGGTTGGGGCGTGAGATCGCTTCACGCCAGATGCTGCTTCACCCAGACCGGCCCTGGCCAATGCCGCGTCTGATTGCAGACGCGACCGTGGTTATCGATCCAGGAAACGACAAGATCTATCCGAGCGTGAACCCAAATCACGTCGAACACTTCGGGACCTCCGGTCTTGCGAACAAAAGGATCTTCAGTGAGATCGTCGAGATGTACCGTTCGGCGGGCGTGCCCCGGTTCTTCGTCTATTTGAGCCCGAGCGAGCAAGCAGAAGAGATCGCCAACTGGCTGGACGAGGCAGGAATGGTTCGACTTGTCGAACTATCGGTTCTTTGGCAGCCGACTCAAGCAATCGGCGTCCCCAACTGCGACATGGAAATCGTCGATTGCGTTCCCGAGCAAGCCGATCTGCTCCGTAGCATCGTATCGGAAGGCGGCGACGAGTTCGGCTATGCTCCAGCGACATTGGACATGTTGGGGACGCCTCACTTTTACACCTTGTTGGCCCTCGATAGGGGCTGCCCCGCCGGGACTGGCAGTCTCTATCATCATCAAAGGCTCGGCTACCTTGGGAACGGTAAGACAATAGAACCGTTCCGAAGGAGGGGCGCGCAATCCGCCCTCATCGCAGCGCGGGTGAATCGCGCATGCATGTTAGGTTGCACCGATGTCGTCTCCGAAACCTACCGATTTTTGGAAACAAGTCTCAAGAACCTCCGCCGGGCCGGCTTCATCGAGCTTTACCAGCGGAAGATCTATCAGTGGGAGGAAGGGAACACCGCGACCTACCGTCAAGGGCGGTGAAATCGGTCCAACTACATCTTGATGCCCAGACTCGCCTCAAAGTAGGGGAACACGGCTGAGACGTTGTTCAGGAGTCCAGACGGATCTCCGGTGATGTCCAGGTACTCCAGACCGACTCCGAGTCGCCACCCTAAACTGTCGTTGAATTTGCCGACGTAGTTGATACCAGCGTTGAGGGCATATCCGAATCCCCAGTCGCCTACACGGGCGCTGTACATGAGGCCCTGCTTGTTCGATTCGGCGTAATAGTTGACGCCTCCACCGAGGCCGTACCAGCCCAAGCCGAATTCGGTGGTCATATTTGAGGAACTGACCGTTTCGTAGCTGATCCCCGTGAGGAGCCAGAGGTCCCCTTTCTGATTGGTCGACTTATCATCCGCGAATGACAAGCTAGTGAGAGCGATGGCAGTTACGCCGGCAAGAGCGCGCTTTATGATCATTAGTTCTTTCCCGGGCGTTATCGAATAGCTATCTCATGATAAATGCCATAGCATAACGCCGCGGGTAGATTCTAGGAGGTTTGTCTTCTATCAACCAAAAGTCAAATGCACATTGCGCCAATAATAACAATTTGTAAAATTGAAATTGGGCTTTGAGGCGCCTATCAACGGGTAGGGAGTTTTGATAGCTATCGCAGAAACGCCTCCGACAGTCCAGCATCAACAGGGAATATGTGCCCAGTGGTCAGACTGGTTCGATCCGATGCGAGAAGGAAGATCGCTTCCGCAACTTTCGCCGGGCTCACCGGAACCTTGAGTAAGGTTCTTTGAGCGTAGAAACCTGCCAATTTCGCTCGCAAATCCTCGGTCGATTCCGCGTCGTCAAACGCAATGGCGTACTTCGTCAAAGAGCTGAGCACCCTCTCTCTGGGGAATTGCTGGGATCCTTCGACAACGGTGGCGGGCGCGACGGCGTTGACCCGAATCTTCGGCGCGAACTCGACGGCGAGTTCCCGAACAAGGTGGTTGACCCCTGCCTTGCTGATGTCGTATGGGAGACTGCCTTTCTTGGCAACGACCCCATTTGCGCTGCTCGTTAGCACGATGCTGCCCGACGTGCCCTGCTTGGCCATGATCGTTTGGGCTTCTTCAGCGAGGATCGCATTGCCAATCAAGTTGATGTCGATCGTCTTCCTCCACTGTTCGTCGTTGCTCCTCCCCGTCACGGGGTCCGACGGCATGAATACGGCGGCGATATTGATGACGATATCGACTCCGCCGAACTGCCGAATCACCCCTTGAAGGGCTTTTTCAACGGACTTGCGGTTAGTGATGTCAATCGATTCTGAGACGACGATCTCAGGACCATACGCCTTTCGGAACGACTTTGCTGTCTCTGCTGCGAGTTCGCCGTTGATGTCCGCAACGACAAGATGAGCGCCCTCGGCCAAAAGCCGTTCGGCGATGCTGTGACCGATTCCAGGGCTTGCGCCAACGAGGAGGGCAACCTTACGGCTCAGTTCCTTTTCGGCCGGCATTCGCTTCAGTTTCGCTTCTTCCAACTGCCAATACTCGATGTTGAAAGCCTCACGAGGCGGCAACGCGACGTAGTTGTCGACGATTCGATCGGAGTCGATCCCGGATTGCGTGGGCAACTCTCCGTCGAGAGCAGTCGCGCCCTCCATCACATGGATCGCGTTCACATAGAATTCGCCGGTGATCCTGGCCTCGGTTTTGTTCTTACCGAAGCTGAACAGCCCAACCCCCGGTATCAACACGACGGTTGGAGTTGCCGAACGCATGGCAGGCGAATCGGGCAATCTGTTCTCGTAGTAATATTCGGCGTAACTTGCCTTATAGGCTTCGAATGCGTCTTTCAACCCACTCACCAATGCGGCAGTGTCGGTTCCGCTCCACTCGATGAACAACGGCCGGACTTTGGTGCGCACGAAGTGGTCTGGGCAACTGGTTCCTTGCCAAGCGAGCGCCTTCGCACGAGCGCTGTTTACGAAGCGCAGGACGGTCTCGCCTCCGTCGTAGTGGCCGATCATTTTTCCAACCAGGCCACGAAGGATCGGTAGCAGTTCGACGGCGATCTTGTCTCTATCGACGCTAGATTGCCGGATCGAGCCCCCAAATAGGTTTTGCCCCTTCTCCTCGACGCGACGAAGCACGTACGCCCCGATTCCGTCGATCACCCGCAAGGTGCTGAGGTAAGAATCTCGGCTTGTTTCACCCCACGTGAAGATTCCATGGGACCCCAAGATGACTCCGTCCAGACCAGGGTTCTCCCGTACTGCCTTTTCGAGCCAAAGCCCCAATTCGAAACCGGGACGTTTCCATGGCAGCCAGGCCAGCCTGATCCCCGTTTCTGCCTCCAGGCGTTTGAGTTGCTCGGGACCATTGGCACAAGCAGCCAGCGCGATCGCCCAGTCGGGATGGAGGTGATCGATATGCTTGAACGGCAGGAAGCCGTGCAGAGGCGTGTCGATGCTCGCCGCCCGCGGATTGGCGTTGAAGGAGCAAAGCGAGTATTTATCCGCCATTGCGTCTTCTTCGTGGACTCCGTTGTATCGGGTCTTTAGGGCTATCAGGCGATCTTGATACAACGTCGCGAATCCGTCGCGTTTGATCGTTCCTAGGTCGCCTCCGCTCCCCTTCACCCAGAGAACCTCGACATCGGCATCGGTCACCGGGTCTTTTTGGACGATCTTGGCTGAAGTGTTTCCGCCTCCGAAGTTTGTCAAACGGAGATCGCGCCCAAGCAGATTGGATCGATAGCGCAGAAGTTCAGGCTCATCCATGCCTTGTGTATCAGTTTCAACCCACAGATCTTGGAGATATCTTAATTCCATTGCTATTCCTAACCCTCTGAACCTTTCGATTTGGACTCCTGTCCAACCTGAGTTTAGAACGATTTATGCGAAGTGTTAGCAACCGGTGGGCGTCTTGAATCGAGTTGCTATAGAATGTAGGCATGAAGACAGTTACGGTTGACCCGGAGATCATGTGGGGCACGCCTGTATTTGCTGGAAGTAAGGTTCCAGTGCAGACTTTGCTGGACTACATCGAGACCGGCGAAACCGTTAATACCTTCCTCAGCGAATTCCCTTCCGTGACCCGAGATGTGGTCATCGCATTCTTGGAACAGGGTGCCGAGCGGATGATTGCTCCAGAACGCGAAACCCTTTGCCTCTAAGCGGCGAAGTTTGAAATAAACGCCGCGTAACCTGGGAAAATAGGGCCATGTCTTACGGCCCCCTTGCCAATATCGCTCAGATCGTCGACGCCCAGAGCAAACGGATTTCAAGCTATGACCGTGCCGGAGGCAACGGGGACTGCGTAAAGATCCAAAAGGGCGAGACCTACACCTTAGCCGACATTCCCGGAGCGGGAATCGTCAAGCACATCTGGGTTACGATCTCTTGCAAAGACGATCTTCACCGCCGGAATCTTGTCCTTCGCGCCTATTGGGACGGACAGGAGCATCCGTCGATCGAGTCTCCTATCGGAGATTTTTTCGGGCAGGGATGGGGCATGAAGTACAACTTCATCTCGCAACCTCTGGCAGCGGCGCCTGCAAATGGAAATGCTCTCGTCTGCTACTTCCCGATGCCGTTTGGGAAAGGTGCTCGATTCACCGTCGAGAATCAGGGCACCGAAGAAGTCGATGCGTTTTACTACTACATCGATTACGAAGAGCACGCCGAGATACCGGATTCGATGGGGCGATTCCACGCTTGGTACAACCAAGAGATGACGAAGCCGGAAGGGCAAACCGATAACGTCGGTTTGGGAGGTGACGTGGAGAATGAGTGGACGATCTTTGGTGGATTCCCAAACAACCCGACCGACGAGAATAACTACGTTTTCTGTCGACCTGAAGGGACGGGACACTATGTTGGCGTCAATTACTACATCAACTGTCCAACCCCAGTTTGGTACGGCGAAGGGGACGACATGTTCCTCGTCGACGGGGAAGCTTGGCCGGGCAGCGCCCATGGCACCGGGTCCGAGGACTACTTCAACCAGAGTTGGTGCCCCGACGAGCATTACTGCCACCCCTATTTCGGCACGGCTCGCGCCCCCGGCCGCAATAACGACAGCCCGCGGTTCGGCTGGTTAGGCCGCACCCACGTCTATCGTTTCCACCTCGAAGACCCAATTCGGTTCAAGAAGTCTCTTCGCGCTAGCATCGAGCACGGACATGCGAACTGCCTGACCCTCGACCTTGCCAGCGTTGCCTACTGGTACCAAACAACCCCGAGCAAGCCGTTCCCGCAACTCCCGTCAGTTGAGGAGCGAAAGCCCAAGCCTGAAATCGGCGCAGTAGACGTTCACCGTTGGCGGGACGTTTGGCGCAAGTCGAAGGGCGGCGGTGGGCTGCTGGGGAACGAGCAGTAGGGGGCGGGTATTTCGGTATTCTGGGTATCTGGTCCTTTCCAGTTAGAACCAAAAGCAATCAGTCGCCCAGGCTAGGGAGCATCGAAGCGGTCATCAAGAATTCGCTATCGCTTCTTTGTCAGCGACTGGAACGCCAACCGTCCCGTAATACCGCCTGGGCCGTCCTCGAAAGATTCTCGCGAGCAGTCGTTTCATGGCCGCAGCCCGAAGCGCTCGCCTTAAAGTCTCCCTTGACGCAAAGATCGACTCGGCGTTTTGATTCTTGTCGATTCCGACAAGAACATCTCCCAATGCGTCCATCTCGGCAAATGAAAGGGACCCTCGGGATAACCGAACAGCGCGATCATAGTTGGCACGGACCACGTCATCTGGCATTTTGACCTTCCGACCCCGCAACTGGCTTTTCCGATCAGGTTTTGATTCTGGACTTTTAGTGGTGGCCATACTACATTTTGACGCCCAAGCGAGCCAACTCCTTCCTCATTGTATCATTTTGCTTAGAAAGAAGGCGGTTCACCGTCAGCGTTTGCTGTGCAGATTTGGCTGCGTCTTCGGCCGACTGCTGCGCCTTGCTGGCTTTTCTAGCACTTTTCGAGGCCAAATCTACCTCGATGTCGGCAAGTTGTTGGGCAATTGCCAAATCCTTCTTTGTGTATCCCGAACCTCCTACATTAAGGAAGTATCCGAAGACCACGAATAGGCAAAGGAAGCCAAAACCAAAACCCGAGACAGTTAGCTTGGCTACTGCATCAAGAGTTCGCTCCTTCAGGTCAGACGCCCAATCTGCCATCTGCTGTGCATGGTAAATCAAAGCGTCCGCTTCAGCGCCCAGGTCAGACCTTCGGGTTACACCCTGCCGCACTCTAACTTCAATTTCCTCCATTGTTGTGGACAACACAGCGTCTACGCCATCAAGCAACTTATGAGCGACAATGGTCTTGTCTAATTCTTCGTCGTAAAATCTAGGTAAATGCAATATAGGAGACGCATCGGTAATGGCCAAAATTGAATATAGAACAGAAAGACCAGCGGCAATGACTGACGCGCAAGACAAGAAAAATGCCCATACGGCGAATCGGCCGTCGCTGAGGCGTCCCAAATAGTCCAAATCAAATCCCAACAGTAACAGAGAAGCTGCAAGTAAAGGGGCCGCCCGTGCAGGGATTCCCTGTAGAGACTCCTTCGACTGTTGAAAATTGCTTCGCTGGATCTTGTACTCGCGCAATGCGAAGGCCGCGCCTTTTCGATGGCGCTCCGCTAGAACATGCGCCTCGGTTTCTTTTGCAATCTCATCTCTCCGACGTTGCTCAGCTATGAGCAGTGCCTTCCTTTGGCTCAGCCGCTCAACGTTCTGTTGCCGCGCCCTCTCCTTCCGCAGCAATTGCGAATACCTAGCTTCTCGATCCACGATTCATTATCCACACTCAACGACTGGCATTAACTTCTCCCGTACCCTGGCTTCCCAGTCGGTTCAACGGGAGGGTTGCCCGAATACCTATCCACCCGCGACCGTAGTTCACCAGCGGATAGGTCTCGCTGACAGTTTAGCGATTATCGTCCACGACTCTAGTATCAGAGTGCAGATGCGGGTATGGGCCCAGAAACCGTCTCCCGACCCTCGGGGCACAACACCCGATATGGGCACCAGCCGCATCCTACGAGATCGGGTTTGGGCGGGAACGCGTTGTAGTCGGCTTCGTATCGAATGATCTCACCATCGCGGTTAACCACAGACGAGGTTGCTTCACGCTCGGCTGCATCTTGATCTTCGATCTGTCGAATTACGCTCTTGACGTCATCGGCGCCCAATGGGGTTGGATCCCAGGGCTCGCCGTCTTGAAGATAGAATGCCTGCACTCGGATCTTGCCGAATGGATGGTGCTGGGATAGTGCCCAAAGACCGTACGTGGCCAATTGACGGCGAGATGCACTGATGGATCTGCCGCTCTTCGATCCTGTCTTCCAGTCAATGATGTGGAATTCGCCGTCGTGCAAGAAAGCCAAGTCGTAAGCGGCGTACACTCTCAATCCGTGCGCTGATTCAAAGCCCAATTCGGCGGATGCATAGAACGATGGCACATCATCGGAGTCGTTCAAGATTCGCTTCCAGCGGTTGAAGTTCGTGGTTTTGAGGAAGTGCATGGCCGTCGATGTCTCGAACATGGTGAGCGACTTAACAATCGTATCGCGTCCACGCTGTTCGGCGACGGGGTCCTCGGCGCCATACAAGTGATGAAAGAAACAGGTTCCATCGTCAGGCGGACATTTGCCGTCTCGCACTCGCTCAGCAATGTGCTTGCTGATTCGGAGGATCTCATCGTACTGGGCGGCACCGTCCTTATCCATACCAGTCGGGTACGTTCCATGTTTGACGAGTTGTCGAAGCCCAAGCGCGATCCGACGGTGAACGATCGTGCCAGCGACGCTTTCAGGAGTCGCCGCCCGCTTGAGGAATCGAGCTAAGTTCTGGTTCTCGTCGCCCCACGGGAAGTAGGCATAGTAGAGCGCCCTTGGACACCCGTCGAACGTGAACTGGCGGGTGTGACTCCACGAACGGTGCCGAGCGCTACCCAACGTATCCCACCTGCGCCAGCTTGGAGCCCAGCTTGATCCATTCCTTCGATTGCGCCATTGTCGGCTTGTCGGGATGTGTCCTCCCTCTCGATTTCCACAGCGGCATACACTTGCTCGTCATCGTACGTGCGACGATCTTCTGGCAGATCGTAAATGGCGTTTCGACGTGTCTGCGGTTGAAACGGAAGCAGTATTCATCCAGATAGCCCTGAAGGTGACGGTCGCTGAGCGACCCTTGGTACGCTCCCATCACGATCCGACCAACCAGGCTGAACACCCGATGGATCTGAGGGAGGTGGGCGGTGGATTTGACTTTCGAATCCGCGGTTTTTAGCTGTCGCCCATGGCCGTCCGTTACTGCCATCTGGTCGTGCAAGAACCCCATCGCTCCCAGATACTTATAGCCGCCAGCCCCGTCCGTCAAAACGATGGAGCCTTTCTCCACCACGTCTTCAACAAACCCGCTAAGGGCGTCTCCGTCCCGAGATCTGATCCATCGGAGACGAGTCCTTCCGCAGCCAGCGCCCCTCTTCTCAACGGCGCCGATGATGATGAACTGTCCGACTGTCCCCCGCCGCCCCTCATCGGTTTTTCCGATGAACGTCTCATCAACCTCGACTTCTCCAGAAAGCTTCTCGCTCTCATTAGTGGCTGCCATGACTCGACGGAGTTCTCGGAGCCATCGAAGCGCAGTCTCATAGGATCCAAATGCCATCAACCGCTGAAGGCGAAGTGCGGAGATTCCCTGCTTGTTGACGCTCATGTGCAGCATCGCCATGAGCCATGCCTTCAGCGGCTTTGGCGAGTTGTGCAGAACAGTGCCAGCTCGGAGCGAGGTTTCCTTGCCGCACGAGCGCCCCGCACAAATCCATTCGTCGCGATTCGATCGGCGCCAGCCTTCCGTGTGACCGCAGCGCGGGCAGACGAAGCCCTCTGGCCATCGGACACTGGAAAGGTAGTCGCGGCAGGCTTCCTCATTGCAGAAGCGCTCATGGAATTCAAGTTCGTTTTTGGGAAAATCGTCTAGTCGGAGCATCTACGGTATTGGTAATCCCGCGTCTGCGCCGTATTCATACAGGCAGTCGCGAAAGATTTCTCAGTATAGCACCTAATTAGTACATAACGAGCACTTGCTGAGTAACGATCTACAACAATCTGTTCTTCACGTCGATTCCATGAGGGAACAAGTCGGTTACCGACGTTTCCAATACGATCGCGAGAGTGGCGGCCGTAGAAGCTCGCGGTTGGGCAAGGCCGCGCTCCAGATGCTGAATGGTGCTTTGGCCGACAGCCGTGTATCGGACGGCGTCTTCGTCGGCAACACGGGCGCATAGCGCTGCCAGGCGCCGACGAGTGAGTGAGGCGTTCTCTCTGGTTTCGCGGAGCCTGTTGGGAAATTGGACGCTTGCTTCTGGCACTTCTTGAGTTTAGCCAACAAGATCATGGCGGTCTGCCAAAGCAGTGGAAACCTGAAACACCATCGAGCACGATTAAACGAGAATGCTATCCATGAAGCCAGCGTGTGCGACAGACTTCCTCATGGCGGCATCCGAGCGTCGCTCTTCGAGACTTCTTCTAGGTAGGAGATCTGGCCGCTACTCTTACGCCGTAGATGGTGAACACACCCGTTATCGCGCTAAGTATTAAGGCAGGGGCGTTCGATCCAACGAGCAAGGTCATGACTATTGATACGCCGCCCCACAAAACTATAACGAAACCTCCCCACCTCATGCCGAAAAATAGTCCGATGGCCCCCGCCAGCGCAAGAAGTTGAACACCGCATAGTATCGGGAAGAGATTGTTTTGCCGCTCAATGCGTGCATACCCAACAGTTTCATCAAGGCCCTTGGCGAGTTCCGATCCCCATTGTCCTGCTAATTGCTCTCTTTCGGCGACAATTTTTGCGTTGTCATTCAATACACGAACGGTTCCCGTGACGATAAATGAAGCCCAAAGGAGCAAAAAGACGCCAACCAGAACGTCTATGGCCTTCACCCTGTGAGGGCGCGGATGTGACTGAGTACTCACGCTCGTATGTGGCATTAGAGGCAAAACTGGATTTCGCACGAAGTCGAAAGGAGTATCACCCCTTGAGAACGCTGCGTAACATTCATTCGGGTCAAGCTGCTTGGGATCGATATCTGGCCTCTGCTTCTTAAGCAGTCTCTTCACGTTATCAAGCCAATCTGAATACGATGGAGAAGCCACATGCTCATGCTACTTTATGAATATGCGGCACGTCAATCCTCGCCAGGATCACGCCACGAATCGCGGTTGTCCGTCTTCCAAGTCCAAGACGACACGCGTCGGCGTCGTCGGATGCATGTCAAGGCGTCGAAGTATTGCTCGCTGACGGCCCATTGTCGTTCTCGTACATCGGCGAGTAAAGCAATCACCGTCGAAAGCTCCACTCTCTGGAGCTGCAGGAGAGATGAATCCGTGGTCCATAATGGGATTTGTGATGGAACCAGTCGGGAATTTTTTTGTGGCCACCGCTCAATCAGAAATCAGCGAATGCGATTTCCATGGAGATCGCCTGCGGATTCATCCACCAGTTCGGCTGCTACAGGACCTGGTGGACAAAGTAAGTGCTTCGAGTGGGGAAATACACATAGACTTGCCCGACGGGCATCGCCTTTTCCGAGATGACGGATCGAATCTGGCACAGGAATATCGCGTGCCAGATGGCAAGAAGGTCCTTGTCCTTCGGAAGCCATAGGACCGACCCCGCTTCAGGATCTCAGTTGTCAACTCGCTTAGGTTCTAGCCTGACACGACTAGTTAGGCTCCGATTAAATTCGGCTTGAGCGCATTTGACTAGAGTGGCACTCAACGGCAAGGGACGTTTCAGGTTCTAACTGGAAACGACCAGATACCCATATTTCGGTATTGCGGCCTTCCGGTATTGCGGAGCCATCAATATCGACGAACTTCTTCGTTGGATCGGAACCCGATAAAAACCGCCCTCGTATTACCGCTTGGCCCCGCTAAGGGGCATACTTGCTTTTGATTTAGCGGAGGAGTTTATTTGAGCCTTTTCCTTGTGACTGCGGCTGCGCTAGCCATGTCCGGCCAATTGGGTGAAACCATGGAGCCCAGGCTGATGCGCACGCCTACCATTTACGGTGATACCGTCGTGTTCAGCTACGCCGGAGACTTGTGGGTTACCAAGACCCGAGGCAACGAGCCTGCTCGACGGCTAACGAGCCATCCCGGCCTTGAGATTCGCCCAAAGATATCGCCCGACGGCAAGTGGGTTGCGTTCACCGGCATGTACGACGGCGCTACCAACGTGTATGTGATCCCGATCGACGGTGGAGAACCGAAGCGGTTGACCTACGACGCCGAGCCGGATAGCTGTCTCGGATGGACGCCGGACGGCAAGATCGCCTATGCGTCGGTCGCCGGCAACTTCATAAACCGCCAGAGCCGCCTTTGGCTCGTCGATCCGAAGGGCGGTTTGCCGATTGCCACAAAGATCAATGAGGTCGCCGAAGTGTCGTTCTTTGGCGACGGAAAGGCGATGGCTTACAACCGCGTCAACTCCTATGGATTCAACTGGCGGCATTACCGCGGCGGAACCCAAGGCAAGATCTCGTTCTATAACTTCGCTGAGAACAAATACTCGGAGTTGCCGAGCAAGCGCGAGCAGTCGTACTTCCCGATGATCGTCGGTCGCGATGTCTTCTTCATTAGCGACAAGGGAACCGGAACTCTCAACCTGTTCTGCTACGACCTCGATAAGAAGTCGGAAACCCAGATCACGAAGTACACGGATGAGGACATCAAATACCCCTCGACTGACGGTAAGACGATCGTATTCGAGCGCGATGGGTATCTGTACACCTATGACATTGCCAGCAAAGCAATTGAGCGACTCAGCCCGCATATTGCGAGCGAATACCTCGTTGCACGTCCCTACATCCGACCGCTCGGCAATCAGATCACTTCGATGAGCCTTTCGCCAAGCGGCGTTCGGCTAGCAGTCGAGGCTCGGGGCGAGATCTTCTCGGTACCGGCCAAGCAGGGTGATACGCGGAACCTCACGAACTCGCCGGCATCTCGCGAACGGTTCGCCCAGTGGTCTCCCGATGGGAAGACCATTTCGTATATGAGCGACGCGACAGGTCAGTACGAGATCTACTCGAAACCACAAGCCGGCGGAGAAGCGACTCAACTTACAAAGAGCAGTCCCTATTCAATCGAGCAGTTCGAGTATCTCCCCGACGGGAAGAGCATCGGAATTGCGACGGTCGACAATAAGTTCCTTCTTCTTGACTTGGCGACTCACCAGATCAAGACCTTGATCGACTCGAAATATGGAATTTCCGGCATCGATATCTCGCCCGACAGCAAGTGGATCGCCTATACCGAGAGCGGCTCGAATCGGTTCGACTCGCTTTATCTGCTTGAGATCGCGACAGGAAAGAAGACCAAGGTTACCGACGGTCAGTTCAGCGATTCGAGCGTCTCGTTCGACTTGAACGGAAAGTATCTGTACTTGGTCTCGGCGCGAACGTTTGGTCCGTCCTACGGAAGCTACGAGTTCAGCCTGAAGGTCGAGAATGCTCAGAAGGTCTATGTCTTGCCTCTCACGAAGGGCATGCCGAACCCGTTGACGGCGCCGAACGACGAAGAGCCGGAAGGACCTCCCTCCGCGGCTGGTTCACCCAAGGGCAAAGCGCCAGGTGGTCCACCACCTGCTCCATCTGCAGAGCCTGCTGCCATCAAGATCGATCTTGACGGCCTAGCCAATCGGATGATTGCACTCCCGCTTCCGAATGGAAACTATCCGTTCGTGCTAGGCGCAAACAATGGCGTCTACTACACATCGAACGGCACCTTGATGAAGTTCGATCTGGGATCTCGAGAGCCGGCGCCGATTCTTCCGAACGCCAACGGCGCTCTCACCTTCAATCAGAACCGAACAAAGATTGGGTACCTGGTTGGTGGAATCCTTGGAGTCATCGACGCTCACCCAGGCAATTCCATCGGGCAAGGCAAGGTCGATACGAGCGGAGTCGAGGCGACGATCGACCCGAGAGCCGAGTGGAACCAGATCTTCTGGGAAGCATGGCGCTTCGAAAGGGACAACTACTACGACGAAGGATTCCGGGGCATGAATTGGCTTGCCGTCGGCAACCACTATCACGAGTTCCTCAAGTACGTCAACAACCGTTGGGACCTGAACTACGTGCTTGGCTTGATGCTCGGCGAGTTGGGTACGAGCCACTCGTACGTCCAAGGCGGCGACCTTGGAGTTGCGATTCGTGCGGTTCCGATCGGTCACCTTGGCGCAGACTATGAGGTCTCCAGCGACCACATTCGGTTCAAGAAGATCTATCGAGGTCTTAGCTACGACGCCAGCCGCATGGGACCGCTTGGAGATCCCGGCATCGAGGTCAACGAAGGCGACTTCCTCTTGGAAATCGACGGCCAACCGGTCACCGGAACGACGAATCCCGATGCTTTGCTTCAGGATAAGGTCGGACGCGGAGTTACGATTACCGTCAGTTCGTCGGCAAGCATGGTAGGCGCCCGAAAGGTGCGTGTCTTCCCGATTGCTACCGAAATGCAGCTTCGATACACCGAGTTCGTCGAGGGGAATCGAAAGAAGGTCACTGAGTTGTCAGGTGGTCGAATCGGCTACATGCACATCTCGGATACTGCTGCTCAAGGGTCGATCGACTTCGTACGAGGGTTCTACCCACAGGTCGATAAGGACGCGATGATCGTCGATGAGCGTTGGAACGGAGGGGGATACATCCAGCCGTGGTTCGTCGATACCCTTGCCCGAAAGGTCAAGGCTTACATTCAGCCTCGACACGGAGTCGATAACCCAGAAGAAGCCGCAATCGAGGGCCCCAAGGTCATGCTGATCAACGGCTATGCCGGATCCGGCGGCGACTTCTTCCCGTGGATGTTCAAGCAGGCACATCTTGGTCCGCTGATCGGAAAGCGAACCTGGGGTGGACTGGTTGGAATCGGTGGGGGCGCGCCACTGGTTGACGGTGGAACGGTAACGTCTCCCGCCTTCAGCATCTACGAGAAATCCACCAACGAGATCATTGCGGAGAACCACGGTGTCGACCCCGACATCGATGTCGACAACCGCCCCGACCTCGTTGCCGACGGGCAAGACCCACAACTCGAAACCGCCATCAAGTACCTGCTTGAGCAACTTCAGCGGGCGCCGGCGCATAAGGAGCGAACCAAGCTCCCAGTCGTCAACAAAGACGGCAAGATCAACCCATAAGGGTTCATCTCGCCCCGTTCCCATCGTAATTTGCGACGGGAACGGGGCGGTTTCTATTTAAGAGATCAGTTTCGTGGCGACTTCGCCATGAACGTCGGTTAAGCGGAAGTTCCTTCCTTGGAACTTGTACGTAAGTCGTGTATGGTCAAGTCCCATTTGATGGAGGATCGTCGCGTTCAGGTCGTGAACGTGAAGACCATCCGTTGCCACGTTATAGCCGAGTTCGTCGGTCGATCCGTACGCCAAGCCGGGTTTGATTCCGCCGCCCGCCATCCAAAGCGAGTAGGCGTGTGGGTGGTGATCCCGTCCCATAAACTTGGAGCCGTCTCGGGCTTCGTTCATCGGCGTGCGTCCAAATTCACCCGTCCAAACGACGAGCGTCTCGTCGAGCAATCCGCGCCGTTTGAGGTCGGTGATCAGGGCGGCAGCGGCTTGGTCCGTCTCTTTGCAGAGCTTCGGCAAACCATGGGTCAGGTCGTCGAACTCGGCCTCACCGTGATGGTCCCATCCGCGGTGGTATAGCTGTACGAAACGGACGCCTCTCTCAACTAGGCGTCGGGCAAGCAGGCAGTTGTTTCCAAACGATGCCTGACCGGGAGTCGTACCATAAAGCTCATGAACCTCCTTGGGCTCTTTGGAGATATCCATCAAGTCGGGGACGCTCGTCTGCATCTTGTACGCCATCTCGTAGGCGGCGATGCGCGTCTCAATCTCGGGGTCTCCGACCACGTTCTCCCGCATCTTGTTGAGGTCGTTCAGCGCATCGAGTTCCTCGCGTCGCGTTGCCGGTCGGATCCCTTCAGGGTCGGATACATACAGCACCGGGTCGCCTTTCGATCGAAACTCGACGCCCTGATATACCGAAGGTAAGAAGCCGCCGCTCCAGCAAGATTTGCCTCCGTCCGGGTTGTTGTGCCCGGAGATCAGGACGACGAAACCGGGGAGATCCTCGCATTCGCTGCCCAACCCGTATGTCAGCCACGATCCGGCGCTGGGACGTCCGGGGAGTGCGCTACCGGTGTTCATGAATAGCTGAGCGGGGGCGTGGTTGAACTGATCGGTATGCATCGACCGAACGATGGTGATATCGTCGGCAACCTTTTGCAGGTGAGGCAGGATGTTAGAAATCTCGTGGCCGCACTTGCCCGACTTCGTGAACTCGTGCGGCGATCCCAGCAGTCGAGGCGTTCCCTTGATGAAAGCGAATCGCTCCCCTTTGGTGAATTCCGGCGGAATCGGTTCGCCGTTATGCTTCTGCAGCAGGGGCTTTCGATCGAACAGATCGAGTTGAGAGGGGGCGCCCGCCATGAACAGATAGATCACCCGTTTCGCTTTCGGTGCGAAGTGGGGAAGCTTGGGCGCAAAGGGATCGGTTCGCATCGCCTTCTGCTTCTGGAATGCGGCAAACCCGGATTCGCTCAGCATCGCATTCAGCGCCAAGGAGCCGATGCCATATCCGGCGACTTTCAAGAGCTTTCGGCGAGTGATGTCGCGCAGGATCAGTTGTTGAATATTGTCGTTCTCGTGCATCTCTATTCCTTGGTGATCGCTTCGTCGAGATTGAACATCACTTGGGCGACGACGGTATATGCGGCAGGTTCCGCGAGTTTGGGGCTTGGGTTCTTATCACCCAGAAGCTTGGCTGCTTGATCGGGTTCCGCGGCAAACTTGCCCTGTTCCAGATCGAGCAGCTTCTTGAGCCGATTGACTTCCGGTTCCGATGGCCTTCGAACCATGATCGATCGGAATCCGAATTCGATCTTCTCGGTTGGAGTCTTTCCTCCTGCCGAAAGCATCTTGGTGGCCAGCGCCTTCGCCGACGTCAAGTAGACGGTGTCGTTGAGGAGCGTGAGCGCTTGAAGAGGAGTGTTCGTTCGAATACGCCTTACGGTGCAAGATTCCCGGCTCGTCGCGTCGAACGAGAGGAAGGATGGGTAGGGCGAAGTTCGCTTCCAGAACGTGTAAAGGCCCCTGCGGAGTCGGTCGGGCCCCTTGCTTGTTTCCCAAGACTCGTCGTTATAGGGCGTATTCCAGATTCCGTCCGGCTGGTCGGGGTACACACTTGGGCCTCCGACGTGGCTACTCAGCAGACCTGAAGCGGCCAACGCCGAGTCCCGGATCATCTCCGCACTCATACGGAAACGGGGGCCACGTTCCAATAGCCGATTCTCAGGATCGCGCTCCTTCATCGCTGCCGTCTCAACCGACGACTGCCGATAGGTGCTTGAGGTCACAATCAGCCGCAGCATCGCTTTGGTGCTCCAACCGCGCTTCATGAACTCGCAGGCCAGCCAATCCAGCAGCGGTTTCTCAACCGGCTTTTCGCCCTGGGTTCCGAGGTCTTCGACCGTTTTGATCAAGCCGACCCCGAAGATCTGCTCCCAAATCTGGTTGATTCGAACTCGCGCCGTCAGAGGATTCTCCTTGCTGACGAGCCATTTGGCCAGTCCCAGTCGGTTCTGGGGTGCGTCTTTCGGTAGTCGAGGCAGTACCTGAGGCACGTCCGCCACAACCGTCTTTCCGGGGGAAAGGTAAGCCCCACGGATTCGAATTGGGGTCTTGGGTGGATAGACGCCCTTTTTCTCTTCCAGTACCAGCGTGTTGATGCTCGTCATCTGGTCGATTTGGCTACGTAACAGCTTTGCCGATTCGGCAACCGTTTTGTACGCCTCCGGATCGCCCTTAAGCTTCGGCAGGGACTTCTCCAGCTTCGCCAATTCGCCGCCAAGGGCACGTACTTTGGGGTCGCTGAGATCGAGGGTCGGTTCGTTCGACGTATCGAAAAATGCGAGGAAGCGATAGAAGTCTTCCTGGGTGAACGGGTCGTACTTGTGGTTGTGGCATTGGGCACAGGCGAGGGTCGACCCAAGCCACACGCTTCCGGTTGTTCCAACCCGGTCGACGAGCGTGAGCCAGCGCTGTTCGCCCTGATCGACGCCGCCCTCGGTGTTGTACATCGTGTTGCGGTGGAACCCGGTTGCGATCAGTTCGTCTTTCGTCGGCTCGGGGAGAAGGTCACCGGCGATCTGCTCGATCGTGAATTCGTCGAACGGCATGTCTTTGTTGAACGCCTTAATGACCCAATCGCGATAGGGCCACATCGTTCGGTTGAGGTCTTTTTCGTAGCCGGTCGAGTCCGCGTATCGGGCTAGGTCAAGCCACGGAGTTGCCTGCCGCTCGCCATAGGCAGGAGAGGCGAGAAGCTTGTCTACAACCTGGTCGTATGCGTCCGGCCTGGAATCGGCCATAAACCGATTCGTCTCTTCGACGCTGGGCGGTAACCCGGTCAAGTCGAGATAGACTCTGCGCAGAAGCGTCGCCCTGGGCGCAGGCGGCGAATGCTTCAGGCCCTCCGATTGCAGCTTCGCGAGTACGAACGCATCGATCGGGTTGCGAACCCAACTCTTCTCCTTTACGGGGGGGATCGGCGCCTGAACCGGCTTGACATAAGACCAGTGCTTTCCGACGCCCGATGCGGGGATCTGAGCCCCCGAGTCGATCCAATGCTTGATGGTCGCGACGTCCTCGGCCGAGAGCGGGGCAAACCCGAGCGGCATTTGGGGCAGTCCACCTTTCCCTAGAATCCGGTCAAGCAGGTAGCTGTCGCTGGACTTGCCGGGTGTAAAGAGGGGCCCGGACTTGCCCCCTTTCTTGATCGCCGCCGCCGTGTCGAACCGAAGCCCACCCTTATGAACTTCCGGGCCGTGGCACTGCAAACACCGCCCCCGTAAGATCGGGGCGACATCCTCCGCGAAGTCCGGTTTCTTAACAGGAGCCTTCTGCACCGACGGGTTCGCCATAAGCAAAACCCAAGGAACCGCCGCCGCTCCCACAAGAGCCACTCTGCCCAATCGCATATCGTTGCATGGTATCACGCGGGATCAACTTCCTGCGCAACATGCTTGCTTGGCAGCTACGATTTCGGGAACAAATCGGCGGCTAGTCCGGCTACGGCGTCCATGATCTTTTCGTCGGCGTTGATGGTGTCGACGCGACGGAAGTTCAGGCCGAGTTCGGCGCAGCGGTCTCTTGCCTCGATTCCTAGGTCATACAGGACCTCCAGGTGATCGGACACGAAGCCGACGGTGCAGCAGACAATGTTCTTGTACTGGCTCGCGTTGAGCGAGATGACATCCAGGATGTCTGGCCCGAGCCAAGGTTCGCCGGTTGTGCTGGCACTTTGGAACGCGAACGTCCAATGCGGAATCTCGAGCTTATCGGCGACGAGTTTGCTCGTCTCCATCAATTCCTCTGGATAGGGATCGCCTTCCGCCATGATTCGTTGCGGCAGGCTGTGTGCGGAGAAGATGACCAACGTCTCTTCGGGGTTCCATCCGTCAAGTTGGACCTTAACTCGGTCGGAAAGTCCATCGATCAGGGCGGGCAAGGTTCCCCATCGCTCGACGAATTCGATCTTGACCGAAGGTCCGTGAAGGTCCCTTGCATCGAGAGCGTAGTGGCGATACGCTGCGATGCTAAAGCTCGAGTAGTGGGGGGCAAGAACGACGCCGACGGCATCGGTAATTCCATCGGCCGCCATCTGCTCGACAGCTTCGCCCACGAACGGATGGGTGTGCTTGGCACCTACATAGAGCGTCGTCTCGATTCCGCGGCGGGTCAATCCGGCCTGGATCGCTTTGGCCTGGTCCTCTGAGATCTTGGTTAGCGGGGAAGGTCCGCCTATCGACTGGTATCGGTCGATCAGATCCTGCAAAGCCGCTGGTTCCGGAGGACGACCTCTTCGGATGTGCGTGTAGTACGGCAGAACGTCGTCGATCGACTTCGGCGTGCCGTAGTGCATCACGAGGAGGGCTTTCTTTTGTGGTTGGTTGGTCATGGGTGGTGATCCTCCGTGAGGTGGCTTCTGCGATCGCTTCGGTGTCGGGAGGTTATTCGATGTTCGCCGGGGGTTGTCGCTTCGCTCGACCCCTGGCTATGCTCTGCGATCCCTTCGGGATCGGGAATATTCTTACGCACTTCGAACCGCCATTACGAGGGCTTCTACGTTCTCAAGGGGGGTATCGGGATAGATTCCGTGCCCCAGGTTGAAGATGTGACCGGGGAGGGCGCGGCCCTGCTCGACGATACGCTGGGCACGACGAGTGATGACCTCGGGAGTTGTCAGCATGACGGCGGGGTCGAGGTTGCCTTGCATCGGGGTGGGGTTGACGAGTTTGGCGGCGTCGGTCAGGCTGATGCGCCAGTCGACACCGAGAACGTCTCCGCCCGCCTCTTGCATTACTTTTAGGAGTGCAGCGGTCCCGGTTCCGAAGTGAATGACCGGTTTGCCGATCGGCTTTAGGCCCTCGAAGATGTGCTTCATGTGGGGAAGCAGGAACTCGCGATACGTCGCCTCGTCCAACACGCCGATCCAGCTATCGAAAAGTTGAACTGCGTCGGCGCCGGCTTCAAATTGGGCGCGCAGGTACCGAAGAGTGTTCTCGGCGAGCAATTCCATCAAGCTGTGCCAGAAATCAGGCTCGGTAAGCATGAGGGAACGGGTCAGCTTATGGTCCTTGGACGGGCCGCCTTCGATCAGATAGGACGCAAGTGTGAAAGGCGCGCCGGTAAACCCGATGAGGGGAACCTTCAACTCGGTCTTGAGAATCTTGATCGTCTCAAGGACGAATGGGAGTCCGCCTTCCGGATCGAAAAGTCGCAGCCGAGCGATGTCGGCTTTCGTTCGAATCGGGTGTTCGACGACCGGTCCGACCCCTTCTTTGATATCGAATGGGGCGCCCATCGGAGTGAACGGAACCGTTAGATCCGAAAACAGGATGGCGGCATCGAATCCGTACCGTCGGATCGGCTGAAGCGTCGCTTCGACCGCGATGTCGGGGGTGCTGACCGCTTCGAGCATTGTCCGCCCTTTGCGAAGTTCGCGATACTCGGGCAGGTAGCGTCCGGCCTGACGCATCATCCACATCGGGGTCTGGTCAACCGCTTCGCCGCGGCACGCTTTGAGGAATCGAGATTCCGTCAAGCAGACACTTCCCTCAAGCTTGCCGAAAACGCCTCGACTGTCCGGTCGATATCCTCTTCGGTGTGAGACGTCGTTAGGAACCAAGCTTCCAATGCGCTCGGCGGTAGATAGAACCCTTTGTCCAGCATCGAATGGAACATAGCGGCAAATAACGGCTTATCCGTCCCGCTTGCATCATCGAAATCGCGAACCGGCTCTTCGGTAAAGAAAACACTGATCATCGATCCAACCCTCTGCACTTGTGCAGCGATGCTCTCGAACTTGCAGGCACGGCTCAGGCCTTCTTCCAGCCGCGCTCCAAGTTGTTCAAGCCTGTCGTACTGTTCTTGATTTGCGTTGGAAAGCGCTGCGTAACCGGCGGCCATCGCCAACGGATTACCAGACAACGTTCCCGCTTGATACATTGGCCCCAACGGGGCTACAAGCTCCATTAGGTCCTTTCGACCGCCGTACGCTCCGACGGGGAGACCGCCTCCGATGACTTTTCCCATACAGAGAAGATCCGGTTTCACGCCAAACCGTTCCGCAGCGCCGCCCTTGGCAACTCGGAAGCCGGTCATGACTTCATCGAACACCAGGAGCACGCCGTGCTCGTCGCAAAGCCGCCTCAACTCCTCAAGGAACCCAGGATCGGGTGGGACAAGTCCCATGTTTCCCGAAACCGGCTCGACCAACACTGCTGCAACCTCACCCCGATTGGCGCTCAAAATCGCCTCAACTTGCAGCGGGTCGTTATATTTGGCGAGAAGCGTATCGTGGGTAATCGACTTCGGAACGCCGGCGCTGTCGGGCAACCCGAACGTCGCAATTCCGGAGCCCGCTTTAGCCAGCAAACTATCGACGGCGCCGTGGTAGTTGCCCTCGAACTTAAGGATCTTGCTTCGGCCCGTCGCGGCTCGCACAAGACGGATGGTCGCGAGGGTCGCCTCGGTTCCCGAGTTCACAAATCGGATCCGCTCGACGGCGGGGACGCGGTTGAGGATCTCTCGGGCAAGTCGCACTTCACCTTCGTGAGGGGCGCCAAAGCTGGTACCGTTCGCGGCGGCGACGCCGATCGCGTCGATCACTCTGGGATCGGCGTGACCGAGAAGGATTGCCCCCCAAGAGGAGACGTAGTCGACATACTTCCGATCGTCGGCATCGAAGAGATATGCCCCCTTCGCGCTTTTGAAGAACACCGGCGTTCCACCTACTGCTTTGAACGCTCGGACGGGGCTGTTAACTCCTCCCGGCATCAAGCCGCATGCTTCCTGGTAGAGGGCTTCCGATCTTGGTCTTAATGTCAACGAACGAACTCCTCGGGCTTAAGGTACACGCCAGTCACGAGAGGCGTATCGCCCTGCGTATATCGACGTCCTTCGGCCCCGCGCAGGGCGTTTACCAACTCGGAGAACCGAACTGGGTTCTCGACTTCGTAAGACACTACGAATTCTTGATCCTGCAAGCCGAACGAGTAGAGCAGTAGCTGCTTCACATCGAAGTACTGCTTACCGATCTTGATGTGCTCGTTCATCATTCCCTGGCGGGCGTCGACGCCCATCAAGTACCACTCTTTGGTCTTCGTAAACGGGTACACGATAAAGAACTTGCAGCGCGTTTCGTCGAACGCATCCATGTCCTGCTCGCTCTTGCCTCGCGAGTACATGGACGGGCGAGTGAAGCCCCAAAGGATCTGCACCGGCTTGATGTAGCGACGCCATCCGTCGGCGACCTGGTTATAGTCGACGAGCGCTTTGGCTGCGACATCCGGCTCTTCGGCAACCCAAGCGGTCCAAAGCATGAAGTCGGAATCGGATCGGCAAGGGAAAACGGAGTAAAAGTGTGTCCCTTCCGCGAGCGACTGAGCTTCGGAAGCGAGCTTGGATCGGAAGACCTTTCGCTCTTCGTCGGACAGGGCCCAGTAGGCGTCGGTGTATGCGTAGGTCGCGTAGATATTTAGTTGTTGTTGAGCCATTCTGCGGCCTCCTTGGCGTGGTAAGTGATAACGAGATCGGCGCCAGCCCTTCGAAAGGCGGTTAGCGTCTCCAAAACGATCTTCTTCTCGTCGAGCCAGCCTCGTTCGGCGGCAGCTTTAATCATCGAATACTCGCCGCTTACGGCATAGGCCGCAATCGGGAGATCGGATAGCTCTCGTGCCCGAAGCACGATGTCGAGATAGGCGATTCCGGGCTTGACCATGAGGATGTCGGCGCCCTCTTCGATGTCCTGAAGCAGTTCGCGGCGAGCATGGCGCGCGTTTGCATAGTCGTGCTGGTAGGATGCGCGATCTCCGAAACTCGGGGCCGAGTCGGCCGCTTCACGGAATGGACCGTAGAACGCCGAACTGAATTTCGCCGAATAAGCCATGACGGCAGTATCGCGAAGCCCGTTCTCGTTAAGCGCGGTTCGGATTGCGCCGACCTGCTCATCCATCATCGAAGAGGGAGCGACGACATCGGCGCCGGCTTGCGCGTGAGATACTGCCATGTTGGCGAGGAGTGGCAACGACGCCTCGTTGTCGACGATGTGGCCATTCAAAACACCGCAATGTCCGTGCGGCGTGTAGGCGCAGACGCATACGTCGGTCATAACGACCAGATCGGGAGTGGCGTCCTTGATCGTTCGGATCGCGTTTTGTACGATGCCGTTCGGATCGCTGCTCGAACTGGCTTCCTCGTCTTTATGGGTGGGAAGTCCGAAAATAAGAATCGCGCCGACTCCCAAAGCGTGGATCTTCTTCGCTTCTGCAGCCAAGCTCGACAAGGGAAGGCGAGATTGGCCGGGCATCGATAGGATCGGCTCGGGTTCGGTCTGACCTTCGCGAACGAAGATCGGATAGATAAGGTCGGATGGTTGAACGTGCGTTTCGCGTACCAATGCGCGAAGCGATTCGGTTCGTCGCATCCTTCGGAGGCGGTTAGGCATGGTGGGACCCCTTGGAATGTTTGACGATCGCCTCGACGAGACCTGGAATCGTATACTCGTCTGCTCCTACGGCGACTTTGAATCCAAGATCTCGAACGGTCTTGGCAGTGATCGGACCGATGCATGCGATCGGAACTTTTCGCATCCACTCTTCTCGGCCCGCCTCTCGCAGTTTGGCAAGTGTGGCGTGCGCCGATGCCGAACTCGTGAGGGTGATGTAGTCAGGTCGAGGCTCGTTTTCTGAAAGTTTGGATACCTCTTCCGTAACAATTCGATAGACTGCGATCTCGGTGACCTTCGCTCCCTTTTGGGCAAGTTCGTCGGCGAGGTCCTTTCGCGCGATGTCGGCACGGAGAAGCAAGAAGCTCTTTCCCTGGACTTCGCCAAGCGTCGTCGCTAGCGCTTCCGACACGAATTCGTGCGGTACCAGATCGGGTTCCCTGAACGACGCTTTGAGTGCCTCAGCCGTGGACGGCCCGATCACCGCGAGTTTTCTCGCCGACAAAGCCTCTGCCGGAATGCCAAGATGCTTCATTCTCAGAGCGACGGCGGACACGCCGTTGACGCTCGTCAAGACGACCCAGTCGAAACGCTTAAGATCGCGGAGGGCGGCATCGAACGCGGTGTAATCCAACGGCGCAGCGATTTCGATCGCAGGTAGCTGAACGGGAACGGCTCCCAGTTCCGCCAATTTGTCTCCAAGTTGCGAAGCTTGACCTCGCGGTCGGGTCACCAAGATTCGCTTGCCTTCTAAAGGTCGAACCGCGGTCAAAGCCCCGGTCCTTTCGGTATGAGTTCACGCGCGCCCTGAGCGCAGAGGCTTGTCGCAAGTTCGATACCGATCTGTTCGGCAAATTCAGTCGAACCCCTCTCGGTTCCGCGAAGGATGGTTAGTCCGTCAGGCGAAGCGACAAGGCCATCCAGGTGAATCTGTCCATCGGAAACCGTCGCTTGGGCCGCAACCGGTACCGAACATCCGGTGCCGAAGTGTCGCAAAAAGGCCCTTTCTGCCGTCGCGCATCGCTCGGTATCGCTGTCGTTGAAGACTTGGATCAGCGGTTCGACGAAGGAGCCTTTAGCTACCTCAAGAACCAAAACTGCCTGGCCAGCTGCCGGAAGGATATCAAGAGGCTCGATGCGCAGGTTCGCATACTCCGACTCACTCCATCGATCGAGAACGCCGAGTCTCTTCAAGCCCGCGGTTGCGAGGATAATCGCGTCGTACACGCCTTCCTGCAGTTTCCGCATACGGGTGTCGACGTTGCCGGTTAGCGGCTTGAACTGAACATCGGAACGGAGCGCGGCAATCTGAGAGGTACGCCGTACACTGCCCGTTCCGATGATCGAACCCAGCGGCAAGTCTTTCCAACTTGGGCCGCGAGTTATGATCGCATCGGTCGCATCTTCCCGCGGAAGATGCGCGGCAAAAGTAAGGCCTGGCACCTGTTGGGTGGGTAGGTCCTTAAGGCAATGCTGCGCGATGTCGATCTCGTTAGCTAAAAGCGACTCCTGGATCTCTTTGACAAAGGCGCCAAGGACTTCGTAATTCCCTTTGTCTCCACTGGTCCGAATCGTGACGATCTCGACTTCCGTCTCCGGGTGCCGCGTCTCTATCAGATCTTTGATTGCTTGGGCTTGGCAAAGTGCGAGTCTGCTGCCTCGCGTTCCCAAACGGATAGGGGTGCGGCTGCCGATGTTATTGCCCCCCAGATTCAAGTTGGAACAGTTTCATAACCATATCCCGGTATTGCTCGGAAGTCAGTTCTTCGCGTAGTTCTCGAATGGGCGTTTGGAGGAATCCTTTGACCATCCTGGTCGCGAGGTCCGATACAACCTTAAGATCCTTCTCTGAGAGGTGGGATAGCCGGCCATTCGCCCACTGGAGATTCTCGTCCTTGACGGAGTCGCCGAACTTGACGAGAGCCTCAATCGTTGGGGAGGCGGCGCGCCGGGTGCATTCGGTCAAGTATTCGTCGAGTTCCTCATCCATGATTTGCAGCGCACGAGGTACCGACGCCGATCGCTTCGCCGAGTTCTCACCACATTTGCCGAGGATTGCGTCCATGTCGAGGACGTCCCAATCGGGAAGGGCGGCGGCGGATGGGTGGGTATTGCGAGGTACACCGAGATCGACAAGGGTAAGTCGGCGGCCCTCTCGCTCGTCGCTGATGCGCTGAACGGTTTCGTGATCGATAATCGGCTGAGTGCTCGAAGCGGCAGTGAAGACGACGTCGGCCTGGGCAAGGCACGATTCCATTTCGGAATACGGATAGGCATCGCCGCCGTATCGTGAAGCCAGGCTTTCGGCATTCGCAAACGTGCGGTTCACGAATAACAGGATATGGGCGCCGGAATTCACGAGATCTTTCGCGATTCGCTCGGCGATCTTGCCTGCTCCGATGACAACAACAGTCTTCCCGGCATAGCCACCCGTGCTGTGGGAGGCGTCCCTAACTGCCAACGAACCGATCGAAGTGACGTTTCGGCACAGGTCTGTCTCAGTGCGAACGCGTCGACTGGCGGCTTGACTGCACCGAACCAAGAAATCGAGGTGTCGTCCAACAAGATTCTGTTGTCTTGCCGCGGCAACGGCGCATTTGATCTGAGCGAGGATCTCCGTTTCACCAAGAACTGCAGAATCCAACCCGCTTGCGACGCCGAATAGGTGGTGGGCTGCGCATGCTCCCGACTTGTCATACAGATGAGGCTTCAAGTCGTCGAATTTCAGGCCCGAACCTTCGGCCAATAGTTGCTCGGCTTCGGCGTGCGAACCTCCGACGAAGTAGATCTCGGTCCGATTGCACGTTGAAAGGATAATGCACTCAGAGAATCCAGCCTGCTTGAATCGCTGCAGCAACTGCTCGAGCCTGCCTGCTGCAACGCCGACTTTGCTCCTGATTTGCAGCGTTGCCGTGTGGTAGCTGATGCCGATCAAGCCGATCGGTGTATCCGTGGTGAGATTGTTGTCTCGCTCTCGGCGGAACGGGCAAGCCCCAGTTATGGAGCTGAGCTCTTCTTCAATCTCGACCATCAATTCGGTTCTGTGCGACACGGCGTCCATAAGGTTATCCAAGGGTTACTAAACGTGATTTGACATTTTTGATGGGCAGTCATGGGCCGTAACGGGTGTTGTTGACTTGAAAATCTGTGGCTGTGGGATGGTTTATGTGAGAGAAGCGACTCGAGGATGATGCGACTCTGCAATGGCAAGAACGGTCAAATGATCCCATGAGCGAGTTTTATCGGGTAGTCGCTAATTCATTGTCATGAGATCCGCTGACATGGACGAAGGGACATTTGAACCTAAACCGAATTCCAAAACGCAAAAAAGAGGGAAGGCCGAACGAATCGGTCTTCCCTCCACCGCCTAAACGCTCTAGCGCTTCAGCTCTTTAACGCTCCAATTAGCAGCTTGCCAAGAAGTGAGAACCAGATAGGATTCCCATCTTCTCGCCGGCTTCGTCGGTGTTAAAGTTCTCGTCCTCGAGCTCGATGCTTACTGCCCCTTGGTAGCCGCTTGCTTTGAGAATCTCGAACGCCTTGACCCATCGCATTTGTCCGTGACCAGGGATGGTGTATCGCCATGCGAGGCTGCCGAACCCGTGTCCCTTTGCGAAGGTGGCAGGTTGCTCGGTGCCGTATTCGTAAACGCTCTCAGGGAAGATCTCGGTGTCTTTGCCGTGTACGTGATAGACGCGGTCGGCAAACTCTTCGAGGAGTCGGATCGGGTCGATCCCCATTCGGATCAAGTGCGAAGGGTCGTAGTTGATTCCGATGCTCTTCGAAGGAACGGCCTTAATGAGGGCTCGATAACCTTCCGGCGTGCAACATAGGGCGCCAGGTCCTGGCCAGCCTTCGATTACCAACCGACCGCCCGTCTTCTCCAGTTGAGGGACGAGTTGGTTGAGTCCCTCGACCATTAGGTCGAAGTTCTCGCTCCTAGCCTTGGATGCGTCTTCCGGCAGCATCACGATAAAGTAGTTATTGACACCTTCTGCGGCACAAACTTCTAAATATGCCGATTGCTTGGCGATCGCTTCAGCCTGTTTCGCCTTGTCGGAGGTGATGAGACCGCTCCATGAAGGGAGGTCTGCCGAGCCGACACGGATTCCGGCTGCCTTTAGTTTTGCCGCCGATTTGTCGGCATCCCCGCCCAGGTCGATAACTCCGATGTCGTTGGATTTTGCCCAAGCAATCAATCCGTCAAGGTCTTTCTGCCAGTCGGACCAGCCACGTCGAAAACCGATCGGAAAAGAGCCTGTGCGAGTAGTAAACATGCTTGGGTTTTACCTTTGTTTGGCCCGTTTTTTTGGCAGGAAAAGCAGCAAGCGACATAATGGACTTCTATGCCAGCTTCGCAGGACAAAGTTCGGATCGTTACCCTCGGCTGTGCCAAGAATGAGGTGGACAGCGAGGAGATAGCCGGCGTTTTGCTGGGCGCCGGATATCAGATCGACGGCGCGTCGAAAAAGACGGCTGTGACCGTTATTAATACGTGCGGATTTCTGGAGGCTTCCAAGGCGGAGTCCATCCAGGCGATCAAAGACGCGGTTCGTGAGAAGAAGGCAGGACGAACCGGAAAGGTAATCGTAGCCGGGTGCTTGGCGCAACGACTTGGCGCCGAGTTGATGAAACTTGCACCGGGCGCCGACTTGTACGTTGGCGTCGGGCAGATGGGGCGGTTTGCAGAGATCGTTCAGGAAGTTCAAGCAGAGCGTGCCGAACGGATCGACGTTTCACCTCCGCACCATCGGTGGGCCGAGGTCCAAACGCGAGCGCGGACGGGCCGGCCGTGGAGCGCCTACCTCAAGATCAGCGAGGGGTGCGACCACAAATGTACGTTCTGCACGATTCCTAGCTTCCGTGGCGGCCACCAGAGTAAGCCGATCGAACGCGTTCTTCAGGAGGCCAATCACCTTTCCCGAACCGGCGCCAAGGAGCTCAACCTGATTGCCCAGGACGTAACCCAATATGGATACGATATATATAAGGAGTTCACCCTTCCAAAGCTGCTGCGTGAACTCAGCAAGGTCGAAGGAATTGAGTGGATTCGACTCCTTTACTTCTATCCAAACAGGCTTACCGACGAGGTGATCGAAACGATGGCGACCTGCGACAAGGTTCTGCCCTATATCGATATTCCGCTTCAGCACGCCCATCCCGAAACGTTGCGTCGGATGAAGCGGCCTTGGGATGGCGAACGGTACCTGCGTCTCTTCGAGAAATTACGCGTTGCGATGCCCGACTGCGCGATTCGAACGACCTACATCGTAGGGTTTCCGGGTGAGACGCAAGAAGAGTTCGACTACCTGCTGCATTTCACGAAGGAGTCGCGGCTGGATCGGGTCGGGGCTTTCGTTTTCTCCAAAGAACCGGGAACCCCGGCCCACGATATGGAGGGGCAGTTGGCGCCGAGAATTAAGCGCGAACGGTACGACAAGATCATGAGAGCCCAGCAGAAGATTTCGCTCGAGGTCAACGAGGGGTGGGTCGGCCGAGACATCGACGTGCTCATTGAGGATTCTCGCGACGGGTGGTTGGTCGGACGGTCGCACCGAGATGCTCCTGAGATCGACGGCATGGTGTTCGTCCAAGGCGAAGCGGCCCCAGGTCAGATCGTCCGGGCGCGAGTTACTGGCGCAGAAGAGTACGACCTTTACGCCGACTTGCAGAGGGTGCCGGTTGGGGCAGGCAAGAAGCTTATGCCCCTTCGGCAAGCACAACCTGCCCGTCCTCTGTAATCTCGGTCGATTTCTAGGCGATCATCTCGTCGAGCTCGTTAACCCGTAAGCCCATGCCCCTTCGGCTCTTGACATACTCTGAATCGCGGTAGTGCTCCTCGATCTCCGTGCCGGCGATTAAGCGTCGCAAGACCGGTGAGGTGATAATCGTGCTCAGAACGCACATCAGTACGAGCATGCAGTAAACGGGCTGGGTGATAGCGCCCATTTCGCGGCCGATGTTTGCTGCGATTAGCCCCATCAGTGCTCGGGTGTTCATCATGATGCCGATTGCGGCAGCTTGCCGGTTCTTGAACCCGCTGAGTTTGGCGGCAAAGAAGCAGCCTACGAACTTGCCGAAAAAGGACACGAAGAGGAGTAGACCGAGGGCAATCCACATCTCTTGGTTACCGAGGCTTCCCATATCGGTATGAAGCCCGGTGAAAGTGAAGAAGATCGGTAGAAAGAAGGCGGTGATGAAGTCCTTCATGCTGTGAAAGACGGTCTCGCGGAACTTCACCTGGTCGTAGAGCACGGCTCCAAGCATGAAAGGACCGAAGAGCGATGAAATTCCGATTTTGTTGGTGATCGCCGCGCAGCCAAAGATCGCCACGATCAGAACGGCTAGCCCATTTAGCCCTAACCGATCGTTCTCTTTTCCGAACTGATATTCGATTGCTCGGATCGCAAGGGGACGCACTACCTTAACGAGGGCAACGGCGAGAAGCGCAGTTAGCACGACCATCTCAGCCGTAGCGGTCGGATCTAGTTTCGATTTGACAATCGCACTTACGATGGCCAGGCATATCCATCCAAGCGCATCGTCGATAGCGGCAGCAGTAATGGTCAACACTCCCACATCGGTGCGAGTCATGTTGAACTCGATCATGATTCGACCGAGTATCGGAATAGCCGTAATCGAAACGGCGGTCGCGATGAAGAGACAAAAAGCCGTCGTGTTCGTATCGGGAAACTGGGGGTGAAGCCAGATTCCAAACCCCATTCCTAAAGCGAAAGGCAAAACGATTCCGGAAACGGAAACCAGACCAGCGCTCTTTCCATACTTCTTAACGTTCCCGAAGTCGAACTCCATTCCGATCAAAAACATCAGGAAGATGAGACCGATCTGACTCATCATGTAGATGATCTGGTTCGTCGAGCCAGGCTGACCGTCGGATGGAAACAGAGCGTGGAAGACGCCAGGAAACCCCCTACCCAAGAACGATGGGCCCAGGAAGAGCCCGGCCAAGATTTCGCCGACGACAATCGGATGACCCAGGCGCCGTCCCACCTGCCCCGCAACTCGTGCGATCAGAACGATCACGACCAACTGGCTCAACAGGGTAACGAGAACCGCTTCGTTCTTCATGGGTTGACACTATAACAGATAAGTTTTTTAACCCAAAACGACCTCCAGTTGCGGCGAACCAGAAAATGTCCGTTCAGAACGTAGTTCAAACCTTCGATTCTCAATCAAGTAAAGTCATCCGAAATGGATAACCTCATTGCGGTCTCCTCATGGTCGCTCCACCGAACGATTGGCGTGTCCTATCCGGATTCACCGTTGACTGGACCACAAGGAGAGTCAAAGCATTCGGAATCGCAACTCCCATTACTTGAGTTGCCGAAGGCTCTGCAAAGCCACGGCTACTCCGCGATGCAGCTATGCCATTTTCACCTTCCATCGCGGGATGCAGTGTTTGCCTCCGATTTCAGATCGGCACTAAGGGAAGCCAATGTCGAATTGCTAACTGTCCTGATCGATGAAGGCGACATCACGGATCCTGAAACTGGCACGAAAAGTGCCGAATGGATTGCTGGTTGGGTCCGAACTGCCTCTCAATTGGGCGCGAGTCGAGCCCGAGTTATTGCCGGGAAGCAGAGCTACAGCGCTGAGACGATGGATCTCGCCGTCATCCGCCTCAAAGAGATCGCTGAGACGGCAAGGGAAGTCGGCGTGCAACTGGAGACCGAGAACTGGTTCTCCCTCCTTTCAACGCCTGTTGCCGTCAACGAGATTTTGGATCGGATGGAAGGTGAACTGCGGCTTTGTGCCGACTTTGGCAACTGGCCGAGACCAGAAATCTATGAAACACTGCCATTAATCATGTCCCGCGCTGAAACGTGCCACGCCAAGTTTGAGTTCTTGAACGCCGCCGATCTGGACGAGCCACATGCCGCAGCATGCCTAAAGATCGCTATCGAAGCCGATTATAAAGGCCCGTTTGTTCTAGTCAACGGTGGAAGAGGCGATTCCGAATGGAAAGCGATGGACATCCAACGGCGTAGGATTAGGGCATAGCTATCTCATCATAGTGCCTCCTACACTGGCTCCCGTCTCCTCCGCGCCCCTCCCCTCTCCCGTTTTTTTACTGCCTCCCTTAACGCATTTTTAGCTATAAGGCTTGCGTGCGATGTCTTATGGGGTTAAATTACTGTCTACTCAGTGATCGGTCCCCTTCCAACTTTCAGTTTTTTCAGAAAACTGAGCACAACAAAGAATTGTGCTCAGTCTGGGTCCGTAACTGCCGCTCCTTTCATCCGAAATCTCCGTTGCAATAGCAACTTGCGGGGGACAATTTGAGAGCACAAAGCTTCGCCAAATATGCATGGGGCGTTCTCGCCTATAACCTCGCCGCGATCTCGTGGGGAGTCTATGTTCGAGCGTCGAAGTCTGGAGATGGATGCGGAAGCCATTGGCCGCTTTGCGATGGAGACTCGACTCCGTTGCATGGCCCGATCGCGCGCATCGTTGAGGCTTCTCACCGTATCTCAACGGGACTGATCGGTCTGCTTGCCCTCTACCTGGTCGTATGGGCGTTCATGGCTTTCCCCAAGGGGCATTTGGTTCGAAAAGCTGGCGTTAGCATGATCGTTCTGACCCTCCTAGAGGGTCTGCTCGGTGCGGCGCTCGTGAAGTTTCAACTTGTAGTGAATAATGACAGCAGCCTGAGGCTCGTCGTTATGGGCTTCCACGTGTTCAGCACGTTCATGCTTCTCGGCAGCATCGCCGTTGCCGCTCTCGGCGCCTCGAATATTAGACCTCTGAGGTTCAAAGGGCAAAGCGGAATCGGCTGGATCCTGGGAATGGCTGCTTTCGGGATGGTCTTGCTCGCGGTGAGTGGGGCCGTCTCGGCGTTGGGTCACACCTTGCGTCCAGTCGATAATGTAATCGGCGCCGCGATGGATCCCAAGACTTTCTGGATGGTTCGGCTGCAGCCGCTGCATCCTTTGATCGCGGTAAGCATCGGTCTCTACTTAGCTCTCGCGGCTGGCTTGGTACAGCACTTGCGGCCGGATCCTCAGGTTAAGAAAGCACTGAGATGGATGGTTGGCATCTACGTCGGCCAGCTTGTATTGGGTGTTGCGAACATCTGGTTAAAGGCGCCGATTCCGATGCAAATGGCCCATCTTGTATTGGCCGACATCAACTGGGTCAGTTGGATCGCGGTGACGATGTTTGCCCTGGGAGATGGCATCGAGCGAGTCGAGGCACGCCCGGCTCCGGAATCTGCTCCCGTAGCAACGCCGCTTTCTGGAATCGCCTTGGTAAAGGCCTATGTGGCGCTGACCAAGCCGCGCGTCATCAGTCTTCTGCTGTTTACGACGCTGACTTCTATGGTTGCGGCAAAGGGCGATTGGCCCGGGTTCTGGCTCTTCCTTGCCGTTGGCGTTGGTGGCTATATGTCGGCGGGCGCAGCGAACGCGATCAATATGGTGATCGATCGCGATATCGATCTCACGATGAAGCGCACCTCCACAAGGCCGACAGTCACTCAATCGATCCCTTCGAAGAGCGTTCTCCTTTTCTCGTTTGTGCTTGCGACGGTCGCGTTCGGTCTCCTTTGGGGAGTCGCGAACCTTCTTTCCGCAGTCCTGGCCCTGAGCGGCCTGGTGTTCTACGTTGTCGTTTACACCATGATGCTCAAGCGACGGACTTGGCACAACATCGTCATCGGCGGAGCGGCGGGAGCATTTCCTCCACTCGTCGGCTGGGCTGCGGTCACGAACGACTTGCCGCCGCTTGCCCTTTATCTTTTTGCGATTATTTTCGTTTGGACGCCGGTCCATTTTTGGGCGCTTGCCCTTCTACTCAAAGACGAGTATGCGGCGGCAGGGGTACCCATGTTGCCTGTCGTAAAAGGTGATCGAAACACCGTAACTCAGATTGCGGTGTATGCCGTGATTACGTTTGCGGTTTCGCTCATCCCGTTCTTGATGCCGCAAGTCGGATGGATCTATGCAGGAACAGCGGTTGTTCTTAACCTGATCCTTCTCTACCTTTGCGCGCAACTCTATCGTCAAACGAACCGGCCACATGCGAGCACGCTGTTTCACTACTCGATGCTTTACTTGGCAATACTCTTTTTCATGCTCGCGGTCGATCGCGCAGTCGTGATAAAAGGCGGCCTAAACCCAGCAAACAAGAGGGAGATATCGGTAAGATTGCTCCCATTCCAACAAGGGTCCCGTCAAAAAAGACAAGGTCCCGTCATTCTTGCCGTATATAATCACAGCCTTAACCGCGACCTTCGGGTAGTGCGGTCGTAACGACGTTTCCCTTCCACGTATCGGAGCACCACTTTTAATGGCCCAGATTTTCAGACCAAGCGCCAACTCGATAGCGAAGCTAAGTCTTCTTAGCTTTATTATCGGAGTCCCAACTGTCTGGCTAGCTATCGCTGGACTTTCCCGTTCGCCTGCCAACACAAAAGTAGACGTACCCCTAAACCAGCCTGTTCCCTTTTCACATCAGCATCACACGTGGGAATTGGGAATTGATTGCCGCTATTGCCACACGACAGTTGAAAAGTCCTCCTATGCAGGGTTGCCGTCTACGGAAACCTGTATGTCCTGCCACTCTCAGATCTGGACGAACAGTCCGATGTTGGAGCCAGTGCGGCAGAGCTATGAGACCAACACGCCGATTCGATGGAATCTGGTGAATAAGGTGCCTCAGTTCGTTTTCTTCAACCACAGCATCCATATCGCCCGCGGCCTCAACTGCAACATCTGCCACGGTCCGGTCAACGATATGCAGATCACCTGGAAAGGCAACTCCTTCCAGATGGCTTGGTGCCTCCAGTGCCACCGTGCCCCCGAGCGGTATCTGCACGAGAACAAGACGGCGCCTAACCAGACGCCACGTCAACAGGTTTTCAACATGTACTGGGAGCTCCAGGAGCATGGCAAGAAGGGACTTCCCGAAGCGGAGAAAGCCCTTGCGTCCGGCAAGTTCGAGGGTTCGGACGAAGCATCTGATTTGGAAGCCGGAAGAGACTTGATCAAGAAGTACGGCATTCATGTCCAGCAACTCGCCGACTGTTCGGTGTGCCACCACTAAACGAGGATTTTTGATTGAAAGACGAGAGCATGGAAGATAAGCAGCAGCACCTAGAACCGCTTGAGACGGGGCTGGAGTCCGTGAAGGGCCGGCTCGCCGGTCAGAGCGGCAAGAACTATTGGCGAAGCCTTGACGAGCTCGCCGATACGCCGCAATTTCAGGCGTGGATGGAGGATGAATTCCCCAACCGATCGACGCTTTTGCAGATTAACCGGCGCGACCTTCTGAAGTTCATGGGAGCTTCGATGGCGCTAGCCGGACTCGCCGGCTGTCGCGGCGTGTTCCTTCCGCAAGACAAGGTCGTTCCGTACGTTAAAGCGCCGGAAGAGCTAGTCACAGGCAAGCCGCTTTTCTATGCGACTGCGGTAACCCTCGGCGGATATGCAACCGGCGTATTGGTCGAGCAGATCGAAGGTCGTCCGATCTTCATCGAAGGTAACCCGGATCATCCTGCTTCGCTTGGAGCCTTGGACGTTATGTCGCAAGCGGAGGTCCTCAATTTCTACGATCCGGATCGCGGTTCGAACGTTCTCGAGCAGATCAACCCGGGAACATTCGATACCGGAAACATCAGCACTTGGGAGTTGTTCCTTGAGGCGTTCACCAAGAACGTAAAGCCTGCTGCACTAAAGAACGGCTCGGGACTGAGAGTTCTAACTGGCTCGACGACATCCCCGACGTTCGTCGCAACCCTTCAGCGATTCCTAAGTGCATTCCCCGGCGCAAAGTGGCACGCCTATGAGCCAACCGGACGATCCAATGCTCACGCCGGCGCGAAACTCGCCTTCGGCAAAGTTGTCGACACAATCTACGACTTCACGAAAGCCAAGGTCGTCGTCTCGCTCGATGGCGACTTCTTGAGCCCAACCGCCAACCCAGGAAGCCTCAAATACGCAAGAGATTTTGCGAACGGCCGACGCGTCAAAGGCACAAGCGGCACGATGAACCGACTCTACTCCTTTGAGAGTACACCTGGGCTAGTCGGAGCGATGGCGGATCACCGCTGGCCAGTTAAGCCTTCGGAAATCTTTGGGGTCGCAAGTGCAATCGCGGCCGGTGTCGGCGTAGCCGGTGCGGTGAGCGTCGGTGGCGCTAATGGCAAAGAGATCGATGCGATTATCAAGGACCTTCAATCGGCTTCGGGCGGCGCTATCGTCGTCACCGGCGACAACCAGAGTCCCGAGGTCCATGCGCTCGTCCAGGCGATTAACGAAAAGATCGGAGCATTCGGCCAAACCATCGTTCATATCGATCCGGTCGATGCAACGACCGCCGAGACGGTAGGCGACCTCAAGTCGCTTGTTGCCGATCTGAACGCCGGTCAAGTTGAGTCGGTTCTCGTGATCGGTGGAAACCCGGTTTACGATGCGCCCGCCGATCTGAACTTCGCAAAAGCGATCTCAAAGGCGAAAAACAAGATTCGACTTGGTCTTTACGACGACGAGACCGCTCAAGCCTGCAACTGGTTCATCCCGGTCACACACTCTCTCGAAGAGTGGGGCGACGCACGTGCTTTCGACGGCACTTACTCGGTTATTCAGCCTCTTATCGCACCGCTTTATGAAGGCAAGTCCGCCTCTGAGATCCTATGCACCCTTGCAGGGAAGCCAGTACACGGATACGACCTGGTCAAAACCACCTGGCGCAACAGCGGATTGGTAACCGGCGACTTTGAGAAAGAGTGGCGTCGAATCGTCCACGACGGACTTCTCAAGGGCTCTGGGTCGAAGCCGACCACCGTGGTTACCAGCCTGTCTGCTTCGACGCTGACTGCACCCAAGAAGCCGTCCGGCATGGAAGTCATCCTCCTTGCCGACCCTTGTATTTACGACGGACGCTATTCGAACAACGGTTGGCTGCAAGAGCTTCCGAAGCCGCTTTCGAAGCTGACGTGGGACAACGTCGCGATGATCAGTCCGAAGACAGCCAAGACCCTTGGCGTCGATGACGAGGGCATCGTAGACCTGACATGCAACGGCGTCACGGTTCGCACTGCTGCCTACATCCAAGCCGGCCACCCAGAGGACGCGGTTAGCGTCTACCTCGGATACGGCCGAACTCGAGGAGGAATCGTCTGCTCGATCCCTTCCGGTGACGGTCATGTCGCTCCGGGCGACACCCGAATGCCAGGCGGCTTCTTCAACTCGATCTCCAACTTCGACGGCGGGGGGTTCAACGGATATCTGTTCCGAACTTCGACTGAGCCTCACTTCACTTCCGGTGAACTGAAGGCGGTTGGCGGAGTCACCACCGTGGCGACGACTCAAGGGCACTCTCCGATCGACGGCGAGCACGTCAAGCAGTTCCCTGGTGACACGCGAACCGTCATCGTGGAGTACGACCTTGACGACTTCAACAAGAACGTCAGCAAGTACGTCGAAGAGAACAAAGCCAAGTCCGAAGAGATTCGGGGCCAGAACCTCTATCCCGATCAGATTTTCGTAACCGACGGCCCCCAATGGGCGATGACGATCGACATGAACACCTGTATCGGGTGCAATGCGTGCGTCACGGCCTGCCAGGGGGAGAACAACATTCCGGTCGTCGGAAAGGTTCAAGTTGCGCGACACCGCGAAATGCACTGGATCCGAATCGACCGCTACTACAGCGGCGAAGGGGAGAACCCGCAGGTCGCTTGGCAGCCGGTGGCATGCGTCCACTGCGAAAAAGCGCCGTGCGAGCCGGTCTGTCCGGTCGCCGCGACGGTCCACAGCCATGAAGGTCTCAACCAGATGGTTTACAACCGCTGTGTCGGAACTCGGTACTGCAGCAACAACTGCCCGTACAAGGTTCGAAGGTTCAACTACTTGAACTACACCGACAATCAGCGGCAGTTCGATGTCCGCGTCGATGAGAAGCAGCGAATCCCGTTGCTTCGAATGCTGAACAACCCGGACGTAACCGTCCGTGGTCGCGGAATCATGGAGAAATGCACCTACTGCGTGCAGCGAATTAATGAGGCGCGCATCGAGTCCAAGAAGGCCGGACGCGAGATTCAAGAGGGCGATATCGTTACGGCTTGCCAGGCGGCATGTCCGACTCAGACGATCGTCTTCGGAAACATGAACGATCCCAAGAGCGCAGTCGCTCAGTGGAGAAGCGATCCTCGCGCCTACCTGCTGTTGGAAAACTTGCAGACACGGCCACGCACCTCGCACCTTGCCAAGGTTCGTAACCCGAACCCAGCAATCGCACCGGTGACCACTACGGAGACCAATAGTTAGACATGGCGTTAACTCCTCTCAATGACAGCATGATCACGGGGGCGCAGGACTATGCGTCGATCGACAATAGCATCAGCTCGATGATCATCGACCAGAAGCGGCACACCCGCCCCTGGTTTATCATGTTCACGATCGGAATCATGGGCACCGGCCTGTTGGGCACTGCGATCACCTGGCTCCTTTACCAAGGCGTCGGAATCTGGGGCAACAACATCCCGACCGCATGGGCGTTCGACATCGTCAACTTCGTCTGGTGGATCGGTATCGGCCACGCAGGAACCCTGATCTCGGCGATCCTTTTGCTGTTGAGGCAACCTTGGCGTAACTCGATCAACCGGTTCTCGGAGGCGATGACGATCTTTGCCGTTATGTGCGCGGGAATGTTCCCGCTGCTTCATACCGGCCGCCCGTGGGTTGCGATCTACTGGCTGTTCCCATACACGAACATCATGGGGTTATGGCCGCAGTTCCGGTCGCCGCTGATGTGGGACGTGTTTGCGGTTTCCACTTACTTCTCAGTTTCTCTGATGTTCTGGTATCTCGGCTTGGTTCCCGACTTCGCAACGTTGCGCGATCAGTCGAAGAATCGGTTCGCCAGAGTTCTCCTCGCCATCGTTTGTATGGGATGGCGCGGAAGCCAAAGGCATTGGCACCGATATGAGCAGGCCTATCTGATCTTGGCGGGTCTATCGACCCCGCTGGTTCTCTCGGTCCACTCAATCGTTAGCTTCGACTTTGCGAGTTCGGTCGTTCCAGGCTGGAACGTCACCGTTTTCCCCCCTTACTTCGTCGCTGGCGCCGTCTTTGCCGGATTCGCAATGGTGCTTACCTTCGCGATTCCAATTCGAAAGATCTACAAGCTCGAAGACTTGATCACGATGCGGCATATCGACTGGATGGCGAAGATCACGCTCGCCACCGGCTTGATCGTCGCGTACGGATACTCGCTGGAGCTGTTCTACGCTTGGTACTCCGGAAACCCGAACGAGTGGGATATGACACTCTTGAGGCGACTCACCGGTCCGTACTCCTGGGCTTATACCGCTCTGATCATCTGCAACATCGTCGCCCCTCAAGCGTTCTGGGTGCCGGCATGGCGTCAGAAGCTTTGGCTCGTAATGGTGGTCTGTCAGTTCGTTAGCGTTGGAATGTGGTTGGAGCGGTTCGTCATCATCCCGATGTCGCTTACTGCGAACTACCTGCCCAGCGCGAACAGGATGTACTACCCAACCTTCTGGGACTTCGGCATGTTCCTTGGAACCATCGGTTTCTTCATCATGCTCATGTTCCTCTTCATACGATTTATGCCAGTCATCAACATCTTTGAAGTCAAGGACTTGCTGTACAAGCTCCTCGGTCATCGAGACGCTCAGATTGCGATCAAGCCGGTCGAAGTCGGAGCAGCGGTCGGAGGTGGCGAGTAATGAGTTACAGCGGACCAGCCGAAAAGGGCACATTCGCACTTGTCGCCGAGTTCACAAGCGCAGAGGCGCTTTTGGAAGCGGCGGAGAAGATTGGCGCCGAAGGGTATCGAGAGACCGATGCCTATACGCCGTTCCCGGTTCACGGGCTTTCCGATGCGATGCGGTTCCACGACGTCAGAATGCCGTGGTTCATCTTCTGCGGCGGATTGATCGGCGGATTCACGGGGTACACGCTTCAGTGGTACACCGCGACGATCGACTATCCGTTGAGCGTTGGCGGTAAGCCGTTCAACTCGTTGCCCTCTTTCTTCCCAGTGACTTTCGAGGCCACGATTCTGTTTTCGGCGCTGACGGCATTCATCTGTACATTTGCGCTGAACGGACTACCGAAGCCGTACCATCCGATTTTCAATACTCCTGGGTTCCAGAGAGCAACGGTCGACCGTTTCTTCTTCGCGATTGAGAAATCCGATCCGAAGTTCGATCCGGAAGAGACACGCAAGTTCCTGGAAGGCCTGGGAGCCGTAGCCGTTTCTGAGGTGGAGAACTGATGACCAAACAACAAAAGCTCGCGATCCTCGGATTTGGCGTGCTCGCTCTGGGCGGGTGCAACACCGATATGTGGCGTCAGCCGAAGCAGGAACCGCTCGATGAGAGTGAGTTCTATGCCGACGGCGCTTCGAACCGACCTCTCGTTCCGGGAACGATCGCACGCGGTCACCTGCGCGAAGACGACGCCTACTTCGTTGGCGCAGTCAACGGCAAGTGGCTCGACGGGTTTCCAGCCGGGATCAAACTCGACCATGCTCTACTGGAGCGCGGGCAGGAACGATTCAATATCTACTGCACTCCGTGCCACGGACGCCTCGGAGACGGCCAAGGCATGATCGCTCAGCGTGGCTACACCTTGAAGCGCCCGGTAGGCAACTACCACACCGATCGGCTGCGAAAGATGCCGGTTGGCCACTTTTACGATGTCATCACGAACGGGTACGGCGCGATGTTCTCGTATGCATCTCGTATCGAACCACAAGACCGCTGGGCGATCGTCGCATACATTCGAGCGCTTCAGTTGAGCCGAAACGCAAGCCCCAGCGACCTTCGTCCTGACGAACTCCAAGGGCTCTCCAGCATGACGAACGATTCCAAAACCAGGCTAGCTCAGAAATGACAACTACGACTCACGACACCACCGAACAGGAATCCAGGAGCCTGAATCTTGGAAGATTAGCCCCGGCCGCGTCGGTCATCGGCTTTATCGGCCTTGTCGTCTGCATGGTCCTCATGTTTACCGGCAACGATGCGATGAAGACCCAGATGATGGGCTCATACATGTTCGGGTTCATCTTCTGGATCGGGATTACCCTTGGGTTTTTCGGCCTTTCGCTCCTTCACAACTGCGTCCGCGGTAACTGGTCGGTTTCGATCATCCGAATTCTGGAAGCGGGCGGAGGATACGTTTCGTTCATCGTGATGTTCGCGCTGTTCCTGCCGATCCTCGCGAACCTAAAAGCGATGTACGCATGGGCGGACCCGGCAAAAGTCGCCGCCGACTCGCTTTTGAAGTTCAAATCGCCTTACCTGAACCCGACGTTCTTCATGGTTCGTCTGGCGATCTACCTCGTCCTCTGGGCAGGTTTGGCCTGGTTCCTTCGGAATTCGGCACTGCGTCAGGAGCAGTCAAAGGACTTCAAGCTTGAGTCGGGCCGAAGCAGTTGGGCGGCGCCTGGCATCGTGATGTTCTTCCTCACCTGCACGTTCGCTTTCACCGACTGGGTTATGTCGTTGGAGCCGCACTGGTACTCAACGATGTACGGAACCTGGACCATCATCAGCGCAAGCCTAGGCGGCCTCTCGCTGGCGACCTTGATCTTCTGCCTGAACGCGGACAAAATGCCGTTCAAATCGGTTTGGCGTCCGGACCTCGGTAAGGACCTCGGCAACATGCTTTTCGTGTTGACGATGCTTTGGGGTTACACCTCGCTCTCGCAGTTCCTCATCATCTGGAACGGTAACTTGCCGGAAACAGCCAGCTACTACATGGCTCGAAGCAGCAATGCACCCCACCTCGGCGGAAACATCGAACCTGTAACCCAGAATCTGACCTGGGGCCTGATCGGCTTGATCGGGATCATCGGCCAGTTCTTCATCCCGTTCTTCGCGCTCATCACGCCAAGAACGAAGAAGACGGCGATGAACCTCGCCAAGATTGCCGGCTGGATCTTCGTTGTCCATATCGCCGACGTCTACCAGTACGTGATTCCGGCCTTGCCTGGAGGACGCGGTCTCGCTGGCCCAGCCACTCCCGCAGTCGCGACCGACGCACTGGCTTGGTTCGCAATCGGTGCGATTTGGCTGTTCGTCTTCGGAAGCATGGCAAAGAAGGCTCCGCTACTCCCGACCTACGATACTCGCCTGCAGGAGGCTGTTCAGAATGCACACTGAGAAGCGTGAAGATCCGCTCGTCGAGCTTGGCTATGAAGTTCGCGACCTCAATACCGTCGCGATACGAAACGCCTCGATCGGCTTCTTTGTATTCGCGATTGCTTCGGCCGCTATCGGTTTCGCTTGCTATCGGATCATGAATCCGACGGTGTTCGAACCGCGACCGGCGACGCATCATGTCGTTCCTGCTCCTCCGAATCCGCTGATCCAAAGCAATATGGCCGCGAAGACGGACATCATGGACATCCGACAACATGAGACGGCCGAACTGACCGCGCCTATCGGATGGGCTGACGAATCGAAGACGCATCTTCATATCCCGATCGATCGTGCGATAGACATTATCGCAACGAAGGGCGCGCCAGCCACTGGAGCCGAGGTTCCTGCCATCTCCAAGGGGCATACACCGGATCCTGCGATCGGAGAAAAGGCGACGACTCCTGCCCAGGTGAAGCCTCTGACCGTGAGTCCAAGCACGATCCTTTCTGGGCCGAGTACATCGAAGACAGTGACCCTGCCTAGCCCTGCGCCAAAGAAGAAAGCGAACTGAGAGAACGTAAATGACACCAGATCGACCAGAAGTGAAGAAAGACAAGAAGATGTGGGTAGCCCTGTGGCCGCTCGCCTTCCTTGTGCTTGCGTTCCAGTTCGGAGCGGGCCAGTCTTCATTGACAAAGTCGATGGGGATTACCCAGCGGCTTGGCGAGACCGTTCCCAAGGACCTGATGTTTAAGGACGAGCAGGGGAACAATGTTCGCCTTGGCGACATGCTTCATAAGCGCCCGGTCGTTCTCGTACCGATCTTCTACAGCTGCAAGACGGGATGTGCGATCCTCACCGACAACATCATCAAGACCCTAGCGAAGGCGACGGTCGGAGATATTTTGAAGCCGGGACGCGACATGGACGTGCTGATGTACAGCATCGATCCAGTCGAGGATGCCAACCTGGCCCATGCAAAGAAGGCGCTGATCTTCAACTCATTGACTCCGCACTTCTCCACACCGGCTCAGACCGGAGCTTGGCGGGCGGACGCTGAAAAGGGTTGGCACTTGCTGACTGGCACCAAAGAATCGATCGAGCAGCTTTCCGCTGCAATCGGGTTCAAATACGATTACAGAACGGTCCCGGACCTGCAGAAGACCAAGACTGTAAACCTGATCAATCATCCAACCTGCACGGCATTCCTTACGCCGGAAGGGAAAATTTCAAGCTATACGATCGGCAACGGCTTCCAGACGAAGGAAGTTGAAACCAACGTGGCAACCGCTCAAAAAGGGGAGATCGGAATGAAAGCCGATCAATCTTGGATGTTCGGGTGCGTCATGGTCGATCCGACCACCGGCAGAAACCGGCTCGTCATCGAAAACGTGTGGCGGCTTTGCGGAGTGTTGACCCTATTGGCACTCGGCGTCGCCGTTACCTCTATGTTTGTTAAGAACCATCGTGAGAATCTTGTTGGCGGAGGTGGCCTGAGCCCCCGCTAGCTCGGCAAATGTTCCATGCAATTCACTAATTTCCCGCTAGCGCCGCCATCGGCCTCGAACTTCTCTCAAGAATATGACGTGTTGTTTTACACGCTCACAGGCTTGACTGTGTTCTTCACATTGGTCGTATCAGTTGCGGTCATCTTCTTTGCCATCAGGTATCGCCAGGGCACGAAGGCTGACCGTTCTCGCCCAATGTATGAGAACCTGTTCCTGGAGTTGACGTGGACCATCGTTCCGCTAGTGCTCGGCCTTGTGATGTTCTATTTCGGAACTTCGCTTTACGTCAAGATGCGAACCCCGCCGCGTAACTCGACCGAAATCTTTGTTATCGGCAAGCAATGGATGTGGCACGTCCAGCACGGCAACGGTGTTCGAGAGAACAACACGCTCCACGTTCCAGTTGGTCAGCCCGTGAAACTCACGATGATCTCGCAGGACGTTCTTCACGCGTTTTACATCCCTGCGTTCCGCGTTCAGGAGCATGTCGTTCCCGGGCGGTATACGCAGTTGTGGTTCACGGCGACGCAGGCAGGCGAATACCATCTGTTCTGCAATATGTATTGCGGCACCCAACACTCAGAAATGGGTGGAAAGGTCGTTGCGATGCCGCCGAAGGAGTTCGCAGAGTGGCTAGCCAACGGCGGACAGTCGGTTGCGCCTATGTCGATGGAACAGGCCGGCGCCAAGCTATTCAACAAGGTCGGCTGCAATAACTGCCACGGAGCCGAAGACACCCTTCGAGCCCCGTCATTGAACGGAATCTTTGGCAAACGAAGAGTATTTGCCGACGGCACTTCGCTGATTGCCGACGAAGAGTATATGCGTAGCTCGATCTTGAGACCTTACGATCACATTACGGCCGGATACGGGCAGACGATGCCAGTGTATGAAGGCCAGTTGACGGAAGAGGACGTTCTCAATCTCGTCGCCTATATGAAAGTGATGGGCACTTCGTCGCCGAACCCGCCGACGAGCAATATTAACCGCCATTCGGGACCATCGGCGGTCTCTGGATCGAACGAAGCGACTTCGCTTGCGGCAAATGCCGCGCAGTGGAATACGGCAGACCCGGACGCAACGCCAACACGACGAGTTGGCTCCCCTGCGGTTGGGGCAGTAGCCGCACAAGGAAGGAATAGATGAGCTCTACCGGTAAAGTGACAGGCGAGCTGCAGCACCAGCCCCAGACCGAGGAAGTCAACTACCTCAACAACGGTCATACGATCGCTTCATGGCTGCTTACGGGCGACCATAAGCGGATCGCGATGCTGTATCTGATCTCGACCACGTTCTTCTTCTTCTTGGGAAGTCTTGCCGCGGGATTGGTTCGGTTCGAGTTGACTAGCCCTGCCGGTGTAGTCCTGGAGTCGGAGACTTACAACAAGGTCTTCTCCTCCCACGGCATCCTAATGATCTTCACGTTCCTGGTCGTGGCCATTCCCGCGATCTTTGGGAACTTCCTGATACCGCTAATGATCGGGGCGCGTGACCTTGCCTTTCCTCGCTTGAACCTGGCCAGTTGGTACATGTTCATGACGGGCGGCATCCTGATCCTGATCGGCTTCATTGCGGGCGGTGTGGATACCGGCTGGACGTTCTATACGCCGTATTCGAGCATGTACTCCAACACTCAAGTCAGCTTGGTGCTGGTTGGCGTGTTCATCGGCGGCTTCAGCTCGATCACCACTGGCGTCAACTTCGTCGCGACGATCCACAAGATGAGAGCTCCAGGAATGACCTGGTTCCGACTGCCCTTGTTCGTTTGGGCGATGTACGCAACCAGCCTCCTCCTTATCCTTGGAACGCCGGTCGTCGCAATTACGCTGTTGCTCGTTGTGTTTGAGCGGTTGTTCAAGCTTCCGATCTTCAGCCCCGAACTTGGTGGAGACCCGGTCCTGTTCCAGCACCTGTTCTGGTTCTACAGCCACCCGGCCGTGTACATCATGATTCTCCCTGCGTTCGGCGTCATCTCGGAGTTGATCGCCAACTTCTCCAGGAAGAGGATCTTCGGTTACCACTTCGTCGCATTCTCATCGATCGCGATCGCCGGCCTCGGATTCCTCGTGTGGGGACACCACATGTTCGTCTCGAGCCAGTCGATGTACGAGAGCGTCGTGTTCTCGCTGATCAGCTTCCTGGTCGCGGTTCCTTCCGCGATCAAGATCTTCAACTGGACGACGACGATGTACAAGGGCAACGTGCGGCTCCAGTCGCCGATGCTGTTTGCGATCTTCTTCCTCTTGATCTTCACCGTTGGCGGCCTTACCGGTCTCTACCTTGGTTGCATCGGCACCGACGTTCACCTCACAGCTACCTACTTCGTCGTGGCTCACTTCCACTACGTCATGGTCGGTGGAACGATGCTGGGATTCTTGGGGGCATTACACTACTGGTGGCCCAAGATGACTGGGCGTCTCTACTCTGAGAATATTGCGCGTGCTACGGCGTATATCGTCTTCGTCGGCTTCAACCTCACCTTCTTCCCGCAGTTCATTCTCGGGTGGATGGGAATGCCGCGACGGTATCACTACTACTACTTCGCACCGGAGTTCCAGGCGTACCACATCATGTCGTCGCTCGGGGCATCGGTATTGGGACTCGGGTTTATCCTCCCCGCCTTCTATCTGACGATGTCGTTGATCAATGGAAAGAAGGCAGGTCCGAATCCTTGGCAAGCACATGGCCTAGAGTGGGAGACCAGTTCGCCACCGCCGACAGCCAACTTCCTGGAAACCCCGATCGTTATGGACGAGGTTTACGACTTTGACCCAGTTAGCGAGCACCAGCAGAACATGGCCGATCTCGAAAAGCGAGAGGCTAGCGACAATGATGGAAACATGCCGATAGAGGATCACGACTAGACATGGCAGCAATACCTAATCCCATGGAACACGGACACGACCACGGCCACGGCCACGAACCCGGACTGCAACATCAGTACGAGGATATGGCCCAGCAGAGCGAGACGTACATCGTCGGCATGTGGAGCTTCCTCGTGTCGGAGGTGATGTTCTTCGGCGCCCTGTTCCTTATCTATACGCTGTATCGGTGGAACTACCAGGTCGACTTCTATATTGCTCACGAGCACTTGGACGTCAAGCTGGGCGCAATTAACACGACGGTCCTACTGTTCAGCTCCTTCACGATGGTCATGGCCGTGCAGTCGGCTCAGCTCAAAGAGCGAATCAGGGTGATGGGCTACCTTGCTGCGACGGTGTTGTGTGCCTGCACGTTCCTTGTCATCAAGTACTTCGAATACAAATCCAAGTTCGCCGACCACTTGTATCCCGGCGTCAGCTTCGCCGACGATGCGGTGAAGGCGTTCGGCCCCCACGCACTTGAGAACGGGCACGTCGCGGTTAATATGAACCACGCGCAACTGTTCTACGGACTGTACTTTGGAATGACTGGGCTGCACGCGGTTCATATCATCGTTGGAATCGGCATCCTGCTTTCGCTGATTCGACTTTGGTACAACCGAGCTAAAACCGTTATCCACGACTACGTTCCCACTGAGATGGTGGGCCTGTACTGGCACTTCGTCGACCTCGTGTGGATCTTCCTGTTCCCACTCTTCTACTTAATGCCGATCCCACGCTAAAACCATGGCTAACCCAGCAGCATCTCATTCACACGAGCATCACATCGTAGCAACGAGCACCTACGTCAAGACCCTTTTGGCACTGGTCGCCTTGATGGCTTTGACGGTTTGGGCTTCCTTCATTCAGATCCCTGCTATCGGTCCGATCTCGGGCACCGTTGCCAATCAGGTCGTTGCACTCGCAATTGCTCTAGTTAAGGCGTTCCTTGTCGTAACCATCTTCATGGGGGTCAAGTTTGGAACGAAGTTGATCAAGCTATGGGCTTCGCTTGGCTTCATCTGGGTGCTGTTGATCTTCACGATTCTCGGCGACTACACGACGCGCCACTTCGAGCCCGCCCCAAGTTGGGACGGCAAAGCGGATTCGGCGCTCCCACGAGTCGCGCCCGACGAACCCAAGATCCCGGCTCAGAACGATCTGAACGTCAAGATCAGGGAATAGGGCGGAAAGCGTTGAAGATGCTATGTCGCAGTGTCAAGTCCTTTTAGGTTTCTGACTGGATGGTAGACGGGTTCAACTCCTAGTTTGATGGCTTTAAGGACTCCATAGGCCTGCATGATGAGTTTTCTCATACAGGCCACGATGATTTGCATTGGCTTCAGGCCTTTTGCTTTGAGTCTCTCGGCTAGTTCCTTGATTGGCTTGTTCCAGACCAATGCGCTCAGTGCCGGCATATAGAGAGCTCGCCTGACGTGGGCGTTTCCCTGCTTGGACATGAAGGAGATCCCTTTCCACTTGCCGGACTCCTGTCTACGGGGAAACAGCCCGGCCTGCGCGCAATAGCTTTCGGCGCCTTGGAAGTTCTCGATATCTCCAAGTTCGGACAGGATGACGACCGCGGTGGCAAAACGAATGCCGCATATCCCAGTGAGCGCCTTGATCTCCTTCTGGAGATCTGGGTTGGATTTGACGATGAGGATCTGGTGCTTTTGAACTGCGTCGATCTGGGACTCGATTAGCTCGAGTAGGGCCTGGATATTCGCCAGGGCCACTTCAGGAGTGCTCGCACTGTGCATCAAGCGGTTGCGCAGCCGGTTTCTCTCCTCAATGAGGTCCTCTCGATGGCGGCTCAAGAGAGCGAGATCCCTGCGAACTGGATCGCTTAGAATCCATAGACGAGGATTCATTCGCATCGCGTAATCGGCGATTACAAACGCATCGACGCGGTCCGTTTTGTTGGCGCAACCCCTTGCTTTGGCGTAGTGCTTGATCTTGCGAGGGTTCTCAACGCAAACCAGACAGTTCGCTTTGCTTAGAAAGATCGCTAGCTCACGTTCGTAGCCACCGGTGCTCTCCATGCAGTACAGAACACAACAGCCGCTGGACACTTTCCCAACCCAAGCATGAAGAGCCTGGATTCCATGAGCCGTGTTTGAGAACCGGTTGCTCAACGACTTGCCAGTCTGCAAAAGATACACCACGTCAAACCACTCCGAAGACACGTCGATTCCTACAAAACCCTGTGCTGACATACCGAAACCTCCAGTAGAATTCCGGTGGGCCTGCCGCACGCACCTCAAGCTTGTAAAACCGCGCCGTCAAACGCAAGATGCTATACGAGGATGCGGCGGCCCGATCCGAACGCGATCTTCAACACGAGGACTTGCCCTCAGGCGTTGTCATGCGTAGCTACCGGATCGGTGCCAACCACATCTAGCTTACAAGCGTTGGAGCGTTATAGCGTTCGAGGGCAAATGACGGCTTTCGTATTCCCTTGAACGCTCCAACGCTTAACGCTCAGCCCTCATCGTCCGTCCGTCAGCTCTCTGAGTTGGCCTTCGATCCAGCCGGTTATCTCTTCGACGGATGTTCCTTTCGCAAACGACCTCGGTTCGCCCCAGGTGACGTCGATCCGTTTGAAGGCGGGCCTGGGGACGATCTTTCCGTACGGGATGATCTTGTTTGTGTCTTTGAGCCCGCAGCAGATGACGGGAACACCAGGCGCCATCCGAATGATCAGGGCGACGCCCCCTTTGATCTCCTGAAGCTCTCCGTCTTCGCTAAGCTGCCCTTCCGGAAAGATTCCGACCGCCTCGCCGTCGTTCATCAATGCTGCAGACAGTTTAAGTGCAGCTCGATCTGGCGCACCTCTATTCACTGGAAACGAGCCAAACGCCCTTTGCATCCTTCCGACGAACGGCATTTCGAACAGCTCACTCTTGGCCATAAAGTGCATCGCCCTTGGGCACGAGCTCTGGAGAACAACCGGGTCGATATCGGCCAAGTGATTTGCCAAGATCAGCACCCCGCCCTTCTTCGGGACTCGGTAGGCGCCGATTACCTTAACCGGACCGAGAACGAAAAGGGCTGCCTTTACAAAGGCACGGCCAAGAGGTAACCACAGTTTTAGCTGGAGCTTCGTGTGGCGAGCGCTTTCAGCAAGATCGATCACGAATCACCTTTGCCAACGCCTCTGGGTACGCCATGTGTTCGAGAACCAGTACGCGTGCGGCCAAACTCTCAGGAGTGTCGTCGGGCAAGACTGGGCAGATCTTCTGAAGGATTACTGCGCCGTCATCGTATTGCTCGTTAACGTAGTGGATGGAACAACCCGACTCCAACTCGCCGCCGGCCAGAACTGCTTCGTGGACATGATGACCGTACATGCCTTTCCCGCCGTACTTGGGAAGAAGGCTGGGGTGGATATTGAGGACCCGGTTAGGAAAACGTGCGAGGACGACCTGCGGAAGGATCCTCAGAAAACCGGCAAGGCAGATCCAATCGCACCCAGACAAAGCCTCAAGCAATCGAGCGCCGTATTCTTCGCCAGGCAAAACGACCTGCGTCTTCACGCCAAGCGACTGTGCGGACGCCTCGGCGTCGCTTCCAGTTCCTGAGGCGACAACGACTTCAACCTTCGCTGGTACCTCACCGGCCTGACAGGCTCTGACGAGTGCCGCCATGTTGGAACCCCGGCCTCTCGGTCCAACCATGATTCCAACTCGGTCCAATTCCATTCGTTCCACTGTGCAGGTAGTTATGACTTATAACCGCCGATGCGATCGTGGATCGGAGTCGGAAAAACGTGGGACCTTCTGGCCGGTGGTTGGGACGGGAGACGGGTGCCTATGCTTGGAAGCCGTCGGTCCAGCCTTGCAGGGCGAAGCCTTCGAAAGACGCGCGGACGAGACTGAGGCCGTAGCGGTAGTTCTCGAACTCGTCGCTTAGCTTCTTGAAGATCGGAGCTTCATGGGCGTATGCCCCATGCTCGAACGTGCTGACTACGTGGTAGCTGAATTGCCCTTGCCTAACTGGGTCCAGCAGGACATCCTTGCTGCCCGGCGCCTTCATCTGCATCAAGAACTCTGGGAAGAGTCCAGACCAAAACAGAAGAAAATCGCCGATGTGCCGATGAACTTCGCGTTCTCTGTCGAACGAGTCTGCGTTAAAACGTACGTCGCCTTCCAGCATCATTTCGGTAACCGACTCGACGGACTTACCGAATGGGTCTTGAACGTTATAGATGTTCTCCATATCGATGAAGTTCAGGAGCATCTCGCTCAAATAGGCTTCGACGTCGTCCGACGTCTCGATCGTGGGTTCGCCACGAAACGTGTCGTGCAGCGCTTCGACAAAATAATGCCTAAGGGGGTGGTCGCTGCTAATCTCGCGTTTCATATCTGTCTTCCTCCGGTTTCCGGGGCTGCCTTGCCCTGTTAGACGCCCTTCGTTGGCCGACAGTGCATCCAATATATATCTCGACTCGATATTTGTCCAGAAACTGATAGGATTCGCGACGAATAGGAAAGAGATATTGTTCTTTGTGTATAGGTATATCGGCGGCATAATGAAAGGGTCCACGCTGCAGAAAGTGTCTTTTTGCACGTCATTAGGTTTATGAACTGTCCAAAATGCGGGAAGCAGATTCTGTCGGGTGCAGCGTTTTGCATGCACTGCGGAACTCAACTGTCTGCCGGACAGCCAGTGCAAGCTCCCCAGATTCCCCGTCCGACTCCTTTTGCACCTACACCGAACGCTGGAATTCCTGCTCACGCCGGCCCCTCATCGAGCATTTCGAACGCTTTTGAGGAGCAAAAACGCCGCAACATGATGATCGCGATCGCCCTTGGCTGCGTCGCAGCGCTTTTTGCGGGAGGCTTCGCGCTTAAGTCGATGGGGCTGCTTTTTGCCAATGGCCAGAAGCCGGATGACAGTGTTTTGACGGCTCAGGGCAAACTTCCAGGAAATGGGGCTTTAGTCGCAGTTGGAAACACGCCGCCGCCGATTCTGGAAGTTGGCGCGGTCAAGCCTGCCGAAATGCCCGACGACATTTACAAGTGGCTTGAGCACCTTCGAATCTCCGAGGAGAAGCGAGCCGAAATCACCATGTCGCAGTTGACCACGGCCTATACCGAGAAAGAGAAATCGCAGCTAGCCGGTGGAGTCGATGCGTTGAAAGACGCGCTAAACGGCATTGACGACCCGAATTCGGAACTGCATTCACCTACAGAGAAGCTTGCGACCGTTCTCAAACAGATGCACGACCAGGTGCGCGACGTTCAGGGATTCTTCGAATCCGTTCCGCCACCCAAGGAGTGTGTACCGATTCGCGACGCCTACGATCAGGCGTTGACGGAAGAGGCGGGCCAGATGGGTGACATTGCGGACCACATGGCGACGGGAGATATTGAAAAACTGCTTAAGATGGAAGGCAAGAGCGCTAAAGGGATCGATTCGGCGGGCGCTAAGACGGATCGACTTGTGGGGGAGATCTGCGACAAGTACCACAAGCGTCGGTGGTTCAGCATCGAGTCGGACTTCAAATCGAGTCCCATCTTCGGATCCGGGTTCTAGAGCGTTGTCGAGCGGTTCAACTTCCGAAACCCTAAGGGTTGCCGCAGAGGTTCGCCTCGCGGAACTGTGCGAGCAGTTTCCCTTAGGTTACGTCCCACAGGTCGTCTGGCGAGGCTATCGAGTCACGGCCGGACTCGCCTACTACCGAACAGGGGTCATCGGATTGTCGACTCGAGTCTTGAAAGATGAGAAGTCGGTCGTCGACACCCTTGTTCACGAATACGCCCACCTTTTGGCGGTCGTTCGTCATGGAAACCGGGCCGCGGGCCACGGACAGGCATGGCAGCGGGCGATGAAGGACCTCGGGCAAGAGCCGAAAGTTCGGCACAACTATGAGGTCGAACGGAACGTAGCTCGCCAAACCGTGACCTATCAGTGCTCCAGATGTGGGGCTCCAATCGTCCGAGCGAGGCGGTTACCCAAGCGAAGACGGTACGTTCATGCGAATTGTGGAGGCGACTTGCGCCTTGCCAAGGTCGAGAGGATAACTGTCAAGCATTCGAGTGCGTAGACTAGACGATGTTCACCGTCCAAGCAGGATGGAGGAACGCAAAACACCGATGTGGATAGCCACCGCCGAACATAGCAGACACATTGATCGTCGAGCGACCGAAGAGTTCGGTGTTCCGGCAAAGGTGTTGATGGAACGTGCGGGCTTGGCCGTTTTCGACGCCATCCGCGAAATGCTGCCGAATGGCGGACGAATCACGGTGTTCTGCGGCAAAGGCAACAACGGCGGTGACGGATTCGTCATCGCACGAGTCGCCCTCGACCACCAGTTCGCGGTCGACTGCCTCGTTGCTGCCGAAGAGTCGGATCTGACCCCGGACGCGATGGAGCAGATGCGAATCGCCAAAGCTCAAGGCGTCCATCCTATCTTCACTTCCGATGCTCGTTGGCATCGCAAAGCCGAATGTCTTGGATGTCGCGACCTGATCGTCGATGCTTTGCTGGGAACCGGAGCCAGGTGCGAAGTCAAAGGTGCCGTAAAGGATGCGATCCAGATGATCAATCGCAGCGGAGTTCCTGTGGTCTCCGTCGACGTACCAAGCGGAATCTGCTCCAACACCGGCGAGGAACTGGGCGAGAGCATCTGGGCTCTTCGCACCGTCACATTCGGGATGCCCAAACGATTTCTCTTCGAGGGCACCGGGCTAGAGCATTCCGGTTACTGGACAGTTTCTGAAATCGGGATCCCGAGCGTCCTCCTCAACGAGCCGACTGCGGCGCGATTGATCGATTCCGACTGGGTGGCAAATCTGCTCCCCGAACGGCTTAGGGACAGCCATAAAGGCGATAACGGAAGCCTTCTTATCGTTGCCGGCAGTCGAAGCATGCGCGGCGCGGCTTGTCTTGCGGCTAGAGCAGCGATCCGTAGCGGAGCCGGGCTCGTAACCGTTGCCGGGACCTCCGATGTTTGCGCTGCGGTGAGTGCCAGTGTGCCTGAGGCGATCTTGCTGCCGCTCCCAGAAACGAATGGAGTCATCAGTGCCGACGCCGCCCAAATCGTGCTCGACAATCGCTCGAAGTATCACAGTGCGCTCTTTGGGCCCGGGCTCACCCACGAAACTCCTGTTCTCGACTTTCTTTCGAAGGTTTGGAGTGAATGGCAGCGTCCCTGTGTCATCGACGCAGACGCTCTAACCGCAGTCAGCGAAGGGATTCCACTCCCGACTGCTGAGTGCGTCCTTACCCCCCATCCGGGTGAGATGAGCCGGTTGCTGCATACAAGCATTGCCGAGATTCAATCGGATCGATTCCGAACCGTTTCCCAGGCTGTCGATCAGTTTGGACAATGCGTTCTGCTTAAAGGCCCGTATACGATCGTTGGGGAGCCCGGTCAACCGATGATGGTGAACTGCACCGGGAATTCCGGGATGGCAACTGCCGGAATGGGTGACGTCCTGGGTGGAATCATTGCGACGCTCCTCGCTCAAGACCTTCCGTCGTACTATGCCGCGAGCTGCGGAATGTTCTGGCACGGTGCTTCTGGAGATCTTTGTTCCACCGAAATTGGACCAATCGGTTACAGTGCAGGCGATGTCGCTGACACGTTAGCGAAAGCTCGCTGTAGAATTGTGTCAGCGTGTCACCGAAAGTAGTATTTTCCGCCCTTCTCTTAGTCGCCGCATCTTTCGCGTCGGCTCAGAGCATCAACTTTGGATTTCCGGACGACGGCGACCGCCAAGTTTGGATTTTCGCCGGCCTTCCTCTTGAACCTCCCGGAGATTCCGATGGAGTTCGGACGATGAAATCCGACGCGACCTTGCCGATCGGATCGCAGAAGCCCAACGCCGCAGTATTCGTTTGGGATCGAAAATCGGGCAACCTAGCATCGAAAACAGTGAAAGATGCCCTCGCATCGACCTGGGTTGTCAAGCCGGAAGACTTCAAGGATATCGCTCAAGTTGCCGTTCACGTCGAGCATTCCGGAAAACCGGTTGCGGCGGCAACGGTCGATCTTGACGATGGCCGCCGCAAGTCGACTCAGCTCTTGGCCCCTTCGAGCAACGGAACCGTAACGTTTTTTGGCATTAAGCCTGGCTCGCTCAAGATCACGGTTCGATACAAAGTCGCGGGAAAGGAGGGCAAGCCTGTTACACAATTGATGGATGCCGCTCTCGGTCGCACCGATCCGATTCCGAGTGTAACGATCTCATTGGCTGATGCAGCCGACACGGTCGGAGCTGTTGCGCCCGCTGCTGGTCAACCTGCCTCCGGCGGCGCTACCGATGGCGCCGCCGCGGGTAAGACAGGGGACGAAAAGGCGCCAAAGAAGGAATCGGGCGGCTTGGCGAGCTTCTTCGGTTCGCTCGTCATCTATATCATCGTCCTCGGAGCAGCAGTCACCGGCGTCTACTACGCGGTGATGTACATGAAGAACAATCCCGACTCGGTTGGGTCGAAGCTTGAGCAGCTTGGGGTTCAGATTCCCAAGCCTGGAGACGACCCGCTCACCAATCCTGCGCCGGTTCCTATGCCAAAAGCCCCAGCCCCGGTACAGAAAATCATCCTCGATGACTCCGCGCCCGACCTAATTGCCCCCGTCGCCGCGTCTACTGTGATATCAGATCCCAGGCTAGTGTCACAAACCGGAGATTCGTTATCGCTACCGGAAGGTGAGTTGATTGTGGGCCGGGAAGTGGGCATGGGGCTGAGCTTGGTCGGTGAGAGTACGGTGTCGAGAAGGCATGCGCAGATCACTCGAACGGGCAGTACGGTTGTCGTACAGGATTTCGGAAGCACGAACGGCACGTTCGTGAACGGAATTCAGATCCAAGACGAGAAACAGCTGCAGATCGGTGATTCGGTACAGTTCGGCTCAGTCCGCTTCCGATTCGAAGGCTAATTTATGGGAAGCGTGATTCTAAAGTTCCTGACCGGCGGCATCGCGGGCTTGTTCGTGTGGATGGTCATGGAACCAAGCGCGCCCAAGGATATCGCCTCGGCCGGATGGGGGCGTTGGGAAGGCACATTCATTCTTCTCTTGGGCGCCGTAATCGGACTGGCTGTTGGCGGCCTGGAGGGATACACCCGCGGCGGAAAGGTCCACACGGTTCGGGGCCTTGTCCTTGGTCTCGTGCTTGGGGCTTTAGGTGCTAGCATCGGCTCCAGCCTTGGCTCGATATTCGTGAATGCGACGTTCGGTGGGACAGTGTTCTACTCGAAGAGCATTGTTGAGCGTGTTCCTGCGCGCATCATCGCCTTCGTTCCAATCGGAATGTTCCTTGGTGCGGCGATCGGCGCGAGTTCGCTCACAGTCAAGCGTGCCGTTCAAGGGTTCATCGGCGGAGCGATCGGAGCCGCGATCGGCGGGATCAGCTTCGATATCGTGAGCGGCCTCGTCGGACAGGCGATTCTGAGGGCACGCGGGCAGGAAGCGGGCGAGATCGGCACCCCGGCACGTGCATTGACCGCAATCCTAATGGGCGCCATGATCGCGCTCTTCATTGGCCTTGTCGAGCGGTTCTCACGAAGTGCATGGCTCAGGCTCTCGCTGGGAAGGAATGAAGGGAAAGAGTGGTCGATCGACGGCCCACAGACTTTCATCGGTCGTAGCGAATCCGCGCAAGTTCCCCTGTTTGGGGATGCGAACGTCGCGCCGATCCACGCTTCTATCATTCGCCAGGGGCCGAACTTCGTGATCACCGATAACGGGTCGCCGACCGGTACATTTATCAATGGTCAGCGGATCGGGCAAGCGGTCCTGTTCAATGGCGCTCAAATCCAGATCGGGGGATACGTTCTTCAGTTCCTATTGAAGGGGCACGCAGCGCCGCAGCGGGCGCCAGAAGCCTATGTCGGCCAGGCCTATCCGATCGGACAGGTTCCTTACCAGACCGCCTATCCTCATCCGCAACAACAGCCTCAGCCGATGCCGCAACAAGCCCCCTACGGTCAGCCGACGCAGATGATGCCGAACCAGTCGATGCCGTTTGCGCAACCGGGAATGCCGGTCGGCCAACCGACCCAAGCGTTCGCTCCGGCGCCTTCGACCCCGACGGTGGCTTTCCAGGGTCAAATGTCGCAACCGATCGGAGGATTTGCTCTGGTTGCGATGGACGGGCCTCTACTGGGACAGAGATTCGCCGTGAGCGGTGCGATGGATGTCGGACGCGAATGCCCAGGGATCCCGATGTCGTTCGATACGGGGGCTTCACGTCGGCATGCCACACTGATTCCGTCTTTCAACGGGATTTCCGTGACCGACCTCGGAAGCACGAATGGAACGTTTTTGAATGGTAAACGCGTCTCCCAAGCGGCGGCTGCACCTGGCGACCTGCTGAAACTCGGTTCGACCACCTTCCGAGTGGAAACCGCATAGAATGGATTTTGGAGCTTAACCCGATAATGGATCAGACTCAGCGAATCGACCCGAACCGAACGGTGCTCACCGGAGCCCCGCTATTGAACGACCCACTCAAAACGCAGGCAATGGGTGCGTTCGATCCGCTAAAGACCACGGCAATGGCTCCGATGGTCGGAAATGGAGTCGGTCTCATGGCTGAAGTCATTCCCGGACGCGAAGCGACGATGGCGAACGGACCAGCACGTGAGCAGTTCGTGGTTGAGTTCACCGGCGCAGGGACGCCAATTATGGGTGGGCTTGGTGGCAGTTCAAGGACCCCTCTCAACCTATGTTTGGTTATCGACCGTTCCGGTTCAATGGAAGGTCCTCCACTTGAATACGTCAAGCAGGCTTGCGGGTTTGTCGTCGATATGCTTGGTCCCAACGACATCCTCAGCATCGTAACGTTCGAGGAGACGGTCGACGTACTGATGCCACCGCAACGCGTCACCAACAAGCAACTCATTAAAGATGGTGTTCAGCGCTTGATGCCGGGCAACACGACGAACTTGTATGACGGCTTGGCTCTCGGCGCACAGCAGGTTATGGGGATAACCGATCCTGGTAGAGCCACCCGGCTTGTCGTTTTGACCGACGGCGATCCGACTGCCGGCATCAAGGACTTTTCGGCACTGGTAGCCCATGCCGGTGAAATTAAGCAGCGGGGCATCACATGCACCTTCTTGGGCTTCGGTCCGGACTACAACGAAGAGCTGCTAGCCTCTATGGCGAAAAGAGCGGGAGGGAACTACTATTACATCCCGCGGCCCGAATTGATACCGGAAGTATTCCGATTGGAGTTGGACAAGCTCATGACGAGCGTCGCTCGCAACCTCAAACTTGAGCTCAAAGTTGCGCGATGGGTCAGTCTGCGGTCACCGCAAGCTTCGGCTACGGGAGAAGTCTCGCTACCGCTTGCCGATCTGGAGCGGGGCTCCAGTCTCCAACAGGTATTCGATTTCGACTTTGCGAACCACCCGCTCGGCCACTACCGGATCGCATACGGGAAGTTGACGTACGACGACTTGGTAAGCAGCAAAACCGAGATCATCGACTTGGATTTCATCATCGAGTTCACCGCCGACGCCGCCCGATACACGGTTGCCCAGAATCCGCGAGTTCAAGGCGCCGCGCAGGTTGCGATGGCATCCAAGGCGGTCGAGAAGACCATTTTGGGAATGAAGACCGGAATGTTGACCCAGATGGGTGCGATCCAAGAGCTTCAGAAGACTCAAATGTTACTGGTTCAAGAGGGTCGGACATCGGAAGCCCAAGAAGTCACGATGGCCCTACGGGCGATTCAAAGCGGCGATAAGGGGCAAGCTGAGAAGACGCTGATGGGCACGATGGTCCACCTCGATCAGGGAAAGAAGAAGCAGTAGCTTTCAGGAATCCGAACTTCTCAGCGAACAAATAGATTCTTGCCGGTTCATTTACGGCTAGAATAGGATTCGGAAGACCTGATTTACGGGTCGATCAAGGCAAGTCAATGAAGAAACTAATCCTTTTCGGCATGTTGGCGGGGATCGGCGTTATCGCCCTTTGCGGATGCGAACCGGATAACACGAAGGTCTCGTCCGAACAAGAACGAAAGGCGTTCAAGGGTGGCCCCATGCCTCCGGAAGCTCGAAAGTTATTTGAAGAGAGCCAGAGAGAGTCGGCGCGCCTTCGCGCAGAGAAGATCGCAAAGGGTCAAGCTGACGCGACTGCTGGTCACTAACTAGTCCGAAAGCCCACTAATAGGTGCTGGGAATCGCGCATTTTTGAAAGTGTGTGGTTTAGGCACCCAAAGTAGGATATGATTTAACCGTATATCGAATAATCGATTTACCGATAGATATGGCTACTACTATTCGCGATGTTGCGGAAGCCGCCGGAGTCTCGGCGATGGCCGTTTCAAAAGTCCTGCACGGGAAGGGCCAAAATGTTCGTGTTGGCGCTGAAACTGCCGAGACAATTCGCCGAGTAGCGAATGAGCTCCAATATCACCCGAATCGGTTGGCCCGGAGTTTCCGCCAACAAAAAACTCAAACGATCGGCCTTGTGTTTTCGAACTTCGGTCGCATCGGTGAGTTTAACGGATATTTCACAGCCTTTCTAAACGGCGTGATTTCAGCTACCTTTCAGTCCGAGTACGGGCTCACGATCTGTCCAAACCTGGTGAAGTCATCGGTGAACGGCGTGATCAACGACGGAAGGTTCGATGGGTTGCTTTGGTGCAAACCGGACTACACCGTTCAAAGTGCGCAATCGATCGAGCGATCGGAAATCCCCATCGTGATGATGCATGCCCCCGACGGCGAAGGCCCGAACGTTCCGCGGTTCTGCTGCGATAACTTGTCCGGGTTGAAGTTGGCGGTTGACCATCTCTACGAGTTGGGGCATCGCCGGATTGCTTTCGTCATGGATGCTCTCAACGTTTCCACCGCCGAAGGGCGAGCTCGCGTTGAAGGTTTCCAGTCGGCCATGGCGATGCACGAACTGCCGACGATGCCGGACAGCGTGCTGTACTGGCGTCACGACCCACTAGAATTGGAACAGCTCATGGCACGAGAAGGTAGGCCAACTGCCCTCATCTCGTACAGCGAAAAGCAGGCAGTGTTGATCTTAAAAGAGGCTGAAGCCCTGGGAATCTCGATTCCTGGAGAGCTATCGGTCATCGGATTCGACTCGACAGCTCACTGTGATACGACTCGTCCGCGCTTGACAGCCATCAGTCAGCCGATCGAGAAGATGGCGTTTGACGCAACAAACGTCCTGATTTCCTACATAGAAGCGGAGCAATACCCTTCACGTTCATTCATCTATCCGTGCGGTTTCGATATTCGAGAGTCCACGGCACGTCCCCCATCTCGGAGTTGAGGTGAAATTATCATGCAACGAAAAGCATTTACATTAATTGAACTACTAGTCGTAATCGCGATCATCGCGATTCTTGCCGCTATTTTGTTCCCGGTCTTCGCGCAAGCGAAACTCGCGGCCAAAAAGACCTCTGCCCTTAGCGGCGTTAAGCAACTCGGCCTCGCTGTTGTCATGTACATCGGCGATACCGACGGCGAATACCCAATGGCATTCCAGGGCACGAACTGGACCGGAAACGATCTGTGGGAGCAGAGGCTTATGCCTTACTGCAAGAGCCTCGGCGTTTTCGGCGCTTCGGTCGACTCGCAGCAGGGTCAGCCTGCGTCGGTTGGCGGAAGCTGGGCTGGCGTCGGCGTATCGTTCGCAGCGAACAGCTACTACGGCGGCTGGTGCTGCTCGCCAAGCTGGAGCAGTGGATTCCAACTGCGCGGCCCTATGGGCGTTGGCGATCGAAAGTACACGGGCGGCCAGGATGAAGGATATGGCTGGCTCTTCGGCTCTGAGCTGAACGAGTCGGTTATCACTCAGCCTGCTAGCACGATCTTGCTTGCTGAAAAAGACGGTTCGGACGTCGCTGCATGGAACTCGGCATTCGAAGGTAACTCCTTCAACTTCCGTGGCAACTGGTCATCCTTCTCGATGGCTGGCGTGCTCGGCGGTTCTGATGTCGACGGCATCGGCTGGGGACCTGAGCTGATTCCTAACGGAGCCAGCACTCTGTACAAGACTAAGGGCAACGGTAGCCCAACTCAGTTCGAGTACGGTATCAACGGAGCCGTCAGCGCCAACTACTCAGGACAATCGGTGTTCGTCTTTACGGACGGCCACGCGAAGTCGATGATTCCTGCTTCGACGAACCCGAACCCGAGTACTCTGCCTCAGAGCAATCTCTGGGACGGCCTTCGCTAAGTTGACATAATTGAATGCCGCCATAATGGCGGCATTCAAGTCAGGTCTACAAATGGGAAAAACGATCCTCCTCAGTATTTTCATCGGAGTTGCCGCCGTAATCTTCTGCGGCTGCGGTCCGTCCGATTCTGCCGGACCATCCACGGCTCAGGAAAAGAAAGCCTTTGCCGGCGGCGAAATGCCAGCGGCAGCCCGGAAAGAGTTTGAAGATAGCCAGAAGAAATCTGCCGCTATCATGGCCGATCGGATTGCCAAAGCCAAGGCCGATGCGGCTGCTGGAAACCACTAGGTCCGGCAGCTATTGTTCACCAAGAAATTGGCCCCGTGAATTGAATGCCTCACCGGCGTTTCACCTTCATGGGGACAGTTTGCGTCGATTGCACAGTGGATTGAATACAGAATGTATACAATGTCCTTGTCATATTGCCTTAGTCGTGGTAACATTTAAGCGTGGAAAGAGACCACCAAGTGAGTGGTTACCGCGGAGTTGCGGAAACACTGCAAGAACAGATTCGCTGCGGGGCAATTATCCTCGGCTCTTTATTGCCAACCGAGCGCGAACTTGTCGACAGTTTCGGCGTAAGCCGCACGACCGTGCGTCGAGCACTCCAGCAGCTCGTTAATTCCGGCTGGGCCGAAAGCATTCCCAATCGTGGCGTTTCAGCCAGAATGGGCCAATCGGTTGCCCGACGCCAAGTAATCGGATACGTCGATGACGCTGGCGCCGTTGTGCCGGACCTTTTCTTTGCCCTGAATTCACGCCTGCAAAATCGTGGGCTCGTCCTTACCCACATCGATTCTCGTCAACTCGGTACCGAAGGCGCCCTCGAATACTGTTCCGAGCATCATCTTGCCGGTGCGGTTGTCTGGTCCAAAACCATCAACCCGGATCAGGGCCGCCTGGCCGATGTCCTTCGATCGATGCCGATTATTGCCGTTGACCACGCCCTAAGAGGCACCGAGACCGATGTCGTCGCTTGCGACGTATTTGCCGGGGCGAAGGCTGCCGTGCGCCACCTGGCGTCGCTCGGGAAAAAAAGGATCGGCATCGTGGGCATGCTCGACAGTCTGGACACGACGCAGGAGCGATTTGGCGGATACCTCGAAGGGATGTTTGAGGTCGGGCTTCAGCCTCAGCCGAGGGATTTTCTGTTCACACGAACGAGCGGTTTGAATTCTGGCGATACCGCGGCTTTGGAGCTCAGGCTCGCCGCAGAAGATCCTCCGGACGCGCTTTTTGTGATGCAAGACCATGTTATGGAAGATGTCTTGCGGGCTGCAGAGAGGGTTGGAATTCCTATTCCGGATTCCCTCGGAGTCGTTACGATGGGTTCCGAAAACTCATCGATTTCATTGCCCCAGGCTGGTGTTACAACCGTTGCATTCGACTGGTCGACAATGGCCGACTACCTGTTCGAGCGGATCATATGCCGACTGGCCGAGCCCTCGGCGCGCCCCGCCCGAGTGGTCGTCCCTGCCGAACTTGTCGTGAGAGGAAGTTGCGGGGCTCCTCGCGACAATTGGTCGAATCCTTCGGCTGGTATTGGCTCGATTTCCCTTCGCTAGTGAGTATTTGACAAAAAACTCCCCATCGGCTTTCGCCGATGGGGAGTTTTCACTTAGTTGCCAGTCTTAGGCTGTCCTTCCGAACCGGGAGGTCCGCCCGAAACTGGGCCAGACGCTTGCCCGCCAGGTTGGCCGGGCCCCTTCCATTGGGCAGGGGCAGCCGTGCTCTTCATCTCTTCTTTCGTCGGTGCCGGCTGGCTTGCCGCTCCACACCCACTTAACGCAATTGCGGAAACGACGATCAGCAAAATCACCGAACACTTTGAGATCAAGTTACTGCGTCCTTTGTGCGTCCCACATGTACCAGAAGTCGTTGACCGAAGTGGACTGCTGGCATCCGCCTGCGTCGCCTGTGGCGATACCGGCATTGATGTTGACCGTCTGGGTCGGTTTCATCGACTTGGCGTGACCGTCGGTGAAGGCAAACGGTGACTGACCGGCATAGCCGTCATAGATCGTTCCGTTGTACGTTCCGTCGGGAGCTGTCCACAGACCGTTCTTCTGTCCGGGAAGTGCGTTGCCGCCGTCGACTCCGTCCGAACTCAGGAGCGTGGTCGCCCATGGGCTGTAGACGCCATCGATACCGCCCTGCATCCAGGACAGGTTGGACATTTTCTCGCGGGTTGCGAAAAGAATCGTCTGTGCGGCCAAAGGAATCGAGGTTCCGCTGACCGGATTGTTGTAGTTGGCGGTCCAGCTTCGGTTCGACTGGATGACGCCGATCATGTTCCAGCTCCAAGTTGGGGCGCCGCACGAGCCGGCGAAGATGCCGTTACCCGGGTAGCTGAACATTGGGCCGGTGTTGAACGTTCGGTCGTTCTTGTGCTGATCGCTCGGATCGAGGAAGATACCGTAGTTCTTGATGTACGGCTGAGTCTCCATCTGCCAGGTCATCTGCCAGCCCCAACCGTTGGATGGGTTCGCATAACCTTCAGCGCAGAAGTTGTCGTCGTAGTCGTTGTTGTACATCAACGACGAGAGCGCCAACTGCTTGACGTTGCTCAACGAAGCCGTCTTCTTCGCAGCAGCTTTCGCCTGGGCGAAGACCGGGAACAGAATGGCAGCCAAGATGGCGATGATGGCAATAACAACCAGCAATTCAATGAGCGTAAATGCTCGATTCGATTTCATCTTTCCTACTCCTATGTAGTTATAAAATTGGGCCCCAGCTTTGACGCCCAGTGGTGACGATTGCTTATTAGTTCGATTTGTCGAAGCGCTTCCAACGTCTGCAGCAACGCCGCTTGTTCAGCGTGTCAGGCAGCGCTCGCCAAGTCGCGGCGCATGCAAAAACACGCTAGTGATCCGAAAGCTGAATTTCATTGGAAGGATTCACAGTATCTTATCACGGATTCGGGAGATCCGATAGACAATTTGTATTACATCTGGAAACAAGATGTACAGATGGGTCCAATTGTCTACATGATGACTGGAAACCCAAATGTGTTCGGCTACGGAGGGCCATTTTGCGGATCCCGACACCTCGCATAATAGGCTTGGAGAGCAGATTTGCCAGAAAATCCCGAAACATTGATGATATCGGCAACTCGCGCTTTCCGCGACGGACGTGTCGAAGAAGCCGCTATTGGCGCCGCTCAAGCGCTCAAAGCAGATTCGGGCAATCTTGAGGCGTTGCTCATGCTTGGTGTGATCGCTGCGAAAAAGCGCGTTGAAGCCTCTGCTATCCCGATGCTGCAGCAAGTCGTTGAGCGGGACCCTGATTCATACGATGCGACCTATTGGCTCTCGATGTGTCTCCGCCGAGCATCTAGATCTGCCGAAGCGCTCATTGCTGCCGAAAGAGCGGTAGCGTTAAGGCCAGATCAACCGCATGCCCTCTATCAACTTGGAATCTGCCTGCTTGAGGCAGAGAATTGGGCAGCCGCCGAGCGTGCGTTGAAGACTGCTGCAAAACTCGCGCCAAACGTTCCGTCGATTCAATTCTCGTATGGTGTCGCATTGGATGAACTGGGCAAAAGCTCAGAAGCTGCCACTGCCCTTCGGCGTGCGATTGCATTGAATCCGAGGCATTTCGAAGCAATGCATCGCCTCGGAATGTCGTTGGCCCATGGACTCGACTACCGAGGTGCATTCTCCTTCGCTGAACAGATCCTGCAGTTGGACCCGAATTCGCCAATCGGACACTCCCTGGCTGCAGTTGCACTTGTCGGGCTCAATAACACTCAAGACGCTTACCACCACTCCTCGCAAGCGCTTAACCTGGCTCCCGATAACCCCGAAATATTGACTCTACACGGGACGCTGCTGCAAGCGGTTGGCATGCAAGATGAGGCGAAGGCTCACCTGTACCGTTCGATCGAACTGGAGCCCAGGCAAGGGTATGCGTACTACGCGCTCGTCCGCACTCAGCGGCTTCAACTTTCTGATCTTGAATTCGTCCAGAAGATGGTCGCAATCTCGGAAGACCCGACCCTGCCCCGGCGCTATCGAGGAGACATCGAGTTTGCGATTGGGAAGGCGTTTGCCGATTTAGGCGAGTATCGCAAGTCGATGGATCACTACAACCTTGGTAACAAAGTTGCCCGTGAAGGGGGATTCGGCCAGAAAGTGTTTGATTCGGGCGAATACAAGCAGGGCGTCGACTTCGCGATCCGGAATCTGAATCGAGCGTTTGTGGACCGATATGTCAACGCAGGCATCGAATCCGATTTGCCGATCTTCGTGGTTGGGATGATGCGGTCCGGCACGACGCTTGTCGAGCAGATCCTGTCGTCTCATTCTGACGTTGGGCCGGGGGGCGAACAGCGCTTCTGGATCGACAACCGAGCCGCGGCTCTGATGCCTCCAGGAAACAAACTAGACCACGATAGAATGCGTCGGCTGTCTGAAGACTATGTCTCTCTGCTGGGAAGCGTCGCTCCCGGAAATCGGCACGTTGTGGACAAGATGCCCGGCAACTACAGCCACTTAGGGCTGATCCATGTCGGGCTACCGAATGCAAAGATCGTTCACGTTCGCAGAAACCCGATCGATACTTGTCTTTCAATCTGGACAACTCCCAATTCGGCGCATATCGCTTGGGGCAACGACAAAAGAGCGATCGTATTTGCCTACCGCGAATACCTGAGAATCATGGAGCACTGGCGAGAAACGCTACCGTCAGACCGGCTGCTGGAGATCGACTACGAAGACCTCGTTTCCAATCCGGCCGACGTGACGCAGAAGATGCTGGCATTCTGCGGATTGGAGTGGGAAGATGCATGCCTCCACCCAGAAGACAATTCGAGAGCAGTGGCGACGCCGAGCGACTGGCAGGTTCGCCAGCCAATCAATCGAAACTCGATTGACCGCTGGCGGAAGTTTGAGCCGTGGCTCGATGAGTTCCTTGAACTAGCCCCCAAAGGAGGCTAATGCTGCGACATGGGCAAGCGCAACGCAAGCGCATGCGACTGCCGCAGTCACGAGGAGGATCTTCAGGCTTTGTTGCATGTCGATGAGTTGGACTCGACATGCAACGGGTTCGTTTGATATTTCCTATTCGACAGGCGACGAATGGGACGTTTGTCTCATTTTATCGATGCCTGATACTCTGCCCAAAGTCCCTCGAATGCGCTAACGAGCTTCTCCATCGCCTCAAATCCTCCGAGCCAGAACGCCTCTGAGTTCAGGTCGACGCCAACCGTTTCCATCAATTCGTGCGGCGTCCGCGATCCGCCCAGCTTGAGTAGGTCGACGTATTTATCGGCGAAGCTTGGCCCCTCTGCTTTAGCCATCTGATAGAGCGAAAGCACGAGAAGCTCTCCAAATGAATACGCATAAACGTAGAACGGGGCAAAGATGAAGTGGCCGATGTAGGTCCACCACATGCTGTGCTGCTCTCCGAGCTTCACCGAAGATCCAAACATCGACTGTTGCTCATCCTGCCAGATTTCGGCAAACTGCTCTGCGGTCAGTTCGCCTTCGGCACGCCGGGCGAGGTGGCAACGCTGTTCGAATGAGAACATCGCCGATTGGCGGAAGACTGTGGCAAAGATCCCCTCGACTTTGTCGGCGTAGAGCGCGAGTTTGTCTTGGAGATTCGCAGCGGAAACCAGCTTCTCGAACACGAGCATCTCTCCAAAGGTGGATGCGAGTTCGGCGAGTGGGAGTGTGCCCTGGAAGTTAAGGTAGGTCTGCTCCCTGCTTAGGGAAGCATGAACGCCATGACCAAGCTCGTGAGCCAAAGTCATCACGTCGTCCATCTTGTTCTGGTAGCTCTGAAATACCACCGGGTGGGTATCAGGAGTGTTGTATGCGCAGAACGCGCCGCCCTGCTTGCCCTTCCTCGCCTCTGCGTCGATCCAGTTCTCGTCGAAGAACTCGCGCGCCTTTGCTTCGAGCGTTCCGCTGAACGTTCCGAATGCGGAAAGGACGATCTCTTTTGCACTGTCCCATCCAACCCGCTCTTCCGTTTCGAAGAGGGGCGCGTACCGGTCGATATGGGTTAGCTCGGGTAGTCCGAGGATCTGGCGCTTGACGTCGTAGAACCGCTTTACCAAGCCGTAGTTCTGCTTGCAGAGGCGCATCACGCGGTCGACTGTCGGTTTATCCAACTCGTTGGAAAGGTGTCGCGAATGCTCGGGGAACTCAAACTTTCGCAGTCGATCTTCAACCGCCTGCTCCTGAAGCAAGTTGTTGTAGTTGAACACCAGGACCCTCTCAAGCTCCTTCAGCCCGGCGGACAGGCTGTCTGCCGCCGCCTGTCGTGTTGCTCGATCCGGATCCCGCAGCAAGGTCAGAACCTCTTGCTGAGTCGCGTCGATGGGGGCCTCGGCGCCAGGCTTCGATAGCTTGAACACTTGGTTCGCGGTGAGTTCTTCAAAGAGGCGTACCCATGCGCGAGACCCAGTGTTGGCCATCTCTTCCAAAATGATCTCTTCCGGCTCGCTCAAGCGGTGAGCGCTGTACATCCGAGCGGCTTGAATGTAGTGGGAATACCCTGCAAGTACTTCGTCTTTGAGAAGGGCATCGATGACCTCCGACGGCGCCGCTTGGAGCTCAAGCTCGAAGAACATCGTGGTTACGCTCAGTCCGGTGCCGCGTTCCCGTTGCTTCTGCATGAAGGCGCCGATTTTGGGGTCGCCACTATCGGTGGCGAATTGGAGGCTCGCAAAACCCATCGGCTTTGCGACTTCGTTGTAGAGCGATTCCATCTCGCGGATCGCAGATGCAAGTGTCTGTGCAGTTAGGTCCGGTGAATTGATCTTGCCCCGGTACTTGAGCGCAAACCCCTCTGCGCTTTCCGTTGCTTGCTGCCAGGTCTGTTCGATCTTAGGATCGTCGAGTCCCGAAAACAGTGCCGACAAGTCCCATCGAACCTTCGGCGATTCCAGAGCGATATTGGATTCCATGAACGTGATTAGACCCCAAAAAGGCATCGGGCCTTGGGTGCTGGGTGTTTAGGGAAACGCTAGAAGCTTAGGCGGCAAATCCGCCAATCAGGCATGACTTCGGCGTCCATAGACTGATAGAACCCGATTGACGGCTCGTTCCAACTCAGAACGGACCAGTCGAGCCTTCCGAGCTTGTTCGCTTTGCAGTATTCGATGAGGTGAGTCAGCAGCGCCTTTCCGTAACCTTTGCCCCGCGCGGATGGAGTTACGTAGAGGTCCTCGAGCCAGAGCCCAGGCAGCGTGCGGAACGTTGAGTAAATTGGGAAGCTCAGCGTGTAACCAGCAACCTCACCTTCGACTTCGAACACAAAGACGATCGCATGTCTGTCGTCGAAGATGTGCTTCTCCAGAAGTTCGGCGTTCCCGGTCACCGCATGGGTGAGCCGCTCGTAATCCGCCAACTCCTGAATGAGCGCCCAAATCCGAGCCACATCCCGCCTCTCCGCCTCCCGAATCACTTACTCAACACCTAACACCCAACACCCAACACCTAACACCCCTATACATCAAGCGGATCCCTATACGGATAGCTTCCCAGAATAGTCGTCTCTAGGGCGTAGCCTCGGAGCGTTTCGATGGCTGCTTTAAGCGGCTCGTCGGTTCGATGTCCGGCGCAGTCGCAGTAGAAGATGTATTCGAAGGTGGCGCGCTGGGCTGGGCGGCTCTCGATCATCATCAGGTTGACGCCGTGGGCTTCAAACGCCCTGAGTGCGTTAACCAACTCGCCCGGTCGGTTTCGCAGGTTGAACATGACGCTAGTCTTGTCGTTGCCCGTTTTCGCCGGCTCGTTGTAGCCGAGAATGATGAACCGCGTCCGGTTGGAAGGATTGTCGTTAATGTGTTCGACGAGTACGGGAATTCCAACAGTCTCGGCCCCGAGTAGGTTTGCGATCGCTGCACTCCTGGGATCCTCCAGCGCCGCTTCTGCCGCTTTCGCGGTCGGAACGACTTCGATGATCTGAGCGTTCGGGAGGTTTGCCCTCAGCCACCGTTTGCACTGTTGGGCTGGTTGCGGACCTGCGTAGACGCGCTCCACTTCCGAAAGTGAAGTTGCGATCGAAAGCAGGTGGTGATGGATCGGAATATAGACTTCGGCACAGATCTTGACGTTCGTCTGTGGGAACATATCGAGCGTCTCAGGAACGACGCCGGCGACGGAATTCTCCACGGGAACGACCCCATAGTCCGCCTTCCCATGCTCGACGGCACGGAATACGTCTTGAATGCTGTCCTCAGCCTGGAAGGAACTGCTGGCGCCGAACGTTTGGATCGCCGCAAGATTCGTGTAGGTTCCTGCCGGACCCCAGAACGCGGCGACAAGCGGTTTTTCGGCGGCACGGGCGGCGCTGATGATCTCGCGGAAGATTGCGGAGAGTTGTCGGTGCTGTAGCGGCCCCGGATTGATGATCTCGAGTTTTTCGTAGATCTGTCGCTCGCGCTCGGGAGTGAAGTAAGGACGGTTATCCTGCCCCTTGACGCGACCGACTTCTTGAGCCAATTCCACTCGCTTGCTAAGGAGTGCAACGAGTTGCTCGTCGATTACGTCGATGTCTTGGCGGATGTCTTGTAGGGTTCGTTGGGTGCCTTCGGCCATAGGACTGCCTAACAATCTCCGAAACTCGCACAACGATGTGTTTCGCACTCGGGATTCAGGGCATCATTATGATTGCTTCTCGCGCCGTAGGAACACGGATTTCGTACCCATTGGCCCTATGGTGCGGCGAATTGGGACGGATAGAATAGGTAGCACGGTCGAAAGTGGAAGATCTCACAACCCAGTTCCGAAACTTAAGCGCATTGCCGCTGGACCAGAAATTCGTCAACCTGGTTGACGTACTCCTTGTCGCCTACATCATCTATCGAGTTTTGATGTTGGTTCGCGGCACCCAATACTGGCGAATTCTATTCGGCGTGTTTGCCTATTTGGCCGTATATTTTATTAGCAAACAAATTGGCCTATCTACTCTCTATTTCATATTAGAGAAAGGCACCTACCTTGGGCCGACTGCTCTCGTTATCCTGTTCTTCCCCGAATTGCGAGCTGCGATCGAGGGCTTTATGCCCCAAACTACGTTTCTCCAGCGGCTCGTTCCCTCTAACGTAGAAGAGCGAGCCGAGGCGAGAACCGTCGAGGAGATCGTCGCGGCGGTCGCAGAGTTGGCGGGAGACAGCGTCGGCGCCCTCATCGTCGTTGAAAAAATCGCGCTGCTCGACGAATACGTCGGCAACGGCGTGCAACTGCAGGCCAGAGTCAGTGCTGCCCTCCTTGAATCGATCTTCTTTGAGAACAACCCGCTTCACGACGGGGCAGTTATCATTCGGGGCGATACCATCCTTGCCGCCGCCTGTCGGTTGCCCTTGAGTAACTCGAGAACCATCGATACCCATGTTCACATGCGCCACCGCGCTGCAGTCGGGGTTTCCGAAGTGTACGACAGCCTTGCCATCGTAGTCAGCGAGGAAAGGGGGACGATCAGCGTAGCAAGCGACGGCGTGCTGACGCGACTCTCTTCTCACACCGAACTGCGGACATTGCTGAATCGCGAACTCCGTAACATTGAGGAAGGGGTCCCCGCAGAACGCAAGACTCATATTCGACGGCGACGTCCGAGGGTGGCCGAATGAAATCGACGCCAGGGGCAATCAATGTGCCGATCGCCATTTTCTCGTTGACGGTCTCGATCATGTTGTGGGCGATCGTGATGCCCAACTCGATGTCCCGAAGCCGGCGCTACTTCGATTTGCAGTTGACGAAAACGCCGTATGGCTACGACGCGAAGCGGTTCTTCATCGCCAAGCAAAAGCCCACGATTAGGGTTCACGCGACCATTTCAGAGGCCGAATACAAGAACTACGTCGATTCGGCATCCGCCGAAGCAGACCTGTCGAACGCTAAGGCGGGCACGAATATGTATCCGGTCAGCCTGTATCCACCTGCGTTTCGGAAGATCGTCGAAGAGCAGAATCCCCAAGCTGAGTTCACGCTCGAGGCGGTTACATCGCGCGACGTGCCGGTCACCGTCATTACCGGCGGAAAGCTGACCGACCCAACCCAGATTGTCGACACGATGATTCCCGATACGAAGAAGGTCTCGATCGAGGGGCCGACATCGGCAGTCAAGCGGGTTGTAAGCGCTCGAGCGACTCTACGACTCGATACGCTGGTGGGCACCGGCTCACAAGCAGTTCCCGTGACCCTCGACCCGGTCGATGCCCAAGAGCAAGTCGTCGATCAGGTCGATATCCATCCCGACCGCGTCATGGTCACTCCCCAGTTCTCCATCGCGCCACAGACCAAGCAGGCGTTTGTGGACGTCACGTTCAGCGGAGGGCAGGTCCCTGCCGGGTTCGTAGTGAAGGGGTACACCGTTGAACCTTCTCACGTCACGGTGAGTGGATCCAGTCAGTCTTTGGCTCGCATCGCGAAGGTGAGTACGGAGCCAATCGACCTCAGTCAGTTGATCCAAACTCAGACGGTCGCAGTGAAACTTCGGGCGACGGCGAAGGACGTTTCGCTGATTCCGAAGACGGTCCGAGTGACGATCGTGATCGGCCAACAGAGCTTGAGCGGTCTAAATCCATATTCGCCGGCAAGATCAAGCCCGACGAGCCCAAAACCAAGCATCATTCCAGGGATGACGAGTAACCACAGATGACAGACATTCGCCCGATTCGCGAGGATGAGGGCGAAGCGTTCTTGCGGCTGATGTGCGATGCGTTTGGACTCGATTTCAACCGCGCCTACGACGTGTTCTTCTCGGAACCGCTTTTCGATCTAAACCGCAAATGGGCTCTGTTCGAGGGGCGCGAAATGGTCTCGATCCTCACGACGAGTCCGCTCATTTTCGGATGGGGAAATGCGTTCGGCATCGCCGGCGTCGCGACACGAGCGGATCGACAGGGAGAGGGGCACGCCTCCCAGTTGTTGAAGAAGGTGATAAAAGAATCGGAGCGTCGTGGGGAACCCGGCGCACTCCTCTTCGCGCGCGACCTCAGGTTCTACGAGCGGAACGGGTTCGAGCCGCTCGATCGCGTAATTCGGGCGCCCCTCAAGACTGCCCTAGACGAAGACCTACCCGATTGCTTCGACTTTGAGACGGTCGAAGAGAAGTACCGAGTCTGGAGCGAAGCCCACCCCGATCGACTGAGGCGCGACGAGAAGCGCTGGAACTACTGGCGATGGCATTTCCGAATCTGCACGCCGTTCCAGAGCGGCTATATGTGTTTCGAACCGAACGTCCTCCGAGAGTTGGTCTACGAAACCCCCGTCGACGTCCTGCCTATCCCGCCAGGGACCGAGTGGTTCGGCACCACCTTCATGGCCGATCAACTCGAAATCCCCCTTGAGAATCCCGAAGTCGACCTCTACCTAATGGGCCACAACGTCCCCGGCATCCCCCAAATGTTCATGACCGATCAGTTTTGATTAGTTTAAATTAACAAAATACGGGGTCATATGCGGGGTAAAGTCTGTCATAATCCTCGTATGGCCCGCGAACATAAGACGCCGAAAAGTAAAAAGGACGGCAACGTCTGGCAGAACGAGAAGTCAGGCCGATGGGAGTGGGAGGTAGCCCTCACCCGTAGAGACGGCACACAATATCGCAAGCACGGTAGCCGAGCGACAGAGAAGGATGCGCTGGACTCCCGAGATAAAGCGTTTGCCGAATTCAATAAGACCGAAGGAGCGAACGCCCGAGGTTGGACGATCAAGACCTGGACCGAGCACTGCTTGGCTGAGATCTGGCCGAATGAGATCGCCGAGACCACCATCGACACTTACCGCCATTGGCTGAACTCGCGGGTCATACCCATCATCGGCGGCGTGCGGATTGACGACGCCAATGTACCCCAGCTTCAGAAGTTTTTCAATAAGGTCAAAGCCGATACCAGCAAGGAAGTGGCAGAGCGTGTCCAGACTGCCCTGTCATCGGCTTTCACGCGGGCGATGGAGCAGGGCCTAATCGTAGTCAACCCGTGCAGATCCGTAAAACTGCGAGACCCCAACGTCATCGAGAATGAAGATGAGGACGAAGGCAAGAGAATACTGACGAGAGACGAGTCGGATACCTTGATGCTGGCGGCGAAGGGGACTTCGATGCATATGCCAGTAATCCTTGGACTAAAGATGGGCCTACGGTTTGGGGAGTGTAGCGGGCTTGAGTGGAAGCATGTTGACTTCGATCAGAAAGTTGTGCGCATTCGCCAACAGCATCAGAATGTAAGGGGAAAGGGGCTAACTCTCCGCCCACCAAAGACAAAGGCTGGAAGAAGGGATGTTCCGATTCCAGCTTCCCAAATGGCGGCAATGCTCGCCGCCCGCGACGAAGCTGCCTCCAAGGGGATTAAGTGGGTCTGCCACAGGAACGGCACCCCTTATTCCTCTCAGAATGGGTCGGTCTACTTCAAGGAAGTCGCACTATTGGCTGGTTTTGCCGAGGCCGACGGCAAGACGGTTCCCACTCACCACGACTTACGGTCCACATTCCTTACCTACCTAGCAAACCACGCGGACGGAGGAAAGGGGATTAAGCCCCACATCCTTATGAGGATCGCTGGGCACTCGAAGCTAGAAACGACACTGAAGTTTTACATCAGGGCCACCGATGACGACGTGCATCACGCTATGAGTTGCATAGAATAAAGTTACAGCTACTTCTTGACTCTGCGGGGACGCTTAGTCCGCTCCTCTCTCGTCAGGCCGTTTTGGGCGTTAAACGCCGTGATGAACGCCCCGAGTTGAGCACGGCTGACACGTCGAGCGTTTGACGTGCCTGGCACAATCCCAGAAGCCAAGTAGCCTTCTAGGACCATCCGCTCTACGGTACTTGCCCCCATGCTAGTTAGGGCAGCAACTTCCTCCAGCGTATAAAGTTCCTTGACAGCCAGAAGTTGCGGATCGAAGTCCCGTAACGCTACCTCCACCCTCTTGGCTTCCTTGGGCTCGGGCGGCTCGGGTATCCGATGTTTTGGTAATTCTGCTGCATAAGCTGGAAGGGGCGGGACAGTTGACGGCGATCCCGAAGGCGATATCGTCAGCACTGGCGGCTCAAATAGCTTTCTCGCTTCGACGTCCCTGTCGGCCGTCGCTTGGTCTTGGTAGCACCACAACTTGCCAGCAGCCTGAATGAACACCATGAACCGAGAGGGTACCAGCCTTCAGTGGACCGACAACTGGCGTCAACAGGCAACAAAAATACGAATCTGTACAAGCATTCGAGATGGAAACCAAGATCATCTCCAATTCCGCCGATGGCGGATCAAATCCACTTTCACATGATCGGCTTCTGACTGTCGAAGAGGTAGCAAAATTCCTTCGCCTTTCTTCCGAAAGTGTCTATCGTCATTTCAGGGCTGGCCGAATCCAAGGAGTGCGACTGGGCCGCACGATCCGATTTGCGCCAGTTGAGATCGCCCGATTCTTTGCTCAAGCCGACGGGGGGCTCTGGTAGGGGAAACCCCCTACTGGCAGCGCGACCCGTCCCCCGCCAAGGATGGACAGGCCGCTGTGAGCAAGTGCGATGCTTACCGCATCTTATACAGCGCAAGTCGTTGAGGAGCCTGCCCAGGGCTTTAACTCATACGGCCATTCTTCATCATCGGCCAAACATGACCGAACTCGTCTCGAAATACTAAGGAAGGACGCGACCCTTGGTCGAACGTTCACGTCTGCTCCCAAACAAAGCAACTCGGTTGCTCCCATACGAACGGCTGGGTCCACGACTCGAATGAGCCAAAAGAGTCGTCGCAAACTCACGTTGCTCGTTCGGAACGTTGAAGATTATCGATACTTCCTCACTCTAAACTACGGGTCAATCTCTCCAAGGGACGACCGAGTAGCGAAGAAGCACCTAGACCGTATAAAGGTTTGGCTTACACGGCGCGGGCTATCCCTTGTCTGGCGGCAGGACTTCACCAAGAGTGGCCGAGTTCACTTTCATCTGCTTCTTACTGGGCCAGTCGAAAAGACAGCACTGGAGGTCGCTTGGAAGCGCATTATTGGCGTCGGCGATAACGCCCGATATACGGTACATCTCGGGCTGATACGGAACATCGAATCCGCGTCTCGGTACCTCGTCAAGTCTAAGCAATCCGCATCGAACCTAGTTCCGACAGGCTACATGAACATGGGGAGGTTCTGGGGCAACTCTGGTCCCATGAGGCCAAAGCCTGAGGTCTGCTTCGAAGGCACCCCTCGTGAATTGGCTCCCCTTGTGCGGATCGCCCTCAAGATCGCAAAGCGCCATATGATGTTCCGTCGCCGCAAGCGTGACAATGGCGTCAGCGGTATGGTCCTATGGGCTACTGGCGGTACTTGCCTGGCTCAACACCTCACGCGATATTGGAACTCCCTTCATCCAGATCGACCCTTAGCACACCCTTCATCGGGCTTAGGAGGCGCATAATGCCCGCGCCATTCATGCCTTACCCAATAGGCGGAGTCTATGTGTATTACAACGTCCAGACAAAGAAGGGTTACGTTGGGCAATCGGGCGACCTTGGTCAACGCTTCACCGTAATCATGAATCAGCTAGCCGCTAAGTGTCATCACAACTCAGACCTGCAAGAGGAATACAACAAGTACGGCGATGGGGCCTTTGCATTCAAGATATTGCGGCGAGTGGATGACAAAGATGAACGCCTGGACGCCGAACACGAGATCCTAACTAGGGCCATACAAAACGGCAGGGATGTATACAACAAGAATCGGGGGCGGGACGACGGCGAAGATTGGCGGTAGCCCCATACCCAGCTATTGCCCTGTATTGCCGTTCAGGTTTCCTGTTGAGTCTACGGCAGGAGGGCTGTAGTTGCTTGAGTTGCTGGAGGGCAAATCGCGCTGCATCGTATTCGGGTCCACTACAGGGGCCGAGTACGAATTCGTGTTCGGCCCGAGACTAGGGTTTACGTGTCCGATTTTCTCGGCTTTGTCAATATAGAGAACGTCTTCGCTGGCCGCGAATTTGCCCTCAACCCGCACTCTGTCGCCGACCTTCCAGTCAGGCGGGACTAGCAAACACGGACTGTTGTTTCATGATCGAATCGCCGTCAGTAGTCAACATCTTCATGTCCACGTTCGTTAGGAAGTCGCTGGGGGTTAGGTCGCTGAGGACGAACTTTCCCGCCTTGTCATTGGTTCCGTCGTCCACATAGTATCCAACGATGCGGACGCGAACGCCGTTGTACGACACGTTGTTTCGCTTTAGATCGACAACTGTGACCACCTTGGCTTCTTGCTCACCGTGCGCAATTCCCGCCGTCCTGCCCAATGTCAGAATCAACCCGACGACAAGGATGAGGACAAGACCGACCGTGGCCGAGATCCAAATTGCTTTTGACGAGACACTGCTGCTCTGCTGGGGTACGATGTTCGGTTGGTTGACGAAGTCTATCGGCGACATGCCCTGCTGGAATGCCTGAAATGTCGCATTCGGGTCTAGGTCGCGGGCACCAATGTCTGGCCGTCGGGCTTTTAGGAATTGCTCCATTGACTTCCGCCATGTCGAATAATCCACAGTCAGATCATAACATCATGGGGAACGCGAGGCAATTAACTTCTTGGTACGAACCGCGAAAGCTCGGTCGTTGCTGTCGTAAGCTCTGCAATCTCAAAACCAACTCAGGTAAATCGAATCAATAGGGTCCACTTTGGAGTCTGGATGAAGTCAGGTATTCCTCATGGATTCCCGAGACTTGTGACCTAATCGGAGGCTCCCAAGTCTGAACTGCTCCTGTTCCATCCACACTTCATGCAGGCTTCCCCAACAGGATGGGCCGCGCCTAGCTTGCGGTCTCTCGCCCCATCCAGCACCTCCTGCCACTCGTTAGCGACACACGGCCAAAGCATTGGTTCCCAGGGCTCCCCATTCGATTTGCCACCCTTTGGCTTGTCCTTTGGCTTGATCAGTCTGTAGAGCGGGGAACCGTAAGACCCTGTCAAATGGTCGATTATGAACCACCGAAGCCTGTTCTTTTCTGGATAGCGGTCTCGGACCCACCAAGCTGCAGCTTGGCCGTGGCACATTACGAGAGTGTTATCGCGAATCCCCTTCAACTGCTCGTTGAGATGTTTGGTTGCACAAAAGGCCAAGTGCTCCCAGTTCGCCGTGTGTCCCGATTTGGCTTGACAGTATCCGATCTCCATCCCAGCAAACAAATAGGGTTTGGGGGCATTTGCGCTCTTTCGTAGCGCTTCCAACAAGAGGAAGACATTGCGCCAATATCCTGGCACGGCAGGGTCAAGAGCTACCATTGACGTTAGCTTTTGGACCGCTCCCTCGGCGTCGTCGTCGGCTGGATAGATCTCGTCTATTAGTCGGAATAGAGCACGTTCATAGGCTCCCGCCCGCCCTGGGTTGATGCCGAGTACGACGATTTCAACGTC
>Ga0364873_10011_pt1 | contig 116086 bp, 117 predicted proteins | sample ExccelAu500001D3_2_FD_206928 | JGI IMG/M metagenome (GOLD analysis project Ga0364873, IMG submission 206928) | Enriched cells from Trout Bog Lake Hypolimnion, Wisconsin, USA - BchlTB.Aug07.5000.01.D3 | ecosystem: Environmental > Aquatic > Freshwater > Lake > Hypolimnion/Profundal zone | place... | reverse complement strand
AAAAAGATGAGTGAAAATCGCTTATTTGAAATTGGAATATCTATGATCGATCCCGACTCCATAGATCGTTAAGGAATGAAATCTAAGAGCGGACCAAAAGTCCTGACCTGCCCTTAACTCCCAGCGCGGCATAAATTTTCATTGTCTCGTGTCGGACTAGTGAGACGCTATATCCCATCTGGAGGGCAATAACGTTATTCGTTTTGCCTTTTTTAATATCTTCCAAAATGCGCAGTTGACGCTCCGTCAATTGACGAGGAGAACGTTCTTGACGGGCCGCACGCAGTTGAACTTCAAGGTTTGCGCGGTGAATGAAGTTGCAGAGAATTGAGCCGACGATAATAAAAAAGTCATTCTCTTCGGGAACTCCCTTGATCGACTCTTTGAACGTTATGGAGATGCTTCCCGCTTGGCTCAAAGGAATAAAGAGATATTTACTCACCTCGGCAGCGCCTAGCGTTTCTGGATCAAAATTTGGGTAGTGAGATAGTAGCTCTGCGGTCGTCGTGAAATATATGACTTTATCGCGGCGAATAGCATCTGAACGAGGATCTCGGAACTCCACTTCGGAGGGAGAATTGACAACTTTTATGTGATCCTCGGATACCCCAAAGTTTGCCTTGCTTATTGGAATGTTATTTTCGTTCCACCATGAAATATCTAAGGTATCTACATCGAGTTCACAAAATGTCTTCAAGGCAAGAAAACGCGAGACCACTTCGAAATCAAAGGTATTTGAATCCAGAAAGGCGATGAGCTCTAATATTCTCTTGTTAAACATCTACTGAGCTCCCTTTAATTTCATATCTCTAACTAAATCTTATTAATGTAACGGTCAAAATATCGCTTCGCAAGAAGTATGCGCTGATTTGTTAATGGTGATTGCGGTACTTCGAGTTTCTTAGCGACTCTAGAGATCGCGTTCTCGCAGGTTTTCACTTTTACCCCTTTTCGGCGCGCAATCTCCCTATTGGATAACCCATCAGAAATATATTTAAGCAACTCAACTTCTCTAGGTGAAAGTTTGGGAAGTGGTGACTTCACAGAATCAATAGGGTTGATAGGAGCAATTTTATTCACGTTTGATTATGTCACCTATTTGCCAACGCTGAGGCAGAGATATATTTTCTGCGAACTTATAAAGGGGTTACCCCCTCTAAGTAATTTGTATAGAGAAAAATTGATCACGAAAAATACATATGACAATCACATAAAATTTTTTTTAAGATTTTTTTCTTGAGCAATTTACCGAGAGCGAAATCGTCTGATTTTGGAGGGGACTCGCCCCAAAAAGGTGCTAATCCGAGCCTTATTAGCCTCGTTTATTAGGATTTAATAATGCTAGAGAGGTGGACGCTCTTTGTCGTCAGAAAGCGCCTTACGGTTCTGCTTCTATGGGTATTTATTCTGGCGATTGGTGCTCTCTCTTCAGCTGGTCTTGACTCTCGATTAAGCGCATCGGTCTATGTCCCCAAAAGCGCATCCTCAAGAGCTAATCAAGTTCTTTCCCGTGATTTTGATGAGAATATAGAGGGAACATTCACCGTGGTTGATTATTTTCATCAGGCAACGACGATGCAGATTTCAAAACTGGAAACGAAGATTGAGGTCACCTCCCAAATTATTCCTGGCTCCTATATCGCCGAGTCCAAAGCGATTGGGGGAATTCTCTTCTCCAATATAAACACTCCGCTATCGCTATCAAGAGCGTCGAGGTACACCGAGCCATTTCGGGCGGCGCTAAGGAGCAGTGGAGTTACAGGTGCCCTTGTCACAGGTCCTCCGGCCGTTGAAAGCGACGTCACGCCAGTATTAAATACCGATCTACATCGCGGGGAACTGATCGGCGTAGTCATCTCGTTGGCAATATTGATAATAGTTTTAGGCTTCAGTTGGCAGGTTCTCATCCCCTTCCTACTCGCCTTAGCGTCAATCGCAGCGACGATTGGAACCATTGATTTACTCGCTCGAAAATTCCTCATCGTTCTATATATCCCCAATATTGTGGAGCTTATTGGACTTGGACTAGCGGTTGATTATTCGCTCTTGATGATCACGCGTTTTAGGCGAGAAATTCGGGCAACTCCTCTCGATAAGAATTCAGCGATCGTCAGAGTGGTGGCGAGCGCAGGTCGAACGGTCAGACTCTCGGCATTCACGATTGCACTCGCCCTTGCAACACTTTTGCTGGTACCAATTCCCTTTATTCGCTCACTTGGGATGGCTACGATCCTGGTTCCGCTCTTCTCCTTTTTGGCTGCCTTCACCCTGCAACCTGTACTTCTTTCTCTCTTCCCTACGGCAGGTGGCGGCTGGACCAACCGAGAGCAACCTTTTAATCGACTCGCACAATTGATCGTAAAGCGCCCAAAAGTGATTGCCGGTTGCTCGATTGCAGCCCTTGTGGGGTTGGCACTTGTGAGTATGGGTTTACACCTGACCCCTAGTTCCCTAACCGCTGTACCGGCCCACCTAGAGTCAGAACGAGCACTTACAGCGGTTACCCATTCTGTAGGCGAAGGGGTAATTACTCCCAATGAGTTAGTGATCGACTTGGGCTCAGTTGGGGCGGCGCAAAGCTCGCAAACCGAGCTCGCACGAACGGAGTTGGCAAAATTTCTGCTCAAAGACCCTGAAGCTTTAGTGGTTGCCACTGGAACAAAACCGCCGTATATAGATTCAAGCCAGCGCTACCTGCGAATCTTTCTCGTGGGACGGCATGGGTTTTCAGCTCCAGAATCCGTTGCGCTCGTCAAGCGAATGCGTTCGATCTCGCTGCAGCAATTTGGCTTCTCTCGTCAAGCCACTCTCCTCGTGGGAGGGGCCGCGGCGCAAGGAGTAGACCTGATGCATGTATTGGGAAACTCATTCCCGTGGATTTTGACCTTGATGTTGCTTCTAATATTCCTTGCATTACTTCATGCATTCAAATCGATAGTTCTGCCACTTAAAGCAATTCTTCTAGATCTCATCTCGCTCAGCGTTGCATTTGGAATCCTCGTACTCGCTTTTGGTACCCGTGCCATCTCGGGAGCACTCGGGATTTACCATCTCGGTCAGATCGAAGCATGGGCAGGCATTTTCCTCTTCGTACTCCTCTTTGGGCTCTCCATGGATTACGAGGTATTTATAATTTCTAGCATTAAAGAGGCGCGTGATTCTGGTGCAACAAATGTGCAGGCGATCATCCAAGGGGTGACTCAGACTGGAATGGTTGTCAGCGCTTCTGCACTGATCTTTATGGGAGCCGTTCTCGGATTAACGCAAGGTCATTTTGCAGGATTGCAGGAGTTGGGAATCGGATTGTTCTTCGGGGTGCTCATAGACGCCACCATCATTAGGGGCCTCTTGCTACCCAGCATCATGGTTCTGCTTGGGGAATGGAATTGGTGGTTACCTCGTTTAATAGCTCGCACAATGAAAACTACCCCCACGCCTCTTGATGAGGTGCGGGGGTAGTTAATTTAACTACTTATTAAGCGGTCACTCTGATCGTGAAGTGGAATGAAGGAACTTGGTATCCAAGAGCAAGTCCTGGGAAATCCCGATCCGATGAGAGCACTGGAAGCATTCCATAAGGAGTGTTTGCGAACGATGGCTGATTTGTATAGAGCAACGGATGCATATCGATGATGTGCGTACCTGGTGCACCTGTTGCCTTCAATCGAACCACCATATATCCATTGGAGTTAAAGCCACAGCCATAACCGATATAACTGTTGTCATATGTGACGGCCAAGGTGTTATCTAACTGGGTCCAACCAACACCCTTGATGCTGATTGTGAAATCCTCACCAGCTTTGAATGAAGTTGCAGGAGCGCCGGCCTGGCCGCGTGCGATCACATCAGGAGCTGTAGATGGATCGAACTTTGCGATGCCTAGTCCAACCTGCTTTCCACTCTTGTCATAGAAAGGCATGATGCTCTCTTTTACATAGAATGGAGTTTGAGCTTCGATGGTGTTCCCCTTCATCATCTGAATGACGTGCCAGCCACCTAAGTTATCTGGGATGGTGACATCGGTTGATGAAGAACCATTCAAAACAGTTGCCGTTCCAATTGGAATCGAACTAAATGCCCAACAAGTACTAGTAGGGCAATTAACGCGATTGCCAACCACAGTCGACCATACGAGCTGGTAAGTGCCGTCAGCTGCGACCTTGGCCGTCTTTACATTTACCTTGGTCAAGATCGGTCCAGTTGTTTGTGAAAGTGTCATCGTGGCTTGAGTATTTGGATCAAGTCCAACATTTGTAAGGGTGGTGTGAAGCGATGATGTAGGCGTAACTTGAGATGGGAAGGTTTCGGTTGGGGCGCTGATTCCAGCATCTTTAGTTACAGTGAATGGAATAGAGCCACCGTTTGTGTAAGGAATCGGTGATTGAATGACGTTGAGATAGGTGAAGCCAATCGCATTGCCTACATTGACGTAGTGAACGCCTCTTGGTCCAGAGGCATAGATGACGACCTTGCCGACTCCACGAGTCCAGATGGCCTGCTCTTCGCCCGCGTAGAGATTGTCATAGTGAACGGCTCCGCCAGCGGTATAGAGGCTCGCTCCCATTCCCGTGTAAGTGACGGTGATTGGAGTACCGATCGGTCCGCTCGTTGGAGATATCGTGAGCGTCCGGTTGATCTGATAGCCAGTGTGCCCAACAGCAGCGCCATTAACTGCTGCATAGATGTCATGGACTCCACCAAAGTCAGCTGGAACCTTAGTTGGAAGCGAGAAAGCACCATTGGCATCGGTTGTTACCGTGGCCATATTCACGGTTACTTTGGTGAAGGAAATTCCAAGGTAGTTGACTGAACTTGGTTCGATATCAGTGACCCAGGTACCTGTGCTGGTACCCCATGTGAGTTGCACTGATGTGCTCGCCGGTAAGCCAGTTCCCGATACCGTGAAGGGGTCTCCAACTACACCTTGGTTAGGCGTCAGAGTGAGATTGACCATTGTTGTAGGAACCGTGAACGAGGCTGCCGTGACTCCAGTGAATGGAAGCGGTGCTACATCTGGGATGTTGGATGGTTGAACCAGCGTGACTGGAGTAACCAAGGTATCGGCTCCCTTGGAGGGGGCCACCACGAATATCGAGAATAGCGACACTATGACGCCTGTTGTAATGAGAGACCTTCGCGTTGACACTATTTTCCTTTTCATGATGGACCCTTCCTAGAGTTTCGATATATTTTTTAGGAACCGCGTGCAGGTTCTTATTGGATATGTTTTAGGTATTAGTTAGTAGGTACCGCATAGAGCGTTACCTGAGATGTTGGAGTGAAGCTTGACTGCCAGGTGCCGACAGCGCCTTTAAGTGCTGGAACGACTGGAACGGTGCGGTAGTAGCTGACGCGATCGTAGATCTGTGCGCCACTGCTATCTCTTACGCGCTTGCCATTTAGCATCCGTGGTTGCAACTTCGTGGAGAGGACCTTGATCGAACTCTGGTCCTTGGTGATTACGGTGACCTTAAAGTTGACGACACCCAAGGTTCCATAAAGCCCAGCTGCAGTACCCGTCTTGAACGGTGCTGACCAGAAGGCCACGCCAGAGTGATTGCCATAACTCAATGGAATTGGATTTGCGACACCGGCAACTGTGATGAAGGCGCTAGATACGTTGCTGCTATCTAAGACTGCTCCACCAAGGTCTGAATCGTTTCCGTAGACACGAAAGACGATCGTTTGCCCCACAATGAATTGGCTAGTGATAGCGCAGCTCACTCCGAAACGAGGAGCCAGGGCGCCGGTCGATCCACTGGCCAAGACTGTATCTACATAAAGACTGATTGGTGATGGAACGGTTCCTTGAACCGGAGTTCCAATCTTTACTGTAAGAGGGGCAGCTGTTGCGGTAGTGAAATTGACGGTATCTGTTGGAGTGATAGTTGCATTGAGCGTTGCTGGACCAGCCGCGGCTGGAACCCAAGAACATTTGGCCGCAAATGGTGCAACTGTGGTCGTTGCAACTGCCTCGCATCCGGTGATCACTGTGCTTCCGACAGAGAATGCAACGTTACCTGGTGCACTTGTCGTGGCCACGATAATTGCTGGATCTAAGCCGAAGACCGTGCTACCACCAGAGAGCACGATCGTTGGCGCTGCTGCGGCGGCGAAGGCCGATGAGCTGCCAACAATTGCTCCGCCTGTTAGGGCAAGCGCCACTATCAGGACTTTCGGTGTCATGCGTTTCATAACTTTGCTCCTTTAGTTTGAGATCTGCATTTTGGATTTATTTAGTGTTAAAAGTGCCCATGATCGTGAAGGTCAGTGCTCCAGTTTCATTTGTGCCAGCGGCGGTGGAGTTGACTGGAAATGAACCAGTGAATTTAAGAGTCCCAGTTGCTCCCGCATACTTTCCGGTTCCACCGGTGATGATTGCGTTTCCAGTGATTGAAACTGTTGTTGGAGCCGCAGAAGCCTTTGCACAACCTTGTGCTGAAGGATCGAAGTTCGCCTTCAAAGTATTTGTTCCATCAGAGATGGTGCCTGCGCCAGAGATGGAGTCGCATTGGCTAGATGGTGAAGATGAACCAGAACCAGTGAGTTGAGTAAGCCCCAGGGTTGTTCCGGTTCCTGTTGCCGTTACAGATGTTGCTTGAACATCCGAATCGCTCCAGAGCATTGAAATCTTGCCGGTATAGGTGGCGTTAATGCTCAAGGATTTTGCGCTGCTTGATGTAGCTGTGGTCTTGGCAGGTGCTGGCTTTGTCGTGGTCCAACCTGTCGGGCATTTTGGAGAGGCCGCCTTAACGACCTTCATGCCTGATCCCTTGTAGCAAGTGATGGATTTGGTAGCCGCGCTAGCGCTAGAGGCTCCTATTAACGCCCCACTTATAAGTGTCACGACAGCGAGGGAACATACCCATTTCGTACTTAATTTCCGCGTCATTTCTATAACCGCCATCTCGTATATAGGTTCTTGATATACGGGAATTCTTCTCGCATGCGGTTGGCTGGTCACTCATAATCGTTGGGGCTAGCACTTTAACGAATATCTGCTGGATCACATCAAGTTCACAGGGGTGTGATCCAGCAGACATATCCCTCAACAAAAAGGCGATACCTCTTATTACATACTTATTAGGCGGTTAGTTAAGCAATTGCGCCGAGACGATATATCGGTCCGGGGCGCTTCCAATGAAATAGAACGGGTAGCAGGTACTCAATGTAAGAGTCGCTGTAGGAGTCGGGACGATAACGGTTCGATCATCCGCCTTGACGATCCTTGTTCTAGTGACTGCATAAGTGAATATGCCGCTACTTGTCTGAACAATTACCTTATCGCCGATTTTCAACTTACCGAGCTTAGAGAAGACCGTATCGCGATGTCCCGCAAGAACAGAGTTATCTTTTACTCCAGGCATAACGCTATTTACGTAGTGCCCCACTCCATGCTTAAGTGAATTATCGTCGGTCCCTTGCACGATCGGGTAGGTCTCTGAAATTTTTGGAATTGTGATTATCCCGATTACTTCACCTATCTTTACAGGCGAATAGGCGGCGCTAGTGATTGTCGGGGAATCTAGTTTTGCAATTTCAATCTTGGTTGAGCCCTGATAGTCATTCATCTGGTAAATCTGAACAAGAGCTACTCCCGCACCAACAGCGCCCGCGGTAAAGACCAGGGCTGTCAGTGCGAGAATAACTCTCCTCATTTTTTAGGACCTATGTCGGCTAGATCTTTGGACTTCTTTTAAGTCCAAGAACCACACCTGAGATAACCATTGCGCCTACCCCAAGAAAGAGCAGGTTGAACCATGGGGATCCGGTCTTAGGTAGAACACCGCCAGAAACGGTTGCAGGTGGTGGAACTACCGTGCCACCAACCGGGGCTACCAAAGGTGGTAATTCGTTATTTGTCTGAATGATCGTCAGGTCTTCTCCGGGGAGTAGATCAACGAAGTTTGTATCTTGACCACGGATATTGAAACTGTGGATGTAATTGAGCGTATCTGCCTCACCAAGGACATATGTTCCTGGAGCCAATACGTAGGTGCGGCCAGGATCGGCAACACCGCTGGCTGGGCTACCAACTACATCGGTACCCCAGTGACGTAGGGTCAACATGAAATCACTAGGTACGGCTGTTCCGCCATAAGTGTTGTTGACGATCTTGATCACATGGATAGTTCCGGTGGTAACTGTTGGAACCGCTCCGTCGTACAACTGAATCACTACCGGTGCCGTTGTCGCCACCGCAGCCGTTACAACGATAGAGGTTGGCGTTTGAAGCCAACTTGCAGGTGCCAAAACAGCACCATTTACCGTGATATTAGAGATCGGTGTTGGGAAGGTTCCATTGAGTGTCACGGTTGTTGGACCACTAGCTACGCAATTTGCAGGCGTTACCGAGTTCACGACCGCGCTCTGTACGGGTGCTGGAGGAGCTACTACGACGGTAGGAGCACATACATTGTTTGTAATTGTGTTGGAATCGAGCGTGACAGTTCCAGTGCGAGCTACCAGTGAACCATTGATTGTGGCTCCGGTAGTTGCTGTTATTGATGACAAGGCGACGATGTGCCCTGCGAAGTTCGAGTTAGTACCAAGCGTCGCAGAGGATCCGACCTGCCAAAAAACGTTACAGGCCTGCGCACCGTTGGTAAGAATCACATTGCTTCCACTTGCCGTCGTTAAAGAGTCAGGCAAGGTGAAGACGAATACTGAATTTGGATCGCCAGCGCCATTGAGTGTGAGCGAACCAGAGAGATTAGCCAACGTTCCCAGGGCATAGGCACCTGGGGTGAGAGTGTCACCTGGAGCCAAGGTATGTAGAACTGATGCTTCTCCTTGGGCGGTTGTGTACGCAGTTCCCGCGTCAGTCAATGCGGTGCCAGCTATCGAATCATTGTTATGCAAGGTACCTGCGCTACCAGGTGGGAATCCTGTTGGGGCTGGACCACCGAATCCACCCTACAAACTACCTGCTGTGCCAGATATTACGGTAGGACCAGTATTTGTAATTGTAGGAGCAAGTACACCGAAACTAGATGCGGATGCGAGATTCACCTTAGTTGCAGCCATAGAGATAGATGGCGGCAGTACCACAAAGATAGCGAGTAATACCGCTATCGTTGATGCCGAACGCTTTTTGTAACTCTTCATCATGGACCTCTTTCACTTTCAATTTGCGGGAGCTAACCTGCTTTAGATTTTTACTCCAGTTTGAACAGTACGACGGCTGGCTATCAATCCGCTGTCGTACTTCTCAAGTTCATCTCACAGATAACTTCTATAGCAGTTTGGGGCTACCATTAACGGAAGAGCTCAGTACTTGTACGAACTCTGACTTTGGGTCCAAGTCCAAGGAGGATCACATGGAAAAGAAAAATTCAATGGAGACAGATACCACTGCAAACACAAATAACGTGTTGTTAGCTGAAGATGATCCCAGAGATCGTCTTGAAGTACGTCTACATTTAGAACTCATGGGATTTGTCGTTTACGACACTGCTTCAAGCTCGGAAGCAAAAGAGATATTTCAACAACACGATTTTGATTTGATGATTATCCACTTTACCGATCGACCGCTTCAAGGCTTAGAACTCTGTCGCTGGATTCGCGCGGCCTCTAACGTTCCCATCATTATGTTCACCAAGCGCGGAGAGTTAGTGGATGAACAGATGGTCATGGCCGCTGGTGCGGATGATTACGTAACCAAGCCGATAGAGAGCAAGATTCTGACATCTAGAATTACTCAACAGATGCAACGTGGGAGAAGCGCCAGGCAACATAGCGCCAATGTCCTCACGTGGGGCATCATGAAGATGGATCTGAGCAATCACGTTTTTAGGGTAGGCGAAGGCGAACTCCACCTGACTAATACCGAATTCCAATTCCTGCAATTGCTCATGGAAAATCCAAAGCGCATATTCACTCGCAATCAGATTCTAGAAGCGATCGGAGTTATGAACGGCGTTGGGAGCAATCAACTTGTTGACACCCATGCCAGTCGACTTCGAAAGAAGATTCGCGATAGTGGCGGACCAGAGGTGATCAGCGTAATTCGGAGTGTGGGTTTCAGATTGGTTGACTCAACAAATGAAGATGACGAAGAACTTTCGGATGTCGGTTGAGTCAACCATTGTTCGTAACGTTGGTCAGATAGGAATTTTGTACCGCAACAGACGTTGTGATCGATTTGTTGTTCTGACTTGATAAAGCCCTCAATCTGGCTGTGCCTCCCCCGGCAATCACGATGTTGTAATTTGTGGTTGTCAGCGGTGAGGTTGCTGCCGTGATTGATGCGATCGTATTTACCTCTCCCACACAGAGACTGTGGGTCTCATCCCAGGCTAAATTTGTGGTTCCTACCCCACCACTATTGCAAGATTGAAGTTTCATCGTATTACCGCCTGTTACGGTTACGGTATCAACGAGATTGACGTGGGTCAGACCAGCTGTGCCAGTGTTGTTCATGCTCAGAAATGTTGCCTGTCCGGTACAGGTTGTAAATGAAATAGTCGCGCCAATCGATTGGGTATTCCCACCCAAGCCAAGCGTTATGGTCAAACCCGCTACGGACGCAATCCAGTTGACCCCAGAACTTCCGATTCCTGTTCCGGATACTGTCATTCCAGCCAGCAATGAGGTGGTGTTGTTTAAGGTCACAACATTGCCCGACAAAGAGGATTCAGTCTTATTAGGTGGCGCTCCAGTACAAGCGAGTGTTGTAGTAAATGGTCCCGCTGCCGAACCCGTACAGGCCGTGGCAGAGGTCAATCCGGCACAAACGAGCCACTTACCAGATCCAATGGTCTGAATTGTGGAGCTATTAGAAGTTTGGCTCGTCAGATTTGCGAATGAGTTAGACCAAGGAATTACTACTAGCGGCAGAGCTGCCGCTAGTAGTATCCAAGAGACTTTGCGCAACATTTTGAACTCTATTCAATCTGATTACTCAGATCATCCATTGTTCTGTGTTGCAGCACGTTGAGCTTCAGCAACAGTCCAAGTCACGGTCGATGAGAGATTTTGGACCGATGGCAGATTGGCGGTTGTTCCACTTGAAGCACCTGTTCCGGTGCTGGTGGTCGTGAAAGTCGTTCCGCTTGCAACAGTGAGAATGTAAGTACCGTTGTAAGCGGGAACCGAAGAACCAGTTATCACGATTTGCTCACCCGTAGTCAAGCCTGCGGTACTAGCGACCGTATAGGTCGCCAATGACCCGGTACCACTCGTAGTTGTGACGGCAAATGGGTTTCCAGCAACAACTGCGGCTCCACCGTTAGTTGTGGTTTCGCTGATGCCAGCGGGAAGCACAATTGCGAATTGAAGATGGCTTACTGCGCCAGAGGTAAGTTGGAAGCCAGCACCGAGGGCAGTCGCACTCTTAAGAGTTACAAGAGGAGTCGAGCTCAGAGCTGTCGTTTGCGTTCCCGTACAAGATTGCGTGGAGGTTCCCAGAGTAAAGGTCCAAGGAACCGAACAGTTAGTAACCGTCACACTCAATCCCCTGATCGTGTCAGCGGTCAGGAGGGTGCTTGCTCCATCAGTAATTTGAAGAGTGGGCGATGTGGCAGTCGCATTAGTCGCAGCCTGGGTGTAATCAATATAGCGATACTGAGTATCCCCGGGGATCATGCTAGAAATCGTCGTGGTGAAGCCGGCGCTGGTCTGGGTCTGGCCCACACCTGCAGCGAGCGTCAAAGAGAGAGTTCCCGAGTTGATTGTCTGCGGTGAGGTATTAAATGCCGTTGCGTTCAAGGTTGCAGTGACTGGATTGGTGACATACGCCAATCCAACTATTCCCGCTACACCGACCGCCGCAACCGCAGCAGTTGTTGTATGCAACGTTGCATAAAGTGTTTTAGGACTCGGTTAAACATGGGAAGTTCCTTCGTAGATATGGGAGTGGTGTTTAGCTTGTTTTGATGCATCTTTCTTCTTCTTGCGAGCATTGCTCTTGTCCAAGAAATACATAATGACAAGAAGGATTAAAAGAAATATAAGAATGGATTTAGCAATCGACGTATGTAAGGCAGCTACTACCCATCCCATACCAGCAACCACCGTGACAACTCTAGAAATCTTGAACGATGGTGGTTCAGTGATGGTTCCATCAGGCAATGGGTTTGAGTCTCCCTTTGTTGTCACGTTGATACTTTGATCTACCTTAGAAACCGAAATAACGCGGTGAGAAATCGGATTTTTTGATGTGCTATCCAGAAATAGAATTACCTGGCCAACTTTCACTATAGACATTGTTTCAAGGCGAGTGACAATGAGATCGCCCGGTTTAATTTCTGGTCGCATGCTGCCCGTTGTTACGGTGTGCATCTGCACGCCAAACCCCGCCAAAAGCAATGACGGGATAAAGAAAAAGATGAAGACGAGCACGAGATAGGGAATCCTTCTCTTCTGTGCCATTTTCGCTCACCTTCTTTTTATATATAAATTTTACAACTCGATTTGCGAGATGGCTCCAATAATTTTCTCTCTAATAATAAAGACACAAAAATATATGAAATGTTGTTACAGATAATTCTCAGCTTTTAAGTTTTACGCTAGTCATAGGCTGAGTATTTAATTTAAGCAAAATGTTTAAAAATGCGCGCAACCTTTTGATAGTCGGAATCTTTCTCCTCTTACTCGCCGGAGCTTTTCATATTTATATTTTCGTCACTCCCGGGAGTCCTTTGTGCTCTGATCGGATTCTCAATGAGGTGAAGAATTGTGACCTCAAAACTGGATTGTAAGGAAACCACTCATCTTCCAGACCCAGAAGAGAGGACACTGATGGTGCAAGCCCACACCTCCACTCAGAGATCGGTCGATCATGGAAAATCACGAAGGTCCAGGGCGAAAGATATTCGTCGTTCTATCAAGGACTCACACAAAAATTTGGAAAGACGATTTCTCGCCAGGTTCGGTCCCAATGACCATTTCAGAAGATTATGTCGATAAGGACTACAGAAAGATGATGAGCCAATACTTCAGCGGGCGGAACCGCTCAAAACTCGACCCCCAATTCATCGCCAAGGTTTACCCGGAACTTAAAGGTTTTGATCGCATCTATCTAGCGGGTGGCGGAAAAGGCAAAGCAAGTGCGGTGCATAATTTGGCAACTTACTTGAAGGAGCACCACGCAAATATTGCTAAAAATATCAGAGCGATTAAAGAGATAGATGCATCTGGCATGTCCGATGGGGAGTTGCTCGCCACCGCACGAAACATGGTCATCCATGACCTGGAATAAGGGTTGATTGTTGAATTTGGATCACCATTCACCGTGAAACTGCATCAGAAATTCAAGTCGATCTTGAGCCAGAGTCAATCGGATATCCAGAAGGCACAGGTTTCTACTACTATGCCTTAAATTAATAGTGAAACAAAAACCGTTGCCTCAAAACCCACCATTAAAGGGTTCTGGCTTCCTCATTCTTACAATGAGCAAAAGTTGAATCCAGTTTTTCCTTTTATCAAGGCATGGACCAAAATTAAATAGAACGGGGCGTAAACGAAAGCCTGCCCATCACAAACCGCATCCAGACCGGCGGATGCAAGAAGAGCGGATCATTAACACTCGCGTAGGAGTAGTTCCATCTCGCCAGTATGTTGACACTATGCGGGGATTCCAAGATTCCGAGAGTTGGAATTGCGTCACTAATAATGCAAGTAATAAAGGCCCATGAGAGAAATATTACAAATAGGTAATCAAACCTGCGGTTCTTAAGCGCTAAAGTCATTCGGAGAAATTACCAGTAAACTCTGCAGATGACGCTGAACTCACAGACTATTGAATACCTAAATGCAGTCGCATCTCTTTCGCAACCATTGGCAAATCCTACTGTAGAACAGTTGCGCGCAGATCCTGCAAATTGGATAAATTTCGCAGGTGATTCGGCTGATGACGTTGATGTACGACACACATACTTAACGACACCCACCGCAGATATCCATACAGTGGTGTTCACGCCAAATGGCGTCAAGCCGGAAGCGCCAGCGCTCGTTTATTACCATGGAGGCGGCTGGGTTTTGAGTTGGATTTTGCGTTACTCGCCTCAACTTTCAAGGATAGCCTCTGAAACAGGTGCGGTAGTAATTGGTATCAATTATCAAAAAGCTCCTGAACATCCATTCCCCACTCCCTTCAATGATTGCTACGCTGGATTATTATGGGTAAGAGATCATGCGAAAGAACTGGGTACTGATCCAAATAACATTGGTGTTGCTGGCGATAGTGCAGGTGGAAATCTCGCTGCCGCAGTTGCACTGAAATCTGCTGAAACTGGTGACGTTAATTTGGCTTTTCAGGCCCTTCTCTATCCCTGTGTCGATACAGATTTTGATTCAGAGTCATATCTCGCTCACAAGACCGGCTTCGGCTTGGAGGCGGCAACCATGCAGTGGTTCTGGAATCAATACGTGACACCGCAAGATTTGCAAAACAGGTACGCAGTTCCTATGCGAGCTGAGAATTTTTCGAATGTGGCGCCGGCAATCATTGCTCTAGCTGAACATGATGTTCTCCGAGATGATGGCCTTAGATACGCAGAGAAATTGCTCGAAAATGGTGTAGCCGTCGCAATGAAGGAATGGCCCGGAATGATTCATGGTTTCTTCAACCATGGAAAATATGTGGATGATGCTTATGCCCTACGTAGGTGGCTATCTGACCAAATGTTGAATCTTTGGCAACTTAATAAGTAATCTCGAAGCTGAAGTTACTTCTCCGGCTTGAATTCATTGATTTCGTAGGATGAACTAACCACAGCTCGGAGGTGGATTAAATCGGTGATAACTCCCGCTTTCATGGCTTGAGTTCCAATATTCCCCAAGAGGGTAGCTTCCACTGGGCCGGCGTTAACAGTGAGTCCACTTGCATTCGCCGTTAGTTGATTAAGGAAATCATTCGCTGACCCTCCTCCAACGACATTGATCGACCTGAAGGATTTTCCCGTCACTTTCTCTAACTCAACGATAGTTTTGGCATAACTTTCCGCAAGCGACTCATAAACTGCACGCACCAATTCACCCCTATCTTTTGGCGCAATGCCAGAAAAGCTCTTTGAATTTGAGATCACACGCTCCGCCATGGGTCCAGGGGGAAGGAAGCTCGGGTCATTTGGATCTATTCGTGCCGCTGTTTGGGACGATCGTGATTCGCGGACTAAATCAATTATCTCGAGAGTCGGATCATCAGATTGCCATTCAGCGAGAAGTTGGGAGAGAATCCACATACCAGCTACATTCTTTAATAATCTGACCTTTCCCTCGATGCCTAATTCATTGGTGAAGTTCATCTCCAATGCCTCTTGCGAAATTAATGGTTCATCAACCTCGCATCCAACTAGTGACCAAGTCCCACTTGAAATATAGATCGTACTTTCTGGGTGTGCCATAGGCACGGCAGCGACAGCGGAAGCAGTGTCATGCGAAGCAACCGAGACAACTTTCAATCCATTAAGTCCTTCAATATGGGAGATCGTGCCCAATGCAGATCGTGCTTCGTGAAGATCTGGGAATAAAGATCGAGGAAGCCCAATCAGATCAATCAAATTCCAGTCCCAGTTCCTCTTTCTTGCATCCAAAAGTTGGGTGGTCGAAGCATTAGTAATTTCATTTGTACGAGATGCGACGAGTAGGTTATTAAAGACATCAGGGAGCATTAAGAAGCGATCATCACCTTGCAACTCTCCATGTTCCTTAGCTGCTATCAATTGATAAACGGTGTTAAATGGCAAGAAGGCTATTCCTGTTTTTCCATAAATCTCAGTTTTCCCAATTTTAGCAATTAACTCTTCCATAACCCCGTTTGTGCGGGGATCTCGATAAGAGTAAATGGGTGCAGTCCGATTCCATTTGGAATCAAAGAGAGCGTAATCAACTGCCCACGTATCGACCGCCATCGATGTCAGTGGGTACTTCCGGGCCGCCAAACGTAGTCCGAAAATTATCTCCTCAAAAAGTGCAGCGATATCCCAAAGGTAGTTGTTCTTCTCATCATTAATAATCTGATTTGAAAAACGATGAATCACCTCAAAACCAATAGAATTTTGAGACACGCAACCAACGGCCACGCGACCGCTAGTTGCTCCGAGATCTACCGCTGCAAAGTACTCCACTGCTATCTCAAGAAAGCGGCGGCCACTCCACCATCAACTGGAATGTGAAGGCCTGTTGTTAAGGGAAGATCACCGCTCACTAAGGCAAATGCGGCGGCGGCAATATGTTCAGGAACTACTTCCATTTTGAGAATGCTGCGTTTGGCATAAAACTCCCCAAGCTTCTCTTCCTCGACTCCATAAACTGCCGCACGGTTAGCGCCCCACCCAGATGAGAAGATTCCTGATCCTCGAACAACCCCATCGGGATTAATTCCATTAACTCGGATCTTATGTTCCCCAAGTTCCGCCGCAAGTAATCGGACTTGATGCGCTTGATCTGCTTTAGTCGCTCCATATGCAACGTTATTGGGTCCAGCGAAAACTGAATTTTTACTAGAAATGTAAATAATATTTCCACCCATCTTCTGCAAGATCAACGCTTTTGCAGCTTCACGTGAGAAGAGGAATGAACCCTTGGCCATCACATTGTGCTGCAAATCCCAATCTTGAACAGTTGTTTCAACCAAAGATTTGCTTAGGGAGAGTCCAGCATTATTTACAACGATATCCACTCCGCCAAAGGCTAAAGCAGCAGCATCGACTGTCGCCGCTACTGCTGCTTCGTCCGTCACATCGACAGCGACAGCGATTGCCTTATCGGAATTGCCGATTTCTGCCGCAGTTGCCTTCGCGCCTTCGAAATCACGATCGGCAATTACAACACAGGCGCCCTCTGCTGCATATCTAAGAGCTATTGCCTTACCGATGCCAGAGGCAGCTCCGGTAATTATGGCGATCTGTCCTTGTAACTTCTTCGGTGCAGGCATGCGACGAAGTTTTGCTTCTTCAAGTTCCCAATACTCGATCTTGAATTTTTCTGCTTCTGAAATCGGTTGGTACGTGGAGATGGACTCTGCGCCAAGCATCACATTAATTGCGTTGACATAGAACTCACCTGCAACGCGCGCGGTTTGCTTATCTTTACCGTATGAGAACATTCCAATTCCCGGGACCAGGATGATGGCCGGATCGCAACCACGCATAGCTGGGCTATCAGGCGTTGCATAACGCTTGTAGTACTCAGAGTAGGTATTGCGATATTCGGCATGCAATTCCTCGACCCGAGCAATTACCTCTTCAATAGGGGCTTTTGGGTCGGTATCTAGAACTAGAGGAGATATTTTGGTGCGCAGGAAGTGATCCGGACACGAGGTTCCGAGGGCGGCTAGGTGCTGCAACTTTGAATGCGAAATGAATTCCAATACGACCGCTGAGTCATTGAAGTGACCTACCATGCGTGCATCACATGAAGCGATACCGCGTAATACTGGTGCTAACTTTGCTGCACGCTTGTGACGCTCTAATTCTGTAAGTGGGCTGAACTTTGAAACCAGTTCACCAAATGGTGCAGTGGCTCCCTTTGATTTAATGAATTGTTCTGCTTTTGCGATGGCATCGAGTGAACGTTTTTCGCACTCATCACTCGTGGTAGCCCATGTGGTTAAGCCATGACCACCAAGGATGCAACCCTTCGCCTGCGGATTACTTGCTGCGATCTCTGCAATATCTAAACCAAGTTGGAATCCCGGACGACGCCAATCAACCCACAGTATTTCGTCTCCAAAACACTCTTTGGTTAAACGTTCGCCCTCTTTGGAAGTTGCGAAAGCAATGATGGAGTCAGGGTGGAGGTGATCTACATGGGGGTAGTCAACAAGCCCGTGCATAGAAGTATCGATGCTCGGTGCGGCTCCACCTTTTCCGTATAGACAGTAGTCAAAGAGCGCAACCATCTCATCTTCACGGTCGACTCCTGGATAAACCTTCTTAAGTGCGTGAATCTTGTTGGTATACAAGATTGCTAGACCATTCTCGGTCAAAGTTCCCAAATCACCGCCGGAGCCCTTAACAAAGGTGAGTGATGCCATCTCATTTGTTAATGGGTCAAGGATCTCCCCTTTGGCAGATGTATTACCACCTGCGTAATTGGTGACCTTGGGATCAGCACCAAGACGATTTGAACGCTTGACCAGTTGATCTACAACTGGAGATAACTCAGAAATACCCACTTTATGCACCCCATCCAGCTTGAACTCCACCAACACGTTCTTTAACAATCTTGGCTAAATATCCTGATTTCTTGAAGGCAGCCATTGGGTTGCCATCAAGCCCCTGTTCTTCACGCAACTCAACAAGGAGAGGGCGAACGTCAGAGTTATAAGCATCCATGAGTACCGCGTTTGCATCAAGTACATCTCCGGATGCTTGCGCCGCTTTGAGCGCCGATTGGTCAACTAATAGCGCCTTTGCGACTGACTCTTGAACGTTCATGATCGAGCGAATCTGACCTGGTACACGTTCTTCAATGTTGTGGCACTGATCCAAGACGAAAGAGATGGGAGTGTCCTCGGCAAAGCCGCCATTGATATTTACCTCATGCATGATGCGGAAGAGTTGGAATGGATCGGCCGCTCCGACGATTAAATCGTCATCGGCGTAGAAGCGAGAGTTAAAATCAAATGCGCCTAACTTCTTGGCACGAAGCAGGGTTGCAACAATAAATTCGATGTTTGTTCCTGGAGCGTGGTGTCCAGTATCCACGCAAACAAATGCGCGCTCACCAAGATTTAAGCAATGCGCAAAGGAGGTACCCCAGTCTGGAACATCTGTATGATAAAAAGCAGGTTCAAAGAATTTGTATTCAAGCAGCATCCGCTGATTCCCACTCAGATGAGAATAAGTTTCGGCCAAAGATTCAGCTAAGCGGTTCTGACGGTCAGCAATATTGTCCTGTCCCGGATAATTGGTGCCGTCAGCGAACCATAGCTTCAAATCCTGAACACCTGTTTGATTCATAATTTCTATGCAATCGATCAGATGCTGTACTGCTTTCTTGCGAATCTTAGGATCGGGATTACAAACACTTCCAAGTTTGTAGTCATCATCCTGAAAGGTGTTGGAGTTGATGGTTCCGAGGCTTACACCTAGAGCATTAGCGTGTGCTGCAAGGCGAGAGTAATCATCCACCTTGTCCCAAGGGATATGAAGCGCAACTGTTGGAGCAGCTCCAGTAAACTTATTGACTTGAGCAGCATCCTCGATCTTCTCGAATGGGTCGCGGGGAACGCCGGGCTGACCAAAGACTTTAAAACGAGTACCTGAATTACCGTAGGCCCATGAAGGTGTCTCAATCTTCAAACGATTAAGGGTCTTCTTTATTTCTGTCTTGTCTGACATATTCGCTCCTTCGGTATTCGGGTAATTACGGTAAGTAAAAGATTTCGGTTAAGCGGATAAATCCTTCATCTGGTGCCACGCCTGATAACTCCTCAAAAAATTCACCCATTTGGGCTTGCCAGCGTGCGTTGACATCGGTCCTCGCCATCCCAGCTTTGGCAGCCTCGAGATCGGGGGTCTCCAAATATCCAATAAGCAACCCATCGCGCGGGTCAATATGCAACGAGTAGTTGGTCCATCCGGTTTCGCTCAGAGCTGCTCGCATTTCAGGCCAAACTTCGGCATGGCGCTTGATGTACTCATCCATACGATCCATTTTGACTTGTAAACGAAAGCAAACGCGTTCCATGAGCTCCTCTAATTAATCTTTCATTTGTTGTTTAGTTGAGCGGCTTATAAAGCCGCTCAACTAAATCACTTTAAATCTACGGATAGTTAATTAACTATTAGTAGATCTTCTTGAATACAGCGATGTTTGACTTATCAAATACGAATGGAGCACCGAGGTAAGCAATACCGCCTGCGGTAACGCTGTAGCTCTTTGTTCCAGCCTTAAATGATGATCCAACCTTGCCAGTGAAGATGCCAGCCTTTGCTGAAGCTCCAGCGTAGACAGCGACATAACCTAGATCGATTGGGTTCCAGAGTCCGACCTGACCAACAGTTCCATTTTCAATATATGGAGCCATTTGGCTTGGTAGCCCGAGGCCTGTTACCTGCACTGCAGCATTCTTTGCTTGCTTCTCTTGAGCAGCAGCAAGGACACCAACAGTTGTAGGTGCGATGATTCCGGCAACATCTGGGTACTGAGCCAAGATTGCATCGAATTGTGAGGTTGATGTAGCAGGATCGTCATTGCCGTAGAAAACTGACTTATCAACAGTTCCGCCGACCCATGACATGTTTGGATACTTAGAAGTCAAGTATGGTCCCATAGCTGCGATCCAAGCATTCTGGTTCGCTGCCGTTGCTGCAGCTGAAAGAATTGCTACTGAACCCTTGCTACCGGTTGCCTTAGCAATCCAATCAACTTCTGCAGTACCAATGCTTGCGCTTGCTGCAGGAAGAATTGAAACAACGCGAGATGAGGCAGCTGTTGAAGCTACATCGGCATCTGAAGTAACGATTGTGATTCCAGCTGCCTTCGCCTTGTTAAGAGCAGGAACAATTGCATTCTGATCCGCTGCTGAGATAACCAGCACGTTGTACTTCTTTTGAATTACTTGGTTAATGAATTGAACCTGTGCAGGTCCAGTTGCTTGCGTTGGTCCAAGGTAGGTACAAACGGCCTTGAGCTCCTTACAAGCCTTCTGTGCGCCTTGGTTCCATGCTGTGAAGTAACCATTGTTGATGGCCTTTGGCATGATCGCGATCTTGAGACCAGGCTTAATTGTTCCTGCTGCTTGCGCTGGAGCGTTTGTAAGAACCACTGCTCCTAGGGCAACGACAGCAAGAAGTGCTTTGAGTTTTATCTTTTGCATTTCTAGCGGACTTCCTTTCATTAGACACTCCTCGATGAGGTCAAAGAGGTAACCGATTTTCTAACTCTCGCCTCACGACGAGTTTTAAGCATCCCGATCAACCTTGGGAGGGCAACCGAGAATAGGAGGAGAGCGCCACTCACCATCTGTAGCGCATTTGCAGTGAAATTGATGAGTTGAAGAACGGAACGAATAACTCCAAGTTCAAGGACAGAGAAGAGCACGCCCCACATGGTTCCAAAGCCGCCGGCGATTGAAACTCCACCGAAGAGAACGGCTGCGATTACAGAAAGTTCGTATCCCATTGCGCTATCAGGGGAAGCACTTGCAAAGCGCAGCGTGTAAACCAGCGCCGCCAATCCGCACATGAATCCGGTGATCACAAAAAGTGAGAACTTGAATTGCTTAACAGGGATTCCAGAGAAGTTTGCCGCCTCAGCGCTAATGCCCGTCAAATAAGTCCAGCGTCCATAACGAGTCCTATGCAGGATTATCCAGGCGATAGCCACTGCCGGAATGATGATTACAACCGACCACGGCAGGAAAGTGTGTGGAATTGAATTGGTTCCCAAGTTGGACCAGAAAGTTGGGAGTTGATTTACGGGTTGATTGCCAAGCAGAACGAAGCACAATCCGCGAAAGAGTCCGAGAGTTCCAATTGTCACGGCGAGTGATTGCAAACCTAGATAGTTAACAAGGAAACCATTGAGCACACCACAAGCTACCGCCACCAAAATTCCAATAATGATCGCGACATTGAAATTGATTCCGCTTCTATAGGCATAGCCCATAGTGGATGAGGAGAGCGAGAGTGTTGAAGCGACAGAGAGATCGATTTCGCCGGCAATAATTAGGAAAGTCATCGGCAAGGCAATAATGAGAAATTCACCGATATCTTGCAAGATAAATCCGAGGTTGCTGGTCGTCGCAAAGTCTGGTGAGGCAATCCAACCAAAAATGACCGTGACGATAAGAAGTATTCCGACACCCTTATCCCATGTGACATTTGGGCGATATTTGCTCATCGTCGTGTTCATGCCTGCGTCCTTCGCATAATTTGAGTTCGCTGACTTCGCATCGAAAGTAGTTTGTCGAGTGAAATCGCAGCTATGAGGAGAATTCCGTTAACTACGCCTTGCCAGAATTGTGAAACTCCGAGTGCACCAAGCGCCAGAACAATTGTTTGCAGAAGAACCGCTCCGATGATTGCGCCGTAAACAGTTCCGACGCCGCCAGCAATTGCGACACCTCCAACTACACATGCAGCGACTACGTTGAGTTCAATTCCTAATCCAGAGTTTGCTTGCGCCTGTCCATAGCGAGCCAGTAAAACTGCACCAGCTGCCCCAGAGATTCCTCCAGCAGCCGTAAAGGCCCAGAATGTACGACGAGCGACACTGATTCCAGCGAGTGAAGCAGCTGGGTGGTTAGATCCAATTGCGTACAGATCGCGACCACTTCGCGCATTGTGCATAAAGTGACCTACGACAAGTGCCAAGACAAATGCAACTATGAATAGAAAGGGAATCTTTATAAAGGTGTGGTCTGCCATGTAAGTCAGTGCTTTAGGGACTTGACCACTATTAATGAAGTCTCCCCCAGCAACTTGGCTAAAGTAGCCGCGAACTAAGTACAAGGTGGCAAGAGTTACGACAAGGCTGGGAAGTCTGAAGTAGGCGACTAATAATCCATTGAGCGCACCAACGCCTAGACCAAATGCGATTCCTATCAATAGGCAGAAGAGAAGGCCGTGACCCTCGGCTGAGTTCTTACCCATGAGATATGAGGAGAACCCAATGACAGAGCCAACTGACAAGTCAATATGTTTCATGACAATGATCAGCGTTTCGGCAACCGCCAACATCGCGACAATTGAAGAACCAAAGAGAATGTCATGGAGACCAGAAGATGTAAAGATTTGGTGATTACCAAGCCCAGCAGTTACATAAAAGAGTATAAAAACTGCGAAAATTGGTAACTCGCGAATTGAAAGAATTTTTTTCACAGTTCCGCTCCTGATGCTGCAGTAATAACCTTTTCTGGAGTTGCCTCGTTAATGTCGAGTTGGCTCACAAGGCGACCTTCACGCATAACGAGTACGCGATCGGCCATGCCTAATACCTCTGGAAGTTCGCTTGAAACCATGAGAATTCCGAGGCCTCGGTCGGCTTGCTCCGATAGGAAACGGTGCACCTCTGCTTTAGTGCCCACGTCGATTCCACGAGTTGGTTCATCGATGATTAGCAAGCGAGGCTCCGTTGAAAGCCATTTAGCCAGAACTACTTTCTGTTGGTTTCCACCTGAAAGGCGATCCACAGAGTCATCTATAGAATTGAATTTGATCTGCAGCTTCTTTGACCATTCCCCAGTTAAGAGCAATTCACTTGCCTTGTTAATGAGGCCGTTCTTACTCAATTTTCTAAGTAGCGTGACAGAAATATTATTCTTGATGGACACCGGCATGAACAGCCCTTGTTGACGGCGGTCTTCGGGAACAAAGGCGATCCCCTTTGCCATAGCTGCCCCTGGATTATTAGCCTTTAGTTTCTCGCCCAGGAATTCGACACTGCCGTGTTCATATTTATCAACACCAAAGATCGCGCGAATAACTTCGCTTCGGCCAGAACCAACTAGTCCTGCAACTCCAACGATTTCTCCGCTACGTACTTCAAATGAAATACCTTCGAATTGACCTGCTTTGGCAAGTCCTGAGACTTTGAGGATCGCCTCGCCAATAGTGGTCTTTATCTTCGGAAAAAGATCAGAGACTTCCCGGCCAACCATCCACTTAACGATCTGATCAATATTGACCTCTTCGATTGGAGCTGTGGCAACAGTTTGGCCATCACGCAAAATCGTTACGCGCTGACAGAGTTCCATAACTTCATCAAGGCGATGACTCACAAAGACTAGGGCGGCGCCAGAATCACGAAGCGAGCGCGCCACTCCGAATAGTCGTTCGGCCTCAGAACCGGAGAGTGCTGCCGTTGGTTCATCCATCACAATTACATGTGCATTAAGGGAGAGCGCCTTTGCGATCTCAACTATCTGCTGATCGGCAATCGAAAGTCCGCGAGCGCGTCGTTCTGGATTAAGCGGAACACCTAAGCGCGAAAAGAGCTCGGCGGCCTTGGTATTCATGGCTGACCAATTCACTTTGCCGTGAGTCATAATTTGGCGACCTACAAAGACATTTTCAGCCAGAGTGAGGTCAGGGAAGAGGTTTGGTTCTTGATAGATAACGGCGATTCCACGATCTTGGGATCCGCGGGTTCCAGAGACGTGGAACTCCTTGCCAAAAAGTGTGATTGATCCTGAATCCAAACGGTGTACGCCAGCTAAAGATTTGAGCAGCGTCGACTTACCCGCTCCATTTTCGCCCAAGAGAGCATGAATCTCTCCCGCGTAGAGCGTGAGATTTGCATCTATAAGCGCATGCACACCACCGAAGCGCTTTGCGGCGCCAGTGATCTTTAGAACCTCTTGCACTGAAACTCCCTCACGAATTTTGAATCGTTTCAATCCTTCGAGCGAAAGAGTATTGTTTTGAACGGAGGCGAGTCAACGAACTTTTCAAGTAAATGCATAACAATTTCGTTATTTCCTTGCCCCATGCTGACTTCAGAGAATTTGTATTGAAAAATGATTCAAACTTATTTCTGCGCGTTCTTTGAAAAATACTGTATCGTTTCAATTATGAGCGTGAGTATTAAGGATGTTGCTGCGAAAGCAGGGGTATCCCTAGGCACAGTCTCGAATGTCTGCAATAAGCCAGAAATGGTGGCCCCAGCTACGCTCAAAAAGGTCCAAAAAGTCATTGCAGAGTTGGGTTTTGTGCCAAACGCCTCTGCTCGGACACTTCGTGCGGGCAAGACTCGAGTCTTGGGGCTAGTTGTGCCTGATATTTCTAACCCCTTCTTTACCGATTTATCTAAAGGCGTGAGTGACGCCGCATTGGCAGCCGGATATGTAGTCATTCTCTGTAACACAGATGAGAGTAGCGAGAAGGAAGACCAGTACCTCGATGTTTTAGCGGGCCAAAAAGTTCAAGGAATTTTGATCACTCCGGCCCGCGACTCACAGAAGAAGATTGCGGAGTTAGCAAACCGCGGCATCGGCTTAACGCTGGTGGATCGACCTGCAATTGGATTAGAAGCCTGCAGTGTTGCCGTTGATGATGCTCAGGGAGGGGCACTAGCGCTCAATCATCTTTGGGAGCTTGGCCATCGAAAGATTCTACTTTTGACCGGCGCAGATAACATTCCACAGGTAGGTGAGCGCGAACGCGGCATGCTCAGCGCAATAAATGCAGTAAAAAAATCAGAGCGTCCAACGCTCCACAAGATTCGTATTGATCAGATGTCCACAGCAAGCGCAGCCGATCGGTTAAAAGCGTATGTAGAAGAAAAGGGCTTAGATTTCACCGCGATCATTTGTGGAAATGATCTTGTTGCACTTGGAGCGATTAGATCACTTCGCGACCTGAATTACGAAGTTCCACATGATGTAAGCGTTATTGGTTATGACGATATCGACTTTGCCGCAAGCGCCACAGTGCCTCTTACTTCAATCGCTCAACCTAAGTATCAACTGGGATTTGCTGCCGCTCAATTGGTTATTGAGGAATGTGAGTCTCCTGATAAGCACACTCACCAAAGAGTTCAATTCCAACCCAAGCTCATTGTCCGTAACTCAACAAGCGCGCCAATAAAATAGAGAGGGCTACCGTGTCTGCAAACTTCAAGCGTCAATTCCCCAACCCAAAGGATTTGGCAACTCTCCTTAAATTTGAAGTACCTACTATCCATCGCAAGAAGCGACGACTCGAGAAAGCCTTAACCGTCTGGGACCTACGAGAACTAGCAAAGAAGCGCACACCCCAGGGTCCCTTCGATTACACGGATGGTGCCGCTGAATCAGAGGTGAGCCTGGAGCGAGCACGCCAAGCCTTCCTCGATATTTCTTTCCAACCTAACATCCTTCAAGATGTTTCGAAAGTTGATTTGAGTCGAAAGACCCTTGGACATAATTTCGCGATGCCCGTCGGCATTGCTCCCACAGGGTTTACGCGCATGATGCACTCAGAAGGTGAAAACGCCGGTTCTCGTGCGGCGGAGAAATTTGGAGTGCCATTTACCCTCTCAACGCTTGGCACAACTTCGATTGAAGATGTAGTTAAAGCCGCACCAAATGGAACTAACTGGTTCCAGCTCTACATGTGGAAAGACCGCGAAGGCAGCATGAAACTAGTAGAGGCTGCAAAGAAGGCCGGGGTCAAAAATTTGATGCTCACTGTCGATGTACCTGCGTCCGGGGCACGTCTCCGTGACAATAGAAATGGATTAACGGTTCCCCCGCGCCTAAGCGCGAAGACAATCATCAATGCAATTCCCCGTCCGGAGTGGGTTTGGAATTTCCTTACAACGCCTCCACTTCAATTTGCCTCAATGTCCAATTGGAATGGAACCGTAGGCGAGCTCCTTGACTACATGTTCGATCCCACAATGACTTTTGAGGACCTCAAGTGGGTTCGTGAACAATGGGATGGGACTCTCACCATTAAAGGCATTCAAACTGTGGAAGATGCAAAGAAATGCGCTGACTACGGTGCGGATGCAATCCTGCTCTCTAACCATGGTGGACGGCAGCTCGATCGCGCTCCCGTCCCACTTCACTTGCTGGTAGATGTTAAGCGCGAGATGAAGAACGATCTTGAGGTTCACCTAGATACCGGCATCATGCATGGCGCTGATGTACTCGCTGCGATAGCCCTTGGTGCCCAGTACACCTATGTCGGCCGTGCTTACCTCTATGGTCTGATGGCGGGTGGCCAGCAAGGCGTGGAGCGAATGCTAACCATTATGCAAAATCAGATGATCCGATCTATGAAACTACTCGGCGTCAGTTCACTCGATGAACTCGAACCCAAGCATGTGCGTTTACTTCCCGCACATGCTGGACTTGGATCATTGCCAAAGACAAGCCGCTGACTATTATTTGGCTATGACATGGGCCGATAATATTTTCGCAAACACTCTCTTCGTCGCTGATATAGAAGTTTCCAAGGCCTTCTATTCAATGGTCTTTGAGAAAAGTCCACTTCACGAGGATGCGGTCTCGGCTGTTTACAGATTTGGGGACCTGCTTATAAACTTGCTTGAAGAGAGTCAGGCTCCTGAGTTAATTGCCCCAGCAAAAGTCGGATCGAAGGCAAGTGGTTCCAGATTTCAGATGACAATCAAGGTGCACAATGTTGATGAAGCGGCGCAGCGGCTAGAGGGTCTTGGTCTCATCTTGGTGAATGGTCCAATGGACCGCCCGTGGGGAATTAGAACTTTGCTCTTTGCAGATCCAGATGGCCACCTCTGGGAACTTTCGCACGAATTGCCGCACTCAAGCTAATCTTTCGCAATAACGTCTGGTTCAAATATTTCCAAGCGAATCAGGCATACCCTCAACTTAGTGAAAGACACCAAGCCGACCCTCGATTGATCCCGCTTCGCGATAGTGCAAGAACTTAAGGTGCGAGAACCGCATGGACTCGATCTCTTCATTGCTGGCGTAGTCGTTGATGACTAAGTGAGACCTTACGGCTTCTCCCACTCTTTTCAACATACTCAAAATTTGATTCATTGTTTTCCTCCACCTAAATACTAGGAGGAGGATGAAAACCACTTTCAAATTCCAGGTGGATTCAATTTGAATTGCTAGTGGTTTTCTACTCCCCCGGAATGAGCCAAGCGACTGTGAGCAAGGGTGCCTCGAGGTATGAGGCGTACGGCTACGAGGCTTGCAACCAACATTAATATTCCCGCTGCAGTGAGAGCTAGATTCAATCCATGTGAAAGGGCGCCGTAAGCTGCAGAAACAACCTTATCGATGATGGTCTTTACATCGAGCGAAGCGCCTTTCGTCACTGCTTGGGCCTGCTGATTGAAAGTACCGGTGGTTACGGCGTTAATTACTAGAGCTCTAAAGGACGCGGGTATCCCAAGTTGGATCAATCGAGCGGTCAAATGGTTGGTGAGTTGACCATTCACCATTGATCCCAATATTGCTACCCCGGCGACAGCCCCAAATTCGCGTCCCGTGTTAACGCTTGATGCCGCAACTCCAGAGTCCTTCTGCGGCAAACTCCAAATCGCCGTTGCGTTGAGCGGCGCCACCAATAATCCGAAGCCAATTCCTGATATTCCAAGAACGACTGCAAGTATCGGAAAGGATACATTTGGAGTCATCTCATGACGCGTTCCAAATAAACCTATCGCGGCTATCAGACATCCAGCACCGAGCGGAATCCGTGATCCCTCTCGCGCCATCCATTTGCCCGAGTAAACCGCCGAAATCACAATACCAAGCAAGAGTGGAGTGAAATCGAGAGCTAAGCGAAGTGCGCTCACGGATTGAATAATTTCAAGATAAAGCGCAACAAAGAAGAAGATCGCAAAAATTGAGAAATAACTTGCAAAGGCAATGAAGATGGATCCAGAGAATGATGGAATTCTAAAGAAACTGGGAGTGATCATCGGGGTTTTAGAGCGCTTCTCTATCAAGTAGAAGAGCGCTCCCAAAAGAATTGAGGCGCAGAAAATCGCGGTGATTCTTCCGCTGCGATATCCAAGGGTTTCTCCCTGGATCGTCGCATAAATGAGCAGGCTTAGCGCCGTGCCCCCGGCGAGAAAACCGAGCCAGTCAATGCGCTGTTTAAGCCGCGCTGGATCTTTGGGAATAAATGCAAAACCTGCGATAAGTGCGGCGGAGCCAAAAGCCACGTTGAACCAAAAAACACTCTGCCATGACCAAGCAGATAGCAAACTTCCGCCGAGTATTGGTCCCATTGCTAGCGCCAGACCCGATACCGCTGCCCAAATACCAAATGCGCGACTCTGTGTCACGCGACTTCCGTAAATTCTAGAAATCAGGGCCAAAGTTGCGGGTTCAGAAGCTGCAGCACCCAGTCCCATTATGAGGCGACCCAAAATAAGAACTTTTAAGTCTGTGCTCATGGCGCATACGACTGCACCGAGGATGAAAATTACGACGCCGACTAACATGATTTTCTTTCGGCCCAGGATGTCGCCGATTGAACCGAAAATTAACATGAAAGCTGCGAAGGTTAGAGCATATCCCCCAACGACCCACTGCAGTTGTGGAACACCAGCGTGCAGGTTGGATTGCACGCTGGTGAGCACCGCAGAGATGATGGTGTTATCCAAGAAGGTCAAGAAGAGAATAACGAGCAGCGCAACGAAGCTAATATGCGATCTGGTCCGCGTCATAAAAAATCGCTTCTTGGTTAAATCCTGGTTCTCTTACTTCTTTGCTTTAACAGCGAATGAAATGGCGCCAGTAGTTGAATCTCCGCCGCTAACATTTCCAACGCTAATGTCGCACGCATTTGCATCCGCCTTAGAGGTGCCACAAGTCTTAGATCCAATAGCACCAGTCGTTACGGTAAATGACGTAGCAGGTAACTTCCCCTTCGCATCAACAGTGGCGGGAACAGCTCCCAAGCTATTGCAATCCGCTTGACCTTTAGCATTAGTTAGGCACTCGACGATATAAACGCTGTCCTTGGGGGTAAAGCCAGTTCCAGAGACTTTTATTTTTTGACCATTCTTCAAGGATTTCGAGGGGGTTACCTTGATGACCGGTGATGCAGCGGCCGAAGCGGGATTCGCAACAATAAATCCAGCGACGAGCGAGGAGCTGATGAGTAAAGAGAAGAGAATTCGAGAATTACGGCTTGATAAGGACATGATCAAATTCCTTTCATGAAAGGTAAGAGCCACGTGAGGATTCGTTAAATAATAGCGAGGGAGCTGAACAATGTCAGTAGATTTATGCATAACTTGCATAAAACGCCTCTAAATCCAAGTCCGATTTGTCCACTACGAATGCTTTGCATTAACGAGCGATCCAGCCCTATTTATCTACTTTCTTACGTAGGTTTGATGAATAACCGTTGAGGAGAGAACGGGCTCCAACTTTCGATAGCCGGCCAGTTGAATCTCTGGATGGGTGAAGAGTTTTTCTCCAGAACCAAGATCCGCAGCGACCTGAGCGGTGTGGAGTTCGTCTAAAAGAGAGGCTTCCAAGAACTGCTGCAGCGTATTGGCTCCACCGCCTACGCGAATATCTTTTCCTTTGGCGGCAGCTAGCGCCAATTCGCAGGCTTGTTCAACACCGCCTGTAACGAAGTGAAAGATTGTGCCATTTCCCATGTCAATTGACTCTCTTGGGTTATGAGTCAAGATAAAGACGGGGTACTTGAATCCCGGATTGGGTCCCCACCAACCTTTCCAATCATCATTTAACCAAGGGCCTCGTACTGGCCCAAACATATTGCGACCCATGATTGTCGCTCCCATGTTAGTAAATCCTCGTGCGACATAATCGTTATCGACGCCCTCACTTCCCTCAGGGGCACCGATCCATTCATGAAAGGCCTTTGTGGGAAATACCCACTCGTGAACGATCTTCCCGTTTTCACCAAGCGGATTTTCAAGTGATTGATTCGGGCCGGCCATATAACCATCGGCAGAGATCGCGATATTGAGCGCTAAGAACTTCGACATGCCGAAATATTACTCAACTTTAAGACAAAATATCCTTGCTGGTGAATCTGCTGTAGCTCAGTGACCCAAAAATTGCGATGTAGCAAATTTGTACAATTGCGTTGCTGCCGAAGGAACTTAGACTCATGGGGTTACGCAACAGATCAGAGAAACCTAGCCAGTAGTGACTCAGCAGGTAGGGATGAATCACGGCAACCTGAGGCAGAGCATCCAAAATCTGCATTACCGTCGAAATCACCACGGTCGCAGCCATGGCTCCAACTGGAATTACTGTAAGCGTTGATATAAACAATCCGATTGCAGACAAGCCCATCAAGGAAATAGATACATAGATCCCCGCGAGCACCAGTCGCCAAATAGCTGCGGGCAAAGAGATCACGTCGGCAGAGAGAAGAGTTACTGGACCTACATGAAAGAGCACAGCTCCTATGAGCAAGCCCGATGCAATCAATGTAAATGTGGCTGCAAAGGCGAAAGCGATGGTTCCTGCAAACTTAACGAGTAGTAAACGAACTCGACTGACCGGTGCGATAAGCAGATATCGGAGAGTGCCGGTATTTGCCTCTCCTGCAATCGTGTCTCCCGCAACAACTGACATTGTGAGCGGCAGAAATAGCGGAATCGCTACAACCATGGCGGTAAATGCAACGAAGAAACCATTTTGGCTGACACGATCCAAGAAGGGTGGTCCTTCTCCGGCTGGGATCGTCGAGCTCGACAGATCAACCGCGATTGCAAGCGCTATTGGAATCAGTGCGATGGTGGCGAGCATCGCCCAGGTGCGGCGGCGGCGGAAAAGTACAGAGATTTCCGAGAATGTGAGAGAGCCGGTAAATCGATTGCTACGCAACTTCAAACCCCTCTCCGGTCAATAAGACAAAGCGCTCTTCCAACGTTGGTGCCTTTAGATTAAATGATTGAATTCCAACACCGGCTTCGACCAATATCTTTGCAACGGACTCTGGCTCAACTTGATGCGCGGTAACGATTGCAGAGATCAGGTTCCCATCTTGAATTGCATTAATCCCTATTGAATCTAAAGTAGATATTGCAAGCGCGGGATTACTTGTCACAACGGTCAAGGTGCGACTCTCTTCAGCAGATAATTCTTCAACGCTTCCTTGGGCAACAATTTTGCCTCGACTCATCACAGCTAGGTGTGTACAGATCTGCTCTATCTCAACTAGTAAGTGGCTCGATATAAAGATTGTGATTCCTTGTAAGGCAAGTGAGCGAATCAGATTACGAACTTCGCGAGTTCCTTGAGGATCCAGCCCGTTAGTCGGCTCATCCAGAATCAAAAGTTCGCGTGGTTGCAATAGGGCATTCGCTATCCCAAGGCGTTGCTTCATTCCGAGTGAATATTCATTCACTTTCTTTCCCTCTGCCTGGGTCAATCCAACGAGCGCTAGCGCCGTATCAACACGTGCCGCTCTCGTCTTAGGATCCGCGCTCAAATCGGCGGAATCTAATCGAAATAAATTGTCTCGGCCAGATAAGTATGGGTATGCGGCTGGACCTTCTACTAGCGCTCCAACCTTTGGAAGTGCCTTTGCAATCTGTTTTGGAACTTCTTGTCCTAACAACGAAACTTCACCACTAGAAATATTGGCTAAACCCAGCAACATCCGGATCGTTGTCGTCTTTCCCGATCCATTTGGGCCGAGGAATCCAAAGATCGAGCCGCGAGGCACGCGCAGATCAATCCCATCAACGGCGTTGCGGGAACCAAATCGCTTGGTTAGCCCAGAGGTGAATATGGCGTATTGCGAGTCAGGCGATTGCTCCATTACCTCGCGGCAATTTCTAGAAGCCTGTTCGTGGTAACTGCGCCAACGAATACTCGCCCATCATCCAAGATCAAAACATTAAGCAACGCAGTAGAAAGAACACGTCCGCCTGCGACTGGCTTGGTTAGATCGTTATAGAGAATATTGCCCTTGATAGCCGCTAGTGCAGGTGCTGCTTGGCTAGCTGGAATCTGAAGAACCGCTGACCAACCCTCTGCTTGCAGAGCAGTGAGTTCTGCCTTATCTGCAGCAGTAGGCGCCTTTGCGTTCGAAGGTAATTGGTTGCTCCATGTAGGAGTTGGGATTTCCGTGAGTTTTGCTGCTGCAGGAGGCGTGAAGGCGAAGATTGATGCATCAGGCGCTGCAAAGGTTACGGAGTCGAATGAAACTTCAAAAGCGGGGCTTGTTTGTCCAACTGCGTTAACTTCGACGGCAAGTGGAACGCCGTTTGCAGCATCGACTGAAAGGGTGATGGATGCAATCAGCGAATCAGCGCTCTTTGGTGTCATCGTCAAGGTGTAGGCATCTTGACCTGCGACACGAGCCGCACGACCAACTGTAAATGTCGTAGTCTCACTCGCCTGATTGATGAAATAGTCGGCAACAGAAGCAGGTGAGTTGATATCAAAAGGCAAGGTCGCACTATCAGTTGGAAGGCCACTCTTCTCTAGCGCTAACTCATCAGCGGTGAGTTTGTAGTGTGACACCGTCTGCTTGCTGGCGTCGTAGTACCAAATATCTGATCCGTTACGAATGAGATCGCGTTCTGACATCGGATCAAGAATTTGTACGCGTGCCTTCGTTGGTCCATCTACAAAAAGATTTGCTTCCTGAGTGCCGGATAAGAATCCGATCGCTGTCGCAAGACTGTCCTGAACCGTCGCTTTAGGAATGAAATCTGACATTCCCTTTGGCATGTTCTTGGTGATCTGATCAACTGTGGCTTGAGAAATATTAGGGATGAGATTTATGTTGGGAAGTCCAAGGTTTGCAACCTTTGTAACGTGACCAGAGAGGGCAACACCTGGGCTTGTGCTGATGAGCTGCAGAATTTGGCTAGCCGTCTTATCTGGCAGTACGACATCGGCGTGGGCCGAAACTGAGACACCAATTGCGGTCGCAGCAATAAGTACTGGGGCCAACACGGCTGGCGCCCAACGCACGAGATTACGGTTCATCAAATCCTCTTCCTTGATTCCAAGGCTTTAAGGATAGAACTGGGCGCCTGACTCAACCACTTGAAAGGCTCCCCTGGTTGGTGACTTGGGCGACAGGGTGAGCCTGGAGGTCTAAAAATTCATCTCTAGATAGTGAGGAGGTGCAATAAGTCCCTAGTTGCTGATTTTGTAGTTAAGGAGCAGGTAGCCGGTCGGGGAAACGATGCTTTCCACAAGGTTCAGATTGATGGGAGGCAGACCATTAAATAGCTTTCGCCCGGGCCCGACGATTCTTGGGGCAATCACAAGCCGTAGTTCATCAACCAGGCCGGCCTCCAGCAAAGTTTGCGCCACAGAAATGCTCGCACGCACGCCGATCTCTTTGCCAGGTCGACCCAAGATTATGGAATCTTGCTGTGCATGGAGTTTTTTTGTGAATACAAGACTGCATCTGAATGAACGCAAAGTTAAAGATGCGAAATTTCAATACTCGCTATCTGAATAATTCGTTGAATCATCGAAGAGATGAAAGTATGTCCAAATGAAGACAAAAATCCTTTTAATTGGAATCGATGGATTAATACTTTTGCGTGCAATCGAATCAGGCTCTGCTCCAACATTGGCCGCCCTTAAAGAGGAAGGCTTTTACGCGCCACTTGTGGTTGAAGCACCCACTTGGTCTGGACCTGGCTGGTCAACGATCCTGACAGGTTCAACGCACGCAGAGCATGGAGTGAAAGACAATAGATTTATCGGACATAACTTGTTGCATCGCCCGGACTTACTCAGTCGTGCTTATTACCAGGATCAATCCACCACCACATTTGCAGCGGCTGGTTGGCCACCCATCGTCGACCCGAGCGGCTTAGGCCCCATCATTCATGAACGTCGTGAACAACAGCTTGCATATAAACATCGTGTATTGGTGCGAGATGGCGAGACCCATGGATACAAAACAGTAGATGCTGAAATCGGCCATGCTGCTCTATTCGCAATAAAGAATTTCGCACCTGACGTGAGCTTCGTTTATTTTTGTGGTGCAGATGAAGTGGGGCACGTACGTGGGGTCGTTGATAATCACTATCTAGAAGCGATTACGCGAATTGATAACATGGTGGCACAGCTTGAATTCGCAGTGGCGCACAGAGCAATCGAGAATGGCGAACAATGGTTGATCGTTTTAACTACAGATCACGGCCATGTGGACGCAGGTGGACACGGTGGGGATAGCGAACAAGAACGCGCATCGTTTGTCATCGCAGTTGGCCGCGGTCGATCACATCCCGAGTGGAATGTGGAACAACGCCCAGAAAATCTCGTTGAATTGCTTTTAGCCGAGCGGGCGTAGCTGCTAATCAAACCTGGTGATGCACCTGATCAGAAGGATTCAATTCCAGATTAGGTTCTGACCTGCATATATCTGGTGCGCTTGAAGGTGTCCTGTAGCACGACATAGTTGACAGATGTGCTGAGACATAGTTGACACTTTGGGATGTTACAAAGTCCACGTCCCAATGCCCTTTCCCAGGTCATCATTCTTAGCCTCCTCCACGATGGCTTAACTCCTACGCAGGCATCACTGCGCTTTGGGGTGAGCCGGCAGTGGATCTACCAACTCCTGGCCCGCTACAAGGCGGGTGGTCTTGAGGCGCTAGAGCCCAGAAGCCGGCGACCCAGGAGCAATCCAAGGGCGCTGAGTGATGAGTTGCGAGGGGAGATCATCAGACTGCGCACTGACCTATTAACACAAGGTCTAGATGCCGGAGCTGCATCGATTGCTTGGCACTTAGGTGAATCAAAGCTGCATGTTCCAGCGCTCTCGACCATCTGGCGCATCTTGCGCGCAGCGGGGCTTGTGACACCAACTCCATCCAAACGCCCCAAGGCCTACATCACACGCTTTGAAGCGGTGCAACCGAATGAAACCTGGCAATCTGATTTCACTCATTGGCGTTTAGCCGATGGCAGTGATGTTGAGATTATCAACTGGCTGGACGATCATTCACGTTTACTTTTAGGTTGCACCGTCTTTAAGGCAGTGACAGGGCAGAACGTCATTAACACCTTTAATGAGTGCCGAAAGACTTATGGAACGCCATTTTCAACGCTCACAGATAACGGCATCGTCTACACAGGCCGATTTGTTAAAGGCAAGAATGGCTTTGAATATCTCCTCTCAGAACTCGAGATAGTTCAGAAGAATGGTTCTCCTGGACATCCAGAGACCCAAGGCAAGATAGAACGGTTCCATCAAACTCTTAAGAAGTGGCTAGTAGAACAAGAAGCTGCAAAGGATCTTAAAGAGTTACAACGCCAACTCGATGAGTTCCGAGCCATCTATAACACCCGGCGTCCGCATAAAGCACTGGAGATGCGAACTCCACAAAGTTCTTATGAAGCAACGGTCAAGGCCACTCCTAAAGCAGCTAAAGACAAAGAGCACTACCGAGTCCGCCATGACAGCGTTGATCAATTTGGGAAACTCTCACTACGCAGGGCCGGCAAGATGCATCACCTAGGGGTGGGAATTGATAACCAATTCAAGAAAGTTTTTGTTGTTGTTGATCACTACAAAGTATCAGTTGTGGAAAAGAAGAGTGGGGAGATCCTCTCTAAGCACATTATTGAGCCGAACAGAACTTACTGGACAAACATCTTGATAGATGAAATGACGAAGAGATCTAGAAAACAAAAGTGAAGTGTCAACTATCTCTCGCCACATCTGTCAACGATGTCCCGACACATCACAAAGTGCGCTTGAAGGGATTCGAACCCCTAACCTTCTGATCCGTAGTCAGATGCTCTATCCGTTGAGCTACAAGCGCGGGTTGAGAGAGTGAATACTACCCGTAGACGGGCTTGAGCCCAAAACCAACGATATTTGTGATCAATTGGTGTTATTTCCGTAGGATTTCACAGTGCCCGCTACTGATCTAAAGAACGCGCGATTGGCCACCACGTTGGCTTTTATGATGAATGGCTTCTCCGTGGGAGTCCTTGTTTCGCAACTTCCGGACTTCAAATTTCACCTCAAAATTAGTAATGGTGCGTTGGGAGCAGCCCTCTTCCTCTTGGCGGCTGGGGTCCTATCGGCGCTAGGACCAAGTGGTAAATGGTCGGCGAAATACGGCAGCGCGCGTATTGCAATCATTGGTTCAATTGCAGTTATTGCCTCCATGCCATTGATCGGTCTCTCATTTAATTACATCTCCTTCTGCTCCGCGCTCTATCTATTTGGTTTTGCAATTGCGTTACAAGATGTTGCAATGAATACACATGCGGTGACGCTCGAACAAAGATTTAAGCGTCGAGTCATGAGTACCTTCCATGCCCTGTATTCCGTGGGCGCATTAGCTGGAAGTGCTTGCGGCGGTGTCATGGCACAACTTCACGTTAAGCCGATCTATCAAGAACTTATGGTTTCGACTTTATTTCTCTTCGTTCTATATGGCATGAAGTCCAGATTTTTACCTGCATCAAGTGATCAGCAGGCACCGCGGAAACATAAGCGCCCGAAGCGTCCGACGATTTTTTGGATTATGGGATTGCTTGGAATGTCGGCGTCGATCGGCGAGGGCTCTGCGGGCGACTGGGGCGGAGTATTAGCGCGAACAACTTTCCACACCTCTCCATTTATTGGAACGCTGCCATACATCTCTTTTTCTATCACGATGGTGACCGGTCGCTTCTTAGGTGATCGGCTGGCTCATAAATTCGGTCCTGGGCAGCTCTTATTCTTTGGTGGGCTGTGCGCAGGCATAGGACTTGGAAGCGGACTCATCATTGGTGGAATTGGTGGCGAAATCTTTGGATGGACGCTACTTGGCATGGGAATGTGCATCGTTATTCCAATGATTTACAGCGAAGCAGGAACTATCGCTATCCATAAATTCACCGGAACGATTGCACCCTCCGAAGCGGTTGCAACCGTCTCTGGAATTTCTTACTTCGGCTTTGTTATCGGCCCACCCATCATGGGATTTCTTTCTGAGGCGATCACACTTCGCTGGGCGATGTTGGTTCCTGCCACTTTGGGCTTAGCCCTTGCAGCAGGTTCCAGATACGTTATTCGCCAAGAGCAATAAGTTTGGCGATATCTACCTCTTTGACGCGAGGCTTACCAAGTGCAACTCCAGCTGCGATTTCTGCTTCATTGATCTTGGTCCATGCAGCCTGATCGATAATGGTGATTTCTTGCGGGATGACAACGGTGATGTCTCCCCCATTTTTCGGCTCCGGATTTAAGTCTTCGATGATCAGCTTTACGACATCCGATGCATCGCTCTTGTTAGTTCCAATAACGCCAGAAGGTCCTCGCTTAGCCCATCCCACTGTGTAAATATTGGTGCCAAGGACTCGACCGTTCTCGTTTTCGACCTTGCCGTCTCGGAATGAAATTCCTTGGATAGGTAGCGCGTGATATCCAATAGCAGAAATCACAAGGTTGGTCTTGATCGAATAGGTCTCACCGCTATCAACTACCTTGCCATCTTTAATTTCGTTGATTCCAAAAACGACTTCTTCAACTTTGCAGTCACCCTTAATTTCAATGGGGTGCGATAGGAATCGGAACTCCATGCTTCGTGCATGTCCACCATGTGGGTGCTCTGCGATCAAGCGCCATGCTTCTAGGTTGGAGGCAAGATGCTTTTCAATTTCGCCAGCAGCTTGAGCACGTTCATGTGCGGCATGAACAGCGTCGGCATCGATGATGACATTTGTATGTTCTAGTTTTGGAAGTTCGCGTAACTCTGGCGCGGTAAATGCTGCATGCTCCGGGCCACGACGACCTGCAATATAAACCTTGCGAATCTCGCTGGCATGAAGCGCGGCGAGCGCATGTTCCGCGGTATCGGTTGTATCTAACTCGATCGGGTTAATTCCCAACATGCGAGCGCAATCCATCGCCACATTTCCAGCGCCGATAATGACAGCGGTATCTCCAACAAGCGGTACGTCGATATTGGTGTAATCGGGATGGCCGTTGTACCAAGGCACAAATTCTGCCGCGGAGAGCGAGCCAGGCAGCTCCTCGCCGGGAATTCCAAGCTTCTTGCCAATGCTCGAACCTGTGCACATCACCACGGCGTCATAGCGAGGGCAGAACTCCTCGATATCTACGTCGCGACCGACCTCCACATTTCCAAATAGGCGGAAATTTGGGTCCGAGGCGATCTTTTCGAAGACCTTGGCAACGGTTTTGATCTTTGGGTGATCAGGGGCAACGCCAGAGCGAACTAGCCCCCACATGGTGGGTAGGCGTTCAAACATATCTATCGAGAAGGTGAGCTCCTCGCCCTGGGCATTTTGCAAGGCCTGAGCCGTGAAATAACCAGCTGGACCAGCGCCAATAATGGCAATTTTGTAATGCGGCAAGGGAACCTCTTCTTTTCGCTACTCGTTGGGCTCACTTTACAGGGCGATGAGTATTACCTCAGGGTTTTGGTCAGCCATATATCAGTCGATTCACAGCAGACACTGAGGATCTCATGTCACTCTTCACCAGTATTCAAAGCAATATCCATCAAATACATACGTAGGGGAGAAAAGATGCAAAGAAGACTAGTACGCAGTGCAATGGCAATTTCATTGGCGTTAACCGGGGTTGGTTTTGTCTCGACCGCAGAGGCATCAACGGGTTCATGCTCCTCCATCACCAAGGCTTTGGTCGTTGCAGATGGGTACAAGTTGGCCACAACACCAACAACCACTCCTTACAATTTCTCAAATACTTCAGCTAATCAAGCAAATGCTTTGGGTACCACTATCGACTTTGGAGCAAAAGCACTAGTAGTTGGCTGCGTCAGTCCAGCTGACATTGCGAAATATTCTGGATCCAAGAAGCCTGTGATGACTGCAACTCAATACTTGGCCTCTGTTGTAAAGGCGTCGGCCGGCGCAATGAAGAAGACGCCCGTCGGTGGAGTCAGTGATTACCTGGACTTCGGTAACGGTAAAGAAGATGGCGTCGGTTCAACTGCTAAGGCTGGAAGCCTTCGTCTTGATGCCTGGGTTGCTGGCAAGTATGTAATCCTCACTTTTTCAGCGCCTGCGGTGGCAACTCCACCGGCCCCTCTCTTGGCCTTCATCAAATCCACCCAAGCACTCCTGTAAACCTTCTTCAGCGTGGCTAATTCGGAAAATTAGCCACAAGGTTTCCTGAGAGTTTTCACAAGGTATCGACAAGATTGGCGTCAATTATTCCTAATAGGGCAACCGGGCCCGATATTTAAGGAGTAAAAGAATGAAATCAAAGAAAGTCATCGCAGTAGCTCTTTTAACTTCAGGGCTATTAGCCGGATCCACCACTCTCGCATTTGCTGACACAACCCCCGCCCCAACAACATCGCCATCGACAACAACCCCGTCAACTTCCCCAGATCAAACTGCTTATCAGACCGCATTGGCAGCTTACAAAATTGCATTGACTCAATACCGTGTTACCGTCGTAAACAACGACATCAGCTACCGCGCAGCCATGCAAAAGTACTGGTCTGACTGGAATACAACGATGAAGAATTACTGGTCCGATCGGGCTGCGGCAATTGCTACATTCCAAGCCGCCCACACGGCTTATTTGGCACAACTCACCCCACTTCAAGCAACTCACAAGGCAGCGCTAGATGCAGCAGATAACGCCTTCTTGGCTGCAACTGTTGGAGTGACTTCAAATGATGCGCTCAATGCCGCGATCTCAGACTGGAACAAGGCAATCAGAGCTGCAGATACAACTTATAAGACAGCAGTCGCCGCACTAGGTGCTGAGCCTGTTCGTCCAGTTGAAGCGCCTCTACCTCAGAAGCCAGCTGCTCCAGTAAAGCCTGTAAACCCTCCTAAGCCACAAGCTCCAGTAAAGCCTGGCAAGCATTAATTAATAATCAATAAGAAAGCCCCATCTGACTTACGAAGTCAGGTGGGGCTTTTTAATTCTGATGCAATATGGCGGAGACGAAGAGATTCAAATTAGCCAAAGGCTAGCGTTTATCGTTAAGCACTATAAAGTCGGCAAACTTCTTCGTATCGCCCACCAATTCGGCATTCATTTCATCGGAACCGTAAGCCCAGTCAATTGCTGCGGCCGTTGTCTTCCCATAAAACTGGTGCCGATCGACAAGTCGCTCCAGTCGCAGTGTTTCATCAACTTCTACATACCAACTTTCGGTAAGAGAGGTGGCGACATTCTGCCAATTATTTTGGTCGTAGAGCAAGTAATTCCCCTCCGTGATGACCAATTTTGTATTTCGCGTTACAAGTCCTTCAGCGGCAATTGATTCTTCTATTTCGCGATGAAAAATCGGAAAATAGATATCTTCTAGAGTGAATCGGATTCGTTCCATCAAAATTGAGAAACCAGTAGCATCGAAAGTGTCGGGGGCTCCTTTACGGTCGCTTGACCCTAGTTCGGTCAGAATCTTATTACTGAGATGGAATCCATCCATCGGAACTAGGGAAACACTTTCCTTGGGCAAATTCTTCATGAGATATGACGACAATTGGGACTTGCCCGATCCAGGTTTTCCGACAATTCCGATTAGGACTCTCTGATCAGAATTGTCGAGCAAAAACTGGGCACGGGTTAAGGCTTGATCAAAGTCTAGAGTTGCTGCTGCCATCAGGTCTTAGTTGTGAGCAGCGATAATTTTCGCTTCCATATATTCGCGAGCTGATTTTGCCATGGACTTGTTGTCTGTCCAAAGGTTTCGCCAAATTCCAAGAGTACTCGAAAGTTCCGGGCTGACGACCGTGGATGAGAAGGATTCGAAAGTGATTGTTCCTTCATATCCGATTTTGGCGAGGGCTCCAAAGAAAGCATCAAAATCAATATTCCCTGTTCCCAGCGGTCCACGGTGGCTCGCGCCAATATGAACATATCCCAATTGGGATCCTGCGGCGATGACGGGGGTAATGAGATCTTGCTCCTCGATGTTCATATGATAAACATCTAGATGAACCACAACGTTCTTCTCCCCGATGTTGCTAATCATATCTAAAGCTTGTTGACCGGTATTTATCAGGTTCGACTCATAACGGTTTACTGGTTCTAGTCCAACGGTAATTCCTCGCTTGCTGGCCTCTTGGGCAAGTCGACGGAGCGCATTTGTTGCATTATCAATTGCCTTAGGAGTTGTTGGTTTTGCATACTTTCCAAGTGCGCTAAATACGACGCCCCCAAGGTAATTGCCCTCTAGTTGCTCAACAACCGTCAAAGCATCCATCAAACGCGCTTCTCCGCGAGCTGCTATTTCATTATCTTCATTATTGATATCGGCATCAAATGATAGGCCTAAAGAGCATGCGCCTTTCAGCCCATACTCCTTAAGGGTCTTACTCGTATGTTCGACATCAATGGATTTAGGATCGAGAGCAGGAATCTCGATTAATCCATACCCGGCTTCTGCCGAATTCTTAATTGCCTCTGTCGCTTGCTCATTATTCCATCCACCAACCCATACAAGTGCGTGGACGCCGAGGAGATTCGGGATATTAGACATGTGCATTACTTCTTTCCGGCGCTTGCGCCTGTGATGAGAGCGACCAATTCATCGCCGCTTGTATCTTTTGCGCGCATTCCGGCCATTACATTGCCTTGGCGCATGACCCATACTTGATCGGCTAATCGAAGAACTTGGTCAAAGTTGTGGCTTATCAAAAGGATTGCCAAACCTTGCTCTTTCATTCGTGAAATGAGATCTTCTACCTTTGCCGTCTCTCGTACTCCAAGAGCGGCGGTCGGCTCATCCATAATGACTACTTTGGAACCCCATCCGGCGGCACGGCAGATGGCAACTGCTTGCCGTTGACCTCCAGATAGTCCCCGAACTCGTCCCTTAATCGAAGGTATATAAACATCGAGATTCTTCAGCATTTGTGCCGACTCAAGTCGCATCGCCTTCTTATTGAGAATCTTGAAGGGACCAATGCACTTCATCTTTTCGCGATTTAGAAATAAGTTCTGCCAAATTGTCAGGTCTTCGATAAGACCAAGCGTTTGATAGACGGTCTCTATGCCAAATTCACGAGATTCTTCTGGGGTGGTGAAATGAACCTTCTTACCCGCAATATGAATTTCACCTGCGTCGGCAGTGTAGACACCAGCGATGCATTTGATGAGGGTTGACTTTCCTGCCCCGTTATCTCCTACGATTGCAGTTACTTCGCCCGGCTTTGCAAAGAGTGAAACGCCGCGAAGTGCCGCAACACTGCCGAATGATTTCTGAATATCGATTACTTCAATTGCATATTCTGGATTGTTTGTCATCATTTAGTCCTTACCAATGCCGCGGACAAAATCACGACGAGTCCAATAGAAACATATTGATAATATGCAGCAACCCCTACAACGGTTAGGCCATTGGTTAGCGCCTGTAGTAGAAGTGTGGCTACGAACGGCCCAAAGATGGTCCCTCTGCCTCCAAAGAGGCTGACCCCACCAAGTACCACTGCTGCAACGCTATTGAGGAGTAGAGAGGTGTTGGCCGCTGGTTCAGCGGCACCAATTCTCGAGATAGTCAACATGGCAGCAAATCCAGCGAGAGTACCCGAGATCGAATAGACAACGATCTTTACCAGATCAATATTTACTCCCATCGAACGGGCGGCATCAGGATCTCCACCTGTGGCAAGGATGTGGGTACCAAATCGGGTATTGAATAGAAAAAAGTGTGCAGCTACCGTGATAACAAAGGCAATGACCATAAGATATGGAATACCTCCAAATCCACCAATCGCAAGATTTGATAGCGAATTACTGACAATCTGTCGTGGTACGCCGTTGCTGATAACTAGAGCAAAGCCTGCGGCGACGGAGAGCATTCCGAGAGTAACTATGAAATCACTGATTTTGCGTTTTGCAATAATAAGTCCATTTAGGAATCCGCATAGAGTGCCGGCAATAGTGCCAGCTATTCCTGCGACCCACCACGAACTGCCGTTTGTGAAGGCAATGCCATAGACAACCGCCCCGAATGTCATTATTGAGCTGATTGAGAGATCAATTCCCGCAGTTGCCACCGCGAAGGTCTGCCCAACAACAATAATGGCCGGGATAGAAGAGGCGACAAGAATATTGTTTAAGTTGTACATGGTGAGGAAGCTGTGTGGCTTAAGAGCACCAAAGACAAGTACCACGAGTATGAATGCGATTACGACTATCCAGTTAGACCAGAAGAATGGGTCTTTTGTAGCTAATCGCACCTTGTTTAAGGTAGAAGTCTCTACCTCCCCCGCTTGCGCGGAGGAAGTAGATGACTTTGGGGATAGTTTCATATTTCCTTAGCCGAGCCGATTACTTCTTAATCAACGGAGCGTATGGATCTTTGTACCCGCCTGGAGGCGTTTGGTTGCCAGACTTGAGTGCAGCATCAACATTGCTTGAATCGATTACGCCGTAAGGCGTGATTGTCCAAGCTGGAACTTTTCCGCCTTGTGCCAAAACAACACATGCTTCAACGCCCATCTTGCCCATGACGTATGGATACTGTGAAATCGAAGCTGTAACAGAACCCGCTTTAATCAAGTTCAAGTTGTCCATAAGTCCATCAACGCCATATACAGGAATCTTCTTCCCAGCAGCAGCTACGGCTTTTGCAACGCCTTGTGCCATTTGGTCGTTTGCAGCAAAGAAAGCAGCAATATCAGGATTTGCTACTAACATGGCGTTAGCGGCATCCAGAGCCTTAGTTGTATCCCAGTCTGCATTAACAGGTCCGACAAATGTTGACCCAGCGGCGCCGGCTTCAAAGCCTGCGATACGAGCGTTAGATGTGACGTTTCCAGCCAGACCAGCGATCAAACCAATCTTCTTGCCTGATCCGATCAACTTAAGCATTGATACTCCGCCTGCCTTACCAGCTGCGGTGTTATCGGTACCCGCGAATGAGGTGATTTTTCCACCAGCGGCTTTGAGGGATGCAGGATCAACCGGCGAGTCAATATTGATGATTGGCTTTCCAGCTTTGGTCACCTTACCCAAACCTTGTGAAAGGTTATTTGAAGTAATTGGGATAACGATGTAACAGTCATAGTTCTGACCGGCGAGAGCATCCAACTTATTTGCTTGACCAATATCATCATTTAGACCAGGAGCTGCCTGGACATTTGCCACAACACCTAGCTTCTTTGCGGTATCAATAATGCCTTGCTTTACGCTTACAAAGTAAGGATTGTCTAGACCTTTAATAACGACTGCGATACGAATTGATGAGAGTTTCTTCCCTGCAGCATTTGAGGGAGTCGTTCCAGCGAGCACAAGAGCGGCCGCAGCAACAACAGAAATGCCTATAGTGAGAAAACGATTATTTTTCTTCACGAATTATCTCCTTATTTTGGATGCAAACATGTAAACTTCTTTACATATATTTGCCTTTTGCTGAACATTACTTATAGTCTTAGTATCTTGATAGAGCATTTAGATAACATTTAGATAACATTTTGTGAGAGAACGGAGAGATAATGAATTCCACCTCGCGGAGCGGCCAAGTTCTCGTCAATTGCTTCCGTGGACGCAAAAGCCTCACCCGTTTTGAAATTCAGGACCTCACTGGCCTTTCTCGTGTAACGGTAAGTCAGGGAGTTCAAGGATTGCTTGGAACAAATATTTTGGTGGAGAGAGAAAGGGAAGCCTCCAACGGGGGAAGAAGAGGTTCGGCTCTTGAATTAAATCCACACGGTGGATTTATCGGGCTGATTTCTTTCACTGCGACCTCGATGACCATTGCAGTAGCAAATCTTCAAGGCGAGATCACGTGCTCGCAAAATGCTCTCATTGAAATCGGCGATGGTCCTGAATCAATTCTCCCAAAGGCGGTGGCTGCTCTTAAACTACTTTTTAAATCTACCCCAAAGGCCAAAAGATTGGGAATTGTGATTGGAGTTCCTGGGCCAGTTTCACATCTTTTAGGTAAGGTCGTAAGCCCTCCAATTATGAAGGGTTGGGACGGAGTGGATTTCTATAGAGAGGTCGGTGATGCATTCGAGCTTCCAACATTCTTGGAAAACGATGCTAATTTAATGGCTTTTGCCGAGCATCGCCTCGTTTATCCCGAAACATCTAACGTGATTCTCGTAAAGATTGCTACAGGAATCGGAAGTGGTTTAATTCTTAACGGAAATCTTCATCGTGGATCTGAAGGATCTGCCGGCGATATTGGACACGTTCAACTCGATTCCTTAAGCGGCACATTATGTCGCTGTGGCCATATCAATTGTGTTGAATCTTTTGCTGGGGGTTGGGCACTCGTTGAACGAATCAACAAAATGGGATATTCAATTAAGAATTCTGCAGATATAGCAGAACTTTGCCGTCAAGGGGATTCCAAGATTCTGCATTTGATTGCCGAGGCATCTAGATACATTGGACATGTGATTGCGGACGCAGTTAATCTGCTTAATCCAAGCAAAGTTGTGATTGAGGGTAGGATCGCGCGAGGAAGTGACATCGTGCTCGCCACCGTGAAAGAAGTTGTTTACCAGAGAACGGGGGCGCTGGCTACAAAGAATCTCGAAATTATCTCCTCCAAACTAGGCGAAGATCGTACGATTTTAGGAGCTGCACAACTTGGACTTGACCTCTTTTTCCACTCTATTCCAATTGTTTAAATAGAAGCTACGCCCAAGGCGCAAGCTTCATTCGCTGCTAAAGCATCTGCATAATTTGCCAGATCTAAATTGGGGACTCCGGTTTGGATCCCGGAAATCCACGCCTTTAATTCTTCTATATAAGAAAGCTTGAATCGCGTCATCCAGTCTTCAGCCATCACTCCCCCGGTATGGGTTCCCATAACTCGATTTGCACGTGTAATTACATCCCCATTAATACCGATCTCTATCGAGCCTTTTTCACAAACAATTTCCACTCGAGCGTCGTATCCATAATTGTTAAAAGCAACAATGTCTGCGACCATCATGAGGCCAGATTTCATGAATGCGGTGATGACAAGTGGATCTGCAATATCTTTGGGTGAGAGTGAAGAATGTTTTGGGTAGTGACTCTGCACGGAGAGCCATTCATCATTAAATAGCCATCGGTAAATATCAAAGTCGTGAACTGCAATATTTGTGAAGAGACCTTGGGTGGTCACTCCCATTGAAGAAACATTTCGTGTTATGGTTCTAAAGAACGTTGGCGCGCCGAATTCTCCTGTGGCAAGCAATCTACGCACTTCTAAATAGGAAGGATCAAATCGGCGCATAAAGCCGAAATTGATCATAGTTCTATTTTCTGCCGCTTCATATGCGGCTATTTCTGATGCAATCAGTCGTGAGTCCTCCAGAGAAGTGGCCATGGGCTTTTCACACAAAGTTGGTTTCCTACTTGCTATGGCAAGCCGAAGCTGTGCGACATGTAAAGAGTCCGGAGACGCAATAATTATCGCGTCAACTTCGGGGTGGTCCATCAATTCCACGGGGTCACTGGCCTGAAGGGCTACCGTGCCAAGTTCGCTTGAAAGCGAAGCCATCCTCCTCGAATCGATATCAAATAGCGCAGAGACTTTGGCTCCCGGTACATGCTCATGAAGAAAGCGGGCATGGCCTGCTCCCATTACTCCTAAGCCGATTATCCCCACACGTATTTGATTAGTCATGATTCTCTATCCCCCAGATCTTAGAATTACGCTGCTATACGGAACGTCATCACCAGTGTGAACGATGGCCAGCGACTGACCAACTTTTATTTTAAATTCCGAGTGCGGTATGAATGTGATAGGGAGTCCCAAATAGTGAGCCTTATATTCACTTACGATTGCAGATTCCACTTGTTCATCAAATTCATTCGCTAAGAAAAGTCCTGTGAGATCCATTAAGGGAAGGATTGCATCGAGAACTGTTGTGATTTTAGGAAAACCCTTCACCAGGGCTAGATCTACAATCTCAACCCCTAGATAGCTCGGAAAGGGCCCATCAACAATTGCCAAAGTATTAACGTGTCGAAATCGCGCTAGTACCGATGCCAACTGCCCGTTAATCACTCCATTTTTTAGCATCTTCAACTTACCTGACTTCCGACTAAGGCTCGAATATCAATTTCCCGAGGGATCGATTGAACAGCTCCTTTTTTAGTTGTTGCTAACGCTCCTGCTGCACAGGCATACTGCAACGCGTCTGCGCTGTTTTTTCCTCTAGCTAATTCCGCTGCAAAAGCGCCACAAAAGGCATCGCCCGCTGCGGTTGTATCGATGGGGTCAACCGTGAATGCAGATTGGAAAATTTCTTCCTCTTTGGAAATGTACAGCGCGCCCACATCTCCAAGAGTTACGATCACGGCCTGCACCCCGCGACCAATTAACTTTAACGCTGCTAATCTGGCGCTTTCTAGATTGAGCACTTTGATGCCGGTGAGAATTTCGGATTCGTGTTGGTTCGGAATCAAGATGTCAATCATTGATAAGAGTTCGCGAGTTAAATCCATAGCAGGAGCAGGATTTAGGAGAATGAGAAAACCTGAGGACTTGGCAATTTCTATAACTTTAATTATTTGCGCTACAGGGCTTTCCAATTGACAGAGCAAAATCTTTTTTCCTGAAAAGTCCTGAAAGTATGTTTTCGGAAGTGCACGTGAGTTCAGAGCGTCATTCGCGCCTGGAATCACAACTATGCGATTTTGACCATTTTTATCAACTTCAATAATGGCAGTTCCACATGCTCCAGCAACCCGTTGAATTTGATCTGAATTAATTCCCTCGCTTTTCAAAACTGCGAATAACGCGACGCTGTTGGGATCATCCCCCAGTGCGCCAATCATGTTTGCACGAACGTTTGAACGAGCTACGGAAACCGCTTGGTTCAATCCTTTGCCACCTGGGTAGGTGTGAATTTCTTCCCCGGCCACGGTTTCACCAGGGTTTGGCATCCGATTGAGGTGAACAACCAAGTCAAAATTTAGACTTCCGGCGACAACGACATTCATACCAGCGGAATCTAGCCACAATTAGGCAGATTGACTAGCGCACTTCAATTACTTAGAGCGGAGACGAAGAGATTTGAACTCTTGAAGGGTTTAACCCCTTACCTCGTTAGCAGTGAGGGAATGAGGTTTGGTCTATCCCTTGTCTACGCTTATTTAGGTACTTTACAGGGTAATTGCAAGCTGTAAATGACAATACTTTCTTCTAATTCATGGGCAAAACCTGGGCAAAACAATCAAACTTCGCTGTCTTGACTAGCTAACAAGTTAGCGAAGTAAGGTTTCATTTCGCTACATCTCGGCTCAAACGATACGCCAACACGGTCTTCTGACCAGATGTAAGTGACACTGGGTCGGAACTATTTTGGTCACTATTCACAAGAATGTGTATCGTAAAGTCATGAAAAAGTTGGTCGTAATGCTGTCTATTTCAGGCCTAGTGCTTACCCTCACGGCTTAAGGCCTGGATCTCCATGGATTGTGACGGGAGCGAGTGGCTACGGTAAATCGTCACTCTTCTTTGCATTGATTGGTTTTATAGAATATTCAGGGTCGATCTCCCTTGATAAAAATAAGATTCAAAAACTTTCTCAACAAAGTACCGCAGTCTTATTACAAGACGACCACCTATTTCTCACATCGATTCGAGAGAATTTAAAGATCGGCAAGCCAGATGCTACCGATGATGAGTTAGAAGAAATCCTTCGATTTGTTGAACTTGCCCATCTCCTTGAGATGCTTCCAGATGGCTTAGATACTCTGATTGGTGAAGCTGGGTTCAACTTCTCTGGTGGGGAGAAACAGCGGATGAAATTGGCTCGTGTGCTTTTGCGCGAAGCGGATATCTATCTCTTAGATGAACCCTTTGAATTCATTGGGCTTGCCCAAGCTGAACGTTTGAGCAAGAAGGTTTTCGATCGTTTGGCTAAAAAGACAGTTGTTGTTGTATCTCACCTCGAAGTGGAGTCTACTTCTTGAGAATTGTCACCACGGCGCAACGATTTGAGGAGTTCTCACAGAGCGCCTCTTTCTTAGAGCCATTGGCTGAGACCTCGACTTGAACTTTTGGATAGAGCGCAAGGATTGCCTCCTTTAACTTCATCGCACGGTCCTTCGAGATACGTACGTCGTCTGAAGGGGCTGTCGGCTGGGCATATCCAGCAATAGATATCTTTGAAGTCGGTGTAATTGCAAGCGTTGAAAGGAAAGTTTTTATATCACCTGTCGTCTTGGCTGAGTTATACGAGTAACTCAACACAGCCTTTTCTTTCTTTGCTGACGGAGTAGAAGTACTAGTTGCACTATCTGACTTCGCAGGAGGGGTTGGATTGGCACTTGGGGTTGGAGTTGGGGTAGCCGCACCATTTCCCGCAGAAGTGCTTGTTCCACTTGTTGAGGTAGACCCTGCTGGCGAGTTTGTTGATGGGGCTGAGGTCGCCGAAGGATTTGAAAGATACTTATATGTAACGGGAGCAAGTAATGGTGCTTGACCATCAAAAATTTGGATCGAGACCGTGCCTTCATCATGGGGCGGCATGGTGATTGTGACCGATGCACTAGTTTGATTCCATGAAGTCTTAGGAAGCAATGTGCCATCGATGGATACGTTGGTTACTGCCGATCCGAAGTTTCCATTGATCGTGCAATCACCCCCACCTATTGGACCCGAAACAGTTGTTGAACCATTGTTTATCGAGTTCGTTTGTACAGGATCAGGTGCCGGTGCCGGTGCAGGCGTTCCGTTTCCACTTGATACGGAGCGAGTCACTGTAATTGTGTAAGTCGTTGTTGAGCCATCCTGGGCTGTTCCCACAACAGTAATCGTGTTAGTGCCAACAGCAAGATTGATCAGGCTAGATGACGTACCACTAGTGGTTTGGACTCCATTTACAGTTGAAGTCTCTCCAGTGCCTAAGAAAGATGGGGTTACCGAGATGGAAGCTACAGAATTATCTACCGTGGCTATATAGCTTGCTGTCGAACTGTTAAATGCTGGAGAAAGAGTGGTTCCAAAGATGGAAATCCCCGAGAGCGTAGATGTTGTGGCTAACACGGGTGCGGCCGAGACTGTTAAGGTTTTTAGAGCCGACGTTGTTCCATCACTCGTGGCTTTAAAATAATAATTACCAGCCATTGAATTATTTAATGTCGTCACCGTCAAAAGTGATGCATTTGAGGAGACATTGGACCCGGATATTGATATTCCAATTGGCGAGCTCATTGACGTTGTCCCGTCAGAGGCAAACCAAGAAATCGAGACGCCTTGGCCGTCCGCAATACTTACCGTTGTCACTGGATACGTTGAGGTCGAAGGAACTGTCGCCTGAGGTGCAGCAGATAGCGTCCCTATTGAAAGAGATTTGGCTGCCGTTGAAACGTAGGAGAGGGCAGCCGGATTGGTGCCAAGTGAAGGAGATGCAGTTGGAGTGAGTGTCACAGTTCCGACTCCGGTAGGTGTGACTATAAAAGTTTGCGCAGAACTGCTATTAGTAAAAGTTTTAGTAATCGTTGTCGAGAGTCCGCCGCCAGAAACTGCAATGCTTATAGTTCCGTTATAGCCCCCGCCTACAGGCGTAATTGTAAAATTGCTTGAGTTAGTACTCACGGCCCCAGAATTTGGGCCCGTAAAAGTGTATGAAGTTGCTGGCGCCGCGACAGTAATTGTGTAAGTGGTGGTCGTATTATCCTGAGCAGTGGCCACCAAGGTAATTGTGGCTGGCCTAGTTGAGCCGACATAGACACCCACTGGAGAGTTTGACGCAGTTGGTGAACCGTTGATTTTTACACTTTCACCAGTTCCTGTAAATGTTGGCGTTACTGATATCGAAGTGTCTGTCGACGGACGGTAAGTTGTATAACTTGTAACTGTTGAAGAGAAAGCAGGACTCAAAGTGCCCACATTGAGCGAAATGCCGGTCAGCGACGAGATATTGCTTAAAGACGGTGTGCTTACTGTTACAACAATCTTGTAGTAATTTGTTGATAAGTCTTGAGCGCTAACGCCAATAATGAAAAAGTCACCGTTACTAATTGCTTGGTCGGCATACGACGGTGTACTCGCACTAAAACTAGCAAAACTTGAACCGGAAGAATATTTCACTACATTAACAATATTTGCGTAAAGATTTGAAGCTTGGAAAACCGTTTCATGTCCAATTGTTCCGGTCGTATCACTGGCTTGAGCTTGTGTAAGAGTCACACTTCCCGCCATTATACTTGCAAATTGACTAGCACTTTGTACCGGAGATCCGTAATTGCTCGAAGTTAGCGAAGCTCCTTTGATCTTTGCTCCGATTGCTAAATCTCTATTTGAGCTAAGTAAAATATTGATTGTAAAACGATAATAGCTTGTTGTTGAAAGGTCGCTCGAGATTACTCGCACAACAAAGAAATCTCCTGTAGAAAGAGCCGAATCGTTGTAAATTGAGTCAGTGCTAAAGTTATTTGTACTCCCGTTAGCCGCATACTTCACAACCTTCACACTGGCTAAAGGATCATTAGTTGCAAAAACCGTTGTTCCTGGAGTTGTATCTATTGCCTGCGGATAAGCAACATCAAACCTACCTGTTGGGGAACCTGATGTAGGAATCGTAGAATCAGGTGCACAACCAAAACTCAAACAACTAAATGTGGTACTTCCCTTGATTTGCGTGTTGTTGAGGTCCAGGCTCGTATCGGGACTTGAAGCGTTTGCTAACGGGATGCACGCGAGTGCCGCCATGAAGAGGCTGAGTAGACAGGTTGTTAATGATTTAAATCCAGATTTTTTGTTCAGTCTCAACCCTAAGCGCATTCAGCCCTCCAAATAACTAGAAATTCAGACTATTGAGAGTCCTTTACCTGCATCTAACAAATAAGGGATTTCCCTCACCACATCCCCCAAAACAAGTCAGTTAGTTCTAGCCTTTGGGTATGCCAGGCCAATCTCGCCGAATATTGGTGGTTGAAGATGAGCCGCTCATGGCCTCTCTCTTGGCCGACTCACTGAGCAGCTTCAATTTCAAGGTTGAAGTAGCCCATGATGCAGCTGCTGCGCGAAAGCGGATCAATGATTTTGATCCAGATATTGCGCTCTTAGATATCTCTCTTGGCGATGGTCCAACGGGGGTTCACCTTGCGCACGCGCTGAGAGCCACAAGGCCAGATATCGCGATATTGATGCTATCAAAACACCCTGACGCTAAGTCTGCGAATGCGGATGGTCTGGATTTACCGAGAGGTGTGGGCTTTCTAAGAAAGTACATGGTTAACGACTCTGAATACCTTCTCGGTGCTATAGAAAAAGTGCTCAGCGATCGTCCCCATGAAGTTCGCCAGGATCGCATAAAAGGCCGTGATGGAATCGCAGTCAGTGGGAAAGCTCTTCAAATTTTGGAATTAATCGCAGAGGGATTTAACAATGCCGAAATTGCTGTGCGAATAGATTTGAGTGTTAAATCCGTCGAACGCTGGATCGATAAAATTTATGAAGAACTTGAGATAGAACCAAAGGGAAAAATTAATCCCCGCGTTGAAGCGGCTCGAAGATACTTCATCTTCGCTGGATTTCCTGAAAGAAAGGAATAGGAATGCGGCGTTATCTCAATTTGCTGAACCCCAAATATCTTCTTTCATTTCCCACTTTTATTATCACCCTCCTTTTTTCTCTTCTAACTCACCTGGTTGATACAGCCCATAACGTCAAAGGACATATCCCAGTTAGGGTCATAACAATCATTTTGATTCAGATCATTTTCTTTGCCTTTATGTGGCTGGTGAATATTGTTTATCAACGTGTTTTCAAGAAAATTCTCTCGCCTATCCTTGTCTTTATTCTTATCATTTTGAGTGGCGCATTACGCGGCTTTCTCCTCTTCCAAGCTTTGTCAGCATTAAATTTAGAGAACAATTTGGGGCTATTCTTTAGAATGCAGACCTCCGTGACGAACATCGGACTGGCACTATGTGTCTCAACTCTTTCAGTTACCTTCATTTCCGAACACGCTGCCTCCACCAACGTCATGCTGAGAGATCAGCGAAGGCTTATAGCTTTGCGCAATGAGGCAGTAAATCAGCTAGCTCAGTTTGATGAGAAGCTCAAGGATTCGATCGCTGGAATATTGACAAAATCTATCCAAGATTTCGCCTCTGTTAGATCTGATCAGGCATTGCAGATGTTGAGAAAATCGATTGATGAGGTTGTTCGACCTTTAAGTAATTACTTAGACCGCCAAACCGCTTCCCTTAGTGACTCTGAAATTCAAGAGATTCGGTACCGAATTAATTGGAAGAATGTCTTTGATAAAAGTGCGTACTCGGAAGAAATTTCACCTCGCTTAATACTTATTTCCCTGGTTATATTTGGTGGAGCAGCCCTATCTCACGATATGCCGCTTAAAACAGCACTTTTAGAGATACTTTCTGTACTCGCATTAGGGTGGATCCTTCTCTGGATATCAAAGTCAGTACTCGCTAAATTTGAGACATCTTTTTCGCAAACCTATCGATTTATTTTCTCAGTTGTTGCGCTCTACATCCCCGGGCAAATTCTTGGAATTGAATCCATTCTCGTTCTGCATGGCACTGCAAAGCCACGTCAATTTCTCTTTTTAATTCCAGTCTTCACCGTACTACTAGGGTCCCTCTTTGCAATCCTGCGGTCAGCGCGAAATGAAGCTTCACAGGTAAGAAATAATATGGAAAGCGTTGCTAGCGAACTTAAATGGGAGCTTGCTCGAGCGCGCGAGATAAATCGCCAACAACAACGGCTGTTGACTTTTACCATTCACGGGCAAATTCAAGCATCAATGGAGGCCTCATTTATCAAGCTCGAGCGAGCGATAGCAACTAATAGTGATACCGATGAATTACGGCGTGAATTGGTTTCGCTCATAGGGCAGTCGGTAGATCTTCTCTATAGAAATTATAAGGATCCTGAGAAACTCAACTCGGTGCTCACAAAGGTCCGTGGGACTTGGGAAGGAATTTCTCAGGTTGAGTGGATGATCGAAAAGCCCGTGCTCGATAGAGTCGAAGAAGATGCCATTAGTCATACTGCGCTCATCGATATGATCACTGAATTAGTTTTTAACGCTGTAAAACATGGCAAAGCCAAAAAGATCACCATTGAATTATTGAATCCTGACAGTAGGACGATCTTCCTAAATGTTGAAAACGATGGAGCACCTATTACAGACCAATCTAGATTGGGACTTGGAACCAAACTCCTTCAAGAATCTGCCATCTCGTGGCAGAGAGTAAGTAAAGAGGGAAAGGTTAATACCTCAGCCCTACTCCCCTGCCTCTAAATGTTCCAAACCTCTGCGGGCCAATAGCCCTACAACAAAGAGGGATACGACTGGAATCATCAATGCATTAGAGAGAGATGTCAGCTTTGAGAGCCAACCAATCACTCCAGGGCCGAATACAAATGCCAGACTCAAGAATCCGAAGAGCCGCGAGAGGACTGCTGGGGTTGGGTAATGAGATTGCATCGCACTATGAAGCATTGTTGGCCACACAGGTCCTACTCCACATCCTGCAATGAAGAATCCAACAATCACAACGAGCAGGACTGCATATTGATTGTGATGGCTCATATGTGAGGCAATTTGGATCGAGATTCCCCAGATAATGGAAGCGCCTGCGCAGTGAAATAACCCGCGGGACCAGCGCCGACAATTGCAATCTTGAATTGTGGCATTGGGCTCCTAACTAAATAATCTGGCGGAGACGAGGAGATTTGAACTCCTGAAGGGTTTAACCCCTTACCTCGTTAGCAGTGAGGCGCACTCGACCGGGCTATGCGACGTCTCCAAGTGGTGGTGGGAGTTTACAGGAGATAGGTCGGCATGGGTGACCAGCCTTTATTGAGCCACCAGACTATCTGCGCCACCCTGGGTTGCCATAAGGCGATATCCAACTCCCCTAACGGCGGTAATGACCTTGGGGCCTCCTGCATTCTTGATTTTGAGACGAAGGCGGGAGGCATGAGCGTCTAGAAAGTGATCGCTAGAAAAATCGACGGATCCGCCAATAGCTTCAATAACCTGTTCGCGTGTAAATACTCGCTTTGGGTGCTCCATGAGAAGTTTCAGGAAGTCATACTCTGTCCGCGTAATTGCTACAGATACTTGTTCGATGTGAAGCTGCCTTGTTTCAAGGTCCAGGGTTAATCCACCAGCGCTAAACACGCCTGTCCGCTTCGCCTCGGTGCTTACGGCGTGACGAATTTGAGTAGAAACGCGGAGCGCAAGAATTCTTGGACTAACAGGCTTGGTGATGTAGTCATCGGCGCCGGAAGCCAGACACATCGCTTCATCCATCTCTTCTCCACGATCGGTGAGCATGATGATGGGAACTTGCGAACTTCTGCGAATCTCGCGGCAAACCTCAAAACCATCTGGATGACCCATGCTGAGATCGAGGATGACCACTGCGGGGTTTGTCTCTTGAAATTTGTTTAGAGCTTCGTTGCCATTTGCGGCCTCAACAACTTTGTAGCCTTCGCCTTCAAGCGCAGCGCGGACGAAGGCTCGAATATCGGCATTGTCATCCACGATCAGTATCAACTCATTCGGCATATACATCCCCTAACTCATTCTGCGCCAATACATCTTGCATCTGGCGCACTATTTCATCTCTGGCAGCTAACACGCTTTCTTGCGCAGCTCCCGATGCTGATTCCATTTCTCTTGATAGGGCGAGAAGTGCCTCACCTAATTCTGGAAAGTCATAAAACCCGATAGCGCCGCCATATTCATGAAGTGCCTCTTTAAGAGTCTTTTCATCGTCGACTTGTATTGCAACGATCGCCTCACTCAACAATGAATATTTGCGAGAGGCAATAAGCGCTTCCATCTGCGTGATATAAATTGGAAAATCAATGGTGAAGGTAGTTCCTTCCCCCTCTTTGGAGGCGATGCTCACCTTGGCTTTGTGGATATCTGCTACTTTGGCAACAATCGAAAGACCTAAACCGGTCCCTTGGATATGTTGAGATACGGCATTAGAGGCGCGATAAAAGCGCTCAAATAGTCGTTCGATCTCTGACTCTGGAATACCAATTCCATGGTCCCTAATAGCTAGAGAGACCATCTGGCCCGAACCTTGAACGAACTTCTTCTTAAGAATAATTTCGATGGATGCGGACTCGTCGCTAAATTTAATAGCATTGGCCAAGAGATTTATCACCAATTGGGAGAGCAGGCCTGCATCCCCCGCAACAAAGAAGTCATCCAATTTCTCGTAGGAGAAGTCAACCGAGATATTTTTATTGGCCACCTCTCCCTGAAGAATAAATATCGCATCCTCTGCAATCTCAAGGAGGTGAATTTGTTTGGTGAGATACACGTTGTTTGGGGAATCGAGTTTTGAAAGGGATAAGAGACTTTGAACAATGGAGAGCAAAATAGTGGCATTTCTATCTAATACTTCAAAGGCCATATCCATCTGCGGATCAGCTCCGGATTTATAACTCTCCGAGAGAATATCTACATAACCAATGATGCTTGTGAGCGGAGTACGAAGTTCATGGCTGATATTAGAGATGAATTCGTTCTTCGATTCATTAAGAGATTCCAACTCAAATACCATCAGATTTGTGGCTTCTAACTCATTGGCGAGTACCTCGAGCCGGCTTCTTTCTGTGACTATCAACTCACGACCTCGCCGATATTGCTTGATAGAAGAATTGGTTATCCAGGCGAACCAAGAGAAGGCGAGCGTCATAAAGAGGATCAACAGGATCAGGGTTATATAGTCCCCATAACGAGAAGATTTTGCGTTGTAAATCAGTTGGTTATCAACAGCCAACTGATAGTCAGTTACCAAGAGTCGAGCCTGTGAAATCAAGCATTCAATCTCGGCATTTACCTCGGGGAGGAGCTTTACCCTGTTGGCTGTTGTAAGGATCCCAGGATTGCCTTTTGCGAGTGAGGTGTCCGTACTCAATAACGCCGCCATATATCCAGGAGGAGCTTCTTCTCCTACAGATTTTCCATCAGCATTGATCACAGCTAATCGCTGCGCTAAGAGCGCTCTTGCGATTTGAACATCTCGACGATCCATTTGCTGGTCTAGCCATTGGGCAAGACGAACCGTGTAAACGAGAGATTCACGCTGCGTAAAAATAATCGAAGTTGAAGGGGCTTCAGCATCAGTAAGCATCTTTGCTTGGCTGACCGAATACCGATTGGATTGCACGATTGAAGTACTCAGCCCGATAAAACAGATGAAGACGATCACTGCGAGGATCTTTTGGCCGTGAGAAACTCGGAACTTCATGACATTTTGATCAAAGGTGAGTCCCTCTGCCATTTATTTCACCGTGATGACGTTTAAAGACCAGTTCCAGGCATTGAGATTTTTACTCAAAGTTGTTCCGTCGGGAAAAATGATTCTGATTGGACCACCTTGGTCGTATGGAATTGCAGCGCCAAATCTTGCGATCGCTAGCTGTCCATTTGAGGCGAGAAAATGCTGCACCGAATCTTTATAAATATAGTCATTGAGTGCATCGGTAATGAGCGAGGAGTTCGCTGTTATGCCGGCGGCTTTAAAGATCTTTGCAAGAGATACAACCGTAAAAGTCTGTCGCGTCTTTACAAAGGGTTCATAAATAGAAATTTGCGAAGTTCCCAACTTCTTTAAATCGTTGAGAGTCAGATGAAGCACCTTGGCATGATTGGTAACGGTGAGGATCGGATCGGTTGGATCTGGTGGATCCATGGCAACTGCCGCGCCATAAGGATTTGTTGTTGCGACCGGCTTTGGAGTGGATGCAATCGAATTTGTACTGCTCGCAAAAATGAGTGAGAGAGCTATCCCAGTAGCAATAAGGGTTCTGGTTTTTATCATGTTATTTATTCACTCCTCGTTGAGTAAGTACGCGTCTATTTTTTGTTTGAGAGTCTCAGCACGAAATGGTTTGACGATGTAAGAGTTGGCACCGAGTTCAATCGCCTTATCAATATCCTCTGTCATCGATTTGGCGGTGATCATGACAATCGGTACCGAATTCAATTTGGAGCTCCTCAGATCTCGGATCTTCATCAATACCTCGAAGCCGGATACTTCAGGCATCATGATGTCGAGAAGAACCAGATCTGGCCTGAACTCCTCGTAGATGGCCAGGGCCTCGGTACCTGACCCAACGGCCCGTACTTCGTACCCTCCGCCAAGGATGATCGAAATTAGATTGCGAATATCCTCATTGTCGTCGACCACCAAAATCCGCTTTTCGGACAAATCGGACTTTCTCGATAGAGGGGTCACCCCATGATTATAGATAGATAATTCACGATCTGCGGGGTTTTCCCCCAAGAAAATAGACCAAGTGTGTAGGGAATGAAGCTAATCCGTGAGGTTAGCGAGAGGTTAGCCCCTTAACTTCACACCATGAACAGCAAGCAGAATTCAATGCGATCTACGGCCAAATGGGTCGCCAAGATCTCCGCATGGCTGCTCATCACCGCTCTGGTGGCCGCTCCATCTCTGCTACATTGCCAGTTTGGAATCGGATTTTCTCCGATTTTGACGGGAAGTATGCGTCCTGGAGCCGAGCCTGGCGATGTCTTTATTACCACCACCGTGAAAGCTTCGACTTTGCGGGTTGGGGACATTATCTCGATTCACAATCAAGTGACCGGGGTTTTCTACGCCCACCGCATCCATAACATCGATATCAGAAACGGTTTGCTTCGAATCATCACCAAAGGTGATGCCAATGTGGAGCCAGAGCGAGATCCCTTCATGATCTCTGGCAACGGGTTGGTCTCAAAAGAGGTTTATCGAGTCAAGTGGGTTGGCCGCCCGCTCGTCTATTTAACCTCCGCACAAGGTCGTAATGCGGGAGTGAGTTTCTTGGTTATAGCCAATGTGTTGGCCTTGATCTTCTTCCTCTTCCGCAAAGAGAAGAAGAGAAGTAGTGCCGCCGAGAAGATCTATAGAGATCTCTATGCCGAAGCTATCGCAACAAGGAATCAAGAAGTGAACGATCTATTCCCCTCTATGTTCGATAATCAGAAAGGTACCCCTCATGTATAAGTCACTTGGTTTTTCATTAGGTAAGAAAGCAACGTCCACACTTATAAAGGTTGCAATCGTCGGCACCGCCGCTCTTGGAGGTACCGCGCTGGTTTCTTCCAACGTCTTTGCGTCGTTGACTGCCACCGCAACCAATACCTCTGGTGGTTCGGTGACAACGGGTACCTTAAGTCTGACCCAAGCGGCTTCAGGTGTTGCGGGAATTACGGGTGGCTTCACAACCGCCATCACGGCAATGGGACCTGGCGATACCGTCAATCGCTATATCGATCTAACTAATGGCGGAACGCTCGATGCGATCAACCCAACCTTGCAGCTCGCCGCCTCTCCTTCGAATGCACTCACCGCTTCTCCTGGTACCTCAGGTATCCAAGTTGCGATCTCCAATTGCACAGTCGCTTGGACAAACGCAGGAGTCTGCAGCGGAACAACCACTTCAGTGCTCGCTTCGACATCGGCCTACGCTCTCGCAACCGCGACGGCTCTTACCTTGCCATCAACCGCCGCCGGAACTTTGAGTCACCTCAAGATTGGTCTTTCGCTCCCTACGGGCTCTGAAAATGTGCTCAATGGCGTACTTCCTGGTGGAACCGTGCAGGGTCTCACCACCGCCATTACATGGACCTTTAACGAGACCGAACGTACAGGCGTCACCAGCAATAGCTAATTAACCACAGGAGCCAAGAGAAGGAGGGTGAAATGTTTCTTACTAAACGTTTCACCCTCCTTGGCGCAATCTTGGGAGCAATCTCCCTGACTCCCATCTCTATCTCCCCCGCGCTAGCCGCTATCGCAGCCAATGTCACTGCTACTACCTCATTCTCCTCAGGAACATTTATCGCGTATGCCGCCCTACCTCCATTCCCTGCAAGTAATCCAATGGGTGCGCTTGGGATTCCAGTCTCAATGAACGTTGGAAAAGATTTCATCATTGAAAGTGACTCCAGAAATCTCAATATAAATTCCTTCACGATGACGATCTCATTGGGAGCTGCTGGAGCTATCACTAATCTAAAGAATTGCGGGCAAGGGATTCTCTTCTCAGGAAGTACCTCTACATGTATCTCTGGAGGAGTCACAACCAATACCCCGACTGCCGGATCGGCTAAAACCTACACTTTGAGTCTTCCAGCCAATTCCTTTTATGAATTTCAACTCCTAGAAAACAGAAATACGACGGCGACCATAAGCGTTTCGGTGAGTTCGACTCAGATATCAACTTTTACACAGAACTCGTAGGGAAATCCTTAAGAATCTCAAGGGCGGCTATACTCATTGGTCTATGAAACTTCCATATACTGTCCGCGCCGCTGCGATCGTTTCCGGAATTGTCATTGCCTGTCTTGTTATCGGAGGAGCAACCTCCTACCTGTTTCTCCAAAAGAGCGCTCCGGTCGAAAAATTTGCGCCTTTAAAGAAGCACGCAGACCTACCCTTTCATGCGATGGAAACCTTTGCCGACTCCCAAAAAATCACTCTTCCCGCGGATCAAACGCCCTTTGTTAACTCAACCTGTCCTGCACTCTCCCCGACATGGGTAAAAGATGAGAACGCAAAACCCGGAGTAAATATGACGACGGCTGATTGGAAGAATCTCGATCTTTCGGCCGCTGAGGGAAGTGCGCTCTGGCTCAATCAGACCTCTGTTTCTTGTGGCTCACAGGTAAAGATCCATGCTGCGCTCTACTCTTCAAATAGCAAACCAACTTCCAACGTTCCACGTGTCTTTGCCGCTTGGCGAATCGGATATTACGGCGGCGCTGGCGCACGTGAAGTCTGGCGTTCTTCAGCCTTTAAACTCAAAAAAGGTGTTGCCACAACTTCAAAAGAGGCGACTCGTTATACCGAGGCGAATTGGCCTGTCGTTACCTCCTTTACCGTAGGAAAAGACTGGACACCGGGCTTTTATTTGATCATCTCCTTCTCTGCCTTTGGCCAGATTGAAAATGTTGCCCCGTTGGTTGTTCGTAGTCCAGTCGGAAGTTCCAAATTAGTGATGATGCAATCTTTCATGACCTGGCAGATGTACAACAGCTTCGGCGGCCGATCCGCATACCTCGGACCCGGAAAAGATGGGAACTCGGACTCAGACGAGAGAAGTCGTTTAGCCTCATTTGACCGTCCCATGGTTGGTAGTGGTGCTTATGCGATCCAGCGCGATGCCATTCCTTTCATTCAATTCGTTGAAAGCAAGGGGCTAAACGTTGATGAAGAGTCGGATTTAGATATCAATCAATGGCCTTCGATAACCACCAAGTATGCGGCGGTCATCGTCGGTGGTCATGCGGAGTATTACACCAACAGAATGTTTAACACCTTCGTCGCTGCTAGAAACAGCGGTACCAATATTGCAATATTCGGAGGCAACACCTCATATTGGCAGACTCGGCTCGAATCATCTAGATATGGTCCGGATCGTCACCTGATTATGTATCGCTATGCCACAGATGATCCGAACACCAATCTCACCCAAGTGACCATCGAATTTAGCAACGAAAGACTCAACACTCCTCCTAATTTGGTCTCTGGTGAGCAGACGAGCGGGGTGCACGTCTACGGCACCCTCAAGCCGGTGAAGATTCCGCTCTGGTTACACGTTACAAAGACCACTCCGATTAGTGGGCTTTCATCGGATTCTGAGGTTGAGGCAACGACGCCTAACGCGGCAGAGCCACCCAATGTGCATATTCTCTACAGCGGAGTTATGTCGTGGCGCGATCCTAAGCATGACCAGTCGATTAAAAAGGCTCCAATAGCTCAAGTGGATTGGATTGCCTTCCCATCGGGAAGTGCGGTCTTTAACGCGGGCATGAGTACCTGGTCATGCCAATTGAGTGATGCATGTGTTGATCTGCCATTTCCAATTGCATCTCAGGAGTTGATTCGCTCCATCACACTTCAGGTTCTCGATCTCTGGCAGGTTCCAAAGGTTGGTCCTTCACTCCACTAATGTGAAGTGAAATCGCTCTAAAGTTGGCGTAAAACACACTCCTCGAAGGGGTAGCACTCGTTATTTTGCTGTGAAAGGCATGTGCGTTTCGCCATGATTTACCCCGTCAGATAGGGGAAATTCATGAGTGCATTAGACCTTGCCAGATGGCAATTCGGAATCACTACCGTTTATCACTTTATCTTTGTTCCGATCACCATTGGATCCGGTTTCCTAGTCGCAGGACTCCAAACCGCTTGGTATCGAACCAACAAGGATAAGTACCTACGTGCGACCAAGTTCTTTGGGAAGTTATTTCTCATCAATTTCGCAATCGGTGTAGTCACAGGCATCGTGCAAGAATTCCAATTCGGAATGAACTGGTCCTCATATAGTCGCTTTGTAGGAGATATCTTCGGAGCACCGCTCGCGATGGAAGGTCTCTTGGCCTTCTTCTTGGAGAGCACTTTTCTTGGACTCTGGATCTTTGGGTGGGATCGCCTACCTAAGAAGTTGCACCTTGCTTCAATCTGGATAGCTGCTGTTGGAACGCTCCTCTCTGCCTATTTCATCTTGGCTGCAAATGCCTTCATGCAACATCCTGTCGGTTATGTCCTTAACGGAGCTCGTGGTCGCGCTGAGTTAACGAGCATCGTCAAAGTGCTTACTAACTCGACAGCGGTAGCAGCCTTCTTTCATACGATTCCATCTGCCTTTCTTACGGCAGGAGCGCTCTTCGCTGGAGTTGGCGCATGGATGATCTTTCACGATAAAGATAAAGAGGTCGCAAAGCCCGCTCTTAAAATTGGCTTGATAACCGTTTTGATCTCCTTCGTACTAGTGGCAGTCTCTGGAGACACCACGGCTCGATTGATGACAACGCAGCAGCCTATGAAGATGGCCGCCGCCGAAGCCGTCTACAACACCAAGGCAAATGTTCCGTTCTCTCTCCTCACCGTTGGAACTCTTAACGGAAGCAAGTCGGTCTTCCAAATTGGATTACCTTCAGTGCTCTCCTTCATGGCTACGGGCAATGTCAATGGAACAGTTGAGGGTGTAAACAACCTTGAGAAGAGTTATGAGCAGAAGTACGGCCCCGGTAATTACACACCAAATATTCCCTTCGCCTACTGGAGCTTCCGCTTAATGATTGGTTTTGGAGCACTCGCTGCCCTAATTTCCTTGCTCGCCTTATGGTTCATCCGCCAAGGAAGATTCCCACGTCGGCGTTGGTTTGTACGAAGCATGATCGTGCTTCCATTCCTACCGATCTTGGCTAACTCCTTCGGTTGGATCTTTACAGAGAGCGCACGTCAACCATGGGTTGTCTTTGGACTATTTAAAACTGCATCTGGCGTCAGTCCTGGTGTAAGCGCCGCAAGCGTTCTCTTCACCATGGTCGTATTTACGCTCCTCTACGGCGTCCTTGCAGTTATCGAATTTGGATTGATCCTACGCACGATCAAGGTCGGTCCAGAGAAGACAAAGGAACGCGATGAAAATTCCACGACACTGACGATGGCTTACTAGGCTGAAAAGGAGAAATAGAAATGTCACTTAATTCATTCTGGTTTGTCATCATCGCCGTCCTATGGATCGGTTACTTCGTCCTGGAGGGTTTCGACTTTGGAGTTGGAATTCTTCTACCTGTTGTTGCTAAGAACCAAGCAGAGCGCCGGGCGGTATTAACGACGCTTGGACCGCTATGGGATGGAAACGAGGTCTGGCTTCTTGTCGCAGGCGGTGCAACCTTTGCTGCATTTCCGGAGTGGTATGCAACGCTCTTTAGCGGTTTCTATCTCCCACTCTTCTTAATCTTGATATCACTCATCGTTCGAGGGGTGGCCTTTGAATATCGCAGCAAATATGGAAGTGAGAAGTGGCGTTCACGCTGGGATCTAGCAATTACGATCTCGAGCCTCCTGCCAGCACTTCTTTGGGGAGTTGCATTCGCCAATATTGTTCGCGGCGTACCGCTCACCAAGGTGCCAGCTGGGTACATTCAATACTCCGGCGGATTCTGGAATCTTCTTAACCCCTTCGCACTGCTTGGTGGCTTAACAACGCTCTCACTCTTTATCTCTCATGGCGCCTTCTTCTTGGCGCTCAAGACAGAGGGAGAGATTCGCGTTCGTGCAAACAAACTTGGTCAACGCGTCGGATTATTGACCGCGCTCCTTGCTGTGCTCTTCTTAGGTTGGGTACTTCTGGGACTCACCTCCAAGGGTGGGGTGATCGCCGGATCCACGGTGGTTGTCATCGCTTGGCTTATCGCGCTGGCTGCTAACGCAAAGGGACGCGAAGGTTATGCCTTCCTCTTCTCCGCGATTGCCACTGCGGCCGTTGTCATAACGCTCTTTACCGGCCTCTATCCAAATGTCATGCCAAACCTCACCGCTGGTGGGCCTGGCCTCACGATCTTCAACGCCTCTAGCACCCATTACACACTTGGCGTAATGACCTGGGTCGCCTTGATCATGACACCGATCGTCCTGCTCTATCAAGGATGGTCGTACTGGGTATTTCGTAAGCGGATTAATCCAAGCCAGATTTCTTCCCCTGAAACCGGAGTTTTGGATACCGTCCACTAGTGAAACCATTTGATCCCCGGCTGCTTCGCTACTCAAGAAGCAGCCGGGGTTTCATTTTCGCCATAGTGCTGATCGCCTCGATCGGTGCAATCTTTACAATTGCGCAGGCCTTTCTACTCGTCGACCTCATTTGTAAGTTCTTTCAAAGCAAACGCTCTTTTAATTCACTTCGTGAAGAGGTTTATTGGCTAGGAGCGGTCTTCGTCGGACGCGCTCTCCTTGCACTTCTCAATGATCGAATCGGCGCCCTGGCAAGTAGCAAAATGCGCAATGAGTTACGAAGTGCGGTCATGAAGAAGACCTTAGAAAATGGCGGAGCAGATTCAGAGGAGTTGGGAACGGCAGCTCTCGCGCTCTTGGTGACCAAGGGGATTAATAACCTAGATGGATACTTTGCAAAATTCTTGCCTCAGCTCTTTATTGCGGTCGTTGTTCCTATCACCGTTGGAGTAACTATCGCCTTCCGGGATTGGAAGTCGGGAGCCATCATTCTCTGCACTATCCCACTTATCCCACTCTTTGGAATTCTGATCGGACGATTTACCGCCAGTGCTACCGAGAAGAAGTGGCAGACGCTCGGCTTGTTGAGCGGCTACTTTCTTGATCTATTGAGTGGGCTCACAACGCTCAAGGTGTATGGACGTGAGAAGTTACAAGCAAAGAAGCTCCATGATGTGGGTGAGAATTACCGGACTGAGACGATGCAGGTCCTTCGTATATCGTTTTTATCCTCACTCGCTTTAGAGCTTGTTGCAACTCTCTCCGTTGCTCTACTCGCAGTAACGATTGGTCTGCGCCTTGTTAATGGTTCGATGCCACTTTCAGTTGGATTATTTGTTCTGGTATTAGCTCCTGAGGTGTATTGGCCGATTCGCCAGGTCAGCGCCTACTTTCACGCCGCGAGCGATGGGGTGGCGGCTTTCAATCAATTATTTTCAATTCTCGAGAAACCGCGCCGCGCAGGAGGATTAAAACCTGGAGCTTTTTCGGAGATCTCGTGGAGTGAGCTCACGGTTAACTACGCAAACCGAGCCTCGGTTCAGATTCCAGCGGGAGTCCTAAAATCGGGTGAAGTACATGCGGTTGTTGGCCCGTCAGGGTCGGGAAAGTCCACCTTGGCTGGGGTTTTACTCGGCTTTATAAAGCCCTCTCATGGTGAAATATTTGTCCAGTCGGGAAGCGAAAGGTTCTCACTCTCTGACATTGATATGGCGGAGTGGAGAGCACAGATCGCTTGGCAGCCGCAGGAACCAAAATTTCCAATAGGAACGGTCGCTTCGATCTTGCGCCACGCCAATCCGGCAGCGAGTGAGACGGAGTTAATTCAACTTCTAAAAAGCGTCGATCTATCTCCCGATGATTTGCCAGGTGGTCTGATGACGGAGTTGGGCACGGTCCGTCAGAAACTCTCTATCGGGCAACTTCGAAAGATTGCCCTCGCTCGAGCGATTCTTAAGAACTCCCCATTTATCATCCTCGATGAACCGACCGCTTCGGTAGACGATATTTCAGAGGCCACCATCGCAAAGCTCTTACAGGGCGAAGCTGCTCGCGGTGCAATGATTCTGTTGATCTCCCATAGAACGTTGATGTTAGAGGCAGCAACTCATGTTACTTATGTAGGGGCAAACGCATGAGAAGCCTGCTTCGAGTATTTAAATTGCAGTGGAAAGAAATGCTCACAGCCGTGCTGCTCGGCGGCGCCTCACTGGGTGCGGCGGTCGGGCTGCTTGCGACAAGTGCATGGTTGATCTCGATGGCCTCAACACGTCCACCAGTGCTGGTATTAGAAGTAGCCATTGTGAGCGTTCGTTTCTTCGGACTCTCACGCGGCGCCTTAAAATATGCGAGTCGAATACTCGAACACAGCAGTGCGCTCAAGACACAGAGTGCGCTTCGAATTCGAATCTATGAACGTTTTAGTCGGCTCTTGCCTACCGACTACGCCGCGCTACATCGCGGAAATTTACTTTCTCAGATAATCAACGATGTCGAGTTGGCTCAGGACTTGTGGTTGCGCGTGGCCTCTCCTTGGTTCGCTGGATTAATCTCTGGTGGTGCGGGAATAACCATCATTCATTGGCTACTTCCAGCCTGTGGCGATGCGATTGCAGTTATCTTCTTGCTTGCAACCTTCCTGATCCCGTTCTTAGCGATGATCTCATCGGGTGGATCAGAAACTAGGAAGTACGAGAGTCAACTCTTTGACCAGATCTTGCAGATCGCGGAGTCCGCTCCAGAATCCTTGCTCTTTAATTATGATCAAGAGTTACTCCAGCAGATCGAGCTTGAACAAGCCAAAATCAGGGGCGTTGAGGCTCAAAATGCGGCGCGCTCAGGCTTCGCAAGCGCTTTCTACTTCTTGGCCCTTGGTACCTCAATCATCACCGCGCTCTGGTTCGCATCGAAGGGGGCGATAACGTCGCACTTAGCGGGGATCAACATCGCCGTCGTTGCTCTTGTTCCATTGGCCATTTTTGATGGACTCAGCTCTCTGCCAGGTGCTTTTTCGCAACTACGACTTATCCTTGGCTCAATTTCAAATATCGAGCCAATGCTCACGAGCGTTGAAGTTCTAGAGATTACCGACTCCCCTGTACCGACAGAGGTGAACCTTGAATTTCGCGAATTGCTCCCGATCGTTGAAGGGGCCACTGTTCGATCGATCACCGCCACAGTTAATTCTGGGCAGACCTTACTGATCACTGGGCGATCGGGTTCTGGTAAATCCTCGATCATAAATTCTTTACTCGGCTTTGTGCCGCACTCCGGGGAGATCCTGCTCAATGGTAGAAAAATCCAGCCGGGTGACGCTCATCTATTTTCTACCTTGCTTCAAGATGATTACCTCTTTGGAACATCAATTCGAGAAAATCTTAAAATCGGGAAACCCGAGGCGACAGATGCGGAACTACTTGAAGTCCTCGAGATCGTAGAACTCAAGGAGTTCGTTCTTGCACTTCCTAACGGGCTAGAGACGATGATTGGTTCGATGGGATTCAACTTCTCTGGAGGTGAGAAGCAGCGCTTCAAATTGGCGCGGGTGCTCCTTCGCTCCACTCCGATCTTCATTCTCGATGAGCCATATGAATTTTTGGATGTGGCGCAGGTTGAGCGAATTTCACAACGGGTAGCCGAGCGGTTAGCGAGCAGCGCAGTGATCATCGTTTCGCACCTACCTTTAACGATAGAAGCCCACGCGATTCTGCTCTAGTCCCGCTACAGTTTCTTCCATGAAAAAGACGCGCACCCTTGGACCCTATGAAGTAACGGCGGTAGGAATGGGCTGCATGCCGCTCTCTATGGCAACGGAGCGCAATAAGTGGATCCTTGATGATCATGACTACGCGATCGGAGTCATTCATGCCGCTCTCGATGCCGGCGTGCAACTTCTAGATACCGCAGATATCTACGCACCGGCCTGGAATGCCATGGGGCATAACGAGAGAATTGTTGGCGATGCTTTTAGAAGTTGGAATGGCACCCCGGAGCAGAAATCCAAGGTGGTCATCGCGACTAAAGGTGGAATCACCCGCGCCGCAGGCGATAACTGGTGGGGTGTACCTGGTAGAAATGCTTCAAAGCATTACCTTTATCGAGCTGTTGAGGCCTCTGCCGCAAAGATGGGTCTCTCAAAAATTCCACTCTGGCAACATCATCGCCTCGATCCATCTATTACCTTTGAAGAGCAATTTGAAAACGTCTTGACGCTCAAAGAGCACGGGTATGTCGGTGCAATCGGATTAAGCAATGTGAATGCTGAGCAATTGCGTCGCGCCGTAGCTATCGGAGGGACACCAGCGCAGGGAGGAATAGTTTCGGTGCAAAATGAATTCAGCCCGCGCTATCGCCTGTCGGCCGCTGTTATTGATATTTGCACAGAGTTTGGAATCGCATTTCTCCCTTGGTCCCCACTTGGTGGCGGTTCCAACTTTGAGAAATTAGCGACCGGCGATTTCGGAGCATTCGACAAGATCGCCACCGAAAAGGGAGTCACTCCTTACGCCCTGACGATTGCTTGGCATTTGGCGCAGTTCCCAACCTCTATCCCGATTCCAGGAGCTTCGAAATCGGCTTCAATCCTGGATTCACTCTCTGGAATGGAGATCGAACTTAGCGTTGAAGAGATTGCGGAACTCAATGCAAGTTGTCCACCAGATGGCCCAATTGAAGGCGAACTAGTGGAACAACCTGCCTTTAGAAGTTAATTGAATTATTAACTTTATTCTGTTGGGTATTTAACGCCGATCTGTGCACGTAGCGCATCCATGATCTTCATGATTTCAACGGACTCGGTGATGCTCATGATTGGGCTTTCGGCGAGACCTTCGGCGACACATTTTTCAAGATGTAGTCCTTGATACTGGCGACCAATTCCCTTGATCTTCTCGTTGTAACTATGGATGACTTCTCCCCCTTGGTTAAGCACGCGGAAGGAGGTTTGATTGTAAAAAGCGTTATCAATTTCGATACGACCAAATGTGCCGACGACAGCCCCGGTAACAGGACCAGCGGCAGACATGCAGGTTGTTAACGTTGCCTGGGCACCATTCTCATATTCAAAGATGATCGAGGTGGTTTCATCAACCTTTTGACCGGTAAGCGTCGCTTTGGCAGTTGCCCGCGCCGGAAGTCCTAAAGCTCGGACCGCGAAGGAAACTGGATAAATTCCAAGATCGAGAAGCGCTCCACCGCCCAGTTCTGGCTCCCAGAGACGTGGCACATGTGGAAGATATTGGCTGTGGTCGGCGGTGATCAGTTTGATCTCACCTAAAGTCCCAGAATTAATGACTTCAAAGATCGCATCCATTGATGGCAGGAATCTTGTCCACATCGCCTCTAGTACGAAGAGTTTTTTAGCGGCAGCCAGATCCTTGATCTCTTGCGCTTCCCGAGCATTGATCGTGAAAGGTTTTTCTAGCAAGACATGCTTGCCGGCGTTTAGCGCCAATAGGGCATGTTGGTGATGCCAAGGATGCGGCGTTGAAACATAGACCACATCTACCTCGGGATCATTGACTAGCGCTTCGTATCCCTCGTGCCGATTTGGAATATTGAACTTATCTGCGAACTCATTGGCCTTGGATAACTCCCGAGCGCCAACCGCTTGAATCGTAATTCCTGCAATCTGAAAATCTTCCGCAACTGCGGTAGCAATTCCACCGGCACTCAAAAATCCCCAACGTAATTTACTCATAGTCCAAGCGCCTTCTTCCCTAGTTCTTGACTTGCATGAATTGCTAACTTCTCTGAAACGTTAAATTCTTCAACGAGACGATTATAAGCGACGTCCATCGTGAGCGTACTTCCGGCTAAGGATCCATTTGACGCGAGGGTTGCAATGCCGTCAACAACATTCACTTCCAAATTACCAATCTGATACTTCCCATCAACACCGCCAGCGGCAGACATTGCATCCGTAATGAGAATGATGCGGTCAGGGGCTAGTTTCAGCAACAGTTGAACCGCCGAGTGATTGACGTGTACGCCATCTAAAATTAATTCGAAATACATGTCAGAATTAGTAAGTAAAGCATTGGTGATAGTCCCCACTCGGTGATCAAGTGATGGGAGCGCATTGAACATATGTGTAACAATCGTTGCACCCTCATGAATTGCTCGTAGAGCTTCTAGCTCCGTGGCATTGCTGTGGCCAATTGCAACAACGACGTCTAACTTTCTTAGCAGGGCAATTGCATCGAGCGCTCCTGGGAGTTCCGGAGCAATTGTGATCATCTTTATGTGCCCCGCACCAACATCAATCAATTCTCGGATCTCTTCGAGGTTAGGTTGACGGAGCAACTTGGGATCATGTGCCCCACATTTAGCGCTAGATAAATAAGGACCTTCAAGGTGAATCCCTGCGATCTCATTGCTTTCTGCAAAGGGAATTAGGTTTTTGATCTGCGAAACTAACTTGTCCAACGGTTCGGTTACCAGGCTTGCAATCTGAGTGGTAGTTCCATGGTCCCGATGAACTTGAAGTGCTGCCTTGATGTGTTCAGGGTTGGGGTCACCAAAGCTATATCCACCACCCCCATGGGAGTGAATATCTGTAAAACCCATAGTCATACCGTCGCTATCTGAAGTAAGTCCAAAGCCATGATGGCACAACCAATTGTTCCTGCGTTAACACCATAATGAGCCACAACCAACTTCGGTTTACGTTGAAAAGTTAAGCGATCACTCAAGACTGCTTTAAGGGGATTGATGAGAGCCGCGCCTGCTTGGGAAAGTCCACCACCGAATATAATTACCTCGGGTGCAAGAATTGTTACTAAATCTTCAAGCGCTACCGCAAGATAAGCAATAGCTTGTTCCCACACTTGGTAAGCATGATCATCAGTTTCACTTCTTTTTAAAACCTCCCTCGCGGAAATCTCGATCCCAGTCCGCTTTTGATACTCACGAGATATTGCAGATGCGGAAGAAATAGTTTCAAGGCATCCCGTCATTCCGCAGACACATTTAACATCATGACCGACATTCATATGTCCGATCTCGCCAGCATAACCGTCGCTATTTCGAATCTTTCCATCAATAACTAGAGCAGCCGCAATGCCGGTTCCGATAGGAATAAATATCGCCTGCTGATATTTACTTGCAGCGCCACTGTGTAACTCAGCGACAGCGCCACTACGCACATCGTGTCCAAAGGCAACGGGACGTCTCACCTCGGCTGCCACTAGATCACGAATTGCTAGATTTTTCCAACCTAAGTTTCCTGTCCAGCGACTGAGTCCTGCGGCTTCATCGAGAGCCCCAGGGACCGCAAAACCAATTGCACTGGCTTCATGAAGTTTTTCTAGATCATGAACAATTGCGGCAAGCGCTCGCGCAGTCTCAACGCCAGTGGTATCGCCTTTAGGAGTGGGAGCAGAGATGGTTTCTATGATCTCCAGCTCTTGTGAAACGAGCGCCGCTTTTATGGAAGTTCCGCCGACATCAAGTGCGGCGACATATTTCATTTGCACACTGTAATTGAGTTTTGCGACCTCGTGTTTAATTCAAAATAATTGATCGTGAGAGATTGCGCGGGTAGTCGGGATTTAATCCACGCACTCGAGCGAGCGCAATCGCCAGCCGTTGAGCTTTAATGAGGTGAGCCATTGGATCCAATGTGCTCGATTCAAAGGTTGCACCAGTTTGCGCAATATCTGCGATCAGTGCAGCTTCAACCGTGCCAAAAGCCCATACCGCACGTCCGGGTTGCGATATTGAAAGCGGACCATGGCGATAGTCCATCGCCGGATAGGCCTCAGCCCAAAATTGGGCAGCTTCGCGGGTTTTGAGGGCCGCCTCTGAAGCCAATCCAACGGTCCAGCCAGTTCCGATATAGGTAATCTCAGCCATCTGTGGGAGAACACCCAAATCTTCAGCCAGTGCGACTTCCGCCTCAATTGCAAGTTTCTTCAAATCCGTGCCAAATTGAGTTCGCAGCAAACCAAGCGCAGCGGTAGCCCATCTTGTTTGCACGACTGACTTTTCATCCGCGAAATCCATCACTATTGACTCTGTTGCAAGAGATGTGACCGGGGAGCCAGGAACTGCGGTCAAGACAACGGTCGGGACCTTGCCCTGCAAATTCCTAAGTAATTCAATCGTTTCAGTAGTCGTTCCGCTACGAGTAATTGCAATAACCCGATCGTAATTTCGAGTGTAAATGTACTCAGAGGCGGTGAAATAGTGCGATTCTCCCTGGCCTGCCTCCTCGCGGAGGCTGGCGTAGGCCTGGGACATAAACCAAGAACTTCCACAGCCGACTACAGCGATTCGCTCGCCTGATTTGGGAAGGAGATGGCTCACGGTGGGAGCAAAATCCGCCGTCTGGCGCCAAATTGCAGGCTGACTGGCGATTTCGCGATCGGCGTGGAACTGCTCTTCTTGGGAGATGTCGGCTCTGTTCATCTCCGCACCGTAAGGGCAGGCAGCGACCGAAGTCAAGGTAATTTGAGCGATTTTGTCTGTTTCTCTTAAATAACAACATATTTATGCAAAAATGCTTGACTTAGGGGCTAGAAGGTAGTGGAGTGTGTCCACCGTCAGGTCGAAGCCCTCCTCGGAAGCTGTCTTAGGCAGCACCACTTCGGTCGGATAACTACCCGGAAACCGCCGGGCCTACAGGCACCGCTATGAAAGGGACGTACTACATGAAGAGAATGACGCGCGGAGCGGCAGTTACAGCTGCACTGGCTCTCGCCACAACAATGGCAATCGGGATTACCCCGTCACATGCCGCGACCACCCTCACCATGATCGCCGCTGATTACCCTGGCGACGGACATACGCAGCAAGACCAGTGGAATGACTTTGCTACCCGCTTCCACGCCGCCAATCCAGATATCACTGTCACTGTGACAGTAAAGAGCTGGAACGACATCGATCAATATGTAGCTACACAGATCGCAAGCGGACAGACACCAGATGTCGTCAATAAAGGTGACTATTCAGCTCCAGCCGCTGCAGGTCTTCTCTACCCAGCATCAAAGATTGTCTCTCCCTCAACTCTGGCCGACATTCTTCCAACATTCTTAAATAACTCGAAGTACAACGGAGTTGTTTACGCGCTTCCTGATCTTGCATCTGCTCGAGCACTTTTCTACAACAAGGATCTTTTAGCGCAGGCTGGAATCACAAAGCTTCCAACATCATGGTTGTCATTGACGACAGACCTTGGAATCATCCACCGCAAGTTGAAGGGTGTCTATGGTTACGCAATTCCACTTGGACCAGAGGAAGCACAAGCTGAATTTAATATCTGGGCTGGCGGAAACGGCGGAACTTACTATGACTATGCAGCTAAGAAGTGGGTTCTAAATTCACCCGCCAACATTGCTACTGCAACATATTTGAAGTCACTCGTCAGCAAGGGTTACACAGAACCAAATCCTGACAAGTGCGACCGAACCGCTTGCGCTCAGGCACTCTTTGCAGCAGGCAAGGCCGTTTTCATCAATGGATCTGTATTCCTTGGAAGCTGGCTTACAGCTAACGGGGGTTCGAAGATCAACGTTGGAACTGGTTCATTCGTCTCAAATTCAGGCCACAAGCCTGTAACGCTTGGAGTGCAGGATTACTTCACCGCTTACAACAAGAACGGAAACCAAGCAGCTATTCAGAAGTGGATGGATTTCATCTACCAGCCTGATAACTATGCAAAGTTCTTGACTGCAGCTGGTGGATTCATCCCGGCCACAAAGTCTGCCGGTGCAAAGGCTGCTTCAAATCCAGCACTTGCTCCATTCATCAAACTCCTTCCAAATGCAGTGTTCTACCCAGGGGACATAGCATCGTGGAACTCAGTCAAGGGCCAAATTCAACAAGGAATCGGTCAGGCTGTAACAGGCAATCCAGCCGCAGTACTCGGACAACTCGAGACAGCTGCACTCGCTGCTAAGTAAGTAATCAGAAATATTGGGGGCTCGCTAGAAATGCGGGCCCCCAATATTATTAAAACCTCAATTTTCTAGAGGAAAATAGCGGTTTAGGGCCTTAGTCACAATGGCAATAAGAAAGCAGGAGATTGGTGACCACCGTTCGTAAGCGCTACCACATAGCTGCGCTCCCTTGGATTGGGCCAGCAATGGCAGTGATCTTCTTGATGGTGCTATACCCGGCCTACGAGATGATTCGAACTTCCTTTATGAATATTGATGAGACTGGAACCTCACATGGTTTTACAGGGCTCTCAAATTATAGAACTCTCTTTCGCAATCCAAATCTTGTTCCTGTTTTAGAACGGACCGTAATTTGGACCATCACGATCGTGGTTGCCACCGTTTTGATCTCCCTGCCTGTGGCGCAGATTCTTCATGCAAAGTTTCCAGGTCGTCGTTTAGTGCGATACGCGTTGATTGTTCCTTGGGCTGCCTCAGTTGTTATGACATCAACGTCTTGGTTATGGATTCTTAACGGCTACTACGGAATACTCAATCGAATTCTGATCAGCTTTGGGTTAATCCATGATCAAGTGCAATTCCTTGGAAGTCAGACACAATCTTTTGCATGGCTCATTGTTGTGGCGATCTTTGTCTCGGTCCCATTTACAACTTACGTCATCTTGGCCGGACTCACAACGATTGGCGAGGATATCCTCGAAGCTTCGACCGTTGATGGCGCATCGGGATGGCAACGCTACAAGAACATTATCTTCCCACTCTTGCGTCCCGCTCTATTGATCGGCATGGTGATTAACCTCATCAACGTATTTAACTCCTTTCCCATCATCTGGGTTATGACAACGGGCGGCCCAGGCTACTCAACGGATACAACTACAACACTGGCTTACAAGATCTCATTTAGGAATGCTGATATTGGACAATCTGCTTCGATGGCGACGATCAACTTTGGAATTATTCTGCTCTTTATTGTCCTGTTCCTGAAAGTCTCACGCTGGAAGGAAGAGTCATAATGGCTACCTTGATAATAAAGAAGCAAAAACGCAAAGTAACTGGACGAAAAGTCACACTCGCTATTTCCGGCTGGACGATCGGTTTGCTCTTCCTCGCGCCATATATCGAAATGATGATCACCTCCGTTAAATCTAAAGCTGAGATACTCTCCATTCCCACTACTTATCTTCCACAGCATTGGACCTGGTCCAACTACATCACTATCTGGAAGCAGCTACCCCTAGCTCAGTACCTTCGGACAAGCGTCGTAGTTTCTCTTTCGGCAACGCTCTTGGTTTTGCTCCTTGCCATCCCAGCTGCGTATTACGTGGGAAGAAATAAATTCAGGGGGCGCACGGCTTTTCTGCTTCTAGTTCTGGTCACGCAGATGTTCTCTCCGACCTCTCTAGTGATCGGCATCTTCCGCGAAGTCATCAAGTTCCATCTTGTAAATACCTGGATGGCTCTCATCTTGGTCTATGCGGCTTTTAATATGGCTTTTTCAATTTGGATTCTTTCCAGCTTCTTTGCGAGCATTCCTATCGAAATCGAAGAGGCGGCCTGGATCGATGGGGCAACACGTTTGCAGGCACTTCGACAAATAATTCTTCCAATCGCCCTTCCTGGTTTGGTTACCGCGTTTATCTTCACCTTTATATCGGCGTGGAACGAGTTTGTTATTGCCCTTACAATTGAGAGTTCGCCGGCACATCAGCCGCTAACAGTTGGATTGGAATCTCTCATCGGCCAGTATCAAGTTCAATGGCAATATTTATTTGCCGGATCACTTATTGCAATTGTTCCAGTGGTAATTCTCTTCGCACTCATTGAGAAATATCTAGTGAGTGGACTCACGGCAGGAAGCGTGAAGTGAATCGACAGTCAAGACTTAATGCAATTCTTGAACTTTTAGTGCGTCAGGGTAGTCTCGAAGTGGATGAGGCAGCGCTCTCTCTCCACGTATCATCTGCAACTATCCGAAGAGATTTCGATACTTTAGCTGAACAGCAACTTCTCAATAGAACTCATGGCGGCGCTGTCGCTACCGGTGGTTCTTTCAAGCTTCCACTTACATACAAAATAGCAAGACAAGAGGATGCAAAGAAAAGGATCGCAGCTGTCGCCGCAAAGATGGTTGAGCGTCATCAGATAGTTGGATTGAACGGAGGGACAACCACGACCGAAATAGCGCGCGTTCTAGCCACCTCGACACTATTTGGGCCAGGAGCAGTCGGAGATCCACCCGCCCTAACGGTTGTCACTAACGCACTAAATATTGCAACCGAGTTAACGGTTCGCCATCAGATCAAGATAGTGGTGACTGGTGGAGTTGCTCGTCCACAATCATACGAATTGACCGGCCCGTATGCCGAGCAGGTGCTTAATGATGTCGTGATTGATATAGCTTTTGTGGGAGTCGAGGGCCTGGATCCACATGTAGGTGCGACCGCGAGGCATGAAGATGAAGCCAGAGTTAATCAACAGATTGCCGCCCGCGCCGCCCGAGTGGTAATCGTTACAGATTCTTCTAAGTTCGAGCGACGAGCTTTCGCAATGATTCGAACACCAGATCAAATAGATACGATTATTACCGATGATGGTATTTCGGAAAAGGCAACGCGAATTCTCGAGAGCGCTGGGGTGAAAATTGTCATCGCTTGATCTCATTTTGAAAGCCGATCTGAACGGCAAGGCCGTTGGTGCATTTAACGTCATCATGGTGGAGCACGCTGAAGCCATTATCGCTGGGGCAGAAGAGGCAAATCTTCCGGTGATTTTGCAGATTAGTCAGAATGCGATCAAGTACCACGGCTCCCTTGCTCCGATCTCTTTGGCAACTTTGGCATGTGCAAGTGAAGCTCGCATTCCCACATCTGTTCATCTCGATCATGCCGAGGATACGGAACTCATTCATCGAGCACTCGACCTCGGCTATGACAGCATCATGTACGACGGCTCCAAATTGGATTTCGCAGAAAATATAGCGACCTCGAAGGCGATGGCAGAGTTGGCGCATTCATATGGGGCTACCATCGAGGTTGAACTCGGTGAAATCGGCGGTAAAGATGGCGTTCATGCCCCAGGAATTAGAACGAATCCAAGAGATGCCCAGTCGTTCGTTGCGGAAACCGGCGTTGACTTATTAGCGGTGGCTGTCGGTTCTTCGCATGCAATGACGAGTCGAAATGCTCTCCTGGATTTTGAGCTCATTAAGCAGATTCACGAACTGGTACCAGTCCCGCTAGTACTGCATGGATCCTCGGGAGTGAGCGATGTAGATCTCCAAAAGGCCATTCGTTCTGGAATGCGTAAGATAAATATCGCCACGCACCTGAATCACGTTTTCACAAACGCGATCCGAGGCGATCTAGATGCAGACCCGAGTCTTGTGGATCCGAGAAAATACATTGGTTCTGCCCGAACCCAGGTTTCGCAAGAAATTTCTCGCCTGCTGAAAACCCTTAATTTGGAATAGTCTTGCGGCTATGAGCAACAACTCTGATGCCATCGTTATTGGTGCAGGGATAATTGGTGTCAGTACCGCGCTTGCCCTTACTCGCGCAGGATTAAAAGTTCTCGTGATTGATCGAGGCAGCATTGCGAGCGGAACAACGAGTGCCGGAGAAGGAAACATCCTAGTAAGCGATAAGGAGCCCAGCGCGGAGCTCACGCTGGCGCTTAGATCACGCGATGGCTGGTTTGAACTAGCGGATGAAATCGGTGGCGGCTTCGAGTTGGAGGCAAAGGGTGGGGTTGTTGTTGCCCGCACGGATGGTGGAGTAAATGGGTTGCGACGTTTAACTGCGGATCAACGGAGCGCGGGTGTAATCGCACAGGATGTCGGTGGAGCCGAGTTACGTACTTTGGAGCCGCATCTATCGCATGCGGTGCTTTCCGGAGCTTTCTACCCACAAGATGCGCAGTGCCAACCGATGCTTGCGACCGCAAAGATGGCACAGGTTATTAGAACGCGCGGAGGACGTTTTATATCTGGAGCCACGGTCACAGCAATATTGAGCACAGCCGGTCGAGTACGTGGCATTGAAACAAGTCAGGGAAGTTTTAATGCACCCATTGTGATCAACGCAGGTGGTACCTGGGCAGGTGAGATCGCGGCGATGGCCGGCTCCTACCTACCAATCGCGCCTCGGCGAGGATTTATCCTGGTTTCTGCTCCCACGCCACAATTGATATTTCATAAGGTCTATGACGCCGATTATGTTGCAAATGTTGCAAGTGGCGAAGCTGCATTGGCAACCAGCGCCGTTGTGGAAGGTACGCAAAGCGGCAATATATTGATTGGTGCCTCGCGGGAGCGCGTTGGATTTGATCGCGAGATCGATTTTAAGGTGTTACGGATTTTGGCGCGTCAAGCGATTGAACTCTTCCCCATACTCTCGACAATTTCGCTACTCCGCGCTTACCGGGGTTTTAGACCTTATGCCCCTGACCACCTTCCGATCATCGGTCAAGATCCACTTATAGAAGGACTTTGGCACAATGCTGGCCACGAAGGGGCTGGGATCGGATTGGCCCCGGCAAGCGCCGAACTGATCGTGGATGGAATTATGGAGCGCACTTCATTTATGGACCACTCCACATTCTCCCCCGCCAGATTCACCGTAGAATCAAAATCATGATCGCATTCACATTTAATGGCGAAGAGGTACCTGCGAAGGAAGGTCAGAGCGTGAGCGCAGCCCTGATCGCCCATGAGTTACGAATAAATAGGCACACTCGGATTAATAACGAGCCGCGCGGAATTTATTGTGGAATTGGTATCTGTTTTGATTGCCTAGTAACAATTGATGGAGTGGTAAATCAACGAGGCTGTCTAACAGTTGTGCGTTCAGGAATGATCGTGGAGTCGGCAAAATGAATTTCAACCACCAAATTATTATCGTCGGTGGCGGCCCCGCAGGATTAAATGCCGCCAAATATGCTGCAAATGCCGGGGCAGATGTTGCGCTGATCGATAGCGGTGTGAGACTTGGCGGGCAGTACTGGCGTCACACGGGTGATGAAGCACTCGATCAATCGCTGCACCACAATTTTGATCAAGGCTCATTGCTCATCGATGCCGTCAAAGCCAATCCACGAATCACTCTCTATCTAGAGAGTCAGATCTGGAGCGCCTCGGTCATCGACGATTCGATCGTGCTGCGGACGAGCAAAGATATATTCATAACGAAGAAATTGGTCATTGCAACCGGTGCTTATGATCGCTCACTTCCGTTTCCTGGATGGGATATCCCTGGGGTAATGACGGCAGGCGCTGCACAAGCGCTACTCAAGGGAAGTGGTGTGATTGCTGGCAAAAAAATCGTTATCGGCGGTACCGGTCCATTCTTACTTCCCGTTGCTGCAGGAATGAGCAGCCATGGCGGCAATATTGTCGGAGTTATTGAGGCGGCAGGTAAGGCCGCTTGGGGCAAAGGTTTTGGCGCGCTTCTCAAGAACCCCGCTAAAGCACTTGAAGGCGCGGGCTACCTCAATACTTTACGAAAGAGGAAAGTGGAGATGCGTTTTAGACAGGCCATTGTTCAGGCTCATGCCAACGCAGATGGAGTTCTAGAAGCGGTAACAATCGCCAACATCGATGCAGGATTTAAAATCAAATCTTCCTACCGACTGAGCTGTGACGTCGCGGCGATTAGTTGGGGCTTCACACCCGACAACTCTTTGGCTGGAGCCTTATCGGTTAAACAGCGCGTTAATTGCGACGGTGCTGTAGTTATCGACGTTGATTCCAATCAGCGAGCAACTCATCCCAATCCTGCTATCGAAATCTTCGCCGCGGGTGAGTCAACAGGCATTGGTGGATCCGACTTGGCCCTGGCGGAGGGAGCCATTGCAGGGTTGGCCGCGGCGCATAGTCGCCATAAGGCTAATCAACTCCGGAAACTTCGGAGCAAGGCCCAAAAATTTGCCGATACCTTGTTCAAGGTTTATCCCATCGCTGATGGATGGAAGAGTTGGATAACTCCATCAACAACTATCTGTCGCTGCGAAGAGGTCAAATATCAGGCACTCACGCAAGCGCGCGAAACCCTAGCCGCTGAAACTCCACGCGATGCTAAGTTGTTCACTCGATGTGGGATGGGATTGTGTCAAGGAAGAGTTTGTGCACGCATCGTCTCTGATCTCTTTGATGGGGATGCAGATGAGCGAATCCGTTCCAACTATCGCCCAATAATTGCACCAATAACCCTTGGTGAACTCGCTGAAGAGGGATTATTGTGATGTCATGGCTGCTACCTCAAAACCTTGGCATGGAATCCTGACAGCAACTGCTACACCTTTCGATGACAACCTTGATATTGATTACATTAAATATGCAGAGCATGTGCAGTGGTTGGCGGCAAATGGTACGCAAGGCGTCGTTCCCAACGGCTCTCTTGGTGAGTATCAGGTATTAAGCGACGAAGAGCGCGCCAGGATTTTAGAGACGGCCATTGAGGCGGCACCCACAGGATTTCATGTTGTAGCCGGTGTAGGCGCATATGGCGCCAAGGAGTCGCGACACTGGGCAGAACATGCTGCCGAATATGGGGCTGGAGCGCTCATGCTCTTGCCACCAAATGCATACCGGGCAAGCGATGATGAGGTTGTCGCCCATTACCAAGAGGTGGGAAAGGTCGGTCTACCGATCATCGCCTACAACAATCCCTTTGATACAAAGGTGGATTTGATACCAGAACTCGTTGCTCGAATTGCCGATGAAGTACCGAATGTCGTTGCTATCAAAGAGTTCTCTGGAGATGTAAAACGTATCTGGCAGATCCATCAACGTGCCCCTCGAATCGAAGTACTGGTTGGGGCGGATGACGTACTCCTAGAACTTTCAACCGCAGGAGTCGTAGGCTGGATCGCGGGTTTTCCAAATGCGATGCCGAAAGAGTCAGCAGAGCTCTACCAATTAGTGACCTCTGGAAATTATGTGCAGGCGGCACCAATGTATGCGGCGGTTCACGACCTCTTCAATTGGGATTCCAGAAAAGAATTCATCCAAGCGATCAAATTAGCCATGGATATTGTTGGTCGTTATGGCGGACCGACAAGATTGCCGCGTTTACCACTCTCACCGCGGGATGAGGAGAAATTGCGAGCTGATACCGCTCGCGCAGTCGCCTTCTTTAAGAATCGTTGATCATGACGACGCTACGTTCGGTACGCACCGTTGAAACACATACCGAAGGAATGCCAACCCGCGTCGTATTAGAGGGTATCGGTGAGATTCCAGGTGCGACCGCCTTTGAAAAGCGCGCCTACTTCATGGAGCACATGGATCACCTACGAGAGTGGCTGATGTTTGAACCTCGTGGACATAGCGCCATGAGTGGGGCAATCCTTCAAAAGAGCACTCGCCCAGATGCCGATGTTGGTGTCGTCTATATCGAGGTCTCTGGTTGCTTACCGATGTGTGGCCATGGAACTATCGGCGTAGCTACCGCTTTGGTTGAGAAGAAATTGGTGGCGGTGAGCGAACCGACGACAACCGTACGACTCGATACCCCTGCAGGTTTAGTAGTTGTAGATGTCTTGGTCAAAGACGGAAAGGCGCTCAAGGTAACAATCACCAATGTTCCATCGTTTCTCTACCAACGAGATCAAGTAGTAAGCGTTCCAGGGCTCGGAGAAGTTACCTACGACATGGCGTACGGCGGAAATTTCTACGCAATCGTTCCAGCGCAGAGCGTTGGAATCCCATTCCTTCGTGAGAATGGAGCCAAATTCCTAGCGGCCGGCTTAGCTATTTCCGATGCCATTAATGAGCAGAATCGACCGGTCCACCCCGAGAACCCCGATATCGCGATCTGTCACCACGTCGACTTCATCTCCCCAGGACAAGACCCACTCCATTGGAGAAATGCGATGGCCATTTATCCAGGATGGTTTGACCGCTCACCTTGTGGAACCGGAACAAGTGCACGATTGGCGCAGATGGTTGCTCGCGGTGAATTCAAGGATGGCGATGTTTTAAGAAATGAATCGTGGATCGGTTCCCTATTTGAGGCGCGCGTGAAGGCGCATACCAAGGTCGGAGATTTCGATGCGATCGTTCCAGCTATCACAGGTCGTGCATGGGTAATGGGTGAAGCCACTTGGGTGCTTGATGAAAGCGACCCATTCCCTACTGGTTTCTTACTTTAAACCGCGGACCCCATTGGTCAACCGTTCGATCTTCTCGGGATTGTTCCGAGCAAGGGCTGGGGGCAAGAGTTCATCAGGAAAACCTTGGAAGGCAACGGGACGTAAGAAACGATAGATAGCATCTGATCCAACCGATGTTGTATGTGTAGATGATGATGGCCAAGGACCACCGTGATTTTGAGCGGCAGTTACTGATACTCCCGTAGGTGCGCCATTAAGAATCAGACGACCAGCAATTGCAGTTAACCCTCGCACAATATTGGGGAGCAATTCATCCGCACCCGTGTGAAGCGTGGAGGTGAGATGTCCTTCGGAGTTTGCAATGATCTCTGAGAAATCACCATCCTCGCACTGAACAATTACCGTTGTTGGTCCAAAGTGTTCATGTGCGAATTCTGGATTGGCCTTATAAGTCTTGTAATCAATAATAAAGATGGTTGGTTGAACCAAGAAGCCAAGATGAGGAAGTTCACCAATAATGGTTTGGACGCCATCTATCTTCGCAAGGTCACTCACCGCATTGTTATAGCGCTCAGCAATTCCTTTGTTGAGTAGCGGTTGGCTTGAAACCGAGTTCATCTTTGCTCTCATAGCGCCGATAAATTCTTCTCCGTCGCCGCCGAGAAAAATCAACCCAGGCTTGGTGCAGAACTGTCCGGAACCCATCGTTGCGGAGTCAAAGAGCAACTCACCAATCGTCGTTCCCCGCTCTTTTAATGCTGTTGCGGTGACAAAGATTGGATTGAGGCTTCCCATCTCTGCAAATACTGGAATAGGTGTTTTTCGGCTATGGCTGAGATCTACGAGTAGCTTTCCAACGAGCGCCGATCCGGTAAATCCAATGGCTGCGACCGATTCATCGAGCGCGATCCAGTGGGTGATCTCTGGACTGCGTCCCTGAACCATGGTGAACGCATCTGGAGTCACGCCTTGTGCTGCAAGAGCTGCCTGCACCGCATTAAAGGTGAGTTCGGAAGTTCCGGGATGGGAAGGATGAGCTTTGACGATTACGGGACATCCGGCGGCGAGAGCGGCCGCGCTATCTCCACCCATCACCGAGTAGGCGAAGGGAAAATTGGAGGCGCCAAAGACGGCGACTACGCCAATAGGAAGATTTACCTTCCTCAGGTCTGGCCGCGCTACAGGTTTGTACTCTGGATCAGCGAGATCGATAATCGCATTGAGATGAACACCGGTTCGAACCATCGCTGCAAAGAGTTGTAATTGGACCGTCGTTCTAGAGATCTCACCGTTGATACGTGCCTCTGGTAATCCAGTTTCAAGATGGGCGATCGCCACCAACTCTTCACGACGAAGCTCAATCTCGGCAGAAATTTTTTCGAGCAATAAAGCGCGTGCTTCAAGTGAGAGGCTAGCAAACTCCTCTTTTGCAGCGGCGGCACGGTTAATCGCGCCTTCAACTTCTTCGCGTGAATTCTCTAGATATTGCGCACCAAATGCCTGGCCATCTGCAGGATTGACCGCCTGAAAACTCTGTAATGACATACTCCAAGCCTAGTACCCTATGAGGCATGAGCAAGATTCCAGAGCGCGCACCCGGTACCCAAGCACATGACATTCCGAAGGGTGAGGCCCTTGCAGAGTTCATGTCCCAAGGATGGGCGGACTCCTCCCTCGATAATGTGCAGGCCGCCGAGGTCGTCAAATTTGCCGCGCTACGTCGTGCAAAGATCGGTGCACTCTATCCAGGAGTGCGTCTTGTCTTTCCCGCCGGAACTTTCAAGGTTCGGAGCAATGACACCGACTACAAATTTAGAGCGCACTCCGCCTTCGCCTACCTAACGGGCATTGCGGCGAGTGATTGCGTTCCCGACTCGGTCTTAGTTTTAGAACCAACAAATAAGGGTCACAGCGCATTCCTCTATATCCATCCACGCTCTCCGCGCGATACCTCAGAATTTCATTCCGACCGCAGACATGGAGAGTTCTGGGTAGGACGTCGCCTCTCTGCAGATGAAACTTTTCGGAGATATGAAATCGCCGTTAAACATATTGATAGCCTGCCCGAACTCCTTGGCAATGACGTCGGAACACTGACGGTACGCGGCGTGGACCCTACGGTTGACTCGTGCGTAGAGAAACATAAGAAGCGTGAAGCGAAGTTACTCTCCCAGGTTGCCGAACTAAGACTTGTAAAAGATAAATTTGAGATCGCCGAGTTGCAGAAGGCGGTCGACATTACAGCGCGCGGCTTCAATGACATGATCCGCGCCTTTCCAGCCGCTACCTCCGGAAAACGTGGTGAGCGAATTATTGAATCAGCTTTCTATGGTCGCGCTCGACTCGAAGGAAATGAGTTGGGTTACGATACGATTGCGGCGGCTGGTGGTCATGCCTGCGTTCTCCATTGGATTAAGAATGATGGCGATGTATTACCTGGGGATCTCATCTTGATTGATGCTGGTGTTGAAGTTGAGTCGATGTACACCGCAGATATCACGCGCACCATTCCCGTCAACGGCAAGTTCTCACCAGAGCAACGCAAGATCTATACCTTGGTCTATGAAGCGCAACGTGCAGGTATAGAGGCGGTTAAGCCTGGAGCTCATTGGAGTGCTTTCCATTATGCAGCAATGGAAGTTATTGCAAAGGGTTTAGAGGCGATGGGCGTTCTTCCTGTTACAGCTGAGGAATCGCTCGATCCAGATGCAGGTTTTCATCGTCGCTGGACGGTCCATAGCACCGGACATATGTTGGGGCTCGATGTTCATGACTGCTCCGAAGCTCGTCGTGAAAGTTATTACGATGGCGAGTTAGAAGAGGGCATGGTTTTGACTGTTGAACCTGGTCTCTATATCCAGCCTGATGATCTGATGTTTCCACCTGAATATCGTGGAATCGGAGTGCGCATTGAAGATGACATTCTGGTGACTAAATCAGGCGCGAAGGTCTTGAGCAAAGCGATCCCAAGCCATCCCGATGAGGTCGAGGTCTGGGTAGCAAACCTCTTACGTTAAAGCGTTTCCAAGCGCAGCGGCGGCAACCCCTAGAAGCAAGGTGAGAGCTAAATAGCTCCAAGCGATCCAATGCTTTCGGTTCTTAAAGAGGTCATGCGTCTCTAGGGCAAATGCTGACCAGGTAGTAAATGCGCCTGCAAAACCGGTCCCAAAGAGATAGCCAATATCGGCAGAGCGATGCACTGTCACTCCTAAAACAAAAGATCCTAAGACATTTATAAGTAGGGTCTCAAGTGGCAGTAAGTTGACTCGAGTTTTACGAAGGTGAAGGTCAATCAGATATCGAAGTGAGGCACCTAGTCCAGCGCCGAAAGTTATAAGCAAAACTCTCATCGCTTTGCCCAACGCTTATCTAAATATTCATTGGTTGCAAATACCAAGATAAAGGTGCCGATAAGGGATGCGAGTGTGTATTCGAGGATGCCGTGATAATTATGCGAATTCAAATAACTATCAATTTTTACCGCGAACGCTGAATATGTTGTAAAGCCGCCGCAGAATCCGGTCCCTAGTGCAGGACGCCACCACCAACGTGGTGAGTCATGATGCTTTGTATAAAGCACTACCGCGGTCAGCAGAATCGAACCGAGGTAGTTCACGAGCAGTGTCGCCCATGGAAAACCATGATCGACGACAATAAGTGAAGTTACCCAGCGGGCTAGTGAGCCAACAATTCCGCCGATTGATACAACGGAGAGTTTCTTTAGCACCAATTTCGCTTAGAAGTCAGTCGCGAACCAATGCCAGAGACCACGCTAATAATGATCGATGCAAAGATCGCAGACCAGAACGAGGTAATCGTCAGTGCGCTGCTGATATGAGTTGTGAGTTCGAGCATCGCCGCATTGATTACGATCAAGAAGAGCCCAGCGCTCAAAATAACCGCTGGAAGCGTCATCAACTTGAGGAAGGAGCCGAGGATCGTATTAATGAGTGCGAAGATCAACGCTACCCAGAGATAATCCCAAGCCCCACCATGAACTTTCATTCCTGGCACAAGGCCAGTTGCCGCCCATACTGCTAACGCTAAAACTCCCCAACGAACGAAGATTCTCATACTTAGAGAATACCGTCTCGCTTTCTGATAACCGAGCCTAACCAGCGAAGTGGGTCGTATTTAACGTCTACAACGCGCTCCTTCATCGGAATAATTGCGTTATCGGTGATACGGATATGTTCCGGGCAGACCTCGGTGCAGCATTTGGTGATGTTGCACATTCCCAGACCATGCTCTTCCTGGGCAGATTGTTTACGATTGCGGAGCGTATCTAATGGGTGCATATCGAGCTCTGCGATGCGGATAAAGAAGCGCGGACCGGCGAAGGATTTCTTATTCTCTTCGTGATCGCGGATCACGTGGCAAGTATCTTGGCAGAGGAAGCACTCGATACATTTACGGAACTCTTGTGAGCGCTCCACATCGACCTGCTGCATACGAGCTTCTCCCGGCGCTACATCTGCTGGGTGAGCATATGCAGGGATTTCCATTGCCTTCTTGTAGTTGAAGGAGACATCGGTAACGAGATCCTTAATGACAGGAAATGCGCGAAGTGGGGTAATCGTAATTACCTCATCCTCAGGGTATGACGAAACCTGTGTCATACATGCAAGGCGGGGCTTTCCATTAATCTCCATAGAGCAAGAACCGCACTTGCCGGCCTTACAGTTCCAACGAACGGCTAGGTCACCCATCTGGGTTGCCTGAACGCGATGGATGATGTCGAGTACTACCTCACCATGGTTCGCCTCGACGGTGACATCTTGAAGTCCACCATCTTTATCGTTGCCGCGCCAGATCCGAAGTTTGAGTGTGCGTGCCATTACTTGGTACCACCTTTCGAAATTTCTTGCGCGGTCATGTACTTCTCAAGTTCGTGAACATCAAAGAGGTCAAAGAGCTCCTTTGGAAGTTCAGGAAGCGGTTGAGCCTTGATGGAAACCTGTGTGCCGTCAAAGCTTGCGATGTGATTGACCTGGCGCCACGTTGAATTCATTCCAGGGAAATCATCTCGAGTATGTCCGCCTCGTGACTCTTCACGCAAAAGCGCTGACTTTGCGGTGCTCTCTGCAACCAGCAACATATTGTCGAGATCGAAGGCGAGGTGGAAACCAGGATTGAATAAACGATCGCCAGTCACGGAGATATTTCCGCTACGTTCACGAAGTTCTGCAATCTTTTCAATCGCCTCGGTTAGTTCAGCACCTGTTCTGATGATTCCTACAAGGTTGTGAGTCACTTCTTGTAGCTCCTGATGGAGTGAATAAGCATTCTCTCCGCCGGTGCGTGTAAATGGCGCTGCAATCTTTGCAGCGGCCTTTTCAATAGTCGCATCCGAGACTGGGTTTGCACCATGGGACTTCACATATTCAGCGGCGCCCATTCCGGCGCGACGTCCAAAGACCAACAAATCTGTAAGTGAGTTTCCACCAAGACGGTTTGAGCCATGCATGCCTCCGGCTACTTCACCGGCTGCAAAGAGACCCTCAACACCGATAGCTGCTGCGGAATCTGGATCGACCTCGACGCCACCCATTACATAGTGACAAGTTGGTCCGACCTCCATCGCCTCTTTGGTGATATCAACACCAGCGAGCTCGTAGAACTGGTGCCACATGGATGGCAAGCGCTTCTTAATGATCTCTGCAGATAAACGCTTAGAAACATCGAGGAAGACTCCCCCATGTTCGGTACCGCGACCCGCTTTAACTTCTGTATTAATGGCGCGCGCAACCTCATCGCGAGGAAGAAGTTCTGGCGGACGGCGATTATTATCTTGATCGATATACCAACGATCTGCTTCAGCTTCGTTGTCAGCGTACTTATCCTTAAAGACATCTGGGATGTACTTGAACATGAATCGCTCACCGAGTGAGTTGGTAAGAATTCCACCTTCACCGCGAACAGATTCTGTGACAAGAATTCCCTTTACAGAGAGCGGCCAGACCATTCCAGTTGGGTGGAATTGCAAGAACTCCATGTCGACCAGATTTGCTCCAGCTTTGAGTGCGAGTGCATGTCCATCACCCGTTCCCTCCCAAGAGTTGGAGGTAATTTTAAATGTCTTACCAACGCCACCAGTTGCGATAACCACTGCAGGTGCTTCAAAGAGAATCTCTTCGCCATTTTCGCGGCGATATCCATATGCTCCCGCAATCTTGCCATTTTCGCGCAAAATTTCGGTGATGGTTACCTCGGCAAAGACCTTGAGGTTCTTTTCAGCATCGCCATGATCTCGCTTGTCTTGCTGTTGAAGCGCAACGATGCGTTGTTGCATGGTGCGGATCAATTCAAGGCCGGTGCGATCGCCGACGTGAGCTAGTCGTGGATATTCATGTCCACCGAAGTTACGTTGTGAAATCTTGCCCTCTTTTGTGCGATCAAAGAGCGCGCCCCAAGTTTCTAGCTCCCAGATGCGATCAGGAGCCTCTTTGGCGTGGAGTTCAGCCATTCGGTAGTGGTTAAGGAATTTACCGCCACGCATGGTGTCGCGAAAGTGGACCATCCAATTGTCATTGTCGTTGACGTTACCCATTGAGGCGGCAGCGCCACCTTCGGCCATTACGGTGTGGGCTTTACCAAAGAGTGATTTACAGACGATCGCAACTGATAAACCAGCTTCGCGAGCTTCTACTGCAGCACGTAGTCCTGCGCCACCGGCGCCGATAACGACGATGTCATAGCTGTGACGTTCAAGGTTTTGTGTCATGGTTGCTCGCCTTTAGAAGAAGTAGAGGTTGCGGATGGAGTGGCCAGAAACCTGGCGAACATAAAAGTCAGCGAGCGCAACTCCGAAGAGTGAGATCCACGCAAAGTTCTGATGCTTGTGGTTTAGAACAGATACCCATGTCCACAACTTGTAGCGAACTGGGTGCGCGGAGAAGTTGCGGAGTCTGCCTCCGATTGTGTGACGGCAGGTATGGCAGGAGAGTGAATAGAGCCAGAGGAAGGTCGCGTTGGCGAGCAGAACCAAAGTTCCGATCGACATGTGTCCCCATTGACCCTTCTCATTTCTAAATGCGCCGATTGCGTCAATAGTAAGGAAGGTGTTGAAAACAAGACCCGCATAGAAGGCGTAACGGTGTCCGTTCTGCAAGATCAAAGGAGCGCGTGTTTCGCCGGTGTACTTGGCGTGTGGCTCTGCAACTGCACAAGCTGGTGGTGACATCCAGAAGGAACGGTAGTAAGCCTTGCGGTAGTAGTAACAAGTCATTCGGAATGCGAGTGGGAAGATCAAAATAAAGAGTGAGGGTGAAACCGTCATTCCAAAGAGATGATAAGTCCCGAAAATTGTTCCAATGAAGGAAGGGGAACCCTTTACGCAATCGGTAGAGAGACAGGGAGAGTAAAAGGGAGAGATCAAAGGCTGCGCAAAATATTTTCCATTTTCAAATGCCCGGAAAGTCGCGTAGACGATAAATGAGAAGAGAACGAGAACCGTAATAAGAGGCTGTATCCACCACTTATCGGTTCGGAGCGTTCGAGCGGAAAGCTTTGCTCGGCCCTCTGAGAAGACGCCATTGCCTGAGGTATCAATTGCCATGGGAGAAGTTTCGTACCAGAGGGGCTAGAACGCTAGGCGGTCTGGTACTAAGCAGGGGTGAAATCGCACACAGGCGTAGCCAGGTGAGTTAAATATGGCGGAGGGCGTGGGATTTGAACCCACGAAGGTTTCCCTTGCCGGTTTTCAAGACCGGTGCACTCGGCCGCTATGCGAGCCCTCCGTGGGCAAACTTACTGGCGAAGTAGCACAGAGGCAAAATTCGGGGAGTAGCGCTGCCATTTCAAAGGTATCGTCGCCATCTCGCACCCTTTTCTAGCAAATGGGTAGGTCAATATTAATTTTAAAAGGAGAAACTCATGAGCAATCCAGAACTCGTCGTTGTTGTTGGAGCAGGTCCAGGAGTTGGAGCTGCCGTCGCTAGCGCCTTCGCTAAGAAAGGGCACCCGCTGCTCTTGGTAGCAAGAAATGCGGCCAATCTCGAGAATTTAGCGCAGGGGTTGCGTGAATCCGGAGCGGATGTGTCGACCGCACTTGGCGACGCGGCTACCCCTGGTGATATTGCTCGTGTCATCAATGAGATCGAAGGCGGAATCTCCGCGCTCGTCTATAACGCTGCTGCTTTCGGTGGACCACTGCTTCAGACATCAGAGGCGGACCTCAACTCTGCGACCGAGGTCAACCTCAATAGTTTGATTAGCGCTACCAAGGCCGCCTTGCCTAAATTGAAGGCCGCCAATGGAGCACTATTGATTACAGGTGGAGGTTATTCACTCTATCCATCGAGTGATTATGGTGTTCTCTCTGTTGGTAAGGCGATGACTCGCTCAGCAGCGTTCCTGCTCGCTCAAGAGTTGGCGCCAGAAGGTATCCGCGTTGCAACGATCACCATCATGGGCGTAGTTGCTCCAGGCACACCATTCGCACCTGAGTTAATTGCAGAGAAATACATCACTGCTTACGAAGCAGTTGGCGGTGAAGTTGAAACTCTCTTTACAGGAGAGTCTGCTTAATCTTCTTCTGTTGGGAGTGTAAGTAGCTCCTCGATGATTATTGCGACCCCATCCAAGTGATGGGGTTCTGCAACAAACTTTGAGTACTGCGGAGCGCTTGGGTGGCCGTCGGCCATCGCCCAAGAGCGATCGGCCCAAGAGAGCATAGAAAAGTCATTGGGATTATCGCCGAAAGTTACAACGTCCTTTGAGGTGAAACCCATACGGGCCGTTAGTTTTGCGAGTGTTTGACCCTTGCTTACGCCTAGTGCAGAAATTTCTAGAAGCGACTCCCCTGCATTGGAGTGCGTAATTGTGACAAGGTCACCAGTTTCGCGATGTGCAATATCTAATAACTCATCCGAGGTGTGTTCGTAATCCGAGCAACGCGCAAGCATCTTGTAGGCCGGTTTTAATAACTTCTCTTCAATGCGAAGCACTGGTGAAATATCTACTCCTACATCCCAACGCGGAATATAAGCGCTTTCATGATGAAACTCATCGCCATACTCGGTCGCGAATGAGATTGAGGGAACTAATGCTCGCATCCGCTTTACAAATTCGAATTGGGCATCGAGCGGAATCAGCCACTCCTCTAACACGCGATCATTCATTAAGTCATAATGCATCGCACCATTGGCGCAGATCGCATTACCGAAACCAAATGCCTCTCTAATCTCCGGCATCCAGCGCGGAGGTCGACCCGTTACAAAGAATATTTCGATTCCCGCTTCGCGCGCAGCGGTAAATGCCTCAATCGTCCGAGTTGTGATTCGTTCATAGGAGGAGACGATCGTCCCATCCAAATCTGTAGCAATTACCTTTGGGCGAGTGCCAATTATGCTGGAAGTAATCGGTCGACTCCTAAGAAGGGGCGAAGCGCTTGTGGAACGGTGACCGATCCATCGGCTTCTTGATGATTCTCTAAAATTGCAACAATCATGCGAGGAATTGCAACGAGCGTTCCATTGAGCGTCGCTACTGGCTTTGTAACTTCACCATCTCGATAACGAATATTTAAACGTCGAGCCTGAAATTCTGTGCAGTTAGATGTACTTGTAACTTCGCGGTATGCACTCTGGGTTGGAATCCATGCTTCGATATCGAATTTACGGATCGCACTCGCTCCAAGATCGCCCGATGCTACATCGATGACTCGATAAGGAATCTCCATCGCATCCAAGAAGTCCTTCTCCCATTGCAGCAACTTCTGGTGCTCAGCGAGCGCATCTTTCGGTTCGCAGAAGATAAACATCTCAACCTTGTCGAACTGGTGCACTCGGATGATGCCACGAGTGTCTTTTCCATATGTTCCAGCTTCGCGACGGAAGCAGGATGAGTAACCGGCGTAGCGCAGCGGTAAACCCTCAACAACTTCGTCCATGTGATAAGCCGCAAGCGGGACTTCGCTAGTTCCAACGAGGTAAACGTCATCTTCCTCTAAATGATAAACATTCTCTGCAGCTTGACCGAGAAATCCAGTTCCCTCCATGGCCGCAGGCTTAACTAAAACTGGCGGAATTACAGGGATAAATCCCGCTTTGGCCGCAGATGAGATCGCGTAGTTGACGAGTGCGAACTCCAAGAGCGCGCCAACACCTGTTAAATAGTAAGAACGTGAACCGGCAACTTTGGCACCGCGCTCGGTATCGATCGCCTTAAGTATCTTTCCGAGTTCGACATGGTCCTTTGGTTCAAAACCCGCAGCTGCAAAATCTCTTGGAGTGCCGACATGTTCTAGCACCACGAAATCTGCTTCTCCGCCGACAGGTGCCTCAGGACTAATCAAATTGTGGATTTGCAACAGAGCAGCTTGGGCTGCGCTCTCTGCTTCGGCGCGAGCAGCATCTGCGATCTTTACGCGATTTGATAAATCTTTGGCACTCTCAAGAAGAGCAACCTTCTCTTCGCCTTTGGCGGCCCCAACCAACTTTGAGAGCAGGTTCTGTTCTGCGCGAAGCGCTTCGAAATTCGTGATTGCGATACGTCTTGCTTCATCCAGAGCCAATAGTTGATCTACTACTTCGACGTTCTCTCCGCGCACCTTCTGTGAAAGGCGTACGCGCTCGGGATCTTCACGAAGAATCTTTAAATCAATCACGGGCTTAGCCTATCTATTTGTCGCACGGGAGTATGAACCCAGAATACGGATATCTTCGCAGATCGCGCGTAATCCGATGATCGATTGAGCTACAGCGTGATCGCTCTGGTGCCCCTCGACATCAATAATGAAGTGGTAATGCCCCAATTCACGCCCGGTTGGACGGCTCTGAATAAAGGAGAGGTTCACAGCATTCTTTGCGAACTCGGTCAAAATTTCTAGAAGTGCTCCGGCGTGATCAATATCGATGTAGGCAACGAGTGAGGTGCGATCATCTCCGGTAGGTGCAGGAATCGTCCCTGGCTTTCTGGCAAGCACAAAGCGAGTAACAGCCGCATCGTTATCGCCAATGTTCTCTGCGATAACGCTCAGCCCATACTTCTCGGCGGCTATCTTGGCCGCGATCGCGACATCCCACTTTCCATCTTTAAGCCCTTCTGCGGCGGCAGCGGTAGAAGGAGTTGCAATGATTTCTGCGCCAGGCAATTCACGGGCGATATAAGCGCGGCACTGCGATTCCGCATGAGGGTGTGTGGCTATTCGAACTATCTTTTGCCCAACGTTCTCGGGAAGGGTCATCAGAGAGAAACTCACTGGAATGGTGGTTTCGGCAACAATTTCAAGCACCGCTCCTGTGGCCAACTCATCAAGGGTTCTAGCAACTACGCCTTCAACAGAATTTTCAATGGGGACAAGGGCGTACTCCGCCTGACCCGTTCTGACGGCATCAAGCGCCGCGGTGACGTTGGCATAGGGAACGAGTAGATCATCTGCGGTGGTGATACCTAGTAGCGCCGCTTCGGTAAATGTCCCTGAAGGTCCGAGGTAGGCATATGTACTCACCTGCGAACTCTAACGGAGGGAGGTGAGTGCCCGAGAGGGGATTTGAACCCCTACACCCTTTCGAGTACACGAACCTGAATCGTGCGCGTCTGCCGTTCCGCCACTCGGGCTTACTTATAGGAGGTTAGCACCGTTAGGATAAAAACATGAACCTCTCCTTCAGGACTATTGCCCGAAGTGAACTAGGTCTTGTACGCGATGGCAACGAAGATGCCGCTCTGATTTCACCGCGCCTCGTTGCGGTAGCCGATGGGATGGGTGGCCACGCCGGCGGGGAAGTTGCTTCAAAGATCGCCATAACCACGGTGAAGGAGTTGAGCGATGTGCTGCGCAATCCGGAACTTGATGATGAGTCACGCGAAGATTTACTGCTCAATATCTCATTCTCTATAGACCACGAAATTTCAGAGGCGGCGCTAGCTGATCCTGCGCTCCAAGGAATGGGAACCACACTCACAGCGCTACACCTCAATGGCGAGAGCGTTGAACTTCTTCATGTTGGCGACTCTCGCTGCTATCAATGGCAGGGAAAGAAACTAGTGCAGTTGAGTTATGACCACACCGTTATGCAGGAACTTCTCGACCAGGGTCGTTTAACCCCCGAAGAGGTTATTAACCATCCGCAGCGCTCCTTACTTACGCAGGCGCTCATCGGCGATTCAGGAATTGACCCTATTTTGCTTATTTTCAACGCAAAGGTCGGCGATCAATTTCTGCTCTGTAGCGATGGATTGAGTTCGGTCCTCTCTGACCACGAAATTGCAAACATTATTAAGAAAAGTGAACCCGATGAAGTCGTGGACCAACTTTTGGCGGCGGTAAGTGAAAAAGGCGCTCCCGACAATGTCACGATCCTCTGGACGCAAATCGTTGAAGATCAAGATGTCTCCCCGATTCAATTTTTGGGGGCGGCCAATTGACGCACAAAAAGATTTTGAATGATCGCTACGAACTCGGCTCAATGATTGGTACCGGGGGCATGGCCGATGTTTATATAGCGGAAGACCTTCGCCTCCATCGCAAAGTCGCGGTAAAGATTCTACGAAGCGACCTTGCAAGAGATCCGGCATTCGTTGCGCGCTTTAAAAAAGAGGCGCTTGCAGCAGGTGCTCTCAATAATCCAGGGATTGTCGCCGTCTTTGACTCTGGAGAAGATGGTGGTGACTCATACATCGTTATGGAGTTGGTTAAGGGACATACCCTTCGCCAAGTTTTACAGAGCAATAAAGATATTACCGAGGGTGAAGCGGTAGCGATCGTTACAGAAATTTTGCAAGCTCTTGAATACTCGCACGCCCATGGAATCATTCATCGCGACATAAAACCTGGAAACATCATGATCACCGACTCTGGAAAAGTTAAGGTGATGGATTTTGGAATTGCTCGTGCGCTAGATGATGTTGGCGCGACCATGACCAACACCTGGAATGTCGTTGGAACCGCGCAGTACCTCTCTCCCGAGCAAGCTACCGGTGAATATGCCGATGCCCGTAGCGATATTTATTCCGTTGGCTGCTTAATGTATGAATTGCTGGTCGGGCGTCCGCCATTTATCGGCGATACTCCAGTATCTATAGCCTTTCAGCACGTATCTGCACCAATCCCGGCGCCGTCGGATCTCAACCCTTCTATCGATCCCAACCTCGAGACAATCATCAAGGTGGCGCTTCATAAAGATCCCAATGACAGGTATCAAGATGCAGCTGCAATGTTGGAAGACCTCCAACGTGCGATCCGTGGCGAAGAGGTTACGACTCGCATCCGTCGACCTAATCCAAGACGGAGAATGTTTGCGATCGGCGGTATTGCAGTAGCGCTGCTACTCATCATTGGGTTTACCTATGCCCTGCAATCTAATAAATCCGCATCTACGCCGCTACAAGTGCCGAACGTAGTTGGTTTAACAGAGGCGGAGGCGCGAGCGCTCCTTCCAAATTTCACAATTAATATTCAAGATGGCCCCTCATCAACGATTCCCAAAGGAAGAATTGCTAGCCAACTTCCATTGGCAGATTCAACAGTTATTCCAGGAAGCAGCATCACCCTTACCGAATCTTCAGGAGCCGGTAACACAGCTGTACCTGTAAATCTCGTTGGGTTATCGCTCGCAGATGCTCGTAGTGCGCTCACGGCGGTAGGGCTCGCTGTTGCACAAACCATTCCAACTAGCTCCAATCAAGCACCTGGAACGGTATTGGGAGTCAATCCTTCACCTGGAAGTATCCTGCAAGCCGGCGCCGGGGTCGTTCTTCAAATTGCTAGCGGAAGTTTGCAAGTTCCTAATCTTGTTGGAGTCACGCAATTGCAAGCAATCACAACGCTCACTCAAGCGGGATTTTTAGTGAGAACTGCAACTTCATATGATCAAACGCAAGCGATCGATATCGTCTTAGCTCAAGCTCCAGATGCTGGAACGACACAAAATATTGGATCGACAGTAACGATTACGGTAAATACCCAACCAACTAATTAGTTGCGATTTACCACCGGAGTTAATCCTGCAGAGCGAGCGCGGGCTCCACTATCTCCACAAATTTCTAACCAGTTGCCGAGCATTTGATGGCCATACTCTGTCAGCACTGACTCGGGATGAAACTGAACTCCAGAGATCGGAAGAGTCCTATGTTCGATCGACATCACTACGCCAGAATCGGTCTTCCCAGTTACTTCCAACTCCTCGGGCAAGGTGGCGGGTTCAATTGCCAGTGAGTGATAGCGCGTAGCGGTGAAGGGTGAAGGTATCTCGGCCAAGAAGCCTTTACCTGAGTGATGAACGGTTGAGGTCTTTCCATGCAGTAGTTCTGGCGCTCGTGAGACGGTTGCCCCAAATGCCACTCCAATAGCTTGATGCCCCAAGCAGACTCCCAGCAGCGGCACCGAGTTCGCGGCGGCATACCGGACGAGTTCGATACTTGAACCGGCCGCCTCGGGGGTTCCAGGGCCAGGGGAGATCAAGATTCCATCAAAGTTAACGAGATCGCTGAAATCAACTTCGTCATTGCGTAGAACGGTGACCGAAGCGCCAAGTTGGCCGAGGTACTGGACCAAGTTGTAGACAAAGGAGTCGTAATTATCAACGACGAGCACCCGGGTCGCGGCGCGCTCTGCTAATTGAGGTGAGCTCATTGGCTTAGGTTACCGATTGGCGAGCCAATGTGATTTTCAATAAAGTTTTAAAACTGGTGTACCTTTTACTCATGCCTAAATCGCACAGCCGTAAGAAGGATCCGGTTTACATCCCAGATCAGGTGGCCAACGCGGCACCCCTTCCAAAGGAGAGCCCAAAGTGGCTCGCCCCGCTGATGCTCGCTGGCTTCCTCGTCGGATTGGTCTGGATCGTGACCTATTACGTGAGCAATACCGGCTACCCAATCCCTCATATCGGGGCTTGGAACATGGTTATTGGCTTCTCCTTTATCGCTGGGGGTTTCTCCCTCGCCACCCGCTGGCGTTAAGCCTCACAACGCAGCGGTAATTACACAGGTGTAATTCTCCACATGGTGGATAAACCCTGTGGAAAACTTCGGCTATTTCTCAGGAAATACTCAGTCAACTAGAGAATCCTCACTCCTGTCCCCCTCTTTGGAGGACTGGGTAAATATTGTGGAGGACCTAGAAATGACCGCACTTAAAGAGAGAGTTACCGTGGCAGATACATCACAGAGCAACTTGCAGCGAATTCTCGTTGTTGATGATGAGAGTTCCATTAGTGAACTTATAGCGACCAGCCTACGTTTTGTGGGTTTTGATGTTCGCACCGCCGCAACTGGATCCCAGGCGCTCACAATTGCCGAAGAGTTTAAGCCGCATGCACTCATCCTCGATGTCATGCTGCCAGATCAAGATGGTTTTGAGGTCTGCCGCCAGCTTCGCTCTGAGGGCCATAGCGTCGGAGTTCTCTTTTTGACCGCAAAAGATACCGTTGATGACAAGATCGCCGGCCTGACTATCGGTGGCGATGACTATGTCACCAAACCTTTCTCACTCGAAGAACTTGTAGCTCGCCTTCGCGCGCTCTTGCGTCGAATTGGCGTAGTTGAATCCACTGTGGACGATGAGAAGATTCGTTTCGCCGACCTAGAGCTTGATGAGGCGACCCATGAGGTTCACCGCGCTGGAAATCTGATCGATCTCTCCCCAACCGAGTTCTTGTTGCTCCGTTACCTGATGATCAACGCCGATCGCGTCGTTAGCAAGTCACAAATCCTCGATCACGTCTGGCAATACGATTTCCGTGGCGATGCTGGGATTGTTGAAACCTACGTTTCATATCTGCGCAAGAAAATTGATATCTACGAACCAGCTCTCATCCACACCGTGCGTGGCGTTGGCTATCGAATGCGCATTCCCGCAGGAAACTAAGATAATTCTTTCACTATGAATAAACCTGCTGCCTTCTCGCAATGGAGCCTGCGCAATCGCCTCTTGCTGGCGACCGTTGTAGTGGCAGCGATAGGTATCGGGGCCTCCGATTTTGCGGCAAATGCAGAGCTTCGCGGTTACCTTGTTCGCCAGGTCGATACGCAACTCAATAGCATCGCCGGTGGAACCGTCAATCGCCTAGCGAGAGCCGGAATCGATCCGAATACAGATGACACCAATGCTCCACAAACGCAGAGCACCACACCTCAGTTTCAAACGATTCGCCCGCTTCGAGGAGTTCCCACCGCTACAACGGTGACGCTCCTTGATGCAACGGGCGTTGTTCTTGGACAACTTGGCGGCGATATTAATTCTGGAGGTTCTCAAGCAACCTTTAGCGGAATGACACTCGCACAAGTTGCCGCTACAAATGGAAAGCCATTCACGGTTAACTCTGGTGATCCCCGCACCTCTACGAGAGCAATTGCTTATGTCCTACCTTCAAATTTGGGTTCGGTAGTAATTTCGGTTTCACTCGCAAGTGTAGAAAAGACGCTCCATGAACTTAATCTCGTCTTTCTACTCATCAGCATCCTCGTACTCCTGTTAATCGGATTAATCTCGCGATGGCTGATCTCCTTAAGTCTCAAACCGCTTCTCGAAGTAGAGGTAATCGCGGCAGCTATCGCTGGAGGTGATCTCTCGGCACGTCTTCCAGAGTTGCGCTCATCAACCGAGGTTGGTCGACTTACAAAATCCCTCAACACGATGTTGGGTCGTATTGAAGAGTCATTCGCGCAGAAAAATATTTCAGAGTCGAGACTTCGTCGCTTTGTTGCCGATGCCTCTCATGAACTACGCACCCCACTTACCGCTATTAGAGGGTTCGCAGAGCTCCATCGCCAAGGTGCGGTTGCCGGAGAAGAGAAGACCAAGGAGCTCATCGGCAGAATTGAAAAAGAGTCGATCCGAATGGGATCACTCGTTGAAGATCTCTTGCTATTGGCCAGAATGGATGAGGCTCGCCCACACGCGCTAGAGCCCGTTGATCTTGTTCAACTTATTGAAGAGAGCGCGGCCTCCGCACGCGCCGCAGGTCCCGAACATCCCATTACATTAAACTTGCCGGCAGAGCTATATATCTTGGGCGATTCAAAGAGAATTCATCAAGCGTTAGCGAATTTATTGGCAAATGCAAGGACTCATACTCCAGTTGGCACACCGATAGAGGTGAGTGCCGTTGCCAACGAAAGTGAAACATCAATCTCCGTTAAGGACGCCGGGCCTGGACTCTCCGAGAGCGATCAAGCACGAATCTTTGAACGATTCTTCAGAGTCGATCCATCAAGAGCGCGCCATGCCGGTGAAGGCAGTGGTCTTGGGTTATCGATTGTGGATGCGGTTATGAAAGCGCACGGTGGCACCGTCTCCGTTGACTCTAAAATTGGAGAAGGCGCCACCTTTACACTGCACTTTCCGATTACAGCTTAGTTTGTGTTACCCAACTCAGTGCTTGTAACGCTTGCTCCGGCGTCCACCCACCTTTATAAACCGGTTTCTTGTAAACATTGGAAGCGCTTCCCATAAAGGTTGCCAAAGTTTTCGAGAGCGTTCCAGTAAAGGCCGGAAGTGTTCCGCTGATAAATCGCAATTGTTGATGAGGATCAAAAATCGCGAATCCATCTGAGTGATCAATGTCGTACGTTAATTTACTGTAAGGAGCCATCCAGTCGGTAGCTGGAGGTGTTCCCTGCGGAATTACATCCACTGAATACCCAAGGAATCGTTCAAGCGCCAAAAGGTTTGGATTTATGTCTCCAGTACCAACCGGGTTCTTCATAGTTAACTCGGCTTTCGTCAGCGTTGGAGTAGTCGTTGAACCAGCGGCAGTCCACATTTGGAAATTGGCATTAATCAACATCGAATATGCCATCAATCGAGCTGCGTTATCGCGATACGGGTCAACGTCAATACCGATCACTTTTATATTGGATTGGTGATCGTTGTTCAATTTCTGTTGAATTTGCAACATGTTGGCTGTAGTGAAAGGGCAGGTGTCACCACATAGGGTTAAGAATGGCACCAATATTGCGCTCTTGCCTTTTAGCTCTGACAAGGTGTGGGGTGCTCCGTTTTGATCAATAAACCTCGCGGCCAAAACGTTCTTTGGGACTGAAACCGTTGTCGGGGTCCCAACAGCATTCGAAGGTTGAGCTATGCCGGCGGCGTGTGCTGCGGTGAGAAGGACAAGAGAGAAGAGGGTAAAAATGGGAATTCCAGCGAGAGGCCTAAGTGTAGACTTTTTCATAATCCATCCTTTAAGAAGTAGTGAGCGGTGGATTATTGAGAAATTATCGCATCTTAATAAGCCACCAAACCCCGATAAGGGCTAAAGAGATGATGGCCGTCAAGAGTTCAAAGCCATCGCGTTGCATAAAAGTTTGATGCATATCCATTAGTTGCAGACCACGTTAGGGGGAGCTCGCAGGATACCCAATCTCAAGCTACGAGCGCTAAAAAATCGAACCTCTGTAAAAACTGAGTTTATTGCTGTAATCACTCGAATTGGCGAGAGTTGAATGAACACCACAAAAAGTTTTGGGAAGCTGTTTGCAAGACTCTTTCTTGAAAAATTTTCGATTCCAGTAATAATCCGGAAGGCTATAAATCCGAAAACAATGTGAGACAGGAGCATCTTCTGGTTATTCATCATCATTCCACCTAAAATGAAATGGACTGAAAGTTGTGACAGAACTACCAGGGTTGCAAGCCGAGGACCTTCAAGCTTGCCTGTGGAGAAGAATGCGAAGCAAAAGATTAAAGCACCAATCTCAACAAGAAGTCTGCGCCCAGAAACAAAAGAGCCGCAGCCTTCAATATGAGCAAAGGCGGCACAGAGCAAGAGTGCTGACGCTACCAGGGTTGCGCGGAGCAACACGATTGGAGTTTTACTCATGGCTTCCTAGTGCGTCATCCCGGGCATGGCTGCCATTGCATTTGAACCTAAATCTAGTCCTTTAGGGGGTTGTACTACCGAGGCCTCGGTCATGGAAGTACGTGCCAAACCCTTGGAATCCAGCCAGTGAACCACAACTGGAATAGAGTCTCCGATGGAGAGTTTTTTCAGCAGTCCCGTGAGAATGCCTCCTTGATATTTATAACCCAAGAGTTGGGTATGACTAGGAGATACTGAGATATTCCGCAGCTGGGTCATGAGGTTATTGCCCTGGCATAAATTTGCGTCAAAGAAAATCTCTCCCGAGTTGGCAATAGGTGAAGATATTCCCGTGAGCAATACCGTATTGCTCTGATTGTTTGTAAAGGCGAGGACCAGCGCGGTCGATCCACCATTTAAGGCTGAGGTCAGTGTTGCATTCTTTAAAGTGATCCCGTGATCATTTGAAAGTTGGCTTGCTGGGATCAATTGACCAGCTATTGCCCCATTGGGAAATGCTTTGGTGTGAAACATAACCATATAATGATTGGCGCTATTGTAAAGCGAAGTCAACGTAGTCAATGAAGCTGCTTGGCAGATCGGTCTTTTTGAATTCAGACTATTCAGGTCAAGAGGAAGAAAAATCTCATCAGAGATGGACATATTCTGCTGATTCATTGAGTGCACATGTATTGCTAGTACATCAGAAATCTTAGTCACAACCAAATAGCAGACTTGCTTCCTATTGAAATCCAGATCGATAGCTACCCGAGCGCTCTGCGAGGTCGCGCCTTTCTCACCCATCATGCCTGATCCATTCGCAAGTGCCGTGAGATGGTAGACCCCAGTTGGGATTGGTCCAGGGAGAGTCGGCGATTTCGGTATACCGCCGACTGAAAAATTAAAGCTACCTGTAATTACATGCCCATCTTGAGCAACTACTCGAAAGCTCACACGAAAGAGTCCCTCAACTACTGCTTTGGGAGTAAGCACATTTGTAAGGATGGCACCTTTTACAACATTATCACCCGAGGTGATTATCTCTCCCTTGGGGTTAACCACCTGAACCTCATTTATTGTCCGCGATCCGAGAACCAGTAATGGATCCGCAAATGTGAGCTTTATCTGTTCAGGCAAGGAAGTGACAGTGGAATTCGCGAGCGGATCGGAGTTAATTAAAACCGTGTGGGCATAAGCGGTGGAAGGACCTGCCAGCGTTGAGCAAAGCAGTAAAGATAGAAAGATAAGGCGCTTGATCACATCTTCATCTTAGGACCGATTGGAAGATTGAAAATCTCCTGAAGCGCACCATAAACGGCAGATGGTGACCATGATGGCTGAGATGGCTTCACCAAATTGAGGCGCCCTAACGAACTCAGGTAGCTCTTCAGTTTCGAAGGAAGTGTTTTGGGATTAGAGACTTGAGGATTTCCCAACTCCAACCAGCGCCAATGACCATTCGGTCCAATAAGTATCACGACATCATCGTGAATTACATCATAAGTTTGAGGTTTTCCTGTCTGCCAATCAGGCGCACTGCCTTCGTCACCTACGGCCTTGGTTTCTCTTGTGTAGACCCCGAACCAGGACCAGAAGCTCTTTAATTGCGCAGCGTTCCCAGTGGCAATAGTCCAAGAGTTGTCTCCAAAGAGAGACTGGTAAGCCTTTATCCGCGAAACAGTATCTCGCTGTGGATCTATTGAGACTTCTAGTACAGATGCACTTTTACTATAACCTGCCTTTTTGACAGTATCGCCGATATCACGCATATTTACGCTGGTCATTGGACAGATCATGTCGCAACTTGTGAAGAAATCTGTAAGCACGATATATCTTCCCTTGAGGCTAGCAATGGTGAATGTCTTTCCATTCGCATCAACTAGTGGAGTGTTTGCGACTGTCGCTGGCATAGCGGCGTCAAATTTTGTGCCACCCATCATGGCGGCTGTTCCTGAAATTGGAGGAGGTGTCATGCCCTGCATGCCGGGCATTGCTGGAGTGCTCGTCGCAGCGATTGCCGGTGCCACGCCGATAACCAAAGCGAGAACTCCAAATATCAAAGATGACTTGCGCATTAGCCATTTCCTTCCATCGCACGAAGAGTGGCAATTCTAGTCGCTAATGGTGGATGAGTGGAGAAGAGCTGTGATGTCTTGCTCCCGTCAAGTGGTGATTCGATCCAAATATGGGCAACCGCAGTCGATTTCTGATGCACGACGGTGTTGTCGGCTGCTAGGACTTCAAGGGCGCGACGCAATCCGGTCGGATTTCGAGTAAAGGCAACTGCTGTGACATCGGCGAGTGCCTCACGCTTACGAGAAATTGCAAGACGTAAGAGAAGGGCCGCGAGCGGTGCCAAGATTAAGATCAACAAGGAAGCGATCAGTGCAAGAGGATTCTGATCATTATTGTTGTTGTTATTGCGGCGATTTCCACCGCCAAAGATCATCATGCGCAACATGAAGTCACTGAGTAAAGCCAGTGCTCCCGCAGTGGTAGCTGCGATGGCAGAGACCAAGGTGTCACGATTGGCGACATGAGCCATTTCATGCGCCGTTACACCTTGAAGCTCTTCGCGATCCATCACGCGCAATATTCCCGTTGTGAATGCGATGACGGCGTGATCTTGATTGCGACCAGTAGCGAAGGCGTTAGGCGCATTATCTTCGACGATAGCAATCTTTGGAACTGGTAGACCAGCGGCAACACATACCTCTGTAACTAGGTTATATAACTGTTGATTATCAGCTTCGGTAATGATCTTCGCGCCAGTCATCGTCAAAACGATCTTGTCAGATGTCCAATAAGAACCCCAGACCGAGAGCAGCGCTATTCCTACTGCAAAAGGAACAACTCCTATCCCAGTCTTACCAAAATAGGTTAGGAGGGCCCAAATAACGACGCCGACCAGTAGCGCCATACCGAAGAGAAGTTCGGTCGATTTAAGTTTATTCGCTGATTGAAGTTTGCGAAAATCCATAGTTAGAACTTGACCTGCGGTGCCTGACGATCTTGGGGATCATCAACGACATAAAAGGGACGCGGACTTACTCCTGCAGATTTTACGAAGAGACTACTTGGAAAGGTCTTGATCGCGGAGTTAAGGGTTCGCACATTGTCGTTATAGAACTGGCGAGCAAAGGAGACCTTGTTCTCGGTGCTAGATAGCTCCTCTTGAAGAGCTAAGAAATTTGTAGATGCCTTGAGGTCTGGATAATTCTCTGTCACAGCGAGCAATCCACGCAGTGCTTGTGTGAGCGCTCCGTCTGCGGCAGCAACATCTTGAACGGTAGTTGCCGTAGTCGCCTTTGCTCGAGCAGCAACAACTGCCTCGAAGGTGGAGGATTCATGGGCTGCATAACCTTTAACGGTCTCTACCAAATTAGGAATCAAGTCAGAGCGTCGTTTTAATTGGGTATCGATCTGTGCAAAGGCCTCATCAACCGAAATATTGGCGCGCACCAAGCGGTTGCGAGAGATGACCGCAAGCAGCGCGAGGATAATTAGGAGTGCGACAATTAAGAGAACAACTTTCATGACCTGCTCCTCAGTAGTGATCTATTTATTGAATTTTAGATTGGTGAAAGTTCAACCATGACTTGCTTGGCGTTGGGCCGCGCTGACCTTGGTACCTAGAACCGTACAGCGCTGAACCGTATGGATGTTCTGCTGGAGATGAGAGTTTGATGAGACATAGCTGACCGATCTTCATCCCTGGGAAGAGTTTGACCGGAAGATTGGCAACGTTGGAAAGCTCCAAGGTGATATGTCCAGAGAATCCTGGATCAATAAAACCCGCAGTGGAGTGGGTGAGTAGTCCAAGGCGACCGAGCGATGACTTTCCCTCGAGTCGACCGGCGATGTCATCAGGAAGGGTGATGATTTCATAGGTGCTAGCCAGGACGAACTCCCCCGGGTGCAAAATAAAGTGCTCATCTGGACCAACGCAAACCTCGCGAGTGAGTTCTGCCTGCTCGATCGAAGGATCGATCACCGAGTATTTGTGGTTTTCAAAGACCCGAAAGAAGCGGTCGAGGCGAACATCAACACTCGATGGCTGAATCATGCCCTCGCTAAAGGGTTCAACCTTGACTCGTCCTGCGGAGACTTCTGCGGCAATATCGCGATCACTTAGTAGCACGGTCAAAACCCTACCAGCCAGCGTGAGCAGATAAGTTTGGACAATGAGTCATAGACGCGCATACCTCCTCCTCTTTAGCGCAGCCCTCCTCTACTCGATCAATGGAATCGTCTCCAAATGGGTCATGGAAGCTGGCCTTACCCCGTGGAGGCTCACCGAGATTCGAACCACCGGCTCCCTCCTGGCGCTCTTCTTGTACCTGGGGGTCAAAGGTCGGATTCACCTGCTTCGACCTGGAAAGGGTGAACTCGGACTGCTGGCGTTATTTGGAGTGGTTGGCATCGCGGCGGTTCAATCTTTCTACTTCTTCTCCATCCTGCGTCTGCATGTCTCGATCGCACTGATTATTGAGTTCACCGCCCCAATTTGGATCGTGCTCTATCTTCGATTTGTTAAGAAAGTGCAGATTAGTAACTCAATGTGGTTGGGATTGGTTGCGGCTTTCCTCGGGTTGATTCTTGTCGGAGAGGTCTGGAAGGGGCTCACGCTCAACGGTCTTGGTGTTATCTCCTCATTCATTGATGCGCTCAGTCTCGCTGCTTACTTTGTATTGGGACGTGCACTCGGTAAACGTCGAAGTACCGACACGATGCTGGTCTGGGGTTTTGGAATAACAGCCCTTCTCTACTCGGTAGTACAACCCTGGTGGTCATTTCCATTTCACATTTTTAAAGCTCGCATTAATCTCAATGGACACTTTGCCGGTCATCACCTTCCTGGATGGCTTCTCATAACATTTATTATTTTGATTGGAACGGTTCTCCCGTATCTCTGTGTTTTAACCGGAGTAAATGCTCTCTCGCCACAGGTAGCCAGCATCATTGGAATGCTTGAACCCGTACTAGCCGGTATCTTCGGCTGGGTCCTTCTTAAAGAAACTTTCACTACTATTCAACTCATCGGCGCGGCAATCGTGCTCGCTGGAATCTTTATCGCAAATGAAAAGATTCCCGACGGAGGGAGTGTTGGTGGATAAGTTTGATGATATTTTAGAAGCAAATAAAATCTTTTCCAGCAATTTCACATCTGAAAATTTGACCGGAACTGCGGTTAAAGGTCTTGCAATCGTTACTTGTATGGACTCTCGTATCGATCCACTCAAAATTGTCGGAATGCGTGCGGGCGATGCAAAGATCTTAAGAAATGCTGGAGCGCGAGTAACCGAGGATGTATTGCGCACCCTGGTTCTTGCAACACATCTTCTCGGTGTGAATCGCGTACTTGTAATGCCACATACCGATTGCCGTATGGCTAGTACTGATGAAGATGGAATTCATGCAGCTATATCGAATAAGAGCGGCATGGATACTAGAAGCTTGGATTTCCATACGATCTCTGATCAACCGAGCGCTCTTTTAAAAGATATCGTAAAGATCGAAAGCTATCCCTTCCTTGCAAATGAGGTAAGGGTTATGGGCGCGATCTACGATGTTAAGAGCGGGCTTCTTACCGCTATTAATTAATCACTACCTAGTCTTTAACAAAGCTCTCTCCACCACCACTAAATGATGGGGCGATATCTGCAAAGCGTGCGTAATGAAGTTGTGCCGCCACTGTAATTGTTCGCGTTGGTCCATTACGGTGTTTTGCAACGATCAAGTCCGCTTCACCAGAGCGATTTTGGTTGTCATACATATCATCACGATGGAGCAAAATAACCATATCTGCATCCTGCTCGATAGAGCCAGATTCACGGAGATCAGAGAGCATCGGCTTTTTATCTGCGCGCTGTTCTGGAGAACGGTTGAGCTGTGAGATCGCGATAATCGGAACATTGAGTTCTTTGGCGAGCAACTTGAGATTACGAGAGAACTCCGAAACTTCCTGCTGACGGCTTTCAACGCGCTTGCCAGAGGTCATCAACTGAAGGTAATCGATAACAATCAGTTTGAGATTATGGCGTTGCTTGAGACGTCTCGCCTTTGCACGAATCTCCATGAGTGAAAGGTTGGGAGAGTCATCGATAAAGAGTGGCGCTTGGGAAATTTCTCCCATGCGCTTTGCAAGGCGACCCCACTCATCATCAGAGAGCGAACCTGAACGAATATTGTTGAGGCCAACTTTTGCCTCGGCCGAGAGCATTCTCATTGTAATTTCAGAGCGGCTCATTTCGAGAGAGAAGATAACTGCGGTGTCGCCATTGTGGATCGAGGCATATCGCGCGATATCTAGTCCGAGTGTTGATTTACCAACTGCTGGTCGGGCGGCGAGCACAATCATATTGCCGGGATGCAACCCATTTGTCAGTGCATCGAGATCTTTGAATCCGGTCTTAACACCCTCCTCTGCAACTCCACTAGAGATCGCTTCGATCTCATCGAGTGCAGCAGGGAGAAGTTCTGAAAGTTGAATGTAATCCTCTGTCATGCGCGATTCAGTGACTTGATAGACCTCGGCTTGAGCCGCATCGACTGCATCATCAACATCACCAGCCTCGGAGTAACCGAGTTGAACGATCTTGGTTCCAGCCTCAACGAGTCTGCGCAAGATTGCGCGATCGCGAACGATGCGCGCGTAGTAACCGGCATTTGCGGCGGTCGGCACCGAAGAGATCAGGGTGTGAAGATATGGCGCGCCACCTGCGCGGGCGCTGTCGCCGCGCTTGGTTAGCTCTGCAGAGACCGTGACTGGGTCGGCTGGATCGCCGCGACCATAAAGGTCCAAAATCGCATCGTAGATAAGTTCGTGAGCAGGTCGATAAAAGTCACGCTCTTTGATGATCTCGATGACATCGGCGATGGCATCCTTAGAGAGGAGCATTCCCCCTAGGACTGATTGCTCTGCAACGAGATCTTGTGGCGGAGTGCGCTCAAATTCGACAGGGCGGGGCTGTGAATTGTTATTTCCTCTATTGGGAAGTTCGGCAATGCTCATTTCGAATTCCTCATGTTCTAATCTTCTTATGGAGCACCGACAATCCCTATTCCCCGCCGCGGTGGTGTGGGGCAGCATGTGGGAAAGTTCTATATAACTGGGGATAACCTGAAAAACTTTGTGGAGGGGTTGTGTGTAACTTGCCCCAGTCTGGGGATAAAGCTCCTCTTTTCGCCAAATTCACGCTCAAATCGCCCGGAAGGCCTGGGGATAAAGAAAAATCCGACTATCTCAGATAATGAGAAAACCCCACCCGCCGAAGCTAGTGGGGTTCTCGTAGAACTTTAAAGCGTAATTAAGCGGCAACAACCTGAACTTGAACGTTGGCTGCAACTTGGGCGTGAAGGGTGACCTTCGCGGCGTAATTGCCCAACTTCTTCATAACAGGTGCCTTGAGGCGATGGCGATCGATATCGATACCAACTGAAGACTTAATAGCTGCGATGAGGTCCTTATCGGTGACCGAGCCAAAGAGGGAGCCAGTAGCGCCAACCTTTGCCTTTACAACGATTGGAGCCTTCTCTAGCGCTTCCTTGATTTCGCGGGCGTGATCGAGATCGCGGATCTCGCGAGCGCTACGCGCACGACGAATTCCTTCGATCTGCTTCTCTCCGCCAACTGACCAAGCGATTGCATTGCCATTTGGAACGAGGAAATTACGTGCGTAACCATCTTTAACGGTGACGACATCTCCAGCTTGACCAAGTCCTGCAACTTCACGAGTGAGGATGAGTTTCATATCTGTTTCTCTCCTTATCGAGCTGTTGAGGTGTAAGGCAGAAGCGCCATTTCACGGGAATTTTTAACTGCTGCAGCGATCGCACGTTGGTGTTGGGTGCATGCACCTGTTACACGACGTGCGCGGATCTTGCCGCGATCAGAGATGAACTTACGAAGTGTGGCGATGTCCTTATAATCAATATAAGAAACTTTCTGCTGGCAGAAAGAACATGGCTTCTTCTTAAATTTCTTTAAAGCCGCAGCCGACATCTTTGGCGCGACCTTCTTTGGCTTTAAGGTCTTATTACTTCTTGCTCCCACTGTGGTGCTCCTTTATGAGGGCCCTGTTATATAAACAGGAATGGTTGTTATTAAATGGTTTAGAAAGGTGGCTGATCGTCAGATGCTCCCGTTGCCCAGCCGCCGCCTACTGGCGCTGCTGACCAAGGATCATCAGATGATGCAGTTTCAGATGTTGCGGTAAAGCCTCCGGTGCCCGCACCGCGGGTGGTCTTAGTGACCTTTGCGGTTGCGTTACGAAGTGATGGACCTACTTCATCAACCTCAACCTCAAAAACCGTACGCTTTTCGCCTTCTTTAGTCTCATAAGAGCGTTGCTTAAGACGACCAGAGACAATGACGCGCATTCCGCGAGTCAATGATTCTGCAACGTTCTCTGCAGCTTGACGCCAAATCTGACAGTTGAGAAAGAGGCTATCGCCATCTTTCCACTCGTTCGTTGCCTTATCGAGGTAACGAGGAGTTGATGCAACGGTGAACTTTGCGACTGCAGCACCTGACGGTGTGAATCGGAGTTCAGGATCGCTTGTTAAGTTACCGATCATTGTGATTGTTGTATCGCCAGCTGCCATTTTTCTCTCGCTTAATTAACTGTTATCTGATTATGAATTGAGTTGATCTGGACGAACGACCTTGGTGCGAAGCACCGCTTCGTTCAAATTGAGTTGACGATCAAGTTCTTTGATCGCATCTGGACCACAGTGCAGATCAGCAACAGCGTAGATTCCTTCGGCCTTCTTGTTGATTTCGAAGGTCATGCGACGACGGCCCCAAATATCAAGCTTGTCGACGGTTCCACCACTGTCTTTGATGATCTTGAGATATGTCTCAAGACTCGGTGCGACTGTGCGTTCTTCTAATTCAGGATCGAGAATGACCATGATTTCATAATGACGCATGAGTTAACCCCACCTCCTCTGGACTAAAGCGGCCGTGGTATTTCCACGGCAGGAGGGTTACTACTCCTACGAGCGGAAAGGACGGGTGCCCTGAACGTGTAGGAAGGGTAAGCCTAACTCCCGACGCTCGAATGGAGAAATTCCACCTCTTGGGAGGCCTTGGGCCTTGTGGATAAGAGGATTCGCAGGGCAAAAAAGAGGCTGGCGCTGATTCTGATCAATATGAAGGCGGCATACCAGCTAGGTGGGAGGGCGAATTTAGCCCCGGCATAGCCGCCTAGGTACTCCCAGATCGCGAAGTGATAGAGGGCTTCGGCCCCTTGCCAGACCCAAAAGGCCGCTCGATCACCCTTTCGGGTTAGCGCTATCACCGCCAGTGGGGCGAGCCAGAGGACATATTGCGGCGAGTAGACCTTATTGAAGGCGGTAAAGAGGGCAACGAAGATGAAGGCGATCTCGGCCAACCGAGGAATGGTGGCTCGCCGGAACAAACATCGCACCACAACAAGTGAGGTGAGCAGAAAGAGCACAATCCAATAGAAATTGATGTGTAGAGGATTGATATTAAAGATATTGAGCGCCTGCCATAACGAACCTAAATCCGCGGGGCGTTCTCCATTGAGTTTAAAAAATCTCCACCACCCAGAAGGGGTGGTGAACATAAATGGAAGATTGATCGCGAGCCAGAATCCGGCCGTAATAAATAAATATCTCAAAGCGCGTGCAAATTCCCTGCGATGAATAAATATAGTGAGGATTGGAATTAGCAGGACTATCGGGAAGAACTTTGTTGCGATTGAAACAGAGAGAGTTAATGCACTCAAATCAAATCTCTTGCGATCAAACCAATAAATTGCGGCAACTGCGGTAATGACCGCCCAGAGATCCCAATTGATATACATCGAAGCGATAACGGCTGGGAGTAATGGAAGTAGATACCACTTATTTGGATTCATCTTAGAAACCAGGACTGCGGTGCCAATAAATAAGAGAGCTAGAAGAAAAATATTTATTAAGAAGTAGTACTTGTCAGAGTTTGCACCGTGTGGAGTAATCATCGCGGTCGCCCACATAACAACTCCTGTTAATGGCGGATACTCGACAGAATTAGTAGCGCTCGAATACGGCCAGAGGTGGTTTACCAATCCGCGCGCGTCATAGAGTGCGGGAAGATCGCTGTAGCACTCATGAACGTCAACACCTACTCCAGTCCAATTGGAGTTATAGCAATGATCAAATTTCACACAGGAAAGCAGCGCGGCAAAGAGAGCGAGAGCGATGACGGCTTTAGTCGTGAAAGAAAGCCTCATCTTTTCTCGCTGCGTTACTTCTTCTTTTTAGGTGAAGGGGCTGGCGTCGGCTTTGGAGTGATCGCAAGCTTTGGATCAAGCGTTGGAACTGCGCTCTGCATTGGCGTCGGATCGCTTCCACCGATATTTGATGCTGGTGGGAATTGCATAATGGGAGTGTGCGCCAGCGCCTCGCGCATATATTGATCCCAAATTCTTGCTGGGAATGTTCCACCCGTTACAGCGTTAAGACCGCCGATTCCATTGAGTGACTCCGATGCGTTATCTCTAAAGAGGGCAACGCTGGTAGCCATTTGCGGAACATAACCATTAAACCAGGCACTCGCATTATCGGTCGTCGTACCGGTCTTTCCCGCACTCGGGCGACCCAAATCGGCAACTGCGCCAGAGGCGGTTCCATACTGAGTCACGGTCTGGAGCGCCGTCGTGAGATCGGCCATCACATCACTTGCAAAGACCTGATTTGTCTGTGGTTGGGCTTGATAGAGAATGCCACCGTTATTACCAATTACTTCGGAAACGATGTAGGGCCTTGCGTATACGCCTTGAGCCGCGAAAGTCGCGTATGCGGATGCGAGATCGATGACGTGAGGGCTTGCTACACCTAGGGTGACTGAAGGCCCTGAAACCATTGCGACGGAGGTCGGAATTCCCGCACGCCTTGCGACGTCAATGACTTTATCTGGTCCAACTTTGATTCCAAGTGGTACGAACACGGTATTTACAGAGTTAGCGGTTGCATCTAAGAGATTAACGTTCGGGAATTGTTCATTGCCATAGTTGAAGACCGGATATGGACCTTGTGAACCTGGATCGTAGAAAACTTGAGGCGAACGACCATTCCACACCGAGTGCAGGCTAATTCCTGCTTCGAGTGCTGCGGTTAACGCAAATGGTTTGAATGAAGAACCAGCTTGCGCGGTCGCCTGGGTCGCATTGTTATATTGATTTTTGAGATAGTCCTGCCCGCCATACATAGCAAGGACCGCACCAGTACCAGGTTGGATAGAGACGAGAGCTACGCGAAGGTTTTTAAATGGAGATTTAGGCGTGCGCTTAGCAACGGCATCAACCGCCGCCTCTTGATCGCGTTTTACAAGCGTGGTCTTAACAACTAATCCACCTTGCATCAATTGATCTTGTGTAAAACCAAACTGCTGTAATTGATTTTCGATCCACGAGACAACGTAACCCTTGGGTCCTGCTAGTGAACCTGGTGCAACTCGAGGTTGGATAAAGGGAAATACCTGGCGATTCTCTTCGGTCTTGGTTAACCATTTAGCTTTAACCATTCCATCGAGCACATATCTCCAACGCGCCTTGAGGCGTGCGAGGTAGGTTGGGCCGTTAGCTGGATCGTAATAACCCGGAGCGTTAAGAACGCTGGCAAGTACCGCTGCTTGAGAAACATTTAATTGATCGACGGTGCGACCAAAGAAGACCTGAGAGCCTGTCTGCACTCCATACGCGCCACGACCAAAGTAAATGGTGTTGAGATAATCCTCAAAGATTTTATCTTTGGAGAGTTGTTGCTCCAATTTAACGGCGATAACGATCTCTTTGATCTTTCGCTGCACGCTCTGTTGTGGAGAGAGAAATGCCGTCTTGGCATATTGCTGAGTGATGGTTGAACCACCTTGAAGCGATCCGCCTCTTAAATCGTGCCAGAGTGCACGCAAGATTCCAGTTGGGCTAAAAGCGTGCTCGGTATAAAAATTGCGGTCTTCGGCCGCCATGATTGCGTGGCGGACGTTGATAGGAATACTCGCCAATTGGACGCTGGTGCGATCTTCAGCGCCGACTCGACCAATCTCGGAGCCATCGGCGTATTGGATAACCGTGGCTTGGCTATTTACATATTGGTTGGGGTCCGGGATTTTTACCGTGAAATAGGCATATGCAAAGAGATATGTTCCAACGACGAAGCCGATGCCGATCGTAAAGATGGCGCCGCGGATAAACCAGATTCGAAGGTTCTCGCGGGTAGGCATTTCCATGCGGAAAGGTTACCGCCCTGGGCTACGAACGTAATCCTCGTCTTCTAAGGTACGGACCTTGCGTGGCGGCTTGCGGTACTTTCCATCGCCCAATTTGAAGGAGTAAATCAGGTGGTGCCAGCCGCAACCACGACAAACCTCAACGATGTAAACGCGAAACTCCCCAAATTCACTCTGCATCTCTTCTATCTCATGCGAAGTCTTAATGCGTCCTGAATATTGACCGAGTTGGTCGCCAAAGGCATAGCGAAGTTCGACCATCTCGCTCTTTCGGCAGACTGGACATAGTCGCTCTACCGGCTCGCCATGATATTTAGCTGCACTTTTGAGATATGGATCGGCATCACAGGCATCTAGACCAGAGGTCGTGCCTTTAAAGAGAGCGATAAGCGTGGCGCGGCGCTTGAGTGAGTAATCAATCGCATCGCGACGACTCCACAGGGTTGCCAACATAGTTTCAAAGAATAAACCTTTATTACTAACTACGCTTGCGCACATGTTGCGGATTGGGATGGGCAAGAACTGGCGATTTGAGCCAGGGACCAAACTTCCGCACCTGCTCTCTGTGCGTTGGCTGGGCCAGATTGGTGATGGCATTTTCCAGTCAGCACTCGCCTCTTTTGTTCTCTTCTCTCCTGAACGCCAACCAAATGCCGTAAGCGCAGCAACGGCCTTCGCTGTAGTTCTCCTCCCATATTCAGTAGTTGGACCGTATGCCGGAGTCTTTCTGGATAGATTTTCTAGGCAACGAATAGTTGGTTATTCCAACCTTATTCGCGCGGTAGATCTCCTTCTTATTACTCTCTTAATCAAAGCTGGAACCACGGGTGTTCCGCTAACACTTCTTGTCCTCATTGCCTTTGGAATCAACCGACTGATTCTCTCTGGGTTATCAGCAGGCCTTCCTTTGATCGTGACAAAAGATGAACTGATACAAGCCAACGCTCTGGCGGTTACTGGTGGAAGTATCGGAGTTGTCGTTGGTGGTGGCATCGGAATTGGAGTTAAGAAATTATTTGATGCGCATGGGAAGAGCGACCTCTCCGATGCAAAAGTTATATTGATTGCGATGCTCTGTTATCTCGGAAGTGCAATTCTTACACGGCGTCTATCGAAAACTGCGATTGGCCCTGCAGAGCACGAAGTACCAAATCAGATTAAAGGGCTTCGTGAATTGAGTGAAGGTTTGCGAATTCTCCGGAACCATCCAGATGCGCTACGAGGAATCTTTTCTACAGCTATTCAACGTGGTGGGCTAACCGCAGCGACACTCATGGGGTTGCTCTTGGAACGCAATACGTTCAATCCCCCTAGTAATCCAGATGCAGGGTTGGCTGGTTTCGCCTATGCGCTTGCGATTGCGGGAGTTGGATTTGGCGTTGGCTCATTTATAACGCCCTACTTTGTCGGGTACTTTGGTCGCCATCGTTGGATTAGATTGATGATGATCGCTCCTGCGCCTTTCTTGATTCTCTTCGCCTTTTTTCCAAAAGAGTGGCTGCTCTTCACCACCGCGTTCTTCTTGGCCACCTGTGGTCAAGCGGTCAAAGTCACAAATGATGCCCTCGTGCAATCTCAGATTGCTGATGAGTATCGCGGTCGAGTATTTGCCTTTTACGATGTCGCCGTTAATGGTGCAATAGTTTTAGGCGCTGTCCTCGCCGCGTTCATTCTGCCAGGTAGTGGAAAGTCAATCTCCTTGCCACTACTCACGGTGGTGATTTTCTCTCTTACTACACTGGTCCTATTGCGACGCTCCAAGTTTTTTATCGCGCGCCCAAGCTAGTAGTTCGACCTTGGCAAGATCCTCACCGAGAGGACCTCTCTCCATACGTAGTTCAAGTAGGTACTCATAAGCCTCTCCCACGAGTCGAGATGGCTTAATACCTAATATCTCCATAATTTGTCCCCCATCCAAATCGGGGCGAATCCGATCTAACTCTTCTTGCGCCATCAACTCTTTGATGCGCAATTCGAGTGAATCGTAGGTAGCCGAAAGTTGATCAGCTTTACGTTGATTTCTGGTGGTGCAATCGGCACGGGTTAAAACATGCAAGTGATTGAGTAAATCACCCGCGTCTCGGATATAGCGACGCACCGCCGAATCAGTCCACTCCCCGCTTCCATAACCGTGGAATCGAAGGTGTAGAAATACCAGTTTAGAAACATCGTCAACAATTTTGCCATCAAAGCGGAGTTCTTTAAGTCGCTTCTTCGTCATCTTTGCGCCGACAACTTCATGATGGTGGAATGAAACTCCACCGCCAGCGATTAACTCTCTAGTGCGCGGCTTACCAATGTCATGGAGTAGCGCGGCAAGCCGAATCGTGAGATTAGGTCCACCGAGTCGATCCTCTAAAAGTATCGCTTGGTCTAACACGGTGAGTGTATGTTCATAAACATCCTTATGGTGATGATGTTCATCGATCTCTAATTTAAGTTTGGGCAGTTCAGGTAAGAATTGTGCGGCGAGTCCTGTTTCAACTAATAACCGTAGTCCGATACGCGGATTATCAGACATCAAGGTCTTGATGAACTCTTCGCGGATTCGCTCGGCCGAGATAATTGAAAGTCGCTCAGACATCTCGTTAATGGCCACCACGATCTCTGGAGCTACTTCAAATCCAAGTTGTGCAACGAATCGTGCTGCACGCATCATTCGCAATGGATCATCAGAGAATGATGACTGTGGGCTTCCGGGGGTTCGAAGAATTTTGCGAGCAAGATCGGAGGCGCCATCAAAGAGATCGATAAAGAGCGGTTGATCTCCCGTGAGTTCTAGCGCCATCGCGTTGATCGTGAAGTCTCGACGAGCGAGATCTCCCTCAATTGAATCTCCGAAATCAA
>Ga0364873_10008_pt1 | contig 135312 bp, 119 predicted proteins | sample ExccelAu500001D3_2_FD_206928 | JGI IMG/M metagenome (GOLD analysis project Ga0364873, IMG submission 206928) | Enriched cells from Trout Bog Lake Hypolimnion, Wisconsin, USA - BchlTB.Aug07.5000.01.D3 | ecosystem: Environmental > Aquatic > Freshwater > Lake > Hypolimnion/Profundal zone | place... | reverse complement strand
AATTCTTTTCCTTCCTTTGAGAGAATCCTGATAAAAAATCCACCGGCAGCTTCCAGTAAATACCCATTGCTGGTAGTAGGCCGGAATGTCTTGATATAATCCCCTTTTGTTTTGAGTCGTAATATCTGTAATTGCACTTTACCGCTGGGAACCCCCGGTGTACCGCCATTAGCAGAAGTTCCAACACAGGAACCTGCCGGGAAACTGATGGATAGGCTATCGCCATAACTTAAAGTAACATCTGATTTGGATGCATCAAAAGAATCGATAATTACCTGTGGGAGAAAATAATTTACCAGATCATTTACAGAGCCATTGGAAGGTGTGGTTCTTGTCCAAATCGTATCATTCAAGGGATTACCAGGGTAAATGGTAATATCATTAGTTGACATCTCTTTCTGGCAAGCAGTAAAGAGAAGAAGTAATGATGACCCGATGATGAATACTGTTTTTTTCATAAAAAATACACTCGCATATTAGATACCATCTATTCTAAGTTTGTTGCCTGCTATTGCTTGTTTAAATTAAACCGTAACCCGATCGACAACCCGCCAACACTGAATTTCTGGTTATATGGTGATTGATTACTGGTCATATTCGACAGATTATAACGGAAATAAGGTTCAAAGAAAATATGCAGGTCCTCACTCAATTGCTTGGTTACACTAAACCCTGCATATAAACCCATCCCGATATTTGTTTTGTACACCATGCTATTACTCTTTGTAAGGGGAACAATCGCAAGTGATGTATCCAGTATCACTCCCTGGTACCAGGAACTAAGATTGAATATGACACCTGCATTGATGCCAAATTTTATATCCTCATTTCCAAACTGGTATCCGATAATAACAGGTACATCAACACTTCTGAAACGGTTTTTGACAATATTGTTTTTATAGCCAATCTGTTGTAATACACTGGTGTCTGCAATCACAACAGTATCACCAGGCGCACGTACAATGGTTCTTACTGTTACAACCGTAGTGGTTTTGATCTCATTCTCAGTTCGATAAAGATATTGCTGGTTAATTTGTGAATATTGTATACCGGTTTTAATCAGAAAATTTTCATTGATCGGTTTTACCAATCGGATACCGGCAGTAAATCCTACACGCATACTTTCAATACTGTCTTTTTTCAGCAGATATTGCTGACTGGCCGATACATTGGAAAAACTTTTCACAGTAAAATCCGGAGAAGCATATGCTTCGGCAAACCAATCAGTATTGGGGTTGCTGCGGTTACTTGGACAAATAATATTGCTTTTTATCTGACTGGCGTGTTTGTAATCTGTAAGTTCTTTTCCAGATAGATCCTTCAGACCCGTTACAGTAAAAGGAGGGAAGGGGATCGTAGCAATGGCTAAGAAATTTGACTGATAAGGAGGAGTGTATATATAGGAATTGTTACCTGTATCAGTTGAATCAATTGAGGTAATGGGCGGAACGGACTGCTGATTGGCAGACAGGTCGCCGGAGGCAATCGGATTACCAAAACCATTCAGGTGATTATCCCTATCCGAAATACTGGCATTGGACCTGTTCTTTTTTGTAGCGGGCAAATGGCTATTGTTGACAACAGTCAGGGTTGCCTGATTACCAGACAATGGTGCATTCGAAATCTTATCTTTTGAAGTCAGGATATCTTTTTTCTTCTCAATTGAATTTGGCGCATTGAGAACAGGAATTGAAGAAACATCTTTTCCTGGAACTGTTGAATTAGTATGGGGACTATTCGCATTTGCATTCGAAGCCGGGTCGGGTTGATTATCAGGAGTTATTGTAGTATTTCCAGCGCTATCAATCGCTTGCCTATTATGCTCTTTACTGATGTCTGTTGTAGCAGGTATCGGAGAGGCAAAATGTGGTTTTAACCAGATATAAGCAGCTGTTCCACCCATAAGAATGGCAAATATGAATATCGCAGCAGCCGGAATTCTAAGAAAATAGAATATCCTTCTTTCTTCTTTTTCTTCCGGGTGAATTTTTTCCCACAGTCCTTCTGGTACCGGGGCAGCATAATCTTTTAAGGAACTACCTACAAAAGCATCAAACTGGGCATCAGCCACTTTACCCCATAAACTTTCGGGCACAGGGGCAATATAATTACCGATTTTATCTTGTACAGAAGCATCAAAATTGGCATCAGCCAGTTTTGCCCAAAGTCCATCAGGAACGGGGGCAGTATATTCGCTTATTGTATTGCCTAAAAACTGATCAAACTGTGCATCTGCAATTTTATCCCAAAGCCCATCCGGTACTGTTGCAGTTTGGTCTTTGAGTGAATCGCCAACAAAATCATCGAATTGCTTATCCTTCAACTTATCCCAAAGCCCGGCAGGCACAGGGGCCTCATGGTCCTTTAGTTTACCGTTGACGAAATTATCAAATTCATTATCGATCATTCTATACAGCAATTTTTTGCAGTTGTATGATTTGGTATTGCAACATTTTACGTGCTTTTACTAATTGACTGCGGCTGGTACCCGGTTGGATATTCAGCATCACAGCAATTTCTTCATGGCTATAACCCTCAATTGCATTCAGGTTAAATACCATTCGGTATCCTTCCGGTAACTGGTTAATCAGTTTCATCAGGTCGTCCTGCCCCAAATGTGTATAAGCCTGCGGGTCAATCTGGGGTGCATCCTGGCTATTGTCGTCAATATCCTTAAAATGCAATTTCTTTTTCTCCAGGTGGCGAATGGCAGTGTTTACCACAATTCTTCGAATCCAGCCCTCAAAAGCTCCTTCAAACTTAAATTGCCCTATATACTGGAAAACTTTAATAAAAGCATCCTGGAGCATGTCTTCGGCTTCCATTGAGTCATTTGCATACCTTAGGCATCAGCCCATCATCTTGCCTGCATACCTGTCAAAAAGCATGCGCTGGCAACGGGCATCCTGCCTGATGCAGCCTTCAATGAGTTCGTACTCTGTCACAGATAGGGTAGTTTTAGTGGTTTGGCCAATAGTTAGATACCCTAATAAGCAGGTTCGTTGCCTGTTATTTAGGGTTCTTTAACAATTCAATCTCCCGGCTAAGTTATTAAATTGCCAGAAACTGGTCATGAATATAGTCAACCACGCTTACCAGGTCATTTTTTTCCCTGAAAACGGCCAGTTGGCGGTCGGCACCCGTACCCGTTTCAAAGATCCGGGCTACATGATTGATGATATGGCGACTACCCAGTTCATCGACTACATCATCTACAAAATCGAGCAATTCGTAGATAAGGGAACGGGTATTTACTTCGGTTTCTTTACCAAAATCAATAAGACTGCCATCAATTCCATACCGGCTGGCCCTCCATTTGTTCTCATTGATCAATGATCTTTGATAGATCATATAGTTCATATTCTGGCTTCTCAGCTTATAAATCTTAGCCGTAATGGCCTGAAAAAGCGCGGCGATCGTAATCGTTTCATTAATGGTCATTGGTACATCACAAATCCGGTATTCAACCGTATTGAAAAAAGGATGCACCCGAAGGTCCCACCATATTTTTTTGGCATTATCAATGCAATTGGTCTTGATAAGCAGGTTTACATAATTTTCATATGCCTCAATACTTTCAAAATAATCGGGGATCCCTGTTCTTGGAAATTTGTCAAATATTTTTGTACGGAATGATTTATACCCCGTGTCCCGTCCCTCCCAAAAAGGAGAATTGGTACTAAGTGCATACACATGAGGCAAAAAATACCGTGCTGTATTGGCAATATGGATAGCCATTTTCCGGTCTTCCATCCCTACATGCACATGTAATCCAAAAATCAGGTTACTACGTGCTGCTTCCTGTAACTCATTTACGATCTGGTTATAACGTACATGGTCTGTGATCAGTTGGGTTTCCCAATGACTGAACGGATGGGTTCCGGAAGCACCTACCCATAAACCAAGATCACCCGCGATCTGGGCTATATTGCCCCTCAGTGAAGCAACATCATTATAGGCTTCTTCAATATCCTTGCAAATATCTGTACCCACTTCAACAACCGCCTGGTGCATTTCTGCTTTTACTTTGTCTTTCAGGATTTTTTGTCCCTCTACAACAATCTTTTGCTCATGACTTTTCAATTCCCTCGTAACAGGGTCAAGTACCATATACTCTTCTTCAACACCTAAAGTAAAATGTTTGTAACTCAGATTTGCCATAATAAGGTTTGTTTATCATGTAACACTGATGGGTTGGCTTATTTCAATCACCACCAGACTGTCAGCAGCAGACACTAACTGTTTAATATAATTTCTTGCCGGTACTCCCTCTTTTTATGTACTCACCCCAGGTTAAATTGTCGCCACCTTCTACCAATGATTGTGCTTTTTCAATAGCATAGTTAGCAGCAGTCTCTACTACCCAGTCAAAATTTTCCTGTCCTACACTTTTAATATCTGCATCCGGTGCGGGATTACAAAAATCAATTGCATAAGGAACCCCGTCTCTTAGCGCCAGCTCTACTGTATTGAAATCATAGCCGAGGTATTTGTTAATCCGAAGAACAATATCTTCCATGAGTTTCAGCTTTTCAGCGGATGGTTTGAAATCGGCTACATATCGCAAATGGTGCGGATTTCGCGGTTCATAAGACATGATCCGAACATGTTTTCCGCCAATACAATAACAGCGGTAGTATTCTTCAAAAATGATCTCTTCCTGCAGCAACATCACCAACTGATTGGTTTCACTATGCTTTTCAAAAAAATCATCCATATCTGTCAGCTTATATACATTTTTCCACCCACCACCTGCAAAAGGTTTCATATAGGCAGGGAAGCCAACATATTGAAATATCCCTTCCCAGTCGAGTGGGTAAGCCAGATTACTGAATGACTGATCAGAAGTATCCGGTGGTAAATCCCGGGAAGGAAGAATCACTGTTTTAGGAACAGGTACATCTATTTTTGTAGCCAGACAATTATTAAAAAATTTTTCATCGGCACTCCACCAGAAAGGGTTATTGATCACAGCGGTACCACATAAAGCAGCGTTTTTAAGATAAGCCCGGTAAAAAGGTATATCCTGACTGATCCTGTCAATAATAACGGCATAGCCACTGGGTTCCCCCTGCATTACTTTATCAATGCGAACGGGCTCAGCAGTAATTCCGGGGATATTTTTGCTGTTGATTCTCTCAACAAAAGCCAGTGGAAAACTTCTTTCCTGGCCAAATAAGATACCAATCTTTTTCATGATGCATAGGTGTTTGATGAGTAAAACGAACAGTGCCTTAGGCCTTTTAACTGTCAATTTAAGTAAACTGAATTGAAATAAAAAAAGCGTTTTTACTGACCCTTCATCTTTTTGGGTAGTCGATTTTACCATAACCGGGTCCCGGATATGGCTTCTTTGAAATTTCTAATCAAATAAATTGTTACCATTACATTATTTTTGAAAATATGGCCGAGAATACCCCTAATGCAGTTTCGTCTGTAACAGTAGAAAAAATCACCCTTATCTCTGAATACCTGGAAAGAGACGTGATCGTTGATGTGTACTTTCCTGTTGTATCAGATGATGAGATTCCTCTTAGTCTTTTATTGATCAATGATGGCCAGGATCTTGTAAAAATGCCCTTTGAAGAAATCCTGAATGAATTAATCACCAGTAATTCCATCGAGCCTTTATTATGTGTGGGTATTCACTGTGGCCACGACAGAAGAATGGAATATGGAACAGCTTATTCGGCTGATTATAAAGGGAGGGGCGCGAAAGCCGGATTATATTCGAAATTCATTTTTGATGAATTGATTCCATTTATCCGAAAAAAATATAACACTCCTTCTTTCAAACACAAATCATTCGCAGGGTTTTCATTGGGGGCATTAAGTGCTTTGGATATTGTATGGAACCAGGCCAGTGAATTCGGCAAAGTAGGTTTGTTCAGTCCTTCATTGTGGTGGCGGAGAAAAGGGTATGAGGACGGATATGATGAGGAACAGGATAAATTGATGCACTTACAGGTACGAAAAGGTGGGTTTTATCCCTGGTTGAAATTTTTTATTGAATGTGGCAGACTGGATGAGACCGCTGACAGAAATCAAAACGGAATAATTGATTCTATTGATGATGCCCTGGATTTGATTGTTGCATTAAAAGCAAAAGGATATACCGACGAACATATTCATTATTTAGAACTGGATGAGGGAAAACATGATGTACTAACCTGGGCTTCGGCATTCCCTGAATTTTTGAAATGGGGATGGGGTAAATAAGTTTGATTTGGTTCAATCGCTGTAAAAAGATACTCAGTAAATAGTAAAACGGATACCCATTTGTGCCATCCACCTTGCTGTAAATGAGGGAGAAAGACTATTACTTACTAACCAGGGAGAAGACTGCAATTGATTCGGATCAAAACGGTACTGGGGTATTAGCTGGGTTTCACTCAGGTACCCCATAAAAGATAAGGGAGCAAAATTATCATTTGGCTGATAATACCTGCGCCCCCAGTTTCGGTTAATAAGATTGCTGATATTAAACACATCAAGACTTAATTGAACCTGGTATTTCTTCCCCGATATCATGAAGTTCAGTTCCTCCTTTATTTTTAGATCAACAATATGGGTAAAAGGAGTTCGGCTTCCATTTCTTTGGGCATATTTACCTCTTTGCTGGCTCAGATACTTATCCTGAGATATGTATTTTTCAAATGCATCTTTTTGCTGCTGCGCAGTTACTACCTGCATTCCCGTTGTATAGGGTAAGAAAATCATTCCGTCTAAATCTTTTGGAGTAGGGATGAATATCAGGTCATTACCTCCATTGATTCCATCATCTCTGGTCATACTTCCATTGCTGTAAACATAACTTAATCCCGACCCGGATTCACCTGTATAAGAAAAGGAGATCGTGGTTTGGTATTTTCTTTTGAGGCTTTGAAACCGTTTACTTAACACCAGCATTATCTTATGCCCGGCACTAAAATCGGAGGTAGATAATGAAATATAATTCCTGCCGTGCACAGTTTCCATAAACCGCCATTGACTTTGATTGACAGAACTGGTACCGTCATGCAGGGTTACAGAATGAGAAAAATGATAAGCACCTTCCATCAATAATCCCATATTATTTTTTTTGGAAATTGTGGCTGTAAAATCTTTTGCAAAACCATTATTCCCTTTGTAATTGCCCAATAATATTGTATAGTTATATGGATTAGAACCATTGCTCTCTAAAGGGATTTTCCCGTTGTTTAGAGTAGTATATACTGATCGATTATCCGGGCCTGTTGCATTTGCAGTCGGAGGTAAAATATTTACATTGGTATACTTAATTCCGTTTGTATTTTGGCTTAGCATCATCTCTGTTTTCACAGTCCAGTTATTTGCCAAAATCAATTCAAGTCCAAACGATGCCCTCAATATCTGAGGCATATTAAATTGTTTGGCTATCAGGTTGAGTGTGGTACTATTGGCAGGCACACCCAATTCTGCCGGTGTCCATTGCTGATAGGGATTGGGTCTGAAACGGATTGCATTCAATTGCGCCGAAGCGGCTGTAAAGCCGCCTATGAATAATCCATTATTTTGATAAGCTCCACCTGGCCAGGCAAGAGGAATTCTTCCTGTAAATAAACCCATACCTCCACTTAATTGAACCCGGTTCCTTAAAAAGCCATACCGGAAGCCCAGTCTTGGGGAAATAGAAACGGGAACCGTTAATGTAACATCTGATCTTGCGTTTTGTAAGTCCCAATATTTTTCATACTGTGGAATGGCTATCTGATTGATATAGTCGTTCGCAATCGGAGAGTTGATAAAACGATAGTGGTCAATACGTACTCCATATTGCACATAAAAATTGGGAGTAACCCGAATTTTATCATTCACGAAAATGGCTGATTTGAGGGTTGCAAAATTGGCAGCAGCTTTCGTATGGTCATTATTTTGATTGTCTCTTAAGGAAAACCCCAATTGATAATAGGAGGGTTTTGCATTTGTCAGGAAATCAGCAATAGAATAATAGGTATAATTGCCAAAACTATTTTGAATAAACGCATTAACCACTTTACTGAATTCGAAATCCATTCCCAGATTGATGGCGTGTTTTCGAATGGTAAAACTATACTTCTCAAATAAACTCCAGTTTTGTTGTATCAACAGGTTCAGGGTTGAACTATTGTCCGTTCCAAAAATAAAAGCACCATTGCCATCATTGATACGCACTCTCGGAAAAGGTTTCCCTAATGGATCCCGGTCATCTTCCACTCTCGTATATGTTAGCATTAGTTGGTTGGCTTGAGTGCGTAAAAAATTGCTTTTTAATTCCATCGAAAATGAATAGGTATGGGTATTCAAAAGATATCCATCATTCCTGAAATGAATCAGTGAGGAATTGTTTGCATTGGTATTCTCTTTTTGCGCCTGCAAATAGCGGGTACTAAAAGAAATTTTATGGTTGCTGTTGATAGCCCAATCAAAACGAGCAGTCAATCGGTCTGCATGCAAGGTTTCGGGATTATGCAAAAAGCCGCCTGCTTCGTAATGATAAGTCCCTTTCAGGGTATTCGATAATATGTTCAGCAGTTGGATGGTTTGGGTATTGCCTTTATAATCACTAAAAGAGAAGGGTTGAGGTCGTATATCTCTTTGTAGTTCAAAATTTAAAAAATAAAAAACTTTATTGGTTGTGATTGGCCCCTGTAAACTCGCCCCGAATTGCTGCATCCTAAAACCCTCGGCATTTATGGCTGACTGTTTTGGGCCGGTGGGTGTTTTACCGGTTAGCCTTGCATTAGAAAAAAAATGATAAAAAGAACTTATTTGTCGGTTGGTACCTGATCTGGTAACTGCATTGATGCCAGCGCCCGTAAAATTTCCTAAAGAAGCATCAAACGGATTTGTTGTCATTTGCAGTTGATGAATCGCTTCCATGGAGACAGGTGAAATGCCTGCCTGACCGCCATTGGTGCCAGATGCTGCCAGACCAAATACATCATTGCTGATTGCCCCGTCAATATAAAACGCATTGAATCGATTATTCTGACCCGCTATGGATACGGCCCCTTCATTTCCCGACACAAGTTTTGCTTGCGGAAAATTTCGAATATAATCCTGCAAATTCCGTCCTACGGAGGGCGTGATTGCAATTTTCTCTTCAGTAAGAATTCCTGTTTCCCCCCAACCTGGCTCGTTTCTTTTGCGTGAGGCAATCACCTGAACATTCTCCAATGAAACACTTTTTAATGCTAATTGAAAATCAATTATTTTTTCTTCACCCAATTGAATATACACACCTGATTTTTTTTGGGTCAGAAAATTTACAAATGAGACTTCTAAGGTATACGGGCCACCAGGTGCAAGTCCGGTTATTCTGTAAATTCCTGTACCCCGGCTTTGTGAATACAACAACATACCAGTTGGTTCATGTACCAATTTGATAGTTGCACCTGCCAGAATTTCTCCGGTAAGGGTTTTTACACTTCCGCCAATATCACCTGTCGTATTTTGGGCTACAGACTGAAAGGAAAACAGACATAGTATATATTCCTTTCGGAATATTTTTTTTAGTACCATCCCTTAATTTTTAAACGGCTAAATAAGCAAGCAAAAAGTTGTATCTCAATAGGTATTTACCGCAAAACCTTTAGTTAAAAAACGCTCTCTTGATGGATAGTTTTACCTGTTTGCGTGAAGTAATTTGTTGATGGACGCCTAAACTTACCGGGCTCTCAATTTTTCAGTTTCCGTAAGCACTTTATTAGTATGAATGAGAATACCCAGGCTTTAGTTGATTTTCGTTATTGGTAAAATATAGCTAAGCTTATTTTTTGTCACTTTATTTACGCGGTAAGGGTTGTAATTTTGCGGAATAAATCAGTAATATGTTAAATAGGATAGAGGAAGCCATTGAAGATATCCGTAATGGAAAAATGGTGATTGTTGTGGATGATGAAGATCGTGAAAATGAAGGAGATTTTATTATTGCCGCATCGCATACAACCCCTGAAATAATCAATTTCATGAGTAAGGAAGGGCGTGGACTGATCTGCGCTGCTTTAACTGAAGAGCGTTGCCTGGAATTGGGTTTGGAACCCATGGTAAGTTCCAATACCTCATTACATGAAACGGCTTTTACGGTTTCGGTAGATTTAATAGGACAGGGAACAACTACGGGAATATCTACCCACGACAGGGCAAAAACCATACTGGCATTGGTTAATCCACATACAAAACCTTCAGATTTGGGAAGGCCAGGCCATATTTTCCCTTTACGTGCAAAAGCGGGCGGGGTATTGCGCAGAACCGGGCATACAGAAGCTGCTGTTGATTTGGCAAGACTGGCTGGTCTTGAGCCAGCAGGGGTTTTGGTAGAAGTAATGAATGAAGATGGCACTATGGCTCGTTTACCAGAGTTATTGGAGATTGCTCAGAAATTTTCATTGAAAATTATATCGATCAAAGACCTGATCGATTATCGGTTAAAAATAGATTCTTTGATCGAAGAATTGGTAAGGGTGGATATGCCTACCAAATACGGGCATTTTACCCTGGTGGCTTTTAAGGAAAAAACAACCGGAGTAGAACATCTCGCATTAATAAAAGGCAGTTGGCAAAAGGGTGAACCGGTATTAACCCGTGTACACAGCAGTTGTTTTACCGGTGATATACTGGGAAGTTTTCGTTGCGATTGCGGAGAACAATTACATAAAGCAATGGCAATGGTAGAAAATGAGGGTAAAGGAATCATACTTTATATGAACCAGGAGGGTAGGGGGATTGGCTTAATCAATAAACTCAAAGCGTATAAATTGCAGGAAGAAGGAATGGATACGGTAGAAGCCAATTTGCATCTCGGTTTTGGAATGGATGAAAGAGATTATGGAGTAGGTGCACAGATACTACGTTACCTGGGTGCTACCAGTCTCAAGTTAATGAGCAATAATCCACGAAAACGTGCCGGTTTAAATGGGTATGGGATTGAAATTGTAGAGATAGTTCCTATCGAAATGAACCCCAATTCTCATAACTTAAAATATCTTGAAACCAAAAGAGATAAACTAGGGCACGACATTTTAGGCAAGTAACTTAGCAAGGGATTTAGATAAATAAAGGGGCTTTATCCTCCGATATAGCCCCTCTATATTTAATGCAATTAGCCAGCGGCCAAAAACAGATAGTTATTTATGGTATCCCGTTTCTGCATCTTCTTTCTCTTTTTCTTTCTCATAGGCCCGTATAATGGCTTTTACCAAACGGTGACGTACCACATCTTCTTCGTTCAATTCTATATGTGCAATACCATCAACATTTTTCAGAATACGCGTAGATTTTTCCAATCCGCTTCGCATATTCCTGGGCAGATCTACCTGAGTAGGATCACCAGTAATAATGGCTTTTGCATTCGCTCCAATCCTCGTTAAAAACATTTTTAACTGCAGATCATTGGTATTCTGTGCCTCATCCAGAATAATAAATGCATTGTCAAGTGTACGGCCACGCATATACGCTAATGGGGCGATCTCAATGGTACGGGTACTCATGTAATAACCCAGTTTATCAGCAGGTATCATATCATCCAATGCATCATATAATGGGCGCAGATAAGGATCAATCTTTTCTTTCAGATCTCCCGGTAAAAATCCAAGACTTTCACCTGCTTCTACCGCGGGACGTGTTAAGATGATTTTTTTCACCAGTTTGTTCTTCAATGCCCTTACAGCCAATGCTACCGCTGTATAGGTTTTACCCGTTCCGGCTGGTCCGATCGCGAAAACAATATCATTTCGGTCTACAGCCTGAACCATTTTTTTCTGGTTCTGGGTACGTGCCCTTACGGTTTTACCATTAGGGCCAAAAACGAGGATATCATTGGGATTACTGTCAATGAAATTATCAACAGTTTCCGCATCATCTCCTCCAAGAATCTGTTCAAAATAATTTTCACTCAGATGACCATTACGTTCCAGGTACTGAATGATCAAAACGATTTTTTCTTTTGCTGTTTCTATTTGTTCTGGGGCCCCGCTCAGTTTTAATTGTGTCCCGCGGGAGAGGATCTTTAACAGTGGGAATTTCTTTTTCAGCAAATCTAACTTTCCGTTGTTTACGCCAAAAAATTCAATGGGATTAACGGATTCGAGGTTAATAATAGTCTCAGTCAAATTTAACGATTTAATGGGTTTGAAATGTGGTAAGAGCTGAAATAAACTTCTATTCCAAATTTAATCTGAGAACAACATAAAAACCTAGTATTTCTTATACACAGATGTGGATAGTATGATTCCCATTATCCAAAACAAGCGTTGAAGTCCAATGATTATAGGAGGAATGATTGCCAAACAATTGACTGGCATTTTACCAACAATTCACTTTTCAATCCTTAATGAATTGATAATACTATCAGGGTTGTTTTATAAACTTTTTAAAGCTGCAATGGTCGCTTGTGGGTCATCAGATTTGAATACAGTATTTCCAGCTACCAGTACATCAGCACCGGCATGTAATATAGCTGGTGCATTTTCAAGAGTTACACCGCCATCAATTTCAATCAGGGTATGCAGTCCTTTGTCTTTTATTAAATGTTTCAGCGCCCTTATCTTATTGATGGTATTGGGAATGAATTGTTGTCCTCCAAAACCCGGGTTCACACTCATCAGGCAAACCATGTCCACATCATCAATGATATCTAATAATAAACTCACCGGTGTATGCGGGTTCAAGGCAACCCCGGCACGCATACCCAGCCCCTTGATCTGCTGAATATTCCTATGCAGATGTGGGCAAGCCTCAATATGTACCGTAAGTATATCTGCGCCGGCTTTTTTAAAAGCTTCTGCATATTTGCCAGGTTCAAGTATCATCAGGTGCACATCACAAATCTTTGTAGTCGTTTTTCTAACCTTTTCAATGATCGGAAACCCAAAACTGATATTGGGAACAAAACTTCCATCCATTACATCCAGATGAAACCAATCTGCATCACTTTCATTCAGCATGGTACAATCCTTCTGAAGATTCAGGAAATCGGCACTTAGTAATGATGGGGCAATGATGGGCATATCCTTGGTTTATAAAAAGCGAAATTCAGAAAATTATTTCGTAACCCTAAAATTAATTCACTCCCAATCTTTTTAAGGCGATTCCTGCCTCTTTTAACTGGGGATCAAGCGTCAGCGCTTTTTGATAATTGGAAATAGCTCCCGGTTTATTCTGAGTTGTTTCATAACATTTACCCAGCCAGTAATATCCATCCGGATAAGTGTTTTTGATGGTAATTACTGTTGTAAATATCTGTATAGCTTCGGGCAGTCTCTTGCTGTTGTAATACAGAAACCCCTTCTCCATATACGCTTCCATATAATTCAGGTCATTCATAATACAATTATTAAAAGCCTCCATAGCTTTTGCCTGCTCTCCTTTACGGGCATAATATACACCATTGATAAAATTGCAATGAGCAGTATATTCTCTTCCCTCCCGGAAGCTCGCTACCTGTTTTGTCAACAATAATGCTGTATCATTTCTTTTTTCTGCTAATAGATTGGCTGCTGCCAGCATGGCATCCGGAGAGGGATATATCCTGATGGCATATCGGAAAGATCGTAAAGCCCCTGACGTATCTTTGACATTTTCCTGAATCAAAGCCTTCCTGTACCATAAAGCGTAACTAAGACTATCTCTTTTGATCATGGAATCTGCCTGGGCCAGGGCCTGAATATAATCACCCATACTATCCAACGCATCTACCAATTGAAACCGTAAACCGGTACTATCAGGGTTTTTGCTTACATTGCTCATCAGGTTTTTGATGGGTGCAGGTAAGTCGCCGGGAGATAAAGCTTGCGCATAATTTGTTTTTGATTCATTCTTGCAGGCTAGTAAGAATAGAAAAAATAGAGCCGGAATACAGTATTTCATTACACAAAAATAGGCCGATAGAATAAGAGATGATATTTTTCTGACAATTCACTGATATCTGCCCCTTATTTTTGCCGAATATTAACAATTATGCGTAAATCAGCTTTTTTACCCATTTTCATTTTATTTGCCGGAACCCTTTTTGCACAGGACCAAAATACAAGTCCCGATTCTGTATTATTTGCCGGAGAAAGACATTTTAAAAATATCACCCAGCTTACTTTCGGAGGTGATAATGCAGAAGCCTATTGGAGTTATGATGGCAAGTCCATCATTTTCCAACGCACCAATCCAAAAGAGGGATTGAATTGTGATCAGATATTTATTGGAAAACTACCTGCCAAAGGTGAAAAATTCACCTACCATATGGTGAGCAGCGGAAAGGGACGAACATCTTGTTCCTATTTTATGCCGGATGGTAAACATATTATTTATGCTTCCACATTTAAAGGAGCAGATACCTGCCCGCCATTACCAGACAGATCTAAATACGGAAATAAATATATCTGGCCCATTTATGAAAGCTATGATATATACATGGCCGATACCAGTGGAAAGATCATAAAACAATTAACCCATTCAAAAGGTTATGATGCAGAAGGTACCCTTTCACCAGACGGTAAGAAAATGATTTACTGCAGTGTAAAAGAGGGAGACCTTGATCTCTATGTAATGGAACTGGCAACCGGTAAAGAAATTAAAGTAACTAACACACTGGGTTATGATGGTGGGGCATGGTTTAGCCCGGATGGAAAAAAAATAGTCTGGAGAGCCAGCCGGCCTACTACACCAGAAGAAATTAAGGAATATAAAGAGTTATTAGCAGAAGGACTTGTTGCGCCAACCCATATGGAAGTATGGGTAGCAGATGCTGACGGAAAGAATGCTCATCAGATAACTTTCCTGGAACAGGCTAACTGGGCACCTAATTTCACACCTGATGGTAAGCATATCATTTTTTGCAGTAACTATGAATATAAAAGAGGCTTTCCTTTCAATATGTACCTTACCGATATCAATGGAAAGGGCTTAGAAAAAGTAAGTCGTGATAAAGGCTTCGATGCTTTTCCGATGTTTAGTCCGGATGGGAAAAAAATATTATTTTCTTCCAACAGAAATAATGGAGGAGGACATGATACGAACTTATTTGTAGCAGATTGGGTTGATTAATAATTTTCATAACCAGATAAAACAGATTGTATGCAAACAGGGTTATTACATCTTCATAATTTTTTACGCTGGATCATTTTGGTTTTGCTGGTGATATCTATTCTGAAAGCTTATTCAGGATGGAAGACAAAGAAGACATTTGTTGCAGGGGATAAGAAGATTTGGTTATTTACAATGATCAGTGGACACCTGACACTTTTATTGGGTTTGTACCAGGTAGGTTTTGGCAGGTTTGGCATTTTTGTAACCAATTTGCCCGAAGGCACCCGGGTAATGAAAGATAAATTCTTTCGATTCTTTTGGGTAGAACACCCGGTAGGCATGATTGTAGCCATTTTACTGATCACCTTTGGTCATGGGATGGCAAAAAAAGCAGTTGCAGATGAAGTAAAATATAAAAAAGCATTCTGGTATTTCCTGATTGCCCTTATCCTGATATTAGCCAGTATCCCCTGGCCATTCAGAGAGATTGTAGGCAGGCCTTGGTTTCCAGGGATGGCTTAATTTTTCTAAGAAGAAGGGATGTTCAATTGCTGCATGGTTAAATTGTTAGTAGAGTGCTAGTACAACCAGCCATCCAATCATGTAACCATGCAGCAATTGAACAATTATATAATCCTGCATAACTACCCCCTTCCTCCCAACTCAATCACCTCACATTCCCGCATATCTTTTCCGTCTATTACAAAGCGGATCAGAGTTCTTACTTTATGCCAGCCATGTTTACCCGCGGCGCCTGGGTTCATATGCAGGCAATTCAATGAGTTATCATAAATCACTTTCAGAATATGCGAATGGCCACTAATGAAAAGTTGTGGACGATGTTGTAGCAGGAGTGGTTTACTTATTGCATGATATTTGGGTGGATATCCACCGATATGCGTCATCAATATCTTCACCTCCTCACAGTTCCATACCTGGGTTTCGGAATATACACTTCTGATATCATAGCCATCGATATTACCATAAACACCCCTTAACGGCTTGAATGCCTGTAAAGCATCAGCCACTTTCGATGTGCCAAAATCGCCCGCATGCCATATTTCATCACATTTTTCAAAATGTTTGAAAACGGCATCATCAACATAATCATGCGTATCTGAAATAAGACCAATCCTTGTCATAGAAATGCTAAGTTATCTTGTAAAACAAGATAAATATTACCTGATTTGTTTTTATCTTTCAGCAACCCTAAAACTGCTATATGAAAAACAGAATACTAATTGCCGGGTTGCTGATCTTTTTAGTAAACCTGAATACACTGTTTGGCAAAAATACTGCCAAACAAACTGCTTCTTTTCAAAAACTATATGCCCCGCTTGTGCAAACAGATGGAAAGCAATCTATATTCGACGGTCATTCACTGCATGGATGGCGTACCTATCAAAATAAACCTGCCGATTCATGGCAGGCAAAAGACGGGTTACTTTTTAATAAAGGGAATAAGGATCCGAATACCAAACATGCTGACCTGATTACAGAAAAGGAGTATGAAAATTTTATATTGTCACTTGATTGGAAAATAGCACCACAGGCCAATAGTGGGATATTATACATGGTAACAGAAGAGTTTCCCGCATCTTACCAAAGTGGCCCGGAATACCAGCTGATTGATGACCAGGGCTACCCGGATAAAATCGCAGATTGGCAAAAAACCGCAGCCAATTATGCTATGGACCCACCCATGATGGATGCAACCCATCCTGCAGGAGAATGGAACCATACAGTAATCAAGGTAAACAAAGGTCATGTAGAACATTGGCTGAATGGAAAGAAGGTGGTAGAATACGAGTTATGGACTGATACATGGAAACAGCATAAAGCCAATGGGAAATGGAAAGATACCCATGGGTATGGCATGTCTAAAAAAGGGCATATTGCATTACAGGATCATGGGGGAGAAGCCTGGTTTAAGAATATCAGTATAACCGAATTCTGAGAAATAATTATTGGAATAATTTATGAAAATGAACCGGCTTTTTTTTTTTAGTAGTAATGGCTGCCTGTAGTAGCAGCCATCAAATGCGTTGGCCGGTAAGAGAGCCTTCTGCAGAAACAAAAACGGGTACGGGTTTTTATCAAACCGTTGCTGCCTGGAAATGGAAACAGCGCGATTCCTTGGCTGTTGCAGAAATATTATCAGGGAATTATCCTTCTTTCCTTCGAAAATTCATACAGATTCATACCAGTATTACGGATAGTTCAGGGAAAACCATTTTTGCGTATTACTATGTTGCACCAGATTATTTATCTATAGGAACGGACGATGATTGGGCAAGGATTCCATTAACTCCTATGGCGGCGCAGCAAATTGCAGACAGCTTTCATTGTTTCCTACCTACTCGTAAAATGGTGAATACAATTTACGAGCAGGCAGTAGTCAAATTATCACCTGTTCCTATGTATGCATTCAGGGATAGTTCGGTTACCATGTGGCAGCATCATTTGATAATAGAAGGACAAAGAAAAGGAAGGAAGGGGTTGATCGCAGGAATTAAAAAGGATCTGGTAATATCCGGGAAACTGATTCACGATGCAAAACCTGAACACGAAGCCATTTATGGCTGGCATAAACCGGATGGGAATCCCATTCAACCCTTATATACCGGGCATATTAATTGGTGGGTAGATTATAGCCACGGAATAAGGTTGGCTTACCGAACCATCTGGGTAAATGGAAAACCTATGGATTATATGCAAGTGATGCAAAATAGCACACTTCAGAAATTATTATGCGATGAAGATTGGTGTGATTTTTTAAGATACTAAGCTTGATTCAAGCTCAGAGATAGTTTTCTTCAATAATCTTTTTATGATGTAGCAGGTGTCCGAATACCATAAATCCAATCGCATTGGCTGTTACCGGTTGGTTGCTGGCTGTGCCAAAATGGGAAAGCTGTTCATCAGAAAGAGATAGAATCAGCAAATCAGTAGATTTCCTGACAGCCATAAACTCTTCCTTAATAGCAGTGAAAGTTCTTGCAGAGCTTATAGCATTCTCAGCATAGTGGTTCTCATCAAAAGAGGGTAAGGGAGTGGTGTCTTTCCGACCTATCCTTAAAATGCGGTAAGAAAATATTCTTTCTGTATCGATGATATGCTGTAACACTTCTTTAAGTGTCCATTTCCCTGTGGCATAGGCATAATCGGCTTTATCTTCTGGCAGTGAGTTGAAAAAATTAAGTAACAACGCTGAATAATTTGCAATGGCTTCTGAAGTACTGCCTGCGTTTACCAGCGAAATATATTTTTCAAAATAAGCTGGATAATCACTTGCATTCGGGATAGGCATAGAATTATTTTTTGATGAAAAGATAATGAATGGGTCCGAAGAAACCTGAAATATCCATCTATGATTAGAGCTTTGCCTTTCCGGCATTTGAGGAAGCTGGTTTATGCAGTATAGAAGCTTTCGTAATTTCTGCCATCTGTACTGCATTATAGGCATTGATGATGCCGCCAGATCTGGATAATTGACTAAACGGAACCCTTTCATCTTTTGTACCGGGCCTGATACTGATGATATCAGCAGCAGGAATCGTTACAGAGGATTCAATGATTTTTTTGACATCAATTGCTTTCAGATCTGGATAATAAGAACGGATCAAAGCGGCCAGACCCGTTACAACAGGTGCTGCCATACTCGTTCCTTTCAGATTACCATAGTCGTTACCTCCAGGCAGGGTAGAATACATGCGAACCCCGGGGGCAAATACATCTACATTATTTTTTCCATAATTACTGAAGTCCGCAACAATGCCGCCGGAAATTTTTGGATCACTGCTCGCACCTACGGTTATAAAATTAGTAGCATTGGTATTCCATTGCTTAAGCCAGGGATTGGGGTAATTTTCTTTGTTATCAAGGTCTGCGGTTTCATTACCTGAGGCATGAACAATCAACACATCATGTAATTCTGCATAATGAACTGCGCTGTCAACCCATCTCTTTTGGGGTGAGAAGGATTTGCCAAAACTCATATTGATTACTTTGGCCCCATTATCTACAGCATATATAATACCCAGCGCAACATCTTTATCGTATTCGTCACCTTCCGGCACCACCCTTACCATCATGATCCTGACATTGTCTGCAACACCATCCATTCCTTTTCCATTATTGCGTTGCGCCCCGATAAGGCCAGAAACATGCGTGCCATGTTTCGCACCTGATCCTGCCATCACATCATTGTTTCCATAGTATCTGTCAGCAAAATTGTAATAATCGTCTTTGATGATATCTGCCCGGTAATCAATTGGGGGAATATCTCTTGCTTCTGCATTCGATTTCATCCTCTCTACTTCTTCATCCAGGTCAGAAATTGTGCTGGTGTTTTTTTCATCAGCATCTACCCCAATCATTTTCATACAGGTGAGATAACCAAACTTGGCTTCACGTGCGGTTCTGGTAACAGGCTCAAATTTCTCTACTTTTTCGCAGGTGTATTCTTCACAACCCATTTCCTTGCGCAATACTTTATCATGTTTCTTGATGGCTTTTGTGGTAATTTCAATAAACATCAACTGAACCTGGTCGTCAGAACTGAAATTAAGCTGGTCAGATGCTTTTTTCCATAAGATATAATCATCTTTATCCAGTACAGAAAGTGCAGCAGTATCTATTGCTTTGCCCGCAAACTTTGCTTTAAAATGATGAAACACCCTTGATCTTTCGTCGGAGGTTTTGGTAACATTTCTCCCATCTTTTCCACCCAGGAAATTCCAGCCATACACATCATCAACATATCCATTTCCGTCATCATCAATCCCATTCCCAGGTATTTCTTTAGGATTACGCCACAACACAGATTTTAAATCTTCATGGGTGGTATCCACCCCGGAATCCAGTACGGCAACGATAACCGGTTTCGATGTTCTGTGTTTTTCTTTCAGGAATTGATAGGCTTTATCAAGGCTGATACCATAAAAGGAATCTTTTGCTAAATCAAGCAAGTGCCAGCCTTTGGGTGCATCGGTCTGGGCATTACTTTGGGAAAAGAATACAGTCAATACAAATATGGCTAAAACAATCCTTCGGTGCATTACTAAATGAATTTCAATCCCTACAAATTTGCATAATCATAACGATAAAATAATCATTTCCATCGTTTTTTATCAAAACCTTAGAACTGTTGAACCCTGTTTACTTGCAGTCATCTTTAATTTATATCTACTTATTTATCAATCATTTATTTATAAATCCTGCTTCATTTTCTCAATCTCTGACAGAAATTCATTAGCAATAACCAGGGATTTGTATTCTGGACCCGCCATAAGCAGCATTTTTACCCATTTCTGCCCAATATTTTCCGGTCGAAGTTGTAAAAAAAGATAGAGAGTTAGTACTAAGAAGCAAACCGTAATAGGGAAGGCGATCATCCAGAAATTATGACTGGGATGATTGATCCATTGATCATTCCAGAACCAGGTAGTATAAAAGGGGAGTTGGAGCCATGAAATGCGTAAGCTTTGCAGTGTGGAGATTTCAATTATTGAAATCCTTTTTTGGGTTTCCTGGATATTGTGATCATACCGGATGCTTTTCAGCAGGATAATTTGCCTGCAATAGGAAAAAATAGAAAGCAAAGTGATCAGAAATATACCTGCAAGGGAGATCGTGAAATAAAGGTTTTTCATATGGTTCGCATATGCCAAAGATCCGAGAAAGGCTAACCATATAATTCCCAGTATCACCGTCCTGAATTTAAAAGCAGCCAGCTTTGAAAATTTTGATGCTACTTTCTGTAATTGAATGGTTTCAAAACAATGCAGGTTCAGGGCCCAGGATTGTAAATTCAAGACTCTTGCCTCATCTATTTTTCTGTCATATTCTTTCCAGATATCGGCTAATTCAATAGACTCCATAATTATTGATTGAGATGGATAAATTGTTGTTTTAAACGAATTTTGATGCGACTGAGCCTGGTGGCAACATTGGTTTCTGTAATGTCTAATACTTCGGCTATTTCTCCATAAGATTTCGAGTCGAGATAGAGTAGCATCATTGCCTTATCCAGCGGACCGAGTTGGCTGATCATTTTTTGGAGTCGGTCTATATTTTCATCTATTTCTCTATTTCCATCGTCAGCATCTTCTATTTCAACAGGCAAATCCGTGTAAGAAACTACCTGTGTATTCGTTTTTTGTTTTCTGTAAAAGGAAATGGCCACATTGAGCGCAATGCGATACATCCAGGTAGAGAATTTATTTCCTGTCTGGAAACTTCCTCCTGATCGGAGTAGTTGGTAAATGATTTCTTGCCCGAGATCTTCCCGATAATTTTTATCCGAACAATATGAATTGCAGATTTTGATAATGATCCCTTTATTAGCCAGAATCAGATCTATTAATTGCTGTTTGGTGAGGGACCTATCCATTTAACCGTTGAATGCTTTATTACTATGATTCGAAAGAAGGGCATAAAAATCACAGTCTTTATCAAAAAATAAAGAAACATAGTAACCGTACCAGATAAAAACAGGAACATCAGACTTGTCTATAGTACTATCTGATAGTAAATTCATTCGCTAAACACGGTATACCTATCAATAGCTATAAGTCAAATTGAATACCCTGTGCCAATGGCAAATGATTGCTCCAATTGATGGTATTTGTTTGTCTGCGCATATAGGCTTTCCATGCATCACTGCCACTTTCTCTTCCCCCGCCGGTTTCTTTTTCTCCGCCAAATGCCCCGCCGATTTCAGCTCCGCTGGTTCCGATATTAACATTGGCAATTCCACAATCACTTCCTGCATAGGATAGAAATTGCTCTGCTTCACGCATATTAAGGGTCATAATGGAAGAAGATAATCCCTGGGGTACACCATTCTGTAATTGAATAGCTTCTTCCAATCGGGAATACTTGATAAGGTATAAAATAGGGGCAAATGTTTCATTTTGTACAATCGACATAGTATTATTTACTTCTGCAATACAAGGTTTCACATAACAACTGCTGGTATATTCCGGTCCTTCCAATACACCTCCTTCTACCAGAAAATGCCCACCTTGTTGTTTGCATTGCTGAATAGCCTGTAAGTACATATTTACTGCTGCATGATCAATCAATGGGCCCACATGATTATGGGTATTTAATGGATCACCAATTCGTAACTGGCCATAGGCTTTTACTAATTTTTCCCGAAAAGTATTATAAACCGATTCATGAATGATTAATCTTCGTGTTGAAGTACATCGTTGTCCGGCTGTTCCTACGGCACCAAAAACCGATCCGATCAGCGCCATATCCAAATCTGCATGCGGTGTTATGATGATAGCATTATTGCCACCAAGTTCCAAAATACTTTTCCCTAATCTTGCCGCAACCGCTGTGGCCAATGCTTTTCCCATACGGGTAGATCCGGTTGCAGATACAAGAGGTATTCGGGTATCATGGCTTATCCATTCGCCCAATTCTTTTCCTCCCTGTACCAGACTGCAAACACCCTCGGGCACATTATTTTTTTTGAATACTTCTGATACAATTTTTTGAACTGCAATACCACATAAAGGTGTTTTCTCGCTGGGTTTCCATATGCACACATTCCCGCAAACCCAGGAGAGTGCACTATTCCAGGACCAGACTGCCACTGGGAAATTAAAAGCAGAAATGATACCAGTGATTCCTAATGGATGCCATTGTTCATACATACGATGATTGGGGCGCTCACTATGCATGGTTAGTCCATAGAGTTGCCTGGAAAGGCCTACAGCAAAATCGCAGATATCAATCATTTCCTGCACTTCTCCATATCCTTCCTGCAGGCTTTTCCCCATTTCATAGCTTACCAGTTTGCCCAGTGATTCCTTTTTCTCCCTCAATTGCTCTCCAATCTGTCTGACGATTTCTCCTCTTTTGGGAGATGGCCAGGATCGCCATATAATAAATGCTTCCTGTGCTTTGCTGATGACTTCTTCATAGGCTTTTTGATCAGTCCCGCTTACCGAAGCAATGCGGCTGCCATTAACCGGAGAATAAGAAATGATGTCATCCCCGCCGGATACTATCCAGTTGGAACCAGTTGAAACACCCGGGTTTTTATCGAGAATACCTAATGACTGTAAAAATTCCATATGAAAATCTTTGTACCAAAGGTAATTGATTCTATTCAGGCAGGATGATGAGGGATCTACTACTCAGTAAAAAAGGTATCACCAAGGCTGGGAACAGTCGATGATACCTTTTTACGGTCTTGTACGTTAACACTAATGAAAAAAACTAGTTAAAATTAAACCTGCTAATTACTTTTTTGCAAACTCTTAGGTGATAGGTCAATATGAATCGGGGAAATCGACTATTTTGTTTTGGAGAGGGCGATGAGTTGATCATACACCTGGCTGTAGCTGCTTCCAATGGGAATTTCCTTTCCGGCAACCCAGAGTTTGGTTTTGCTGAATTTTTCAATTTTGGCGATAGGTACAATAAAAGATCGATGAACCCTTACAAAATCCCGGGGTGGTAATTTTTCCTGTATACTTTTTAAAGTCATTAAAGTTAAAACCGGGTTGGGTTTGATATAGATTTTTATATAATCGTCCAGCGCCTCAATCAATTCAATATCCTTCAAATTGATTTTCATGATTTCATAGTTCACTTTCACAAAAATGGAATTCAATTGCAATTGTTGTGAACTTAGAAAATCGAGATACTCTTTTGCTTTATAACAGGCTTTCAAAAAACGATCATATTCAAACGGTTTGAGCAAATAATCAACGGCATCTACATTAAAACCTTCAGCAGCAAAATCCTTATACGCAGTTGTAAATATAACTGGTGGTTTCTGGCTTAGGTTTTTATAAAATTGCATCCCACTGATATCAGGCATCTGTATATCCAAAAACAAAAGATCTACAGGATTTTCCTGTAAATAAGTTCTCGCTTCGTCCGTATTGGTAAAAGTCTTTTCCAGTTTCAGAAATGATATCTTGGAACAGTACTCGTTCACCAGTTGAAGGGCAAGCGGCTCATCATCTATGGCTATACATTGTATCATTAGGTAGTAATCTGTAAAATAACGGAATAATAGTTATCCTTAATCGTATTGGTTAACACATGTTTTCCGGGATACATCAGCTCAAGCCTTCTTTTCACATTATTGATTCCGATGCCAGTATTTTCTGCAAGCGTATTTTCCGAAGAAACGATAAAGTTAACCGAACTGAAAAATACAATATTTCCCTCAGTCCTGATATCAATATCAATTTTAGAAGCTTCCTTGGTACTAACCCCATATTTAAAAGCATTTTCCACAAATGGAATAAAAAGCAGAGGAGCAATCAGCAAAGTATCAATATCACCCGAAGTAGAAAAATTTAGAGTCACTTTATCTGTAAGTCTTACTTTCTGAAGATCAATGAAATTATGAATGAAATCTACTTCATTGCTTAAAGGCACCAGATCCCGCTGCGTTTCGGTAAGTATATAACGCATGATAGCGGACAGCTTCATAACAGCCGGAGCTGTATTCTCACTCCTGACTACTGCGAGTGAATATATATTATTGAGCGTATTAAAAAAGAAATGTGGGTTTACCTGCGATTTCAGAAAAGATAATTCTGTATTGAGTTTTTCATTTTCTGTTTCTTTTCTGGTTTGCTCAGTCTGCAGCCAGCGTTGAATAACCGAAATGCAGGTACCTACTGTAAATATCAATAGAAATAATACTGTATTATAAGGATCTGCCAAAGGCCGTTTTCTGGGAATATTCGGATTAAACTTTATTTTACCCTGGTAGGCAGGATTGGGTATAAATAGACGGGATTGATTATTAATTACTTCAGGTTCGGCAATCCAGGTAGCAATTACTTTGGGTACATTTAAGAAAATGAGAAGACATAGAACAACAAAAAGTATATACCAACCCCATTTTTCTTTTGCAAGAAACCTGGGTATTAAAATCAGTGTATTCAGGTAATAAAATAGAACCAGAAACACATTATTACAAACAATGGTAGCCAATTGGTGGTTACTCATGTTGAATTCCCTTAGTCTGGGAAAAAATACAAGATAGGGGAGTGTAAAAAAACATACCCAGGCTGCCAGATGAGCTATGATTACGACTGTTTTTTTATTGTTTCGCAAGGCGTTTATTTGAATTGTGATTAGAACTTAAGTATCAATTTTGTCCAGAAACTCATTTCTTTTGCCATATCAGAATTTGCATCCTGCGATGGAGTTGTGCTTTGAGCACTACCTGTACTGCTACTTCCCCCGTTTCTTCCGCCACCTCTTCCACCACCTCCTCCAAAGCCAGCTGATCTTCCTGAACCAAAGCCTGAACCCGCATCAGCTCCCGTATTTGCCGTAAAACCATTTATTTTCCAGCCAATCGCCAATGGCTTCCCGTTTAAATCCGTTGGTTTCCCCAGAAAAGCTGCCGGAATCTGGTATTCAATGTAAAGTACATTCGCATCATCCCAATCAGTGGCAATGTTAATTCCATTGGATTGGGTTACCAGTTGTGTTTTATCGTCCTGGTCATCAAATCCAAAGGTTTTTAAAAAGAGCAGTGTAGAAGCCATCTTTTCCCTGGCAGCTTTTGGATCACCAGGTTCGCCGGGCCCATTCTGTCCTCCGCCCTTTCTGTTTCCTCCATATCCACCACCGCCACTTGTGCCTTCCTTTTTTACAGGAAATTCAATCCCCGTTCCTTCCCTTTTTTTACCTTTCTTATCCAGATAAACATTCATTCCCATCGACAAAATTTTCATCTGCATTTTCTGACTGGGTATTTTCAAAGCCAGATAAATATTATCTGCATCCTGATCAACGGAATATACTATCTGTGTTTCTTTGTCAGTTTCAAATCTACTCGTTGGCCATTCATTGATATTCCCATCAATGCTATGCACAATTCTGTTGGTATCTGGGTTCAGTTTAATAGTTCCATATGTTTGGGTAATTAGTAAACATGAAATACCCAGAAAAAGCACAAGTATTTTTCTCATATGACAGTTAGTTTGTTCCAAATCTATTCAGACCGGGGTAGGTTTGAAAAGATTTTGGGTGAATAAGGGGCTCTTATCGGTGAAAAAACTGGGAGAGACCCAAAATTTTCTTAGGGATAGATGAATTTTTAAGGGAAGATAGCCGTTAAGCGCTAATTCCTTTTGAAACCAATTCGGAATACAAATGCTGGATCAGGCCATCGGCTAATCCGATTTTTGGTACATAGATTTCTTCTGCATCAGACCAGCGCATGACGTTTATATATATTTGCAAAGCTGGCACAATTACATCAGCCCTGTCCTCACGCAATTTGTAAACTTCAATCCGATCAGCAACCGAATAACTGGAAATTTCTTTGTAGTAATCTTTTAGTAAATCCAAGCTTAAAGGCTTTCCATCCTTTCTTTTGCTCAGAGAAAAAACTTTATTGATATTACCACCTGTACCAATGGCTACAATTTTTTTATAACCTTTTGTGCGGTTCTTGATAAAATCTTTTACTTCATTCCATTTATCATCCGCTACCATATCTTTCAACAATCGAATGGTTCCGATATTAAATGATTGTTTAAAAATCAGTTTGCCATCCGCAAAAAATGTAAGCTCGGTGCTTCCACCACCTACATCAATATACAAATAGCTATGGTCGGTATCCATATTTTCTGCAACATGGTTTTCATATATAAGAGAAGCTTCAAAATCTCCGCTAATGATCTCTATATCCAGCCCTGTTTCGAGTTTGATTTTCCGAATCAGGTCACTGCTGTTCCTTGCATCCCGCATAGCACTGGTAGCACAGGCAATGATATGGGTAACGCCATACGCATTAATGAGATGCCCATAGGCTTTCATGGTTTGTAATACCATGCCTCTTTTTTCTTTGGAGATTTCCCCTTTTTCAAATACATCAAAACCCAGCCTGAGTGGAACACGCACCAGGTTTAATTTATTAAACTGGACTTTCCCATTCTGATTATCCGTTACATCTGCAATTAATAATCTTGCTGCATTACTTCCGATATCAATTGCTGCTAACCTCACTGCGTAATTTTATTTTTTTTGAATAGGTAATGATAGGTTTCTACCTGTGAACGTATTTTTCTTTTTCCTGCGGAAGATACATAGTTGTTGGATAATTCATTGTCGAGCATTCGGGCCTTGACATTATCTCTTAATTGAATGTGGATAATATCTTTTAATTCGGCTGCAATAACAGGATCTAATATGGGAATGGCTGCTTCCACCCTGTGATCCAGGTTTCTCACCATCCAGTCGGCACTGGAAATGTATACTTTTTCTTTACCCAGGTTATGAAAGATCATTACCCTAGCATGTTCCAGATATTCATCCACAATACTGATAGCAGTAAACGTTTTTTTAAATTTTTTCGGGTCTATTACAGGACAGAAAATCCCTCTCACAATCATTCGTATTTCTACCCCGGCAGCTGCGGCGTCATATAATTTTTGAATGAGTACTGCATCACTCAATGAATTGATTTTTAAAATAATCCCGGCTTCCTTTCCTGTTTTCGCATTTTTAATCTCTTTGTCAATCAGTTGATTGATTTCCTTTCGCATATTATTAGGGCAAACCATCAGTGTTTTGCACATTCGAAGAGAATGGCCCCCCGTTTTCCAGTTTTCTAGGTAATAAAATATGCGGTTGATATCAGCCATTACATTTCGGTTCCCCGTCAGTAAACAATGATCCCCATATACCCTTGCTGTTTTTTCATTCAGGTTCCCTGTGCTTACAAAACCGTATTGAATCGTTTTATTTCCTTTTCTTTTTTTGATAATACAAAGCTTGGCGTGTATTTTAAGTTTGGGCACACCCAATAAAACCCTGATGCCTTCTTCCTCCAGTATTTTTTTCCATTCAAGATTTGCTTCTTCGTCAAACCTTGCTTTCAGTTCCAGCATCACTACCACTTCTTTACCATTTCTAGCAGCATTGATCAAAGCATTGATCACTTTTGAGTTGGAAGCCAGTCGGTAAGCAGTAATTTTAATAGAAGTAACATCCGGGTCCATGGCAGCTTCCCTCAAAAGATCAATAATGCCATTAAAAGAATGATAGGGGAAGTTCAGCATCACATCTTTTTTCACAATTACATCTGTAACCCGCATGGTGCTTTGCAGATCGGGATGGGTAAAAGGTGCCCTGCGTGTACTGCTGGCAGAAACGACATCGGGAAAATCCATAAAATGCCTGAAATTATGAATCCGGCCACCCGGGATGATATTACTTTTCCGGTTCAGGTTTAATCGCCTAATCAGGTATTCAAGCAAGCCTGCGTCCATTTCTTTATCGTATACAAAGCGAACGGGTTTTCCTTTGCGCCTGTTTTTTAAACCTTTTTCAATTTTCTCTACAAAAGTGGTACTGACATCATTGTCAATATCTATTTCAGCATCTTTGGTTACTTTAAAAACATAAGAGTCGAAATAATCATATCCGAAATAGGAAAAAATGACCGGAAGATTAAACCGGATAACATCTTCCAAAAGGATTATGGGCTTTTCTTTCCCCTTTGCAGGTAATTGTATAAAACGGCCAACCGCTTTTGCGGGAACTTCTATCAGCGAATATTTTTGTTGATAGGCAGATTTCTTTTTACGCATTACCACGCCTAGGTAAATACTTTTATCACGCAAATAAGGTAGTTGGGGCAGACTCTCTACCATCAATGGGATGATATTAGCACGAACCTGCTCGTCAAAATATTTTTTTACAAATAACTGTTGTTCTTTGCTTAAATGCTTTTCATCTACCAGAAGAATGTTTTCTTTCTTTAATTCTTTCAATATCCCTGCCCAGATGCGATTAAATTCGTTCTGGTGTCGTAATACAATAGTTTGAATCTGGTCAAGTATATTTTGTGGATCATTTTCTAAGTGGATATTTAATTTTTTATTTTTCCCCGATAATTCGATCATCCGTTTTAGCGTAGCCACCCTTACCCTGAAAAACTCATCAGAATTGTTTGAGTAAATACCCAAAAAACGGATACGTTCTTTTAAGGGAACCGTAGGGTCATTGGCTTCTTGTAATACTCTCGCATTGAAACTTAACCAGCTGATATCTCTTTGAATCAATGTTTTTTTTTGCATGCAATAGTTTGGAAAATGGCAAAATAGATTTTATCAAATATAAATAAGCCGGGTTTGCGTGAATGTTAAGTTTCGGTTTATTCGGTACTGATTTTGCAAGGATATGGGGCCTCTGTTCTACCTTATTTATGGAGATGAAGTAAGCTTGTTTTCAGTATTAAGAAAATGAAGATTTTATCTGTTGTATGATTCCAGTAGTAGAAAACCCCTCAATAATCGGATTAACCACAACCCTTCCCCCGGCAGAGATGACTTCTTTGGAACCCACAATCTGTTCTATTGTATAGTCGCCTCCCTTAACCAATACATCTGGCAGAATGCTTGATATGAGGTTCAATGGGGTTGATTCGTCGAAAATAACTACAGCATCCACTATAGCCAAACTGGCCAATAACAAAGCGCGGCTATGTTCATGATTAATGGGGCGATCCGGGCCTTTTAATTCTTTAATACTTCGGTCACTGTTTACCCCCACTATCAGGTAATCGGCTTCTTTTGCAGCCTGTGAAAGCGAGAAAATATGTCCTTCATGCAGAATATCAAAACAACCGTTTGTGAAAGCAATGGAACTACCCTGTACACGCCAGCTGGCTACAAGTGATTGTATTTGAGAAAGGGTAACTATTTTTTTAGGGATCGCTTCAACGGCTTTCATGAGCTTTTCGTTTATTGTAAAAAGGCAGCAGGATCAGGCAAAACGAACCCACAAGCACAACAATTAAAAACTGAGCAAACCATTGCAGGGATCCATTGGCCACACCAATTGCATACTCGATCCCGTTTTCTTCTAATACTTTGGCCATCAGAAATGCATACGCTCCGATTCCGCCGGGTGTAATGATCATTCCGATGCTGGCAAATGCCAGAGAACTAATGGCTTCTCGCAGTCCCATTGTAGCTGTTCCATTCGTTCCCTGAAAACCAAGCCAGGTGCCTCCAATATAGAGCAGCCAGATTAATATAGTATAAAAGGCAAATAAAGCTTTGTGTTTTAATTTACGTGCAGTAATCAATCCTTCCCAAATGCCGGCAATAATGCTTTTACATTTTTGCAAAACGGCTTTCCACCTGCCGGTTGCAAATATCCAAATACCAAAACCGAGAATAGCCAATGCCAGAATAAGCAGAATAACCAGTTTCACCATTGAGGTTGATTCATGATGTTGACTTTGCAGGGTCTTTACATTCTGGTAACTCCCGGTAACTACATCAAATTGGAGAATAAGTGCCAGTAAGAATAGAAGCCCGAGACATAGAACATCAAATGCACGTTCTGCAACAATGGTCCCGACAATTTTTTCAGCCGGTATTTTTTCATAACGGGCCAGTAATGTGCATTTTAATACTTCACCTAGTCTGGGAAATGCCAGGTTAGCCAAATATCCCACCATGACAGCAAAAAAAGTATTGGGGAAAGAAGGAAAATAGCCCATCGGCTCCATCAATAAACGCCAGCGAAGCGCCCTAACAATATGGCTGGTTGTCAGTATCAGGAAAACCGGTAGGATTAACCAATAATGAGCGGTAGCCAAAGCCTCTTTGAATTTATTCCATTCTGCATCTGGAATCTGGTGCAGGCTCCACCAGACAAGGAAGAGACCCAGCCCGAAAAAAAACAAATACTTGATTATAGATAATAACCTTTTATTCATGCAGCAGGATTCATCGGCAATTTACGGCAGCAAATTCAATTATAATTTATTTCCTTATGAAGGTTTTGTTGTAATCGGGTAAATGATAGTAAACCTATTGGGGCAATATGAAATGGGAAAATATTTGCCTTTTAGTTTGTGAATGAGTCTTTTTATTCCTGCTTTTGACAAGCAATCATTTTTGAGCCAGGATCAGAATCAGGGGTGACTCTATTGATTCGTTTTCTTAGGGTTAGATTCTGGATATAAGACAAGCTGATAATTCGATTTTCTCTGACCAACATACTGTTAACCTGGTAATGGGAGCCCCGATCGGGTATCCGATTTTCATCTCATTTTAGGTAACCGTAGAGGCCTTCTACCCGGCAATTTTCGGGGTAGTTTGGGTGGATACGCCTGTTTCTGTTGCATTTCGCCGTATTTTATGTACCTTTGCCAACTCATTTTCCGGCATCTTGCTAAAATTCGTGTAACTAATGTCAACAAAGAAGAGAATTTTATTCATTGCTACAGAAATGTCTCCTTATCTGGAGCTGACTGAATTTGCTGAAGTGATCAACAAATTGGCTATTAAAAGTAATGACAGTGGGTTAGAAGTTAGGTGCATTATGCCACGCTTTGGCGTGATTAATGAACGGAGGCATCGATTACATGAGGTAGTAAGGCTATCCGGTATCAATGTATCAGTTGATAATGATGATTATCCCTTACAAATCAAGGTAGCTTCATTACCCAATGCCCGGCTACAGGTATATTTTTTGGAAAATGAAGACTTCTTTAAACGTAAGCAGGTTTTTCATAGCGATGATGAGACCTGGTTTGAAGACAATATCCTGAGAACCGTTTTCTTTTGCAAAGGCGCATTGGAAACCGTTAAAAAATTTGGATGGCCACCCGATATTATCCATTGCAGTGGTTGGATGACCGGGTTGATACCTGCCTATATAAAAACAGCCTATAAAAAAGAACCCGTTTTTGGGAACAGTAAAGTGGTATTTACGATTGGCCAAAATACGTTTAAGGAAAAACTGGGTACCGACCTGGTTAGAAAAGCCATAATAAACGCCAATATCAAAGAGAAAGACCTGGAAGCATTCAAAGAAGGCAATAATACAGCTATGTTCAGGGGCGGAGCCAGTTTTGCTGATGCCATTAGCTTCGGATCAGATAATATCGAAAAGAAACTAGTAGAAGAATTCGGCAAAGTAAAAGGTAAAAAAGTTGTCCCTTTCAAGGGTTGGGACTCTGATTTAACTGAATATATGGATCTGTATGCTGAGTTGGCGGGTAAATAGCCATAGCCGAATGGCTTTATCATTGCATTACTGATTTCTCCTGCTACTATTATATCACAAGCATTCTTCGCGATTTTCTGGTTGATGGTGTAAAGCCTGTTAGCAATTCCCTAAACTGGTTATCCCCATCATTTACAAATTGGATATTTATTATTCATTATACTATATTTGCAGCCATTAATAATAAAACCCTATGCCTTATTTATTTACTTCTGAAAGTGTATCTGAAGGACATCCGGATAAAGTAGCGGATCAGATATCTGATGCATTGATCGACAATTTTCTTGCTTTTGATTCCCAATCAAAAGTGGCTTGTGAAACACTGGTAACTACCGGACAGGTTGTCCTTGCCGGGGAGGTTAAATCCAAAGCCTATTTGGATGTTCAGGAAATTGCAAGGGGGGTAATCCGTAAAATCGGATACACCAAGAGTGAATATATGTTTGAAGCCAATAGCTGTGGTATCCTGTCAGCTATACACGAACAATCTGCTGATATTAACCAGGGAGTTGATAAAAAGAAGAAAGAAGACCAGGGTGCAGGTGATCAGGGTATGATGTTTGGCTATGCGACGAATGAAACAGACGATTATATGCCACTGGCATTGGATCTGGCCCATAAGATACTGATTGAATTAGCAGCTTTGAGAAGAGAAAATAAAGCCATAAAATACCTTCGCCCGGATGCAAAGAGTCAGGTTACACTCGAATATGATGATAATAACAAACCTGTTCGAATTGATGCAATCGTAGTGTCTACCCAGCACGATGATTTTGATACGGAAGCCAAAATGTTGGCTAAGATCAAGGAAGATATCGTTACGATTCTGATACCACGCGTAAAATCAAAATATAAGAAATACGCGAAACTGTTTAATGATAAAATTAAATACCATATTAACCCTACCGGCAAATTTGTGATTGGCGGACCACATGGTGATACCGGTTTAACTGGTCGTAAGATTATTGTGGACACTTACGGCGGAAAAGGTGCCCACGGTGGCGGTGCATTTAGTGGAAAGGATCCTAGTAAAGTAGATCGTTCTGCAGCTTACGCTACCCGTCATATTGCCAAAAACCTGGTAGCAGCAGGTGTTGCAGATGAGGTGTTGGTGCAGGTTTCTTATGCGATTGGGGTAGCACAACCTACTTCTATTAACGTAAACACCTATGGAACTGCTAAAGTAGAACTAACAGATGGTCAGATTGGTAAGATCGTAGAAAGTGTGTTTGATATGCGTCCTTACTTTATTGAGCAGCGTTTAAAACTACGTACACCCATTTATAGCGAAACAGCTGCATATGGACATATGGGCCGTAAAAATGAAGTGGTTACCAAAGAGTTTGTTTCTCCTTCTGGAAAAGTGAAGAAAGTAAAAGTGGAACTCTTTACATGGGAAAAACTTGACTATATCAATAAGGTTAAAAAAGCCTTTGGATTAAAATAATAGTGGGAAAAAATAAGGAAACCTCTGCTTTATCAGCAGGGGTTTTTTATTTTGAGAGCAGATATTTATTATCAGAAAATAAAAAAAATGGAAACCCAAAACCCCTGGCAGATCCTCAGCGAAAAGGAAGTATATGCCAATCCCTGGATATCCGTTACAGAATTCAATGTAATGAATCCTTCAGGAGGTAATGGTATTTATGGGAAAGTTCATTTTAAGAATACAGCTGTTGGAATCCTGGCCATTGATGATGACCTGAATATATACCTGGTGGGCCAGTTCCGATTTCCTTTAAACAGCTATAGCTGGGAAATTCCTGAAGGTGGGGCTCCGATTGGGGCCGACCCAATAGAAGGTGCCAGACGCGAATTACAGGAAGAAACCGGTCTACAGGCAAAGGAATGGCATTTATTACTTACCATGCACTTATCTAATTCGGTTAGTGATGAATTAGCACTCATATATCTGGCCAAAGGGCTTACCCAACATAATTCCAGTCCGGAAGAAACCGAACAATTAGCCATCCGAAAAGTATCTTTGAATGAAGCAGTAAGCATGGTGGAAGAAGGAACCATAACAGACTCTATGAGTGTTGCTGCTATCCTAAAAATAAAGCTATTATACACAGAAGGTAGATTGAAGTAATACATTTGCAAATGCCTGTAAAACAAAACTCACTGATAATAGGTCGCCAACCCCTGATAGAAGCACTTCAATCAGGAAAAGGTATTGACAAAATACTGCTCCAGAAAAATACAAGTGGCGATGGTATTATTACGATTCGACAAATAGCCCGGGACCAAAATATACCCATACAAATAGTGCCGGTTGAAAAACTGAATGGATTAACCAGGGCCAATCACCAGGGTGTGCTTGCGTTTGTTGCACGGGTACAATATATGGATCTGCAACAGGTAATCGATCATGTGGTTTCCAATGGAGAATTGCCTCTTTTCCTGATGCTGGATGGGGTTACAGATGTACGTAATATTGGCGCTATTGCCCGTAGTGCGGTTTGTTGTGGGGCCCAGGCAATTATCATTCCCGATAAAGGAGTAGGGGCTTTGAATGAAGAAGCTATGAAAAGCAGCGCAGGGGCATTGGAGATGATCCATATCTGCCGGGTCAATAGTTTGTTAAAAGCAGTAGATGACTTGCACCTGAATGGTATCAAAGTATTTACGAGTGAAATGCGTGCAGCAGAGAATGTATTTGAATTGCCATTTAACGACCCTTGTTGCATCATCATGGGCGATGAAGGCAAAGGTGTTCAACCCTATCTAGCAAAAGCAGCCGATCATTTTTTCAAGATCCCCATGGCTACTTCGTTTGATTCGTTCAATGTATCAGTAGCTACGGGAATTATTCTCTACGAAGCGATGAAACATAGAATGAAAGGATAAGAAGTCTTATGAAAATAGGAAATTCGTTTCAATAAATTATCCGCTTATGGAACCTCCTATCACTAAACAGCATTCACAGATAACCCTGGTAGAATGCCCGCGTGATGCCATGCAGGGCTGGCTCCATTTTATTCCAACCCATCAAAAAATTGAATACCTTAATGCACTTTTGCAAGTCGGTTTTGATACGCTTGATTTTGGCAGTTTTGTTTCTCCGAAAGCCATACCTCAAATGGCCGATACAAAACAAGTGATCAGTAAATTATCTATAGGAGATAGTAGAACTAAATTACTGGCAATTGTTGCCAATCTCAGAGGAGCGGAAGAGGCTGTTATCTACGAGCAGATACAATATATTGGCTTCCCGTTTTCTATTTCACCAACCTTTCAACTACGGAATACCCATAGCTCAATGGAAGAAAGCGTAAAAACAGTAGAAGCTATCCAGAAATTGTGCATTAAGCACAACCGCATATTGGAAATTTATCTAAGCATGGGCTTTGGGAACCCTTATGGAGATCTCTATAATCAAGATATCCTGTTACGCTGGGCTCAGGAAATGGTAAAAAGAGGAATTCAGATTATTTCGCTTGCCGATACCGTTGGTATAGCCACCCCCGAACAGGTAAGTACTGCAGTTGCCTCAGTTATTTCAACTTACCCTGATATTACTATAGGTGTTCACCTTCATTCAAGTCCAGAGAATTGGAAAATCAAAGCAGAAGCCGCATTGGCTGCGGGTTGTAGCAGATTTGATGGAGCATTGAAAGGCATTGGCGGTTGCCCGATGGCACAGGACAGTATGGTTGGGAATATGAATTCCGAATGGATGATACCCTATTTTGAAGGTAAAGGTTTACTGGAAGGGATTGATAAAAACGCATTACTAAAAAGCCTGGCAATAGCCGATCAATTATTCAAGTAATATGGTAATCCAGCTTACAAAAAACAAGGCTAAACCCAATATCATTAAATATATTCGGGATAATGGCACCGAAACCTGGATGTACAGTGATGATTTTTTTGTTCGCCATGATATAAGCCATTTTATATTGGAATCAGTCTTAGGCTACCATACTGCATTCAATGGAATGATTAACCAGGGAATGGATATCCGGGATTTTGAGAACAAAGAAAAAAGAGCCGCACTAACTGTTACGGATGAAGCATATTATGCTGAAAACCTGGCCAATCTTTTTTTGATTGAAATTGTACAGGGAGAATTTAGTGATTTTAATAGAATTCAACAGGATGCATTTGTTTCATGGAATAACCAGCTCCCGGCAATATGCCTTGGGAATGACAAGATTACTCAAATTCGTTCCCAGTTAAGAAGATTGCTTAATCAATGGGAAGTTCTGCCAGAAGGAGAAAAAATGGAACTTATTTTTGAAGTATAGAACATAGATTGTTGGTATTTTTAGAAATCAATCAATTTACAAAATGAAGTTCCATATCGATTTTGATATTAAAAAATCTCCTACCCCTGTGCAAAATGCACAAAATCTTTTTCTATTAGGCTCTTGTTTTACCGAAAGTATTGGGGAAAGATTGCGGAAACATAAGTTTATCACACTGGAAAATCCGAATGGGATTTTGTTTAATCCGGTTAGTGTTTCTGAAGCCATTACAAACTATATACAGAACCGAAAAATATCAGAAGCGGATATCTTTTGTTATAATGAAACCTGGCATAGCTGGCAACACCATAGCCGTTTTTCAGGTATAACGGCAGCGGATTGTTTACAGAAGATCAATACATCTACAAGCAATGCGCATACATTTCTGAAAAAAGCAGATCATTTGCTGATTACATTGGGTTCAGCATGGATATATCGTCTTACAAAAAATGCAATAAATGGCAAAGAAGATCAGGTGGCAGCCAATAATCATAAAGGACCATCTGATTGGTTTAATAAGCAACTGATGGATTTACTACAAACCAAAGCACTGCTCGCTACCATGTTGCAAAATATCTTTGCATTCAATCCCGGTCTTCAGGTAATATTTACCATCAGCCCTGTTCGGCATTTACGGGAAGGGTTGATTGAAAATAACCGGAGCAAAGCAGTATTAATACAAGCCGTTCATGAACTGGTAGCTGACTATGAACAGGTATATTATTTTCCTGCGTATGAATTGGTAATAGATGATTTGCGTGATTATCGATTTTATGCCGAAGACATGGTGCATCCAAATTATCAGGCAACACAATATGTATGGGAAAAATTTATGGAAGCATGTATGACCGATGCTGCCAGAGATTTAATCAAAGAAATAGCGGGAATACAGTTGGCTTACCAACACAAACCATTTAATCCATCTACCAAACAACACCAGCAATTTTTGCGGTCCTATCTTTCCAAAACAAGTCACCTACAAGTAAATTATCCAAACCTTGACTTCAGCCTGGAACTAAGCTATTTTGAAAACGAAATAAAGAAATATCAATAGTTATTAATGAATCCGATCGCCCCTGATTTCCAGGTCTTTCATAATAACAGTTTCATGATCCAGCCATTCTTTCCAGCGTTTTCTAACCTTGGCTTTTCCCAGATAAGTTTCAGCCAAATCAATAAACAAAGTATAATGCCCTGCTTCACTCTCCATAAATCGCCTGTAAAAAGCACTCATATATTTATCCTGTAAACCTTCACTTAATCTTTTAAAACGCTCACAGCTACGGGCTTCTATCATGGCCATGGTGAGCAAATGATCTAGTAGCCTGTCATCAGGACTACCCCCTTTTTTCTGAAATTCTATCAGTTTATTTACATATTCGTCTTTACGCTGTTTGCCTAATACCAGTTTTTTTTTCTTCAGTTCATTCAATACCAGTCTGAAATGCCCCCATTCTTCTGCTACAATCGGAGCGAGAGAATATACCAGTTTCTCCTTATCAGAATATCGTTGAATAAGGGTGATACAGGTAGTGGCAGCTTTTTGTTCACAGTAGGCATGGTCTGTAAGGATGGCTTCCATTGAAATGCCTGCAAGATCAACCCAGCGAGGGTCGGTTGGAAGTTGAAGCCCTAATATATTTTTGGTATGTTCTGAGAGAAGCATAAAAAGTGTTATCGTTAACTTTCAAAAAGGATAGTAATAAACAAAATTAATACAAACTCATCAACATCTCTTCCCAGAAACTTCTTTCAAATCCTTTAGTTTTGGGAAATGTATCGGGACGATTTTCTTCAAAAAAAATTACAGGATAGAATCGCAAATAATTCCTTAAGGAAACTAATGCTTCCAGAGGGTAAAGTAGATTTGTGTTCTAATGACTACCTCGGCATAGTAACCCATTCACGTCTCCATCCTGCAAATCAGGGATCGGTAACTGCATTGGCTTCTGGTTCCAAAGGCTCCAGACTATTATCTGGCAACTATCTGATGATAGAAGAACTAGAAAGAAAAATAGCCGATTTCCACCACTCAGAAACTGCATTGATATTTAATTCAGGGTACGATGCTAACCTTGGGCTTTTGTCTTCCGTACCGCAAAAAGGAGATACCATACTCTATGATCATTTATCCCATGCCTCTATACGCGATGGAATCAGGCTCTCCTTCGCCCAATCATTTTCATTTGTACATAATGATCTTCAGGATTTGGAGAAAAAGATAAAACAGTCTTCCGGCACTCTTTTTATTGTAACCGAATCCGTATTCAGTATGGACGGTGATCTGGGTTTGCTTGAATCACTTGTTCAAATTGCCCAAAAGTTTTCAGCTCACCTGATAATTGATGAAGCACATGCAACAGGGGTGATTGGTGAAAGGGGAGAAGGCTTGGTGCAAAAACTAGGGTTAGAAAACCAGGTATTTGCCCGCGTGCATACATTTGGAAAAGCATGTGGTGCGCATGGTGCCGCGATACTGGGCTCTGAATCATTACGCAACTACCTGATTAATTTCGCACGCAGCTTTATCTATTCAACAGCATTGCCGGAGCAGAGTGTGTATGCGATTGACCAGACATACCACCTATTTCCCAATATGCAGTCTGAAAGGGCACAACTACAATTATTGATAGAACAATTTCAAACAGCAGATATCCGATACCAAAAATTGCTATCGTCAACCCCCATTCAGGGTATCATCATACCTGGTAATGAAAATGTAAAGCAGGTTGCAGCAAGTTTGCAAAATAAGGGCTTTGATATCAGGCCAATTCTTTACCCCACAGTGCCTAAGGATAAAGAACGCTTGCGGGTTGTATTGCATTCTTTCAACAGTACCGGGGAAATTGAGCAATTGATAAAATTGTTATAATAAATGCTCGTTCATTACACTGAAAATGAAAATGCAAACAGTAATCTGGAGTAATGGTATTTTTTAAATCATTCCTATAAATGATAAAAAGCTGGCTAAGAGATAGTTGTATAGTGATAGCAGTCAAATTACCCTATATCCACAGGGAAACTTAGCTTTGCAGATGCAATCGAATTTCTCTGTTTCCGAAATACTCGCAAATCTTTCTATTTCTTCCCTGAATCCCATGCAGGAAAAATTAACTGCCGAGATTCTTTCCAAAAAAGAAATATTGCTTTTATCACCTACCGGATCTGGCAAAACACTGGCATTTTTATTACCGGTCTGTCAACTTTTGCAGCAGGGAGGGGGCAGGGTACAATGTTTGATACTAACCCCTTCCCGCGAACTGGCAATACAGATTGAGCAGGTATGGAAGAAAATGGCTACCGGCTATAAAGTGAGTTGTTGTTATGGAGGACATGATATGCAGACAGAAATTCAGAATCTGGCAGAAGCCCCTGCTTTGCTGATAGGCACACCTGGTCGTATTGCGGATCATATCAAAAGACAAACATTTTCAGAAGAAGGGCTTCGTATTTTAATATTAGATGAGTTTGATAAATCCCTTGCGCTCGGGTTTGAGGAAGAGATGGCTTATATCATTGGCTCATTATCTCATTTGCAGAAACGCGTTTTTGTATCGGCTACTGATACCGTGCCCATTCCTTCTTTTGCAACTGTGGGAGAAATCACCGAACTGAATTTCTTGCAAACCAAAGATAGTAGCGCTGATTTGTTGATAAAACAGGTCATTTCAACTGAAAAGGATAAAGTAAACAAATTATACGACCTGCTTTGCTATATTAATCAGGAACCTGCTTTAATCTTTTGTAATCATAGGGACGCAGTAGAAAGAACCAGCAGTCTATTGAAAGAGAAAGGAGTGGAGAACGCCGCATTTCATGGTGGCATGGAACAAATGGAACGCGAACAGGCATTGATCCAGTTCCGCAACGGAAGTATCCGTTTTCTGGTAGCAACCGATCTGGCTGCCCGCGGATTGGATATACCCGAAATGAAACATGTTATCCATTTCCATCTACCATCCACAGAAGCAGAATTTACACATCGCAACGGCCGTACCGCCAGAATGCACGCTTCAGGAACAGCATACCTGCTGATGCATTCAGAGGAATTCTTACCTGCCCATATACAAAAAAAGCCGCCAATTCTCAATATACCTGCGGCAAACAAGCCACCAAAACCCTCAGAATGGGTAACCATCTATATCAATGGAGGGAAAAAAGATAAACTCAATAAAATTGATATAGTCGGGTTTTTAATACAGAAAGGAAAGTTGGAAAAATCTGATCTCGGATTGATCATCGTAAAAGATTTCAACAGTTTTGTTGCCGTTAAAAAAACGGAAGCCAAAAAAATGTTACAGCTTGTTCAAAATGAAAAAATCAAAGGAACCAAATACAAAATTGTCATCGCTAAATAAGCCCCACGCAATGTGGATAATGATAAATTAGTGTATCTTTAAAACAAGATAGCTGCCATGCCCCTGCATCGTAATTTTACTTATTGGATTGATAAGCGTATCTGGAAATACTATTTCCTGATGCTCTCTCTTCAATTATCTAAACAATATACTTAAAAAACTCACCGAGAACTCTGCAATAAGCTAATAAAGCTACTTTCAAAACTCAAAAAGCTCATCCAGAGATATCCCTTCATTATTAATTATCAAACAATGCCTCACTACCATACCCTTGGGTCCATCCCACATAAAAGACATACCCAATTCAGAAAACCAGATAGAAGTTTATATTCAGAGCAATTGTTTTCAACAGAAGGATTTAGTAATGATTATTCTTTATTGTATCACCTGTATCCACCCACACGCATAACATACACAGATGAACCAATAAATTGTATGCCCAAAGTGGCGGAAGAGAAAATGCTCAAACATCGAAGCTTTGAAGGTTTTCAGATTCAGCCCGAAGCAGACTTTCTTCATAGCCGTAAAACCATATTGGTAAATTCGGATTGTCATATTGTATTAGCCGCACCTCAGCAAAGTCTTACACAATACTTTTACAAAAATGCCGATGCCGATGAATTGATTTTTTTGCATGAAGGAAGCGGTAAACTGATATCCCAATACGGTGAATTAGCTTTTGGTTATGGTGATTACCTCGTAATTCCGAGGGGAACCATTTACCAGATTCAGTTTTCTGCCAGCCAAAATCGCTTATTGATTGTGGAAAGTTTCAGTCCAATCAGGTACCCCAAAAGATACGTTAGCAATCATGGACAGTTGTTGGAAAATTCTCCTTTTTGTGAGAGAGATATACGCCGCCCCGAAAATTTGCAAACAGTTGATGCAACAGGTGATTTCCTAATTAAAACAAAAAAGAAGGGAGAATTATATGGCTTGCATTACGCCCATCATCCGTTTGATGTTATTGGATGGGATGGATGCTGCTATCCATTCGCTTTTAGCATACACGATTTTGAGCCGATTACAGGTAGGGTTCACCAGCCTCCTCCGGTACACCAAACTTTCGAGGCAAATAATTTTGTGGTTTGTAGTTTTTGTCCCAGACTATATGATTATCACCCCAACGCAATTCCTGCACCGTATAACCATAGTAATATTGACAGTGATGAGGTTTTGTATTATGTAGATGGCGATTTTATGAGTCGCAAAAATGTAACCCGGGGAATGATTACCCTGCATCCCGCAGGCATTCCACATGGGCCACACCCCGGGGCAGTGGAAAAGAGTATCGGAAAAAAGGAAACAGGAGAACTGGCTGTGATGATCGATACTTTCCATCCCCTGCAACTGACCATCGAGGCACTCGAAATTGAAAATCCGGGATATACCATGAGTTGGGCAGAATAATGGGATATGCGTTCGGGAAGGATGTTAGTGGTTGGGTAAAATTTGCTGAATTTCCCATCAATACAAAACTTCCCCCACCTGCCAACAGCCAACCGCCTCCACCAAATTTTATTTTATTTCAAAAAAATGCTAACTTATCATCCTAAAAAATTGCCATATGATTAAATTCAGCGACATCAAAATCGGGGATTATGTAAAAGCGGAGTATGAGGGACAGATTTGGGAAGGAGAGGTGGTGGATTTAAATGGAGATGAAAAGCAGGTTTGCGTAGAAACCTCTGTTCAGGAATTCTGGTTTGAGCCGGCACACTTGTTTCCCATCGAACTCAGCGATGAGGCATTACAGAAACTCAGTTTTCAAAAACATATCAACGATGACGGATCGGTTAAATATATGAAAGGGTCCTTTCGCATTATGATACCCACCGAAAATGATTTTTCTGCTATTGAAATGTGGTATCGGGAAGACAGACGACATCATCCGGATGTGCATTATGTCCATCAGTTACAGAATCAGTATCATGATATGACCAAGATACATCTTACTTCGGCACCGATGAACTAAGAGGAGGGAATGTCGAATAATGAACAATGGATGATGAAGTGGGTACGAATAATACATCATCATTCCTTGTTCAATAATGCCTGTTCGATATCCCTTATGTTTTTTTTATTATTTTTAAGCAGAAATACGGTTATATCAAATAGTCTACTAAATTTGTAGAATATTAATATTATTTTTTAAAACACCTGTTAATGAGAAAAAATCTGTTTGTATGGGCGATGCTTTTATCAATTTCTGCAATGGCCCAGAAGGAAAATCCTTTTACAATTAAAGGGTCATTTAAAAACATTTCGCTGCCAGTGCAAAAAGTATTTTTATACTATCAGAAAGATGGGAATAATAAAGTAGATAGTATAGAGGTAAAAGATGGCGAATATCATTTTTCGGGCGCCATTAGTGAACCAATTCTGGCCACTATTCGTGTAAAATATGAACCTGATACGGATGGTAAGCCTGTTAAAATGGTAAGTGGGAGAGATATGATACGTCTTTTCTTGAGTGCTGATAAAATCAAAATCTCTTCTGTTGATTCATTTAGTAATGTAACTATCAAAGGATCAAAAGCAAATGATGAAAATAAAAAACTGACTGCTTTACTGAAACCTATCAACAGCAAACTTACAGACCTGTATGCAGAATATACCAAAGCCAGTAAGACAAAAGATGAAGTGACCGCAAAAAGCATAGAAGATAAGATCGATGCGCTGGATCTTGAACAAAAACAAGTGTACACAGATTATGCCAAAAAGAACGGAAATTCTCCTATTGCACTGTATGTGGTGAATCAGGCAGCCGGATGGGATATTGATCCCGAAAAAATAGGGCCCTTATTTGCGGCACTGCCAGAATCAGTAAGAGAATCTTCTTCAGGAAAAAATCTGGGCGACCGTTTGGAAATTGCCAGAAAAACAGCCATCGGAAAGCCGGCTATGGATTTTACACAGAATGATACTTTAGGTGTGCCGGTTAGTCTGGCTTCTTTTAAAGGGAAATATGTATTGGTCGATTTCTGGGCCAGTTGGTGTGGCCCTTGCAGAAAGGAAAACCCAAATGTGGTAAAAGCATTCCAGGAGTACAAAGACAAAAATTTTCAGATTCTGAGTGTAAGTCTTGATCAACCCGGTGCCAAATCAAAATGGATGGATGCTATTCATAAAGACAATCTTACCTGGACACATGTATCTGATCTTAAGTATTGGGATAATGAAGTGGCAAAACAATATGGTATACGCGCAATCCCTCAGAATTTTTTAGTAGATCCACAGGGAAATATAGTGGCTAAGAATCTGAACGGCGAATTGCTGTCAAAAAAACTAGCGGAACTTACCAACAAATAATATTTCCTGATTGTTCTAATAAAAAGCACCAGTTACTGGTGCTTTTTATTTTCTGCAAAGAATCTAAAAGAGTAAAACTAAGCTTGAATTGTTAAATCATTTCCTTAAATCGAATCGTTTAGTAACTTCAAAATAAATTGTTCGTTGCATGAAGCAATTTGTGTTTGTCTGGCTAGGCTTTTTAATATTTTCTCAACTCTCAGGACAACAGTTCGGGGGTAACCCCTCTTCTATACATTGGAACCAGATTAATACAGATACAGTTCGTGTAATTTTCCCGAAGGGATATGATGATAAAGCACGTCGCATAGCCAATGTGGTTCATTATCTGCAAAAGCATTACAGCAATACAATCGGAAACAACTTACGAAAAGTAAATATTGTTATCCAGGATCAGTCATTAATTTCAAATGGCTATGTAGCCCTGGCTCCTTATCGTAGCGAATTTTATGTAACCCCTCCGCAAAATGCTTTTGAATTGGGGGCTGTTAGCTGGACAGATGTGCTGGCTGTTCATGAATTTAGGCATGTGCAACAGTATAGTAATTTCAATATCGGCCTTTCTAAGTTTGCTTCATTCATTTTGGGAGAACAAGGCCAGGCATTAACCAATACCGCTGCCATCCCGGATTGGTTTTTTGAGGGAGATGCGGTATTCAATGAAACCAAATTAACCCGGCAGGGTAGAGGAAGCCTCCCATTATTCCTGAGTAATTATCAGTCTTTGTATAATAGCCACAAAATATTTGATTACCAAAAATTGCGAAACGGTTCATTACAAAATTTTGTTCCTGATCATTATGCTTTGGGTTATCTCCTGGTGTCATACGGAAGAATCAAATATGGGAATGATATCTGGCGGAAAATAACAGCAGATGCGGCGGCATTTAAGCCCCTATTTTATCCGTTTCAGGGAGCTTTAAAAAAATATACCGGGATAGCTTTTCATTCATTTGTAACAGAGGCCATGCAATATTATCAGCAACAATGGCAAGGATCTGTAAGCGATACAATGCATTGGCTTACCCAAACAGATAAACATAATGTAATCAATTATCGGTATCCTTATCAGATGAGTGATGGGGCTATCCTTGTTTTAAAAAGCAGCTACCGGCTGGTGCCGGCTTTTTATAAGGTATATCCTGATAAACGAGAAGAGAAAATTGCCGTTCGGGATATTGGTGTAGAAGATTTTTTCTCCTATAATAATAACCGGATTGTTTTTACAGTAGACCAGCCTGATATCCGTTGGGAAAACCGCGATTTTAATGAATTGAGAGTATTGGATATCAATACAGGAAAAGAAACCAGTATCGCAAAGCATACAAAGTATTTTTCACCTGATATATCACATGACGGTAAGCATATAATTGCAATAGAAAATAAGCCAGTGACTGAATCGAAAGTGGTGGTTATGGATACTGCGGCACAAATTCTGGATAGTTTTTCCAGAAAGGGGCTTGTTTTTTCGGGACCAAAATTTTCTGCGAATGACCAGTTTTATTATGTTTTGGCCAGGAACGATAAAGGAGAAATGAGTCTCATCAAAAATCGTATTGGGGATAAAGGGCCTTCCGATAAGCTCCTTCCCTTCTCAAACCGTATTCTGGGTTTTATCAATGTTCAGGGGGATACGCTTTTGTTTTCTCTCAGTTACAAGGGGCGGGATGAAATTTGGTGTATCATTGATGGAAAGGAAAGAAAAGGCCCATTTCGAATGGCATCTTATTCAACCGGTTTATACCAGGCCAGTTTACAGGCAGATGGTTTATTGACTGCTTCTGCATTTACAGCTGATGGATTTCGGCTGGGTAGTTTTAGCCCCCGATGGGAGAAAATAAAGGATACAAATACACTCTCAGACCTGTATACCGGTGAGGTATACCTACTTTCGGATCATACCATACTTGATAGTGTTCCTGAACAGAATTTCAATATTTCTAAGTACCCGAAGTCGTTTCAATTAATCAACCTGCATAGTTTTCGGCCTTATTACTCACAACCGGAATATTCGTTCACTGTATATGGGCAAAATGTGCTCAATACATTACAAACCCAGATAGCGTATACATATAATCAGAATGAATCCAGCAATAAACTCGGGTATACAGGGATTTATGGAGGCAGTTTCCTGCAACCGGTTTTTGGATTCAATCAAACCTGGCATAGAACCGGTCTGGCACAAATCAATTCAAGAGATACTATAATCAACTGGAATGAATTGAGTGGCTATGCGGGTCTGCAATTACCATTGAATCTATCTGGCGGAAAAGAATACAGGTACCTCAATATATTCAGCACTTTTAATATTGATCAGGTTCATTGGACCGGTTTTGCAGAAAAATTATTCAAATCGGCTCAATTCAATTTTATAAATACCGGGTTTAGTTATTCGGGGCAGATCCAAAAAGCAGTGCAACAGATATATCCCCATTGGGCCCAGAGTGTATTGGTTCAATACAGGTCAATACTAAATACGTATACGGCCCACCAGTTTTTGGTAAACGGGTCGCTTTATCTCCCTGGTATCAGTGGAAATCATAGTCTGGTGCTTACAGGGGCTTTTCAACAGCGTGATGATTTGCTTCAATATCTTTTCTCTAATAATTTTCCTTTTTCGAGAGGGTATACGGCGATCGACTTCCCCCAGATGGGACGATTAGGCATCAATTATCATTTTCCTTTGGCCTATCCCGATCTGGGAGTCGGAAATATTGTTTATTTTCAACGCATCAGGGGCAATCTATTTTATGATGATACATATGGAAAAAGTCTGAAAACTGGAACAAGCTATACTTTCCGGACGGCAGGCACCGAAATCTACTTTGATACCCGCTGGTGGAACCAACAGCCAATCAGTTTTGGGATCAGGTATTGCCACCTGCTTGATAACCAGTTTAATGGGCTAGGGGGCAATTCTGCCAATATTTGGGAACTGATTTTGCCTGTCAGCATCTTTAATTAGCCCAAATTGGCCCGATTTTGGTCTAATTGGCCAAAAAATGCAAGGCTTTTCCACAAAATTGATAAATTTTTCCACTTAATTTTCATATTTCGGTTGCAGTTTGGTATCTTTGCAGCCCCAAAAATTGTATGTCGAAACAACCACTGATTAAACAAGATGGAGTTATTCTGGAAGCCTTGAGCAATGCTATGTTCCGGGTGAAATTAGAAAACGGTCATGAAATACTGGCTACCATCTCAGGTAAAATGAGGATGCACTACATCAGAATATTACCTGGCGACAAAGTGGGAGTGGAGATGAGTCCGTATGATTTAAGCAGGGGAAGAATCATTTTCAGGTATAAATAATAAGACGATGGCAATAAAATGCCAGAGCTTATATTAAAAACATTTTTATGAAAGTCAGAGCTTCTATCAAAAAGCGTAGTGTTGATTGTAAGATCGTGAAGCGTAAAGGAAAGTTGTTTGTAATCAACAAAAAGAACCCTCGTTTTAAACAGCGTCAGGGGTAATTTAGAATTTGGAAAAAATGGGTATAAATTATACACTATAAAAATTTTCAAATTTTCATCCTGAGGGTTCGGGACAAATTTTCAAATTTAAAATTAACATATGGCTCGTATTGCCGGTATTGACTTACCAAAGAATAAAAGAGGGGAAATTGGCCTTACCTATATATTTGGTATTGGTCGTTCAACTGCTCAGTATATTCTTACTAAAGCTGGTATTGACTTTGATAAAAAAGTAAACCAGTGGAATGATGAGGAACAAGGTGCTATCCGTAATATCATCAACACTGAATTTAAAGTGGAAGGTGCTTTACGTAGTGAAGTGTCTATGAGTATCAAACGTTTATTGGATATTGCCTGTTACCGTGGCCTTCGTCACCGTAAAGGTTTACCGGTTCGTGGTCAGCGTACCAAAACCAATAGCCGTACACGTAAAGGAAAGAGGAAGACGGTTGCAGGTAAAAAGAAAGCCGCTAAAAAATAAATAATTGATTTTGCAATCAGGTTGAGTTTTACCCTAGCCTGGTTGCAAAACAAATATATAAACCCACTTATTTTGGATATCCCTCAAAAGGGAAGGAGAAACAAGTGGTTCCCGTTCAACCGGGATTTTTTAATATAAAGACTACCTCAAAAAACAAACATGGCTAAACCACAAAAGGCACAGAATAGCGTAAAAGCTACTGCCAAAAAAAGAGTTGTAAAAGTAGATGCTTCGGGTGAAGTGCGTATCTCAGCAACTTTCAACAACATTATTATCAGTTTTACCAATAAAGCCGGTCAGGTGATCAGCTGGAGCAGTGCAGGTAAAATGGGATTCAAAGGGTCTAAAAAGAATACACCTTACGCTGCCCAGATGGCTGCTGCTGATGCTGCAAAAGTTGCACTGGATGCAGGTTTGAAAAGAGTAGATGTATTTGTGAAAGGACCAGGTTCAGGACGTGAAAGTTCTATCCGTTCTATTGCCCAGTCGGGTATCGAAGTTACTTCTATCAAAGATGTAACCCCTTTACCACATAATGGCTGTCGTCCGCCAAAACAACGTAGAGTTTAATTAAATCTGCAATTAGTATAGCAGATTATTTCATAACCGGATATATCATCGATTTTAGATTTTTTGATGATATATCGTCACTAAAAAATCAAAAATATACATTATGGCACGTTACACAGGTCCCAAGACCAAAATTTCCAGAATCTTTGGAGAGCCCATTTTAGGTAATGGCAAATGGTTAGGCAAAAACAGCAACCCTCCCGGTCAACATGGTGCAGCTCGTAAACGTAAAACCCTTGGTGAATACGCTTTACAGTTACGCGAAAAGCAAAAAGCAAAATACACATATGGTGTATTAGAGCGCCAGTTCCGTAAAACCTTTGAAGAAGCACAACGTTTAAAAGGAGTTACCGGTGAAAACCTGATCAAATTGCTGGAAGCCCGTCTGGATAATACTGTTTATCGTTTAGGTTTAACAGCCAGCCGCCCTGAAGCAAGACAATTGGTAAATCACAAACATATTACGGTGAATGGTGAAGTAATGAATGTTCCTTCTTACCAGTGCAAACCAGGTGATGTGATTGCATATAAACCCAGAAGCGCAGATAATTCTTCTGTAACCAGTAAGAGCCGTGGTAAAAACCCTAAATTCAGCTGGTTAGATTGGAACGAAACTGAGAAGAAAGGTACTTTCATCACCCATCCTGAGCGTGAAAATGTTCCTGAGAATATCAAGGAACAACTGATCGTCGAATTGTACTCTAAATAATCGTAAAAATCGAGTTGGGGATAAGACAATATCATTGTTTTTCCTGATTCAGTTCTTTACGAAACAAATATTTTCCTTTGGCCTCATGTGGGCCGGAGATAAACCGTAAAAAAAGTTTTAATATGGCCATATTAAGCTTCCAGAAGCCCGAAAAAATCGTTTTACAAAAAGCAAATGACTTCGAAGGACAATTCGAGTTCCGTCCGTTAGAACCAGGTTTTGGTCTTACGATCGGTAATGCATTGCGCAGAGTATTATTAAGTTCCTTAGAGGGATATGCTATAGTAGGTATCAAAATTGAAGGTGTAGACCATGAGTTTGCAACTATCAAAGGCGTAACTGAAGATGTTACTGAAATTATCCTTAACCTGAAACAGGTTCGTTTCAAGAAACATGTTGAGCATGATGTTGCCAACGAAAAAATCACTTTATCCATTAAAGGTCGTACCGAATTCAATGCTGGTATGATCGGTGAACTATCTCAGAATTTTCAGGTAATGAATCCTGAATTGGCTATCTGCACCATGGATACTACTTCTAAAATGGATATCGAATTAACCATCGCCAAAGGCCGGGGTTATATTCCTGCTGAAGAAAATAAGATCAAAGATTCTGTATTTGGATATATCGCAATCGATTCTATTCACACGCCTATCAAGAACGTTAAATACGCAATTGAGAACTACCGTGTTGAACAGAGAACAGATTATGAAAAACTGATCCTGGATGTAGCTACTGATGGAACCATCCATCCGGAAGATGCTGTAAAACAGGCATCACGTATCCTGATCCAGCACCTGATGATCATTACTGATGAAAACATCACTTTCGACAACAAAGAAGATAAGAAAGAAGATGTAGTTGATGAGCATGTATTACAATTACGTAAAGTATTGAAAACACCACTTGAAGATCTTGATCTTTCTGTACGTGCTTTCAACTGCCTGAAAGCAGCTAAAATCAATAGCCTGAGCGAATTGGTACAATATGAACAGGAAGACCTGATGAAGTTCAGAAACTTCGGTCAGAAATCACTCTCTGAAATTGAACAGGTTTTAACAGAAAGAGGATTGAGCTTCGGAATGGATTTGAATAAGCTGGGTTTAGATAACCTGGATAATTAATAACACCCTAACGGGTAGCTTCACAAATCCTGACACGGTGTGAAGTATAAAAACAAAAGTCATGAACCACGGAAACAAAGTAAACCACCTGGGTCGTAAAAAAGCCCACAGAAGCGCATTACTGAGCAATCTGGCTAGTCAGCTGATTACCCACAAACGTATCGTTACTACTTTAGCCAAAGCCAAAGCTTTGAGAACGTATGTAGAACCGCTGATTACCAAAACCAAGAAAAGCGAAGACAAAGAAGAGATTATGCACCAGCATAGAATCGTATTTAGTCATTTGCAGGATAAAGCTGCCGTAAAAGAACTGTTTACAGTTGTTGGGCCCAAAATCGCTTCTCGTCCCGGTGGATATACCCGTATTTTAAAATTAGGGATTCGGCCTGGTGATAATGCTGAAAAAGCAATGATTGAACTGGTTGATTTCAATGAAATCTACGGTAAAGGAGTTGATAAAGCAGCAGAACCTGCTAAGAAAACCCGTCGTGGTCGTGCTCCTAAAAAAGCAGCTGAAGAAGGAAGCACTCCAGTAGCAGAAGCATCTGTTGCTGAAGCACCGGTTGATGCTACAGAAACAGAAGAAAAAGCGGCAGAATAAATATGATGCCATTTCCTGATACTAAGGCAAAACCGTTTTGGTTTTGCCTTTTTTTATAGGTTGACAATGTGCGAAAATTAATGATGTAGTTTAACCAGATTGATCTTTTTTTGCAATCGAAATAGATAAACCCATGCCCCAAACCCATCAGCCCGCCATTTTATTATTAGCAGATGGACATGTATTTCATGGCCATTCATTTGGAAAGACCGGAACTGCTACCGGTGAAATTTGTTTTAATACCGGCATGACCGGCTATCAGGAAGTATTTACGGACCCCAGCTATACCGGTCAGATCCTGATTATGAATAATGTACATGTGGGTAATTATGGTGTAAAACAAACCGATGTTGAAAGCAGTAGTGTAAAAATCAGGGGTTTAATAGCCAGAAACCTGGAAGAGCAATTTAGTCGTTTACAGGCGGAAGGAGATTTAAATACCTATTTAAAAGCCAATCATATTGTAGCCATTGAAGGTGTGGATACAAGGGCATTGGTTGCCCATATTCGCACAAAAGGAGCGATGAATTGCATTATTTCTTCCGAAATATTGGACGTTGCGCAATTAAAAGCGGAATTGGATAAAGTGCCTGATATGGACGGTCTTGAATTGGCAAGCACAGTCAGCACTGAAAAAGAATATGAAATGGGAGATGCTAATGCATCACTAAAAGTATCTGTACTTGATTTTGGTGTAAAACAACATATTCTTCAGTGCCTTGTTTCACGCGGAGCACATATACGGGTTCATCCGGCAAAAACACCCCTCAGTCGTCTGAAGGAATTTAATCCCAACGGATATTTTATTTCAAATGGCCCTGGCGACCCGGCTGCTATGCCTTATGCAGTAGCCACTCTTAAAGATATTCTGAATGAGAATAAACCGGTTTTTGGTATCTGTCTGGGTCACCAGTTACTGGCATTGGCCAATGATATCCCCACATTTAAAATGCACCATGGCCACAGAGGATTGAACCACCCGGTGAAAAATATTATTACCGGTTTATGTGAGATCACCACCCAGAATCATGGATTTGGTGTGGATCCTGAAGCCGTTCGCAAACATCCAAATGTGGAAGTAACTCACCTGAATCTTAATGATGATTCTATAGAAGGTATTCGATTAAAGGACAGGCCCGCATTCAGCGTACAATACCATCCCGAAAGTACACCCGGCCCTCATGATAGCCGATACCTGTTTGATGATTTTGTGGAGATGATGAAAGGGTAGGTGAGTTGTTAACTTATTAGCCAGCTATTAGCTTTTGGCAGTTGGCTGGATTGGGTTTAAACGAAGTGAAATGGAGTATCTTTAATAAAAGGCAAAAAGCCAATAGCCAACAGCCAACCTTACCATTTTTCCGTACTTTCGAATCATGAAAATTGCTATCATCAATGGGCCAAATCTGAACCTGCTGGGTAAGCGGGAAACAGATATTTACGGAAACCAGCCATTCGAGAAATACCTGGATGAAGTAAAGACATTATTTCCGACAGTTGAATTTCACTATTATCAAAGCAATGTTGAAGGGGAACTGATCAATGAATTACAAAAGGTTGGTTATTCCTTTGATGGCATTGTTTTGAATCCGGCAGGATACACACACACATCTGTTGCCATTGGTGATGCGATTGCAGCAATCAAAACACCTGTAATAGAAGTACATATCAGTAATGTACATGCCAGAGAAGATTTCAGAAAATTATCACATGTTTCTGGCAAATCAGCAGGAAGTATTTTTGGGCTGGGATTCAAAGGATATGAACTCGCCATCCGTTGGTTGATCGATCATAAATAAGCAATTTGAAAATGTCTCTATCTGCAATTGCTACCCCTACAGATTTCAAAAAAAAGATTGGCTGGCTGATCATTATTTGCTCTATTGTAAAGCTGATCTCTGCTTCCTTTTTGGAATTGGGCAATGATGAAGTATATTACTGGACCTACGCTATTCAACCCGACTGGAGCCATTTTGATCACCCGCCAATGGTGGGTTGGTTAATCAGACTATTTACCTGTAACCTTCTCTGGGCAAATGATATTTCCCTTCGGTTGGGCAGTATAGTTTGTGCTGCCATTTCTACCTGGATCATTTTTCAAACAGGTAAATTAATTGCCAACGAAAAAACAGGATGGTACGCTGCATTGGTTTATAATTGTTCTGTATATACGGGATTTATTGCAGGGTTTTTTATACTTCCTGATTCTCCGCAAATGCCTTTCTGGACAGGTTCGCTGTTCATCATGGCAAGATTATTTATTAATAAGGAAGAAAAAAAAACCAGCTTGTGGCTACTCTTGGGTGTATTGATTGGTCTTGCTACTTTATGTAAAATACATGCCTTGTATTTATGGGCAGGATTTGGTTTGTTTATTATTCTTACTAACGCTAAATGGCTTTTGAACTGGCGCTTATATGTATCGGCCCTGATTACTTTGTTATGTATACTTCCAATCGTTTATTGGAATGTGATAAATGATTTTATTACTTACAGATATCATTCAGACAGGGTTACACACACGACTATCCAATGGGATATGTTATGGCGGGAAATTATTGGAGAATTTGGATACCAGAATCCGGTTATTTTTAGCCTGGTATTCTTATCGCTAATAGCCTGGTTACGCAAGCAGTTTCAGTTCAATAGAAAAGGTACAGTCATCTGGATTTTTTGTATGAGCTTGCCCATGATCATTTTGTTCTGGGGTATTTCTTTGTTCAACCCTACTTTACCACATTGGAGCGGGCCGGCGTATATCCCCTTCTTTTTTTTGGCTGCTGTCTATCTGGAAAAATTATCTGTGCGGGTTTTACCTGTTTTTATTAAAGTAGCAGCGTCTTTGCTAATCATTGTTTTAATAGTAGGAATTGGATTGGTAAGACTCTCACCAGTTAATTTTGGAAGTCATGATAAAGAGAACTACGGAGAATACTGCCCAACACTAGATGTAAGCGGATGGAAAAAATTTAGTGAAAATTTTGCTCTATTGGTAAAAAGCGATAGTGAAAACGGATTGATGAAACCCCATTCCCCGATAGTAGTCAATAAATGGTTTCCCGGTGGACATATTGAATTTTATACGGCCCGTAAATCCGGATTATCAGTATTGGGTATCGGAAACCTGGATGATTTGCACAAATTTGCCTGGCTGAATAAAGAAAGAAAAGGTTTGCAATTAGGAGATGATGCGTATTGTATCGTACCATCTAATCTACCCATACAGGTTGCTGATATCTATGAGCGCTATTTTAGCACAATTGAAAAACCCATAGTGATAGATCAAAAACGAAATGGGGGAGTAGTAAGATATTTTTATATATACAGGTTAAAACAATGTAAACAAATTCCTGTGTCGGGTTTAAAATGATGAGATAATGAGGAGTTTATCTAATAGTGGGAAAGCACAAATAGATTATTTCTCCTTTGTTTGTGAAGAGTCACTTGGAGATCTAAATACAATATCTTCTTTTTTATTCCCAAACAATTTCTCAAAATCTTTTCTATAAGAAATACTTACACCCTGTCTTTGTCTCCTGCCAAAGCTAACATCTAATGAAGTTTTATTAAAAACAATCAAATGTAATTTTTTATCTTTACTCAAAACAAAATCTACATTCACATTAGGTAACCATTGGGTGCCGTTCTGTATACCTGAAGTATTCGTTAAACCAAAATCAATATCACTGCCAAGTGAGACGATGATTTTGTCTTTGGCAAATGCATATCCCACTTTCAAATCTACCCGTGTACGATTGGGGTTGTTTGTGTTCGAGCTACCCACATTGGTAGCATCAAGGGATGCGCTATTATACATACTTGTGCCTAAATCAAAACGCAGACTTTTATCTCCGGTTATTTTGAATAACAGGTTTGATAATTCTTTATTAACCGCTTTGGTTAAAGCCCCTGATATGGTATTGATGCCCAACGTAAGTGTCGAATAATTGGTAGTGGCAGCAGCCCCACCTGTACTCACATCCGGGGGAGCAAAACTGTTTAATACGATAAGGAAGGCTACCTGTTTGAGTATTTCATTCTGATCTTTTTCTAATCTTACCAGAAATTGGGCAAAATCATTGTCTGTTTTCATGGGACTGCCCTGTGGGAAATCGAGTCGGAATTTAATATCCGGCCGCGTGAGTTTATCACGAAGTTGCGCTATCACATATACATCACCCCTGTAAGTTTTTACTTCACTACTAATACTTAATCCACCGATCAAATCACCAAGGCTAACCCTTTCTGCGGTATACTGTGCATCAATATGCATATCAGCTTTATAAGGGTCACCTGACCAACTGATATAGTTACCTGCATCAGGTAATAGCAGGAAGGGCTTACGTACCAGTGATTGAAAATTGAAGTCATAGCTACCTTCATCAATATTATATCTTCCTGTGATTGACAAAGGTTCTGTGGTTCCGGCTTTTATTTTTAGCACACCGTTTCCCTTTTTGGCTTTGATCACATCACCTGTCAGTTCATCTAATATCACGTCTATCATCACGTAATTGTTGGCATAAATATCCAGTTCAACAGAAAGGTTAAAATTGCTCGTATGCTTTTGTTTAACCATCTCTGTACCGTATTGTCTGAACACAATAAAATCTGCAGTACCACTCTCCCTACTGATTGAGTTGGGGATATAAATATGAGAACTGTCATTTGACTCTGCCCTAATTTTCATATTACATTTCGATTCAGGTCCTTTGAATTCAAGTGTAGCATTACCGATGGCTTTACCATAAAATTGCTGGTTATCGGTTGCTTTTGTATCAATTAAAAGCAGTTTGTCTGTTTTGAGGTACAGGTCAAAGTCGAGATTTCTGAATCCCTGGTGAAGAATTTTACCGCTAACTGTTCCGGTATTCTTATACCTGTCGTGAATATTGAATTTTCCAAAATCAATCCCATCTTTGTCAAAACTGATATCCGCAGAATCAATGGTGTAGGTTACCTGTGTATAATTCACTTTCATCGAAGCTTTCCGCAATTTGATATTCCCTACCAGATCAGGTGCATTGAGATCACCACTGATATTTAAATTACCTGTGGCCTGTCCCTTCATATCCGTGAATATATCACTCAAGAACCTATGCAAAATATCAATCTTGGAATTTTCCAGTTGTATATCGGTGTTAAATGAGTTACCGGTTGTGTCTTTTACATTATAACTTCCATAAGCAGTGAAACGGTAACCAGGATTGGGTGACTGTACCGTAAAGGGGAGGTTTCCCGTCTTACTGTCATAGCCTGCTTTAATATTTACCAAACCAATAGAGTCATCATCTAAGCGAAATTGTTCAGCTTTTAAATCTGCATTGGCATTGAATTGACCAAAAAAATCATTCAGTACAATATTCCCCGAAGTAACTCCCTCTAATCTTGGGTTCTTAAAAAAAAGTGAACTCAGATCGCCAAGTATCACATTTTTCATTTTCACTACCAGTTTACTGGTATTGCCTCCATCTTCTTCTTCTGTTTCCGCACTGATTTCCTGAAAACCTTGTGAAAATTTTATATTCTGTGCCTGAATGAAATTGTTTCTAACTATAATTTCTCCTGCTTTTTCAATCCCCCATTTTTTGTCATTCAATACAAAAGAAGATGGACGAAACTGCACTCGTATACCATCTGCTAGCGTATATACATCTGCATAAAGATCTGCATCATTCAAAGTGTAATCCGCACTGGTTCTTATGGATACAATAGAATGATCATTATGTGAATTGATGTTAAATTTTGTATTCGGAAAGCGTAAACTATCACTTGCCTGGATACTGCTAATTGAACCATTGACGGATAAAGTATCCTTATTCCCTTTACCAAAAATATCAAGCCCTGAAAAACCAAAGTTTTTGATTTTGCCATATGGAATTCTTACCTCCAGCCCCAGTATATTATTTTTAGTATCTACAGATCCCTCTATATTGGCATTATTAAAACCTGCTACTTGATCATTGAATAACTGAATATAAGGTTCAATACTATCGTTTGTGCTTACCGCAAATGAAAACTGCTGATTGCCTGGTATTAACTTGGGTGGTTTAATATAGGCAGGGTAATAGTGATTGAGGAATCCCTGGAAACTGCTTGGTAAATCAAGTATCCTGAACTTGCCAAATACAGTAGCTGAAAACTGGTTACTGATCAAACGTAGTAATTTAATAGAATCTACATTACTTGAACTGAGGGTTAATGAGTCGAAACTTACATTTGACTTATCATCTTTAATGGTGGCGTTGAAAAATTTTGCCAATCCAGCAAAATTATCAATATTGGTTCCTGTAAAATTCACATCCAATAATCCGGTTACTTCTACGGGTTTATCTTGCAGATGTAAGGGCTTTAAATTGGTATGTACAAGGTCACCAACAATATTAAATCGCGGGAGTTCTTTGGTAAGATCAATCTCAACCGTACTGGTAAAGTCCAGATTGGGATCATCCACTTTTACCTCTCCGGTAAAATACTTTTTTTGAAATGTTCCATTGGTGGTGATATTGGCGTAGCTGTAATTCTTATACTCGAGAGAAGAAATTTTACCTTCTAATGTTGTTTTCAACCTATCTACATTAAAACTGGTACCTGTAATTTTTCCTTTAAAATCGATTAAGCCAATATCTGTATTACCCAAAAATTTCCCCATATTGAAACGCACAGTTTCAATATTTCCGGTATATATGGGGTCTCCTTTTCGTGGTAACTGAAGACCGATATTGGTGACCACTCCTCCCAGTTGCGTGCTGAATGACCCGGTAGTAATGAAGTTATAAATGGTACCACTGAAATTACCTCTGTAATAAATGGTTCCTAAAGCAGCAAGATTGGGAGAGCTTACATCTCTCAGCGAGGGAATAAAAATTCCTAAATCATAATTATTGGTTTGTAATGTACCATTGCTGAAAATAATATTGGTTTTATCCATATCAGGAAGCCCGCGCATACTCAATGTTCCACTGATATTCGAGGTGGCTCCGGATTGTGCTTTTAAATTGGTAACTGTAAAATTTTCTACAGATCCCAAAAAATGCCCGTTTAGCATCACTTCTTTTTTCCAGTCTTTTAATTCTGGTGCAAAAAAAGCGATATCATCACTACTCACTTTCGCATCTTTGAAATGGGCATCCATAATCACATGACTATCATACTTGTTAAAATCTTTATTAAAATCTTTGAACTGCATGGCATAATAATTTGTCAAATGACTTTTATTTGTCTGCAGGTCCAGTTTTGCTAACTCCATAATTTGTGGAGTGAACTTGAAACTTGTTTTCAATTTTTTAATCTCCAGGCCACATCTGTCTTTCACAGAAACAGAAATATTGGCACGAAGTGTATCTTTTACAAAACTGAAATTCGTAAGTGTGCCATTTAATTTACTCATTTGAATATGCGCTCCATCAAAATGAGAAGAAGGGATATCTGAGTCACTGTCAAGAAATAATTTACCATCACTAATCTTAATATTTTTAACATGGATATTCAAATTTCCCGGATTAAGGTACATGCCGGTATCTACCTCATTATACTTGCGTTTTGCAAGGGAAACAGGTCTGAGAGGGTCAAGTCCCTGTATTTCAACAAATGGATTGCTAAGCGTAACTTCGTTAATCTGGAATATTTTTTTTGAAGGATCAATTGTTTCCGCATCAAGTGCCAAGCCTCCCAATTCGATGGTCATCCTTTCTCCACGCCATAGATCATTCTTAACAAAAGAAATATTCTTCAGGTCTACTTTTTTGATATCAAAGTTGAGCCCATCACCTTTCTTTTTCGGGGTAGCGGAGGCAAAATAATCAGCAATAAATCCATAATTCCAGACAGAGTCTTTTCGCCCGATCTTGATCACAGCATCTTGCAGACCAATATATTTTAACTCAGGTTTGTTTTTCAGGAAAAACCAATCAGAAATTTTAACCTGTAAAACCCCTGTGTATAGGAGGGTATCTTTATGTTTATCTCTAATCAGCGTTCCTTCTAGGTTAAGTCGATTAAACAAGGAAAAACTTATATTTTTAACAGATACTTCTGTTTGTAATGCTTCAGAAAGTCGGGTAGTGGCCAGTTGTATTAGGCAGTTTTGCACAAAACTGGTTTGAATGGCTAAAAATGCCAGTAGGATAAGCGTGGAGAACACAATAACGGTTCTGCGGAATATTTTCAAGGCACGCTTCAGACGAAATGGGTTTTACTGATAAAAATACGTATTCGTAAGTGGTAAGGCAAATACAATACCAAACACTTAAGCGGGCATTAAATATCCCATGATTTTATCATATTTTTTGTTTTAGGCCTCCACCATTTCATGGAGATACTGCTTTTCTTCTTTGAAAGCAGTTCTGGGAGTAAGCCCAAGTAGCTGAAACATGGCATTATCTTCATCAAAACTTGGATTAGGCGTCGTTAACAATTTATCTCCGGCAAATATGGAGTTAGCGCCAGCCATAAAACACAGCGCCTGCTCTGCAATACTCATTTCTGTTCTTCCGGCACTCAGTCGGACCATGGCTTTAGGCATCAATATTCTTGCCGTGGCAATCATGCGTACCATATCCCATATATCTACCTTTGTATTATGTTCTAAGGGAGTTCCCGGAATAGGAACCAGTGCATTGATGGGAACGCTTTCCGGGTGTTCAGGTAAAGTAGACAGTGTGTGTAACATCTGAATTCTATCTTCATGCGTTTCCCCTAATCCAATAATGCCCCCGCAACAAACAGAAACTCCGGCTTTCCGAACATTATCCAGGGTTTGTAATCGGTCGTTATAGGTTCGGGTAGTAATGATCTCACTATAATGTTCTTTACTGGTATCGAGGTTATGATTATAGGCATATAAACCTGCCTCTGCAAGTTTTTGCGCCTGGTCTGCGGTCAGCATCCCCAAAGTGCAACATACTTCCATCCCCATTTCATTTACACCTTTTACCATTTCCAAAACCCTGTCAAAATCGCGATTATCCCTAACCTCTCTCCATGCAGCACCCATACAGAACCGCGTGCTGCCTGCATCTTTTGCTTTTTGTGCATAGGATAGAACATCTTCTTTTTTGAGAAGTGCCTGTACACCTACTCCGGTATCATAACGGGAAGCTTGTGGGCAATAAGCGCAGTCCTCACTACAGCCCCCTGTTTTGATGCTAAGTAAAGTACAAACCTGCACCTCAGCAGTATCATTATATTTTCTGTGTAAGCTAGCTGCTCTGAAAACCAATTCCAGTAAAGGCGTCTGATAGATTGTTTTGATTTCTTCCGGTTGCCAGTTATTTCGGATGTCTGTAGACATAAGTTTAGTTTATTAGCAAATATAAGCGGTTTTTAACCTGAGCTAAACAACTGGCCCGGTTAAAAATTATGATGTTTTAATTGATTTTAATATGCTGTTATCCTTGATTTTGATGATTCATGTACCCTCGCCATTTTTCAACCAGTTTCTCCATATCATCAGGTAAAGCAGACTCGAACATAATTTCCTTATGTGTAACCGGGTGTATAAAACCAAGCGTTTGGGCATGCAATGCACAACGCGGACAAAGCTCAAAACAATTCTCAACAAACTGTTTATACTTAGTATAGATTGTGCCTTTTAGGATTCGGTCACCGCCATATTCCCAGTCATTGAAAAGGGTATGCCCGATATGCTTCATGTGTACACGTATCTGATGGGTTCGCCCTGTTTCGAGTACACATTCTACCAGCGTTACATAATTAAACCGCTCCAGAACTTTATAATGTGTAATCGCATGTTTTCCTATTTCACCTTCGGGATATACATCAAACATTTTGCGGTTTTGCTGATGGCGGGCAATATGCCCGGTAATCGTGCCTTCATCTTCTTCTATATTACCCCAAACCAGGGCCACATATTTTCTTTTGACAGTATGGTTAAAAAACTGCTTAGCCAGAAATGCAGCTGCTACCGGTGTTTTGGCCAGAACAATCAGGCCGGTGGTGTTCTTATCTATTCTATGAACCAAGCCAAACCTGGGTAATGCTTCTTCATCAATATTCGGATTCTGTTGCTCCAGATAATAGGCTACTCCGTTCAAAAGGGTACCACTAAAATTTCCAACTCCGGGATGAACCACCATATTAGGGGGTTTATTGATTACCATGAGTGAATCATCCTCGTAAACAATATTTAATGGAATATTTTCCCTTTTGAGAATTGTATGCTCCGGATTCACCAGGCTCATAATAACAATTTCATCCCCTGGTCGTATTTTATAGTTACTCTTAACCACTTTTCCATTCACGGTAAGAAATCCAGCTTCAATCCCTTTCTGAACCTTACTGCGTGTAGCTCCCTCAAGATGCATTTGCACCCATTTATCTATCCGGTAGGGTTCCTGTCCTTTATCTACCGAAAAGGTCTTTCGCTCATATAGCGTTTCCGTATTTTCTTCAGGTAGGTTATCTATTTCATCCAGCATCTGGCAAAAATAACTGATTGTAAGGAAGTAGGCAGATATCGTTCACTATACTTGACAATCTTAGCTGATTTGCATTAAAAATGACTTGAACGGGTTTATAACCGGTAATTCTTAATTTTGATGTATGCAGCAAGTAAAATTCTCTGATCTTGGGTCCAAAGCCTATAAGGAAACATGGGATTATCAGGAGGACTTATTAAAAGAGAATACCCTTATTAAAGCGGCCTATCGAAATAGGGAAGAAGCAATTCTTCCAACCGAAATCCCTACAATACATCATCTCTTATTTGTAGAACACAATCCTGTATATACCCTGGGGAAGAGTGGGAATACCGGAAATATTTTATTAACAGAAACCGAAAGAGCAGAAAGAAATATTGAATATTTTCATATCAATCGTGGAGGGGACATTACTTTTCATGGCCCGGGTCAATTGGTAGGATATCCGATACTTGATCTGGAAAAATTTAAAACAGATCTGGGCTGGTATTTGCGAAGCCTGGAGCAGATAATAATAGATACCCTTTACGAATATGGCGTACAGGGCGATAGGAGTATAGGGGAAACGGGTGTTTGGCTGGAACCAGGTATAAAAGGGAAAGAAAGAAAAATTTGTGCTATGGGCATAAAATGCAGCCGATGGATCACTATGCATGGCTTTGCTTTTAATGTAAATACGGATCTGAGTTATTTTGAGGGAATAGTTCCATGTGGTATACAGAACAAATCAGTTACTTCGCTGGAAAAAGAACTGGGGTATCAGGTTCCGATGGAAGAAATAAAAGCGAAACTAAAAAATAATTTTCAAAAAGTATTTAATTGTCTATTGGTTTCTTAATCTTTTTGTAGCTGAAATTTGTTCTTCTCTTTTAGCTTTTCATCTTCATACAATTCATAGGTAAACCAGCCTGCATGCACAAAATTCGTCTTGTCTAAAACCAGTTCAGATTCTTTTAACGATTTGATATCAAATAACTGGGTACCATCTGCATCAAAGAAAACAAGTCGGTAACTATGTGATTTGACCAGCGGCAAATTAATTGTTACATACCCATTGGTATTGGTGAATACAGCAATAGGGCTGTTTGGTGCACTGGTTGCAGTTGACACCGGGGGAGCTATTTTACCCACTTTTTTTGGTGTGTGATGATAAGGATGTATATCTACACGATTATCTATTTTAATGTAAAGTGTATCTTTTGTTTTTGTGGCGATTGAGTCCCTGAATTTCCTGAACTTCTGAGTGCCTAATGTTCTCCGATAAATATTATTTTCATAAATACGAAAATTCTCCGGCGCAACCTCACTCATAGTTTTGTATTCAGTAATTGGCGTATGCGTAACCGGATGCTCTTTGGCAACCGGATTTACCTGGGATTCATTAAGTGTAGCTAAGGAATCATCCGATTTTTTAACCTCTGCAACTGTCGTTTGCATGTCAGGAACAGGAGCAACGATTTCTTTTACTGCAGGAATCCATTCAATCTTATGATCATTGATCTTGTGTAAAGCATCTTTTGTATTTGCATGCAAAGAATCTTTGAAATGCTGGTAAGCGGTTTTGGTTAAGCTTAGTATCGGTATTTTTTGCATATAGATACTAATCATCTCATCATTGGCAGCTGCAGTTGCTTTGGAGCCTGATTTTTGTGCAAATAAACCGGACAATGGGGTAACTGCCAGTATAAAAAAGAGTAAAAAGGAAAACTTATGCATGGGGGTATAAATATATGGGCATAAATATAAAGATATTAGAAACATAATTTACCAGGGAAAATTGACCGATTTCCTTGTAACCCACCGCTATGTATGATTAGCAACTGGCTACCCTCCGGAAAAACCCCTTTGTTTAGCAGGTCTTTCACAGCAAAAACCAGTTTGGATGTGTATACGATATCCGTAGGGATCTGCTCATTTTCCCATAACCAGTTCATAAAATCAAATAGTTCCGGGGTTTGACGGGCATACCCTCCAAAATGGTAATCATGAATAAGCGAAAAACGCTTTTGACTAGCTGTATGCGACAATAAAGATGTCATCTCCTTTTCTAGCCCAAAATGATTTTTTAAAATGCTTATTCCTACCACATTCTGTTCGGGTTGAACGGCATTGATAAGTCCTGACATCATAGTCCCCGTACCTACAGCGCAGAAAATATGGGAATAATGGGAAGCATCAAAAAGACGGATAATGCCAGATGCCCCTCTGGCACCGGTATGCCCATAGCCACCTTCGTTTATCCAGTAGATACCGGGGTCGGGAAGGGTATGCAGCATTTTCTCTTTGTTTTGGTATTCATTTCTGTCAATATACACCAGGTTCATTCCATACGATTCCGCATCCCGTAGGGTAGGGGAATTGCCGATTTTCTTACCTCGGATGATTCCAATACTGTTCAGCCCCAGTTCTGTAGCGGCAAAAGCTGTGGCAACTATATGATTAGAAAATGCCCCTCCAAATGTAGCAATGGTCTTTTTTTGAGAGGCAAGTGCTTCTTCCAGATAATATTGAAGCTTAAACCATTTGTTACCGCTAACAATTGGATGAAACAGATCGAGACGAAGTATGTCTGTATGGATTCTTTCATCAGACAGAACTCTTATAGGCTGTATCCGAACATTTTGTAAATTTGCATGCATAAAAATGATTTGTTGCTTTAGCCAAACCTATTGCTTCACCACCTCTAAATACACCCTATGAAACCCACCCTCGTTATTCTGGCAGCAGGAATGGCCAGCAGATATGGCAGCCAGAAACAGACACAATCCTTCGGTCCCAGCGGCGAAACTATCATGGATTATTCAATTTACGATGCAATACGTGCCGGATTTGAAAAAGTTGTATTTATTATACGCGAAGACTTTTCAGATGCCTTTAAATCGATATTTGAACCAAAACTAGCCGGGAAGGTAGCTACTGATTATGTATACCAGCACCTAAATGCCTTTACCGGAGGTAGAACTATACCGGCAGAAAGAACCAAGCCATGGGGAACGGCCCATGCTGTTTTATGCTGTAAAGGAAAAGTGTACGAACCTTTTGCAGTGATAAATGCGGATGATTTTTACGGTAGTGATGCATTTGTAAAAGCCTATGATTTCCTGACTACCAAATGCAATGAAAAGACTTATTCTATTATAGGATATGAATTAAAAAATACACTAAGTGATAATGGAAGTGTTAGCAGAGGAGTTTGTGAAGTAAATGCACAAAACGACCTGACAGATATTAATGAACGTACCAGTATTTTCAGAGGAGAAAATGATAAGATCACCTATACCGATGCAACGGGAGCGCACGAAGTTTCTGAAGATGCTTTAGTGAGTATGAATTATCTATGCTTTTCTCCGGGTTTTATAGATCTGTGCGAAGAACAATTTCATACATTCCTCGACCAGCATATGCATGAACCTAAAGCAGAATTTTTTATCCCTACTGCCACAAAATATTTTATTCAGTCCGGAAAAGGCTCTGTAAAAGTAATTCCTACTTCTGCGAAATGGTTTGGCGTAACTTATAAAGAGGATGCACCCTATGTGCAAGGCTGTATCAATGAGTTGGTAGCATCAGGCAAATACCCGGCCAATCTCTGGCAATAGTATTGACACTGATATACTTTGAGAAGGAGAACAATTTCAGTTCTCCTTTTTTATTTTTTTAGACTCGATGATTCCTGAATCGCTACCTCAGACAATTAAAAATAATCTGATTAGCCTTTATACATAAAAATGCCTCCCAAATCGGAGGCATTTTTCTTCTCATGTGTATTAGAAGAATAATTATTTATTGAATGCTTTTACATAGAAAACACAATCCTCAACTTTTGAGATTTGTTTTTGCCTTTCCATCCCTTTCAAGGAATTATGTAATGGCAATTTTATTTTTGCAATGCTGGAATCAGTCTTTTTCATTTCATCTACTACCGAGTAGATATTTTTTGATTTTACTGCAAAAGTTACTCCTTCAGCCTGCGCCTGTCGGGTACTTAATACGCCAATGATTTCACCATTATCGTTAAACACCGGTCCTCCCGAGTTACCCGGATTGGCACTGATTTGCACCTGGTAAGTAAGCGAATCGCTATTATAACCGGTTCTGGCACTCAGATAACCTTCTCCATATACAATATCATTACGCGGATAGCCGAGGGTAAATACCCGCTCACCCATTTCTGTATTGGCTTTTTTGATACTATAAGGCAGGGATGAAAGGGGCTGGTAATCCTCATCATTGATTTTCAAAATAGCCAGATCTTTCGACTGGTCAACATACGAGATCGAAGCACTAAATTCCTGACCCTTATTATTTACAACAACAGCCCCGGAGCCTTTTAATACGTGGGCGTTGGTGATAATATATCCTTTTGCATCAATCAAGAAACCGGAGCCACCACTAATCAATTTTGCATTTTCCGGAATCTTGCTCTTTACTTCATTAATCAGATTGCCTTGTACTTGTTGGTTTCGTTTGATTACTTCAATTGCCTTGCTGAGTTGTTCGATCTGGGTACTGCTGGCAACAGGGGCTAAATAAGCTACCAGCCCGATGATACCTAAGGTTATGGCACCACCAACACAGGCAGCTATTAAAATATCTTTCTTGTATTTATTCCAGATTTGAATTACGCGGCCTTTGGTAGTCAGTTCTCCGCCTTCATTAATTTCTCCGCGTTCAAGCAGTTTTGCATGCGAGAGTTGTAAACTGTGTTTCAGGTTACGGTGAACGGTATAAATATCCATTTGGTGGAGAAACATACTATGTTCCACAACCATTTGGTCAATTTCCGGGGTGCTTTTCCGAAGCGATTCAAAATAGTTACGCTCAGTGGCATCCATATCGCCACTCAGGTACCTTTCAATAGCTTCCAGTAATAAAATGTCGTCCATACTTTTATTCTCCAATATTATATTGCGAAAAGAATAGTTTCTTTAAACGCATCAAACACTTGTATTTCTGGTTCTTGGCATTATCGGCATTGGTATACCCAAACTCTTCTGCCAATTCCTGCATCCCCATTTTCTTGATATAATACCCTTCTAACAAACTTTTACAAGGCTCACCCAAACTACTCATGGCACGGTCCATTATTGCAAATTCGGCATTACGCTTTTCGTGAATTTCAAGGTCTTCTTCAACCGGAACAGTCTCATCCAGGCTATCAACCTGGTTTGAATACCGGCCCATTTGCTGTAATCGTTTAAGCCATAAACGCCGGCATACGGAATATACATAAGTTTTAATTTGACAGGTTAAGACAAATGATTCGCTCTGTGCTTTTTCATATAGGGCAATCATCGCTTCCTGAAAAACATCCCTAGCATCATCATAAGAACCGTTATTGTGCAATATGAAAGCCTGAACCATATTAAAATTATCCTTATATATGGTGTCGATGGCCTTTGAATCATTGTTTGCCAGTCCCTTCAATAATGCTTGTTCGTTTGTGTCCGCTTTCACTTACTATTCTTTTAATACGGTAGGAGGGTAAAAGTAACCCAAAGTACCCCTAAAATTATTTTTTTAAAAAAATATTGTATCGGGGGTTACCTTTTGCCTCCTTCAGGTATTAACCTTAAAATCACTCACAAACAAAAAAAAACAAAATGAAAAAGCTGTTATTCGTTGTAGCATTAGGCGCTTTCGCTGCCTGCGGTTCAGGAGCAAATTCAGATGCAAAAAAAGATTCAACTGCAACAGTTGATACCTCTAAAAAAGCTTTGGATACCACTAAAGCTGTAGTTGATACTACTAAAAAAGACACTACCAAACCTAAGATGTAATTTATTAAGCTAAGTGCAGAGATTTGAAGTGACTTAGCTTGCCGGTCTGATAGAACAGCTTATTCAACTTTTTTTCATATGGCAAGCAATCGTTAGAAGCCGCTCCGTTTCCACGGAGGGGCTTTATTTTTGTATGGATATTCTCAAATAAACGAACGAATGGTTGTTAGCTTAATAAAGTTTTCATTATTTATCTTTTGAATTCATTTCATAACTATATTTGACTCTCATGATCCTGATTACAGCAAATACTTTCTATTTTTTCTTTTACTACTTCTTTACCAAAAGAAGCCGGGTAGTATTTGCCAAAGCATAAAAGCGAAACAAATTAAAATACAATCCCGGCCCTTAAGGCCGGGATTTTTTATATCCATCATGCAAACAAATCAGGGCTAAAACCATGACACCAGTTAATCCAGAAAAAAACATCATCACTCCACAACCTTTTGCGTCTGGCGGGATAGCTATTCAAGGTTACGAAGGAAGCTTTCACCAGGTGGCAGCCCGGTATTTTTTCGGCAAACAGGTTGAAGTGATTCCCTGTGCAACATTCCGCGACCTGATAAGAATTTCTCTGGATCCAAAACAATCCGCAGGTGGTATCATGGCTATTGAGAACTCCATCGCAGGCAGCATACTTCCCAACTATAACCTTCTTCAAAAAAGTAAATTGAAAGTAGTAGGAGAAGTGTATCTGTCTATCAGCCAGAACCTACTGGTAAACTCCGGGGTTAGTCTGAAAGATATCAACGAAGTACATAGCCATCCGATGGCTATTCTGCAATGTCTGGACTATCTTGAAAAAAACGAGTGGAAACTGGTTGAAACAGAAGATACAGCCCTAAGCGCCAAACATCTTCATCAACACAGAAGCAGGCATTCAGCAGCCATAGCTAGTAAACTGGCCGCTGAATTGTATGAACTCGAAGTATTGGCGCCTGATATTCATACTATGAAAAATAATGTAACCAGATTCCTGGTTTTGAAAAGAGATAGAGATGCAGTAGAAGTTACTGGTGCAGACAAAGCGTCTATTTATTTTCAAACAGATCACTCAAAAGGAATACTTGCCAGGGTATTAACCAGTATTGCTGACGGAGGTATTAATTTAAGTAAACTACAAAGCATGCCTATTCAGGGGAGTAATTTTAAATATGGGTTCTATGCAGATCTGGAATTTGATAACCGAAAACAATTGGAGAAAGTACTACTATCTATTAGCAACCTTACCAATAGTATAAAAATTTTTGGGATTTATAAAAAAGGGAAAGTAGTAAAAGGATAATTTATGAACATAACAACATCAAAAAGACTGGAAGGAATAGGTGAATATTATTTTTCTCAAAAACTGAGAGAGATTGATGAGTTAAATAAACAGGGTAAACAAATCATTAACCTGGGTATTGGCAGTCCCGACCTGCCTCCCCATCCCGATGTGATCAAAGTATTACAAGAAGAAGCCGCAAAATCGAATGTCCATGCGTATCAAAATTATAAAGGATCGCCAGTATTGCGAAAAGCGATGGCAGATTGGTATGCAAAATGGTATCATGTAAGCTTGAACCCGGATACAGAAATACTTCCATTGATAGGTAGTAAGGAGGGGATCATGCATATCTGTATGACCTATTTGAATGAAGGCGATGAGGCTTTGATACCCAATCCCGGTTATCCCACCTACAGAAGTGCCGTGGCAGTATCTGGTGCGAAGGCAGTAGCGTATGAACTTACAGAAGCAAATAACTGGGAACCGGATTTTGCAGCATTAGAAAGAACCGACCTTAGCAAGATTAGACTGATGTGGGTTAACTATCCGCAAATGCCTACTGGTCAACTACCTACCCAATCATTATTTGAGAACTTGGTTGCTTTTGGCATAAAACATTCTATCCTGATTTGTCACGATAATCCTTATAGTTTTATACTGAATCAATCGCCTTCCAGTTTATTGTCAACAGAAAGATCAAAAGAAGTAGTGATTGAATTAAATTCTTTAAGTAAGAGTCAGAATATGGCGGGATGGCGTGTAGGAATGTTATGTGGTGCGAAAGAAAGGATTGATGAAATATTGAGATTTAAAAGTAATATGGACAGCGGAATGTTCCTGCCTGTTCAACTGGCTGCGGCTACTGCGTTAGGATTGGGTAAGGAATGGTATGAATCTATTAATGCAGTCTATTCATCCAGAAGAGTGAAAGTATTTGAACTATTAAACTTGTTGAACTGTAGTTTTTCAGAAAAGCAGGTAGGTATGTTTGTTTGGGCAAAAATACCGGAGGGTTATAAGGATGGATTTGAGTTAAGTGATAGGGTATTATATGATGCAAACGTATTTATTACTCCGGGAGGAATTTTTGGAAATGCAGGGAATCGATATATCCGGGTAAGTTTATGTGGAAGTATCGAACGTTTTGAAGAAGCAATCAGTAGAATCAAAGCGATGAATTAAAACTCACTAATCAAATCATTCTATGAAAGTTACTGTGGTTGGGATAGGGTTAATCGGGGGATCAATGGCCCTTACTTTAAAAGAACAGGGATTTGCTGAACAGGTGATAGGGGTAGATGCTAACCCAGATCACATTGCCAAAGCACTGGAGCTAGGCCTTGTAGATGAAATTATGCCATTAGATCAGGCGGTGGATGCATCGGATCTGGTAATCCTTGCCGTTCCGGTAAACATCGCTGAACTGTTATTGCCTGTTATCCTGGATCGAGTACAAAAACAGGTATTGATGGATGTAGGCTCAACCAAAGAAGGTGTTATCAACCTGATTGCCCAACATCAGAAACGAGGCAGATTTGTTGCCTCACACCCCATGTGGGGTACTGAATATAGCGGTCCTTCTGCGGCCATAAGCGGCGCATTTACAGATAAAGCAGCTGTTATCTGTAACAAAGAAGATTCAGACGCTGATGCGTTGGCATCGGTAGAAAAATTATATGAAACCCTGGGAATGCACCTGGTCTATATGAATGCAAAAGACCATGATGTACATGTGGCATATGTGAGCCATATTTCACATATCACTTCTTTTGCACTCGCCAATACGGTATTGGAAAAAGAAAAAGAAGAAGATGCCATTTTTGAACTGGCTAGCGGTGGTTTTGAAAGTACGGTTCGTCTGGCTAAAAGTAATCCGGCTATGTGGGTACCCATTTTTATGCAGAACAAAGAAAATATATTGGATGTGTTGAACGAGCATATTGCCCAGCTTCGCAAATTCAAATCCTGTCTCGAAAAGGAGAATTATGCTTACCTGGAGGAATTGATCGGGAACGCAAACGGGATTAAAAGAATTCTTAAGTAGTAGTGTATAAACGCTAATGTATAATATATGTATTGGAATATATGATAGGAATTAAACAAATGCCAGGTTATCGGAGGAATACACACTAAAACGAGAACCAACAAGTGAAAACCCTTGCTGGCATTGATTTTGAAACAAAAAACACGTAAAGAGGCATATAAAAAGTACCTTTGCGCAAATTTTTTATTACATGACGACATTTGAAGCGTTGGGAATTGATGCCAGATTGATTCAGGCAACGGATGAGTTGGGCTATGTGAACCCAACCGCAATACAGGAACAGGCAATACCATTATTGCTTAGTGGCACGCAGGACTTTATCGGTCTTGCACAAACAGGAACCGGAAAAACAGCAGCATTTGGTTTACCCCTGTTACATATTATTGATGCAGCAGCCAGGTATCCCCAGGCCCTGGTAGTTTGTCCAACAAGGGAACTTTGCCTGCAAATCGTAAAAGAAATAGAGCTCTTTAAAAAATACATGACCGGTGTTTCTGTGGTGGCTGTGTATGGAGGTGCTTCTATCGGTCTACAGATACGTGATCTGAAAAGAGGCGTACAGATTGTAGTAGCAACACCGGGCAGATTAATCGATCTTATTGAAAGAAAGGCCATTAATCTTGAGCAGATCAAATATGTGGTACTGGATGAAGCAGATGAAATGCTGAACATGGGTTTTCAGGATGATATTGAATTTATCCTGAAGAATACACCACAAAGAGAAAGCACCTGGTTATTCAGTGCTACCATGCCACCCGAAATTCGTAAAGTGAGCAAACGGTACATGAAAGATCCTAAAGAAGTAACGGTTGGCAAAATGAATACCGCCAACAAAAGTATTGATCACCAATATTATGTTACCACAGCACAACATCGCTATGAAACCTTAAAAAGGATTATCGACTTTAATCCGGGTATTTATGGAATCATTTTTACCCGTACCAAATTGGATGCACAGGAAATTTCTGAGCGGTTAACCAGGGAAGGATATGATATTGATGCATTGCATGGAGATCTTACGCAGGGACAGCGCGATAAAGTAATGGGACAATTTCGTGACAAGAGCCTGCAGTTGTTGATTGCAACCGATGTGGCAGCACGAGGAATTGATGTGGTGGGCATTACCCATGTAATCAATTACGAATTACCGGATGATGTTGAAATATACACCCATAGAAGCGGTCGTACCGGAAGAGCAGGAAACCTGGGTATTTGTATTTCTATTGTGCATGCGAAAGAAATGTACAAGTTCAAGCAAATTGAACGGATCAATAATTCGCAGTTTCACAAAATGGATATCCCCAGCGGGAAAGATGTTTGCAGAAAGCAGTTCTTTCATTTCATGGATAAATTATTATCTGCTGATATCAGTCATGGTGATTATGAAACCTATGTACCTCTTTTAGCAGAAAAATTTGCAGATGTAAGCAAAGAAGATGTATTGAAACGGGTTGCTGCAATGGAATTCGATCGTTTTTTGAAATACTATGAAAATGCAGAGGACTTGAATCTGAGAGAACGTAGCAGGAGAGATACCAATGAAAGAAGCGATTCAGGAAGGAGAGAAGAGAGAACATCTGACCGAGGCAGAGGAGATAGCAGAAAAGAATATACTCGCGGAGGCGGATACAGTCGTTTGTTTGTAAACCTTGGAACCAAAGATGGCTTTTTCAAAGCCAGCTTCCTGCAATTCATACTGGATATGAGTGATCTGAAAAAAGAAGTATTGGGTAAGATTGATATGAAGGATATGAATAGTTGGATTGAAATCGAAAGAGGTGCTGCACAACAAATGATCCGTTCATTGGATGGAAAAAAATATAAAGGAAGAAGTATCCGTATGAATGATGCAGATAGCGGAGGGCCGAGAAGAGGTGCATAAAAGAGTATTGAATAAGTTTGTTTTGGGTTAGTCTGAAACAGGGATTTTTGATAAACTATATAAAGAATACACATTTAAATACAAATAATAGTTGCGTTATGGAACAGGCTATGGAACAAGTAACACCCGTGGAAACATTATTAAAGAAACGCCCACTGATCATTTCAGGCCCTTGCAGTGCCGAAACCGAAGAGCAGGTTGTACAAACGGCTAACCGTTTGGCTGCTACAGGTAAGGTAGATATTCTGCGTGCCGGTATCTGGAAGCCCAGAACCCGTCCGGGTAGTTTTGAAGGGATTGGTACCAAAGGATTGCCATGGTTACAACAGGCAAGAAAAGAATCCGGATTGCCTGTAGCGGTAGAAGTAGCTACCGGTAAACAGGTAGAAGATGCACTTCATTTTGATGTGGATGTTCTTTGGATTGGTGCACGTACAACCGTGAACCCGTTTAGTGTTCAGGAAGTGGCAGATGCTTTACGCGGGGTGGATAAACCCGTTCTCATCAAAAATCCGATTAATCCCGATCTGGAACTCTGGATTGGTGCTATGGAACGTGTTGCCAAAGCAGGTATTAAGAATATCGGATTGATTCATCGCGGATTCAGTTCTTATGGTAACACAGAATACCGGAATGCGCCTATGTGGCACCTGGCTATTGAAATGAAACGTCGTTACCCCGAATTATTACTTATCAATGATCCTTCGCATATATGCGGTAGAAGAGATATTCTGGCAGAAGTTGCACAGACTGCCATTGATCTTGATTTTGATGGATTAATCATTGAAAGTCATATCGATCCCGATAATGCCTGGAGTGATGCTAAACAACAAATTACGCCGGAAAGACTTGGCGAATTGATTGCCGGAATACGTTGGCGAAAAGAAGATATCGCATCTCCTGAATACCATGCGGCATTAGAAAAACTTCGTCAGCAGATCAATAACCTGGACGATGAATTAATGCAGATATTAAGTCAAAGGATGAAAGTAGCTGAGCATATAGGGCAGTATAAGAAAGAAAATAATATTACTATCCTGCAAACCAACCGCTGGAATTCCATTCTGGAAAGGGCATTTGCCAAAGGTGAAAAATTTGGACTGAGTAAAGAATTTGTGACCAAGTATTTTGATGCAGTTCACATGGAAAGTATCAATCACCAGAATAAAATCATGAATAAGTAATGGAATACTGCCGAAAATGAAAAAAAGAAACTTTACATTTTCTAATACGACCGTTACTTATCTTTTTGATGCAGAATTTGCTCAACTGGAGAAACTTACCACACGGGAAAAAGCAGTCATCATTACCGATGAAAATGTTTTTGGAAAGCACAAAAACAAATTCAAAGGCTGGAATACCATTGTTTTAAAACCGGGCGAACAATATAAAGTTCAACAAACGATTGATGTAGTCATAGATCAATTGATTGCACTGGGTACTGATAGAAAAACCATGCTGGTTGGTGTAGGTGGGGGTGTTATTACAGATATTACAGGGTATGTAGCGGGTATTTATATGCGGGGTATCCCATTTGGGTTTGTGCCAACTTCCCTGCTGGCAATGGTTGATGCATCTATAGGCGGCAAAAATGGTATTGATGTAGGGGTATATAAGAATATGGTGGGTTTGATCAGGCAACCATCTTTTTTGTTGTATGATATTGCTTTTCTGAAATCATTGCCGAAAACAGAATGGCAAAACGGGTTTGCTGAAATCATTAAACATGCTAGTATCAAAGATGCTAAAATGTTCAAATGGTTGCAGCAACATTCCATTGCAGAGTTTCAGAAAAATAAGCAATTACTCACTTCACTAATTGAACAAAATGTACTGATTAAAACCAGAGTGGTTATCAGTGATGAGTTTGAACAGGGCGAAAGAAAACTGCTTAATTTTGGTCATACACTTGGACATGCAATTGAAAATATGTATGAGTTGAGTCATGGACAAGCCATCAGTATTGGCATGACTTATGCCGCTATTCTTTCGCAGCAGATCAATGGGTTTGCTGATACAGAATCTCTTGTATCTCTTTTAACAAAATACGGATTACCCACATTCGCGAAATTCAACACCAAAAAAATTTTTAAGATTTTGCGGATGGATAAGAAAAAGGACAGCGCGGGCATTCAATATATACTGCTTGAGCGTATTGGTAAAGCAGGTATTCAACCCTTGTCCTTTGATTTTTTGCAGGAAATCTTTTCGAAATTGTAAATAGCTTCTTCGCATACTTATATGATTGCAGGTATACTACCCTCACAGGTTTCAGGAAATATAGTGGCAGCAGCCAGTAAAAGCAGTATGCAAAGAGCCTGTGCGGCAGCTTTGTTGGCAAAAGGGCAGACCACACTTATTAATCCGGGTAATAGTAATGATGACCTGGCAGCCTTAGATGTAATTCAGAAACTAGGGGCAACCATCAGTAAGTTGGAAAATGGAGACTTATTGATAACGTCCAGCGGCATTCAACCGGTAAGTAATGAAATCAATTGTGGAGAAAGTGGTTTGGGAATCAGAATGTTTACGCCTATTGCAGCACTAAGCAGTTATCCGCTGACATTGAATGGAACCGGTAGTCTGCTGACAAGACCCATGGATTTTTTTGACAGCATTTTGCCAAAACTATCTGTTCAAACAAAATCAAATAATGGGAAACTTCCGCTGAATATCCAGGGGCCGTTGCAGCCAGCCAATATTCAAGTAGATGGGTCATTAAGTTCTCAGTTCTTAACAGGCCTGTTAATGTCCTTTGCTGCGGCGGGAGCGGATCAAGTCACCATTTCGGTTAATAACCTGAAAAGTAAACCCTATATTGATCTGACATTACAAGTAATGAAATATTTCGGATGGGAGGTTGAAAACGAAAATTATAAAGAGTTCACTTTCACCCGTCAAACCCACAACCTGCAACCCACAAGCCGTAACTACCTCGTTGAAGGAGATTGGAGCGGGGCAGCATTTTTACTAGTTGCCGGCGCAATTTCCGGACCGGTTACGGTGAAAGGATTAGATATTGATTCTACGCAGGCCGATAAAGCTATTTTACAGGCATTGATAAATTGTGGCTGCAATATTTCTGTTCAGCCCACCGAAATAACAGTTTCCCGGTTGCCCATGAAAGCATTTCATTTTAATGCGACCGATTGCCCTGATCTTTTTCCACCCCTTGTAGCACTGGCTTCCTATTGTAATGGTATCACTGTAATTGAGGGAGTAAAACGCCTTACCCATAAAGAAAGCAACCGTTCGCTTACCTTGCAGCAGGAGTTTGCTAAATTAGGGGTTGAAATTTTGCTTCAGGATGACTTGATGACGGTAAAAGGAGGAGGAGAAATCAAGGGGGCAAAAGTACATTCTCATCACGATCACAGGATTGCAATGGCTTGTGCCGTAGCAGCCTTAGGCGCAAAAGAAGAAGTGCTGATTGAGGAAGCAGAAGCAATTAATAAGTCATATCCTGATTTCTATAGCCACCTCAAACAATTAGGGGCATTAGTTAATGTATAAAACAAAATAGCGTGAACAGTTTTGGACGCATATTCCGGGTACACATATTTGGCGAATCGCATGGTGATTGCGTTGGACTTACCATTGATGGCTGTCCGGCTGGTCTTCCATTAGCGGTAGAAGATTTTCTACCAGATATTGAAAGGCGAAAAGGTGGAATGCAAAAAGGAACCACTCCACGCAAAGAGGATGATTTGCCTATTTTAAAATCCGGGATATTTAACGGGCATACTACAGGTGCGCCTATTACCATCATTTTTGAAAATAAGAATACGAGGAGCGATGATTATGCAAAACAAAGATCTGTTCCACGTCCAGGTCATGCGGATTTTACTGCGCATACCAGATATGGAGGATTTGAGGATTATAGGGGAGGAGGACATTTTAGCGGTAGACTAACCGTTTGTCTTGTGGCAGCGGGTGTAATTGCCAAGAAACTACTGGAAGGAGTAACAATAGAGTCAAGTATTTTGGAAATAGGCGGAGAGTCAGACCTGGAGAAAGGGTTACAAAAAGCGATTGATGAAAAAGATAGTGTTGGTGGAATTGTAGAATGTATTGCCAAAGGGCTGCCGGTTGGGTTAGGCGAACATTTTTTTGATTCGGTAGAGTCAATAATCAGTCACGCAGTTTTTGCCATTCCAGCCGTACGGGCAATTGAATTCGGAACCGGTTTCGCAGCCGCAAGAATGTTTGGGGTAGATCATAATGATTCTATTGAAGATGAAACAGGAAAAACCCGTACCAACCATGCGGGTGGGGTTGTAGGTGGAATTACGAATGGGAATGACCTGGTTTTCAGAATAGCCATTAAACCCACTTCTTCAACGCCAAAAGAACAACAAACCTGGAACTGGGACACACACGAAATAGAAACATTTTCAGTAAAAGGACGTCATGATCTGTGTATTGCCCTCCGGGTACCAGTTGTTTTGGAGGCAGTAACAGCGATGGTGCTGGCTGATCTTATGCTGCTTGCACAGAAAATAAAACCGGTATGGCAATAATTCTTGAAAATAAGTAAATTAAATTCCTTTTTTGGAAATCCCGGTTAAGCTGGAACTCAAAAGAAGGTGATTCATTAAATAAAATAGTGCTTTATGGATTCAGATTATATATATCATATAACTACCCGCGATTTGTGGGATCAGGCTTTGGCAAAGGGGCAATATGAATCGCCTACTCTTGCTACGGAAGGCTTTATTCATTGTAGTGCCGAGCAACAGGTTGCCGGAGTGTTGGAAAGATATTACAAAGGCCAATCAGGTTTGCTCAAATTGAAAATTGAAAAGAGTAAAGTGGAGCGCCCTCTGATTTTTGAATTGGCAGGCTCTATTAATGAGGTGTTCCCCCATATTCATGGTGCCATTAATTTAAATGCAGTGGTTGAAGTCATCGAATTATAAAGCTATGCACAATTATCTGGTTAATGCCTCCATTCAAATTCTGCCTATTATAACGGATAAACATCCATATGAATGGGTTGATGAAGCCATTGCTGTTATTCAGCAATCAGGAATCAAACATGAAGTGGGTCCTTTCGCAACAGTATTAGAAGGGACATATGAAGAAGTAATGGCCGTTATTCACCAGGTAAATGAATATCTTTTTTCTAAAGGCTGTAGCGAATGGATATCCAATATTCAGGTTCAGATAAGAACTGCGGGAGATATAACAGGAGATGAAAAAATCGCAAAATTCAATATGCCTCAATAAATTGGGTATACACCCTTGGTCCCCAATACTGATAACCCGCTTTTTTCTCAAATCGGGTTCCCCCGATAATGGTATGAATAAAGCCGTTTCTTGCAACCTGTTCAGTATGATAAATAACGCCCCCTGGATTGGTCTTTAAAAGAATAGCAACTCTTTTGTGTAATGCATGGTATTGAATAAAAGCAGTGTCTTCCCTTTTTTGAAAAGGAAAAGCGACTGCCAATTTCCGCTGTAATAACTGGCTGCGATACCAGGTTCCACCAGTTGCACTTACCAGCGGTTTGCCATTATAGATAACTACACTGTCGTTATAAGTCAAAACATATAAAGCATGTTTTCGTGATTGCCCTAACCAGTTGATGAATTTGGCAGTATGCAAGGAATCCCCATAACCATAGTCACTATCAATAAATCCGATTCTTTGAATAGAAGCAGGAATTGACTTTACCGCATCCAGATAACCGAAAATAAAGCTTCCACCCCCGCTATGACTATCCAGCACTATCTCAGGTTTTGTGTCCGCAAACATCCCGGAAATCGAATCTACAATCCTTTTGATCTCGGCAGGGGCGCCCGGTTGTTGCTTTTTCCAGGCTGGCCAGCTTTTTTGCTGATTGGTGAGGTACACAAGCACCAGATTCCGGTTTTTGATAAGTTCTCTGAGATATCTGGTCTGGGCGGCAATATGCTGAATATCAAAATGCCAGTCATCATCTTTGCCCATCTGCTTACCCATAGTCCACTCAATGCTATTCCCATTTGGCAGAGCATAAAATACCAAAAGCGTTTTCATGCCCTTGCTTTTAGGGTAGTTAGGGGGCATAACAATTCTGATCAGGGTTTTATTTTGTGGGTTATTGATATCAATCGTTTTTTCAGGAAATGCAGATTTCCCCTGAGCCATGGTCAACGTACAACCCCAAAGGAGAAGCAAGTGGATAAAAAATAGTTTTCTGTAATAAGACAGTTTTGGCATTTTAATTAATATCAGCAATTAATAAAATAATTATAAAATATTCTTTATCAATTACTTAGTATAATATATTTCAATTAAATATTGAAATATATTATTAAAATTGGCACCGTATTTGACAATTCAGGGCGTTGGATTATTTTGAAAAATAAGTGCAAAAGCAAGCTTTATACAAGTGCTTTTCCTATTTTACTCTTCCGGCCTGGCTTGAATAAGCTTCAAATTATCTATTTATGATCAAAAAAAGCGTATTCCTGATAATCTTTACGGCAATAGCTTGGTTTGCTCATGCCCAAAAGGATAGCTTATTTCTAAAAAGTGCTGATACACTTCGGTTATCGCCAGACCAGTTAACATATAAAGATAAAGGGAAACCTATTTCAGGGATAGCGGGTATTTACAGTACAAAATTAGAGGGAGGCAAGACTTCCAACGGCGAGACTTTTTCAAATGATAGTCTTACAGCTGCAAGTAATCATTTTAAACTCAATTCATGGGTTCGGGTTACCAATAGCCGGAATCACAAGCTGGTGATCGTTCGCATCAATGACAGGATGAGTGCTTCTGCAGTGAAAAGCGGTGTGGTTATAGAATTAAGCAGGGCTGCTGCTAAAACACTTGTGTTTAATACTAAAGTATCTTATAAAATTAATATACAACAAGTTTTTATAACTAATTTAAAATCAGTAGATAGTGCTATTCCTGATACAAATAATATTTATAAAGACTCATTGATAAAATCCGGCAATAAAACACCAGTTAGTTTTAGGAAAACAGGAAAGCTGATTAGTGGGATTGCCAGTTTTTATAGTGCCAACCTGGACGGAACCAAAACTTCGACTGGTGAGATATTCAAAAACAGCAAGGCAACTGCCGCAAGCAATAATCTCAAATTGAATACCTGGGTTTTGGTAACCAATCTGTCAAATAAAAAGACTGTGATCGTTCGCATCAATGACCGCATGCACCCAAGAATGATGCGGAAGGGAAGGGTAGTTGATTTGAGCAGGGTTGCAGCAAATGAATTGGATTTTATTAGTAGAGGATTAACCCGGGTGAGGGTGGAAACCATCGAAATCATAAAATTAAATCCAATTGAAATAAATGATTCGTTATCAATTAAAATAGAAGATTCAATTAAATTAAAAGACACAGCATTATATGAAGTAAGTAATAAAAAAGCAGATACTGTTAAAGCAAAATCAGTAATTGGATTGGCGGGGGTATTGGGTGAGGATATGGATGGAAAGAAAACTGCTACTGGTGAAAAATTTCGGAGTAGCAAATTATCCGCAGCCTGTGATGAGTTTGTCTTGAATAGCCGGGTTCGGATTACCAATATAAAAAATAATAAGTCGGTTATACTGCGAATTAACGATCAATTGCATCATAATAAAAAGAAGAAAGCTAAACTCATAGATGTGAGTAATGCGGTGGCTAAAAAGCTGGGTCTGAATAAAAATGGGTTATCAAAAGTCAAGGTAGAACTGGCTGAGAAAGGGATTTTAGAGTAGTTAAATAGCTATAACAATTGGAGCATTATAATTTTAAAAAATCAAAATCTGAGAGTACTTTTGCATTAATTAACAAAAAAATATTATGAAGAAATTTCTCATTTGTCTTGTTGCTATTGGTGTGTCGGCAGGTTCTTTTGCCCAAAAAATGAACACTAAGAAGAAAAAGCCTTCTCTTGAAGTGGCTTTTTTCCTTAAGGATATGTATACCCAGGCATTAATCAGTAACTCGTCTCTTTCAAGTGTAATCAGTAATAAACAGTGGACCAAGGTGGCTAATATGGCTCCGGGACTTAGTCTAAACTACTACCAGGGTCTTACTGACAAAATCGATTTTGTTGGTTCATTGAATGGTACTTTCACCAAATACCCTTTTGCATCTGGGTCTGGTGTTGCACCTTCTACTGATAACAAATTCTTGCTGGAACTAGCAGGTGGTCTGGATTTCAAATTACTAACTGACGATCATGTAATAGTACCTTACTTATATGCTGGCTTGGGTGCTTCTATGTATGCAGGAACTTATTTTGCAGCGTATATCCCAACAGGTATGGGCTTACAGATTGGACTGGGAGAAGGCACTTTTATTCATACCATGTTTGGTTATAATGCAAAAGTTTCCGATCTGGCTATCAGTCATTTTAATTACTCAATTGGTATCGGATCGCCTATAGCTGACAGGAAAGAACCACCCGTTGTAGTTGCGGCACCACCTCCTCCTGCGCCTGCAGTTGTGGAAAAAGATACAGATGGTGATGGTATCGTAGATAGCAAAGATAAATGTCCAACCGTTCCAGGTGTGGCTAAATATGATGGTTGTCCAATTCCTGATACAGATGGAGATGGTATTAATGATGAAAATGATAAATGTCCTAATGTAAAAGGAGTGGCTAAATACCAGGGTTGTCCGGTGCCTGATACCGACGGAGATGGTATTGATGATGAACATGATAAATGTCCAACTGTTCCGGGTGTTGCCCGTTACCAGGGTTGTCCTATTCCTGATAGAGATGGCGACGGTATCAATGATGAAGAAGATAAATGCCCGGATGTACCTGGTGTAAAAGAAAACTTCGGTTGTCCTGTAGTTAAAGCAGAAGTTGTAAAGAAAGTGGCTGCGAGTGCCAAGAGTATCCTCTTTGCAACAGGCAGTGATAAATTATTACCTGCTTCTTTCAAACCATTGAATGATGTTTCTGCAATCCTTAAAGAAGATCCTTCTCTGAAACTGGATATTGAAGGGAATACCGATAATACTGGTTCTGAAAATGCAAATCTTCTCTTGAGTCAAAAAAGAGCAAAAGCTGTATTTGAATACCTTACTACCAAAGGTGGGGTAGATGGCTCCAGATTAACTGCTGAAGGTTATGGATCAACCAAACCGGTAGCTGATAATGAAACCGCGGAGGGTCGTAACCTGAACAGACGTGTGGAATTAAAACTGAAATACTAGTATTCGTAAATAAATCATTGGATTAGTAAGAAAAGGGTCATCAATATGATGACCCTTTTGTTTTGTATACAAGTCCATTTTTAGTTTAGATAATATTGACTTCTCTCTCCAGCTGGACATTGAATTTTTTTGCTACTGATTCAATGATAGAACCCGCCAGCTCATTGATTTCTGCTCCCTTTGCTTTTCCATAATTAACCAATACCAAAGCCTGTTTTTCATAACAACCTGCATCTCCTTTTCGATACCCTTTCCATCCGCATTGTTCTATCAACCATCCCGCAGCTGTTTTGATTTGTCCGTTTTGCAATGGGTAACCTGGAATTTCAGGATACTGCATCTGTATTTTCTCGAATAATTGAGTTGATATAACAGGGTTCTTAAAAAAACTTCCCGCATTTCCTATAACCCTGGGGTCTGGCAGTTTACTGGTTCGGATACGTATAATGGCTTCTGAAATGCTCCTGGCTGTGATATCTTTTATATGCATTTTAGCCAGTTCCTGTTCTATGGCACCATAAGCAATATGTAAATCTGAGTTCTTCCTCAACCGAAATGTAACATTGAGAATCACAAACTGATTTCTGAATTTATTTTTAAAAACACTTTCCCGGTACCCGAATTCACAATCTTTGACTTCAAATTGATGGACTGTTTTATCTGTTAAATGATAGGCTTCCAGAGAATGAAAAACGTCCTTAATCTCCACTCCGTATGCACCAATATTCTGCATAGGAGAAGCACCCACATTTCCAGGTATCAGGCTTAGATTTTCCAGACCAAAATAGTTATTATCCAAACAGTACAAAACAAAACGATGCCAGTTTTCGCCTGCTGCAGCATTAATATAATAGAAATTCGCATCTTCCTTAATCAGTTGAATCCCATTTATTTCATTCCGGGCTACCAAACCTTGAAAATCTTGAGTAAACAAAAGGTTACTGCCACCGCCTAATATCAGCAAAGGGGATTTTGTATAATCAATTAACTCTTCCAGTTCTGTTAGCGAAGTAAAGCCGGCAAAAAATGCAGCTTTGACATCAATTCCGAAACTGGTATAAGGTTTCAACGATATATTTTTCTGAATCTTCATGCAACTTGAATACAGTTCATTAAACCGGATCTACATCAGGCAAAATCGTAACACTTCGATACCTTTTATTGGATTGGATAATACTTATTTGCTGCCAAATCTCTTTTTTACATTGGTCAATCTTTCGGGCATCCTTTGGCAGCTTAATCAGGATTTCCCATAGGTATTGGTTTCTTACCCTGTCAACCAGCGGTTGCGCAGGTCCATTACATAATTCTCCAAAATTGGCTTTCAAGCCCTGCATCAGAATATTAGCTGCCTCTTCTGCAATATGCTTTTCTTTATGTTTACAAATTATCTGAATGAGTCTGGAGAAAGGAGGATAATCGAACTGTTTTCGATTCTGTATTTCAAAATCAAATAACCTGGTAAAATCGTGTTCCTTTACAAATTGTAAAACTGGATGATGGATATTGGTTACCTGAATCAATACTTTGCCATTTCCGTCTTTTCGGCCGGCACGCCCGCTTACCTGTTCCATTAATTGAAATGCCCGTTCATTTACCCTGAAATCAGCAAAGTTGAGAATGCCGTCTGCATCAATAATGCCCACCAGATTTACATGATTAAAGTCGAGCCCCTTTACCACCATTTGGGTGCCTACCAAAATATCAATCCTTCTTTGCTCAAATAGTTTAATTAGTGCATCATGTTCATTTTTCCCTTTCACACTGTCATAATCCATTCTGGCAATCTTTGCTTCAGGAAATGCTTCTGCTACCATTTCCTCAATTTTCTCGGTACCAAAGTTTTTTTGAGAAAACCGATGATTGCCACAGGCTGCACAGGTATTGATTATGGGGTATGCTGTTCCGCAATAGTGACAGGTTAACTGGTGTTTTGCTTTATGATAGGTAAGGGTAACATCGCATTGCTGGCAATGGGGTATCCATCCACAGATATCACAAATAAGATAAGGCGAATAGCCACGTCGATTCTGAAATAGGATTACCTGCTTGTTATCCTTCAATGATTGATCGATGGATTCCAGAAGTGCAGGTGTTAAGGCTATTTTACCTTTCTCTTTGGCCTTTACTTTTTTTAAATCGATCAATAGTATCTCTGGCAGTTCAGCTTCCCCAAATCTTTCTGACAAACGAACCAATCCATATTTATGTCGATGACAATTGTAATAACTTTCCACTGATGGTGTAGCACTTCCTAATATAACTTTGGCATTGAATAGAGATGCATAATAAATGGCTGTGTCCCTTGCATGATATCGGGGGGCCGGTTCTTGCTGTTTATAAGAAGCATCATGTTCTTCATCAACGATAACTAAGCCCAGGTTATTAAAAGGCAATAATAAGGAGGACCTGGCCCCGAGGATTATTTTTGTTTCGCCAGTTTTTACTTTGTTCCAAATTTCAACTCTTTCATTTGCATTAAACTTAGAGTGATAGATGGCAATATATCCACCAAAGTGTTTTTGCAGTCTCCGTATGATTTGTGAGGTAAGTGCAATTTCGGGAAGCATATATAATACCTGCTTACCTTCTAATATATGCTCCTCAATCAGTTTGGTATAGATTTCTGTTTTCCCGCTTGCGGTCACCCCATGTAACAGACATACCGGTTTCTCAGCAATACGGTTTTTTATCTCTGAAAATGCGGTTTCCTGGGCACTTGATAAAGTAAAATCAATCTGGATATTTCTGGGTAATGCCAGAATCCGATCGATAGCCCTTTTTTCAACAAGTAGTATCTGTTTATCAACCAAACCTTTCAGTTGGGCTGATGATGCATTTGATTTTTTTAGTAATTCCGATTGGGTAACTTCTCCTTCAGCCCTTACCAGGTGTAGATAAGATAAAAGCAACTCCATTTGCTTGGGTGCTTTACTCCAGTTGTTCAAAAGATCTGCCAGTTTCTCTTCATCACGATAGATAGGGTTGAGGGTGATGAAAGTTTCTGTTTTTGCCTTGTATTTAGTTTTTAATTCCTCCCAAACATAGCAAATACCTTTTTCGATCAATTTTTTAACTACCGGGTAAACATTCATCACATCTAATATCTGTTGCACTTCAATTAAGTGTAACTCTTTTTTTAATTCCAAAGCTTCTGCAACCAGGTATTCTGTGTCCGACAGATCGCTGAAATTCAGGCTTCTTTCGTCGTTCCAGATCAGGATACTTTCACTAGACAGTTTGAGATTTGCAGGAATAGCCGCCTGCATTACTTCTCCTTCGGTACACATATAATAGTCCGCCATCCATTCCCATAATTTCAATTGATGTGGGTGAAGCAAAGGCTCCTGATCCAATACATTCAGGATATCTTTTGGGGTAAAAGATGCGGGTTTTGTATAGATCACCTGCTTTACAATACCAGCATACCGTTTATTCTTGCCCAATATAACTTCTACACGAACACCGGGTTGCACAGAGCCCTGCATATGAACCGGTACTGCCCAGGTATAATTTTTTGGAAGGGCTAATGGTATAATAACTTCTACGTACAAGTTGATAATTTACTCAAAAATAAGCTTTATGGGGAAGGATAGTTCCGATAGCGTTGTAAGGCCGACTCCATCTGCCTATATACCTGTTGTTTCAGTGTTGGTATATCGTTCAGGGTAAGTCCTTTTACCGGTACTTCTTTCAGATAAATCACCCGGTTAACGCCGGGTGTCAATTCGAAAATGCCTTTATAATGGAGGCGGTCAAGTGTATCGGCCAGGATAATCGGTTTTATAGGGGTTTCCGTTTCAATAGCAATCCTGAAAGCACCGTCATAAAAATCTTTAAGGGGCTGCTTTGTTTCATTAAACGTGCCTTCCGGGAAAATAAATATGGAGATATTATTTCTGAGAGCCGATTTGAGTGCACGAACACTTCTTGCCCTTGTTTCAGAATTCCTTCGGTCAACCAGTATTACCGCTGCCCGGTAGATCCAGCCGAATACCGGAATCTTAACCATTTCATATTTCCCTAATATCCTAACCGGTTGGTGAGCAATTAATACCACAGGGGGAATATCCATATAAGAAATATGGTTGGCTACAAAAATATATTGACGGGTTCTGTCGTGTGGAAATTCGTAAATTTCTTTATGACGGATCCCTATGAGTAAGTACCAGATGCTTGCCCAAAGCCTGCATAGTTGGTAAATCATATTGCCTCCGGTAATATTTCCCCAAAGCAGGGAAATAATCACAAATGGAAATACCATAAGCATTACCAATATGAATGTTACGAGGGCATAGATACAATAGATGAACTGAATCGGTTTGATCAGCAATTTCATTTCTCCAACTTGAGTTGGTAAATTAATTAATAATTGATAACAGGGAATGATTAATTGGCGGGGAATAATAAAACCTAACAGACTGCAATGGAAATTCAGGTTAAGAGAGCAAAACTATAAACGCTTTGCATGATAAATTGAGTCTTTTATGATGCAAAGCGTTTATTTTTGTAATGGTTTATCATGAACCATAAAGGGTACAGCCTGCAAACTTGGTCAGAAGTTCGCGAAATGGCTGTACCTCATTTTTTATAAAACCTGTGGAGTTCTTCCATATTTTTCATTGTGCTGGGATGCGTCCAGTCCCAGTTCTTCTTCTTCCTGACTAACTCGCAAAGGCAAAATAAAGTTGATAAATTTGAAGATCAGGAAAGAAACTGTAAAACTATAAGCGACTACGATCAGCAAAGCTTTTACCTGGATGAGAAAAAAAGAAGCATTTCCATAAAATAAGCCGTCAGCCCCGCCACTATTTACTGATTTGGTAGCAAAGATGCCGGTCATCAGCATGCCAACCATACCACCAATACCATGACAAGGAAATACATCTAACGTATCATCTAATGAGGATTTGCCTTTGTAATAAACAGCCAGATTAGAGATGATAGCTGCTACTACGCCAATAAAAATACTTTGGGGTAAAGCTACATAACCGGCTGCTGGTGTAATCGCAACCAGACCAACTACCGCACCAATGCAAAACCCGAGTACAGAAGGTTTTTTGCCACGAACCACGTCAAAGAACATCCAGGATAAACCTGCTGCAGCAGCAGCCGTATTGGTAGTGCCAAAAGCAGATACGGCTAATGCATTCGCACTTAAAGCAGAACCTGCATTGAACCCGAACCAGCCAAACCATAATAAACCTGTTCCAATTAATACATAAGGAATATTAGCAGGAGGGATTTCTTTATTTTCAAGATGAGATTTTCTTTGTTTGAGTACCAGTGCTCCGGCCAGAGCGGCGCAACCGGCAGAAATATGCACTACTGTTCCGCCTGCGAAATCGAGTACTCCCATTTTAAATAAGAAACCTTCAGGATGCCAGGTCCAGTGAGCAATGGGTGCATATACCAGAAGACTAAACAAGGCAATAAACAGGATATAGGAAGTAAAGCGGATACGCTCTGCTACTGCACCAACTACAAGGCCAGGAGTAATGATCGCGAACATTAGTTGAAACAGCGCAAATAAACCGAGTGGGATAGTAGGGGCCAAACTCCAGGGTGTACCTGAATTCACCCCCTTGAAAAAAAGATGGGTTAGTGGATTACCAATAAAACCACCAATGGTTGGACCAAAACAAAGGCTATACCCGATAAATATCCATAAAATACTGACAACTCCAGCAGCTACCACGCTTTTGATCATGGTAGAAATCACGTTTTTCCTGTGAACCATTCCACCGTAAAAAAAGGCAAGGCCCGGTGTCATTAAAAAAACTAAGGCTGTTGCTACTAGTATCCAGGCAATATCAGCACTACTATACTTACCACCATCTGTAAAATTCGGAAAGGAGGGAGTAAAAATAGCAGCGATGGCTACCAGGATCAATAGTACAAATGGGGCTACCTGTTTGATACGTACTTTCGACATAATCGATTGATTTCTTGTAATATTAAATTAATATTATATAAATAAATACTATGGCTAAATTAGGAAAAATATTTTTACTGAGCGAAATAAAAAATAACATATAAATATAAATAATGTGTAAAACATTATTAATTATAATATCCTAAAAGATTGTTTTTCAGTGTAATAGGAAAATGAAAATGCCTGTAATTGATTACAGGCATTTTCAAAATAAGTGAATAAATTGTTTTTAAATCAGACTCCCAATAAATAACTTTTGTCTTTTGATTCCAGTACAGATCCTCCCATCAGGTACTCATCTACTTTTCTGGCACATTCTCTTCCCTCGCTAATGGCCCAAACTACCAGCGACTGACCACGGCGCATATCGCCAGCAGTAAATACTTTCTGGATATTGGTTTGAAAGGATTGTTCGTCGGCCTTCACATTTCCTCTTTCGTCCAGACCTACATCTAATTGAGTAAGCAAGCCTTCTCGCTGGGGATGAACAAATCCCATTGCCAGTAAAGCCAACTCGCAGGGAATTTCTCTTTCAGTGTCGGGTTTCTCTGAAAAACTGGCCTGACCGCCTCCTGCTGGTGTTTTCCATTCCAGGTCTACTATTTTTAATGCTTTCAAGTTCCCGTTTGAATCACTGATAAACTCCTTGGTAGCAATTGCCCAATGCCTTTGCGCTCCTTCCTCATGAGATGAGGTTGTTTTCAATACCATAGGATAGGAAGGCCAGGGCATAGAAGGAGTTCTGGTTTCCGGGGGTTTGGGCATTAGTTCAAATTGTGTAACAGAATTGGCTCCCTGCCGGTTAGAAGTTCCTACACAATCGCTTCCGGTATCACCGCCTCCAATTACCACAACGTTTTTGCCTGTAGCCAGAATGTCTTCCCCGCTTACTGTTTTTTTGCTAACCCTTTGGTTCTGTTGTTTCAGGAATTCCATCGCAAAATATACCCCATTTAGCTCTCTCCCGGGAATAGATAAATTACGTGGTATGGTAGAACCACCAGCTAAAACAATTGCATGCGATTCACGCAATAAATCGTTGATACTGATATTTTTACCTACTTCTGAGTTACATTTAAATTGAATCCCTTCTGACTCTAATAATGCTACCCTTCTTTCCACTACCCATTTCTCTAACTTAAAATCCGGAATACCGTATCTGAGCAGTCCACCCGGAGCATCATCTCTCTCATAAACAGTAACGGTATGTCCTGCATAATTGAGTTGGGCAGCAACGGCAAGTCCAGCCGGACCTGACCCCACTACAGCCACTTTCTTACCGGTTCTCAGATTGGGTTTTCGAGGCTTTACAAATCCTTTATCGAATGCAATCTCTATAATATGTTTTTCTATTTCTTCAATAGCAACCGGGGGCTGGTTAATGCCTAAAACGCAGGCACTTTCGCAGGGTGCGGGACAAATGCGTCCTGTGAATTCCGGAAAATTATTGGTGGCGCTTAGAATTTCATAGGCTTCTTCCCAATTATCTCGGTAAACCGCATCATTAAATTCGGGGATGATATTCCCCAGCGGGCAGCCACTATGACAAAAAGGAACTCCGCAATTCATGCATCGTGCTGATTGCTGGTTAAGTTTTTGCTGTGGAAATCGGTCAACAAATTCCTTATAATCATTCACTCTCTCGCCTGGTGCTCTTTTGGAGGGAAGTTCTCTTGTAAATTCTATAAAACCGGTTGGTTTTCCCATACGATATTCTTTATGGTTCTGTTTGGGTTGTTATTTGGATGAATTTGCGATAGATTTTTCAGCTTTTTCGAGTAGCACTTTTTTATAATCCTTAGGAAATACCTTCACAAAGTTCTTGAACTGATTGTCAAAATCGTCCAGAATAAATTTCGCTACACTACTTCCTGTATAGGCATAATGTCGGGTAATCATATCCTGTAAAAGTCTGGCATCAGATGAATCTGGTATATCCAGGTCAACCATCTCTGTATTACAAAGTCCCTTGAATTCACTGTTAACATCATATACATAAGCAATACCGCCACTCATACCAGCCGCAAAATTTCTTCCCGTGGCACCTAAAATAACAGCATATCCGCCAGTCATATATTCACAGCCATGATCACCCACCCCTTCTACCACAACTGTGGCACCGGAATTTCTTACGGCAAATCTTTCTCCTGCTTTCCCCCTGATATATGCTTCACCGGAAGTTGCACCATAAAAGGCCACATTGCCGATTATGATATTTTCCTCTGGAACAAAAGATGCCTGTTTTGAAGGATAGACGATCAGTTTAGCACCACTTAAACCCTTCCCGAAATAATCATTTGCATCCCCTTCAAGTTCCATGGTAAGTCCCTTGGCATTGAATGCTCCAAAACTTTGTCCGGCAGTACCCGTAAAATTAAAATGAATGGTATCATCGGGCAGTCCTTCTGCCTGGTAGTTTTTACTGATTTCATTCGAAACAATGGTTCCGGCCGTTCTATCGGTATTTTTGATAGGGAATGAGGCTGCGATTCTTTGTTTTTTAAGGATTGCCGGTTGGGCTGCTTCCAGTAATTGCCAATCCAATACATCACTCAGACCATGATCCTGTTCTTCCTGTTTGTACAAGCCAGTGCCCTCAGAAGGTTCTTTGTAAAGCACCGCAGAGAGGTCAAGTTTGTGATATTTCCAATGTGTAATATCCGAACGCATTTCCAAGGAATCCGCCTGGCCAATCATTTCGTTAATGGTCTTGAAACCCAATTCTGCCATGATTTCTCTTAACTCCTCCGTGATAAAACGGAAGAAATTAACCACATGATCCGGGTTGCCTGAGAATCGTTTACGTAGTTCCGGGTCCTGGGTGGCAACACCAACCGGACAGGTATTTAAATGACATTTACGCATCATAATACAACCCTCCACAATCAGTGCGGCTGTAGCAACGCCCCATTCTTCTGCACCCAGTAAAGCGGCAATAGCAATATCACGTCCTGTTTTCATTTGACCATCGGCCTGAACTACCACACGGCTGCGTAATTTGTTTTTTACCAGGGTTTGATGGGCTTCTGCTAATCCCAATTCCCAAGGTAATCCTGCATGTTTGATCGAACTGATAGGAGAAGCGCCGGTACCACCGTCATGACCAGAGATCAAGACCACATCTGCTTTTGCTTTAGCTACTCCTGCTGCAATGGTACCCACGCCAGCTTTGGATACGAGTTTTACATTAATTCTTGCGGCTCGGTTGGCATTTTTCAAATCAAAGATCAGTTGGGCAAGATCTTCAATGGAATAAATATCATGATGGGGTGGTGGGGAGATCAAACCCACTCCCGGTGTAGCATGTCTGGTTTTTCCAATCCATTCATCCACTTTATATCCGGGTAATTGGCCTCCTTCACCAGGTTTTGCACCTTGTGCCATTTTGATTTGAAGCTCATCTGCCTGGGTCAGGTAATAGCTGGTTACTCCAAAACGAGCGGAAGCTACCTGTTTAATAGCAGATCGCATAGAATCTCCATTGGCAAGTGGCTGGTAACGTATCTCATCTTCTCCTCCTTCTCCTGTATTACTCTTTCCGCCTAAACGGTTCATCGCGATGGCCAGTGTGGTATGTGCTTCCCAGGAAATAGAGCCAAACGACATAGCGCCAGTAGCAAACCGCTTGTAAATATTTTCAGCAGGCTCTACTTCATCAATAGAGATAGATGGCCGCGTTCTGGCAAACTGAAACTGGCTTCTCAGCGTACAGGCTTTTTCACTCTGGTCATTTACCAGCTTGGAATATTTCTTGAAAGCAGTATAATCATTGGTTTGGGTAGCGTGTTGTAAAAGATGAATGGTTTGGGGATTGAATAAATGAAATTCTCCTTTCCGTTTCCACTGATAAATACCACCTACCGGCAGTCTGTCAACCGGAATATCTTTTTTGCTGAATGCAAAAAAATGTTTGGCTAATGTTTCCCTGGCAATTTCATCAAGCCCCATTCCCTGAATTCTTGAAGTAGCCCCTGTAAAGTATTGATCTACAACAGATTTATTAAGTCCGATGATTTCAAATATTTGCGCGCCCTGATAAGATTGTAAGGTAGAAATTCCCATTTTGGAGAACACTTTCAGCAGTCCTTCATTCACTGCTTTTACATAATTCTTTTTCAACTGATCTGCATCTAACTCCGTTTGCAGTCCATTGGTGAGTTTCATATCACGAATCGAAGAAAGCGCTAAATAAGGATTGATGGCGGTGGCACCAAAGCCCAGCAAGCAGGCAAAATGATGAACTTCCCACACATCTCCGGCTTCCACAATAATCCCTACCTGGCCACGATAACCCTTTCTAATGAGGTGATGATGTACTGCTGCCGTTGCAATCAGGGATGGGATAGGCGCATGATCGGAATCAATGGCCCTGTCCGTTAGGATAATTACTTCAAATCCATCTTCAACAGAGTCTACCGCATAACGGCATAAACGGTCCAATCCCGCTTTTAAGGAACCTGGTTTTCCATCAGCCCTGAAATACGTCTGCAAGGTCTTAGCCTGAAAAATACCGGTATCGATACTTCGGATCTTCTCCAGTTCGTGGTTGTTAAGTACAGGGTGTTTAAGGGCAACACTATGACAGGCGAGTGGGTCCTCCACCAACAGATTCCCGTTACTGCCTGCGAAAGTGGCAAGCGACATGACCATTCTTTCCCTTATCGGGTCGATGGGTGGGTTGGTTACTTGTGCAAATAATTGTTTGAAATAGCTGCTTAGGTGTTGGGGTTGTTCGCTGAGTACTGCCAAAGGCACATCTGTGCCCATAGATCCAATGGGTTCTTTTCCATCAATAGCCATGGGTGCGATAATGGTATTCAGGTCTTCGGTTGAATACCCAAAAGCTTTTTGGTATTTAAAAACCTGGTCATGTTCCAGATGGGTGAACATGACACGCGGTTCAGGTAATTCTTCGAGTCGAATTTTATATTTATTGAGCCATTCAGCATATGGTTTTTGAGAGCAGATGGATTGTTTGAGTTCTTCATCACTGATAATCCTGCCCTGTTCCATGTCTACAATGAACATTTTACCTGGCTGTAATCTTCCTTTTTCTTTGATCATGGAAGGATCAATGGGTAATACACCTGTTTCGGAAGCCATGATTACACGTTCATCATGTGTTACAGCATATCTTGAGGGTCTTAACCCATTCCTGTCAAGCGTAGCACCAATAATTTTTCCATCAGTAAATGAAATAGACGCAGGGCCATCCCAGGGCTCCATCATGCAGGCATGAAATTCATAAAAAGCTTTCTTCACAGGGTCCATCTGGTCATTGCCATCCCAGGCTTCCGGAATCAGCATCATCATAACCTGGGGAAGTGATCTGCCCGTTAGGGTAAGTAGTTCGATCATATTATCTAGACAGGCAGAATCAGATTGTCCTTCCGTTACAATTGGTAATAACATCTCCATTTCTTCTTTTGTAAAATAGGGAGAGGTAAATCCCTTTTCGCTCGTGCGAAGCCAGTTCAGGTTACCCTGGAGGGTGTTGATTTCACCGTTATGCGCAATATACCGGAAAGGTTGTGCCAGTTTCCAGGAAGGGAAAGTATTGGTAGCAAAGCGTGAGTGAACCAGACCAAATGCTGAAACCACCCTTTTATCGCTTAGATCTGGGAAATAGCCCCTTAGTTGCAGACTGGTAAGCTGTCCTTTGTAAACAATCGTTTTATAGGATAGTGAAGCAATATAAAAACCGACTTCATCTTTCTTAACAGAATTTTCTATTGTATGGCTGGCATAATTACGAAGGATGAATAGTTTTCTTTCAAAATCATCCGGGTTGGTGATTTGATCAGGGCAGGCAATAAATACCTGTTCCATACAGGGAACAACGGAAAGGGCAGTAGGTCCAATGCCATCTTTATTTACCGGAACTTTGCGGTATGTCAAGATATTTAAACCAAGTTTTTCCGCAGAACGGTTAAAGATATCCCTGCATTCTTCCCTTAGCCTGATTTCCTTAGGGAAAAAAATAAATCCGACTCCATATTTACCATAGGAAGGTAAATGGGTATCCAGTTTCAGACATTCATCAAAAAAGAACTCATGGGGTATTTGTAACATAATACCAGCACCATCTCCGGTATTTACTTCACAACCACAGGCACCGCGATGCTCCATATTTTCCAATACGGTTAAGGCATCCGAAATATGTTGATGTGATTTATGTCCTTTAATATTTGCTACAAAGCCAATGCCACAGGCATCGTGCTCATAGGAAGAGTCGTAAAGACCTTCGCTGTTTCTTGAAACAAGCATGCACAATCGAATTAATGTTCAGGAAATATATGGTGGGCAACCGTTGCGGAAAATTACAAAAAAATAGGCAAAGTGTAAAGGATAAATTTCAATTGTTTTGATATTTATTTGAATATTATCTAAATAATCGTCAATTAATTAAATAATGTTCAAATAATAACCGATGATAGTTTATCAAATTTCATACACCCGGTATTTGTTCTGAAATGAAAGAGAAACAGAACAATCCTTTTGAAACAATCCATAGACAGCACTGCCACTGCCACTTAACGAGGCATAGAGTGCACCTTGTTGATATAATTCGGTTTTGATTTCACCTATTTCAGGATAGTGTTCAATAATGGCGGGTTCAAAATCATTTTGCAGATTACTCTTCCAGTCAGTAATAGGTGTCTGTATAATATCAAGTATCGAAACTGTAGGCTTTTTGGGAGAAATGTTTGCAAATGCCCATGCCGTAGAAATATGGATAGCAGGATAAACGATTAGCCATTTATAACCCGACAGGTCTAGAAATATTTCTTCTATTTTTTCACCCCTGCCACTTGCAAATGCAGGTTTGTTATAGATAAAGAACGGACAATCACTACCCAATTCCAAGGCATAAGATGCTAACTTTTCTTTTGTTAGGGAAAGTTGAAAATACTGATTCAGTAATTGCAAGGTAAAAGCACCATCCGCACTTCCACCGCCCAGTCCGGCACCCATTGGAATTACTTTATGTAGATGCATTTGTACAGAGGGTAATTCAGGAAAATCCTTTTGTAATCGTTTATACGCTTTGATACATAGATTGTCATCTGGATCTCCTTTAATAACCAATCCGCTTGATTGAAATTGAATCTCTCCCCGAGAACCGGTATCGATTTTTTTTTCTTGTATGATTTCTAAAGCATCTTTAAGACCAATTGGATAAAAGACAGTTTCTAACTCATGATAGCCATCTACCCGTTTAGAAATGATATTCAGACCCAGGTTAATTTTGCAGTTTGGAAAAAAGACCATTTTGGGCTATTGATAATTAACAATTAACAATGAAATTGGTAAGCATTAATTGAAGAGGGTGCATTATTTTCTTTTATTAATCTCATCGCGGATGGAAATGGCGCGGATATAGTCTTCTTGTTCGAGTACCTCATTAAGGAGCGTTTGTAGTTCTTCAAGATTCAAAGCGCTGAGATCATCTCTGTTACCGCCCCGTTCTTCAATGCCAACGGATTCTCCCTTATTTTTTTTAGGAGCTCCATCTTCCATTAAGATGCCGGCATTCTCCAATATATGTTCGTAAGTATAAATGGGGCAGCCAAAGCGAACAGCTAATGCAAGGGCATCGCTGGTACGGCTGTCAATTTCAACCGTATCATTTTCTGTAAAACAAACCAGTTTTGAATAGAAAATGCCTTCCTGAAGATCACTTATAATAATTTCCTGAAGATCCACATTGAATGCATTCATGAAATTCTTCATCAGGTCGTGGGTTAGCGGCCGGCTTGGTTGCATATTCTCCAAAGCTACTGCAATGGCCTGTGCTTCAAAACCACCGATAACGATAGGTAAACGGCGTAAACCGTTTATTTCGCCCAATACCACTGCATAAGAATGCGTTTGGGTAATGCTGTGAGAAAGGGCTACTATTTCCAGTTCTATCTTCTTCATAAATTAGGTACGAAAGTAATTCAAATTAAAACACGAAAAGCAGGTGAAACAAGCAAAATTGGGAAGAAGAATGATTTTTTGTCAAACTAATCCGGCAAAAAACTAGATCGGGCTGAACCCTTTTCACCTTTTCTTATGCTGCTCTGTTCAGTTTTTCCACTTAGTTTTGCTTCATGCATTATGTTTCTGCCGAAGGGTTGACCAAAAGTTATGGGATCAATCCATTATTTAAGAATATTTCATTTCATATTAACGAGGGTGATAAAATCGCATTGATAGCTCGGAACGGAGTAGGTAAATCAACTCTGTTACGGATACTCAGTGGAACAGAAAAACCGGACCAGGGTAAATTGTTTATCCATAAGGATGTAACAGTTGCTTTATTTGAGCAGGATCCAAGGTTTGATGAAACTAAAACAGTACTGGAGAATATCTTTCATTCCAATCATCCGGTAATGAATGTGATCAGCGAATATGAAAAAGCAAGTGAGTCCGAAGATGGAGAGGCTTTGGTTGAGTTATTTGGCAAAATGGATGACCTGAACGCCTGGGACTTTGAAGTGAAAGTTAAGCAGATACTCACCAGATTGAATATTCATCACCTGGAGCAGCCGGTGAGTGATTTGAGCGGGGGACAAAGAAAAAGGGTTGCACTTGCCAAAACGCTAATTGATATTGGGTTTGATCATAAACATACTTTGCTGATGATGGATGAACCCACCAATCATCTGGATGTGGAAATGATTGAATGGCTGGAAAATTATCTGAATCAGGAAAATGTTACCCTGCTGTTAGTAACGCATGACCGTTATTTTCTGGATGCCGTGAGTGAAGAAATATGGGAACTGGAAAGAGAGAATATGTATGTATACAGGGGCGATTATGAAAATTATGTAGAAAAGAAAGCGGCACGTATTGAGAGTGAACTGGCCAGTATTGATAAAGCTAAGAACGAGTATAGAAAAGAACTGGAGTGGATGCGCAAACAACCGAAAGCCAGAACCACCAAAAGCAAAAGCAGGCAGGATAATTTTTATGAAGTCGAATCCAGGGCCAAACAAAAAATTGAGGATGTACAGGTTCAGTTGCAGATAAAAATGAGCCGTTTGGGTGGAAAGATTGTGGAGATGAAGAAAGTCTATAAAAGCTATGGTGAGTTGCCGATTTTAAAAGGTTTCGATTATAATTTTAGTAAAGGAGAAAGGATTGGTATCATTGGTAAAAATGGAGTCGGGAAATCTACTTTTCTAAATATGCTCCAAAGAATTGAAGCCGCTGATAGCGGCAAGATCAATATTGGAGATACCGTTGTATTCGGCAACTTTTCTCAGCAGGGCCTGGTAATCAAAGAAAATATACGGGTAATTGAATATGTAAAAAACATAGCCGAAAATTTCCCGCTGGCAAACGGAGGTAGTTTAAGCGCAGCGCAATTCCTGGAATTATTTCTTTTCACCCCGGATAAACAATATACTTATTTACAGTCGCTCAGCGGGGGAGAAAAAAAGAGATTACAACTCTTAAGTGTTCTTTTTGCGAACCCCAATTTTTTAATATTGGATGAGCCTACCAATGATCTGGATCTTCCAACACTTGCGGTACTCGAAAATTTTCTTAGCGACTATCAGGGTTGTGTATTGATCGTGAGTCACGACCGATATTTTATGGATAGACTGGTTGATCATTTGTTTGTATTTGAAGGAGGGGGTGAAGTGAGGGACTTCCCAGGTAACTATACTCATTACAGAATATGGCTAAAGGAAAATGAAAAGAAAGAAAATAAATGGGATGTGCTGGAAGACAGGAAAAGCAAAGGAGAAACCACAGAAACTGCTGTCGTGAATCGTGAAACCACCGTTGCAGTTCCTAAAAAGAAAATGAGCTTTAAAGAGAAAAGAGAATTTGAAATACTGGAAAAAGAGCTGCCAATTTTGGAAGAGGAGAAAAAGAAAATTACTGAATTGATGAGCTCCGGAAATCTGGGCTTTGAGGAATTACAGAAACTAAGTGATCGCATGAAAGCGATTACAGAAGAATCGGGAGAAAAGGAATTGCGCTGGCTTGAATTGAGTGAGATGGTTGGATAAGGGTTCTTGATTCGTTATATAAACAAGTTTTATCTTTATAAAAACAATATAGTATGGGAGTAGCAGATCAATTGGCGCAACGCCACGCAGAAAAAGCAGCGGCAAATTTACAGGCCGGCAAAGCATTTTTAGACAAGAACAAAGAAAGACCTGAAGTAACCAGTTTGCCTAGCGGGTTACAGTATGAGGTATTGGTTGCAGGAGCAGGCGAAAAACCCAAAGCACATAATGAAGTTACTTGTCATTATCATGGAACACTGATTGATGGTACTATTTTCGATAGTTCTGTTCAACGGGGCAGACCTGCTTCCTTTCCATTAAATCGTGTGATTAAAGGATGGACAGAAGGACTGCAGCTAATGCCTATCGGAAGTAAATGGCGCTTCTTTATACCGGCAGATTTGGGGTATGGTGACAGACAGGTTAGTGCTGAGATTGGACCTAACAGTACACTTATTTTTGATGTGGAACTGATCAGTTTTATCTAGAAAAAAAATAGATCTATTGAAAAAGATTTAATCCTGGGTGATAAACTCTAAGAATGAATCTTTTGTCCAGTTGTCTTTTTCTTCTATCCAGATACAAACATGGTCTTTCATGCTGGAAAGAATCTGCCAGGCTTGGTTATGAATATCCGGTTCATTTTTGGGTTTTCTGGAAGAAGTATCTTTTCCTAGTTTGGCAATAATTTTTCCATTTTTTTTTCGGAATGTATCATTAAAATATTTTCCAATTGGGGCATTTTTTTTTCCGAATAAACAGTTGCCCAATATAAGGCCAAGTACTTTTTCTTGCCGGGTGTCAAGAATGATGTTTTGGTATAAATAAGCTATCGTTTCTCCTGTCTTATCAACTATCGAGGTCATATTAGTATTTGGATTCGAAAGGTATGGTAAGCTTTCAATGGAAGTTCAGGTATGGGATAAGATAATAATTAATTAATGTGCTATTCATTTAAATAGACATAAATTATCAGAGAAGATGAACGGATATTAAAGGAACCCGGTTTTTGTAATATATTGTAAGTAATCAGGAATAAATAAAAAGCCACAGTCTGTTAGCAGAACTGTGGCTTTCTATTGCTTAGCTAAGTGATGCAATATCAATAACAAACCGATACCTCACATCACCTTTGATCATTCTTTCATATGCTTCATTAATATCTTGAATTTTGATTACTTCCACATCAGAAACGATGGAGTGTTCTGCGCAATAATCAAGCATTTCCTGGGTTTCTTTTATGCCACCTATTAATGATCCAATAATACTTCTTCTTTTCGCAATCAGGTTAAATGCGGGTACCTGTGATGGGGTAGGCGGAACACCTACCACAATCATGGTTCCATTGGTACGTAATAGATTCAGATAAGTGCTATAATCATGTTGTGCAGACACTGTATTCAGGATAAAGTCAAAATGATTTTGCAGGCTCTTCATAGTAGCCGGATCAGAGGCAAGGGCAAAATGGTGTGCCCCCAATTTCTTCGCATCTGCTTCTTTTGAAGGAGAGGAACTTAGCATGGTTACTTCGGCACCAAATGATGCAGCAAACTTAACCGCCATATGCCCAAGCCCGCCTAAACCCAATACGCCAACACGGTGGCCTTTGCCTACACCAACATGTCGTAATGGCGAATAAGTAGTAATACCCGCGCAAAGCAAGGGTGCTACGCCTTCGAGTGGCAGTTTGTCGGATACTTTCAGTGTATATTGTTCATCAACAACAATATGGTTGGAATAACCGCCATAAGTAGGCAGGTTGGTTATTTTTTCACGACCATTATACGTGCCTACCATGCCGTTATCGCAATACTGTTCTAATCCGGCCTGACAATTGGGACAGGTACGGCAGGAATCAACAAAGCAACCCACTCCTGCAAGATCACCTGCTTTGAATTTGGTAACATGGGCGCCGGTTTTGGTAACACGGCCAACTATTTCATGACCCGGAACCATAGGGTATATCGAACCACCCCATTCATTACGAACCTGGTGAATATCAGAATGACATACACCACAGTAAAGAATTTCTATCTGTACATCATGTAGTCCGGGATCCCTTCTTTCAAATCGGAATGGTCCCAGTGGAGATGTAGCTGCTTCTGCAGCATATGCTTTTGTTTCTATCATAATAAATTGTTTTTATTAGTAACAATTGCCTTTTTATTTTGTTTGAAGCTACGATAAAAAAAGAGTAGAAAAATAAACTCATTTTCTATTCTATTTACTGAACTTTGCACAAACAGATATTATGAAGAAAATTGCTTTGGGTTCAGAAGGAATTATGGCATCGCAATTGGGATTAGGTTGTATGGGTATGAGTGAGTTTTATGGTGCCACAAATGATGCAGAAAGTATACAGGTGTTACACAGGGCGTTAGAATTGGGAATTTCCTTCTGGGATACCGCAGATATATATGGGCCATTCAAAAACGAAGAACTTTTGCATAAGGCTTTGGTGGGTAAAAGAGATCAGGTTACATTGGCCACCAAATTCGGAATTCTTCGCGATCCAAAAGATCCATCTGTTCGCGGATTCAGCGGTAAAACAGCTTATGTACAGTCAGCTTGTGAAGCAAGCCTGAAAAGGTTAGAAGTAGAGGTGATTGATCTGTACTATCTGCACAGAGTAGATCCGGATACACCCATTGAAGAAACGGTTGGTGCAATGGGGGAATTGGTAAAACAGGGGAAAGTTCGGGGAATAGGTTTGAGTGAGGTGTCTGCGGAAACGCTGAAAAAAGCGCATGCTATTTTCCCGATTTCAGCTGTGCAAAGCGAGTATTCATTATGGACAAGGGATCCTGAAGATGCTGTTTTGGAAACATGCAAATCTTTGGGAATTGGTTTTGTTGCATACAGTCCTTTGGGACGTGGTTTCTTAACAGGGCAGCTCAAAAAGTTTGATGATTTTGCGCCAGATGATTTTCGAAGATTTAATCCAAGATTTCAGGGAGAAAATTTTGCTAAGAATCTGGAACTGATTGTTAAAATTGAAGAGATGGCTGCAAATAAAAATTGCACAGCTTCTCAATTGGCATTGGCCTGGGTAATGGCGCAGGGAGATCATATTTTCCCGATACCAGGTACCAAAAGGATTCAGTATCTGGAAGAGAATTTCGGGGCATTGCGTGTAACACTTTCTACGGAAGAACTAAAAGCGATTGACGAAGTCTTTCCAAAAAATGCAGCATCTGGAACAAGGTATGCTGCGAATATGATGGGAAGGTTAAATGCATAGCATAAATCGGGATTACCTATTTCACTTGTTTATTGATAGTTGAACCTGAAAAGATCAAGATTCGGAAAATACTTACGTTTTCTGTTTTTATCATACTGATAAATGATTTCACCGATCTCTTTAAAAAAAGGGTAACCTGTTTCGGTATATTCATACTTGTCATCATTCAATATACCATCCCGGTTTACATAGATCACTGCGCTGATCATAAATTCTGTTTTGCTGTTGAAATCAACAATATAAGCTGCATCGGTTAAGTAACCATATGACCATCCCGGTTTGTTAAATATGCGGATATGGGAAGGAATTTTTTGCTTTCCCGATTTGAACAAAAAAAAATTGGTATAACTGTCAAAATATTCAGTAGTATCATACTTCGGGTAATGACTTTCTGAAGGGTATTCAGAAAGATATTGTAGTAAAAACTGTTCATCTTCATTGCTGATGTGGAAGCGTTCATTTGGTTTTACGGATGCAGGAAACAAAACTGTTTGCAGCATTTTTTGTAAGCTTTGAAGCGGTAAATTATTATGGCGCGTAAAGTCCATAGGAGCTTTGATCAGCGAATCATACCGATTGTAATAGCCATCACCAACCAATATTTGTTTAGAGTAGTCAAAAGGAATGGAGCAATATGCGGGAGGTTGTTGATAAACCAGCGAATCGTTCCTAATAAACCGGATCGGATTGGTATGGCGGTTTTCCTCTTCATTCATAGGCACAAACCGCCTTACAATTCGGGTATTTGTGTATCCTTTTTCCCAGATCCGTTTATTTAAGAACTCCTGTCCGTCAAATTCGTATAGCCTATTGTAAGCATCGTTATCGCTTACCAAAAATATTTTTTTAATGTATTGGGCAATTGAGGGTAGACGATTTGAAGAGGTACTGTCTATGCTAACAACAGACTGGCCGCCGAAGCTGCTGTCAGTGAGCATAGTGGTATACTTATCAATTCCCTTTGAACCCAGTTCGTTTATTTTTTCAAGAGCAACCAGGGCAGTAGGTAGTTTAACCGTTGATGCTGGATTGAAATATCGGTTGGCATCAACATGAAAGTAATGTTGAGTGAAATGAGGTTGATTATTGCGATCACGATTGATTTCTGTATAAATTATCTGGTATTGAAAGCTATCCGGGTGGTTTAATATATTTAAAAGAAGGGGAGACGCTTTGGATCGAAGTAATGATTCCAGCCAGAGATCATTTTTTTCCTGGGAATAGGATATCGTATAAAAGCAAAAAGCATAGATAAAGTAACAAAGTCTAAGATATCGATTTTTAGCATTGTGCATACAAAATAGTTATCAGTTACAATTTACATTCAAGAGTCAAACCGTTGTTCTTTACAGTTGGTTTAGAAATTTTCAAAAAGTTAAGTTAGTTTCTTTTCTCTGTTTTTTATTCTTTTCTGATTTTTTGACTGATTCAATATTGCTGCCGCTTCAATCAGTTTTACAAATTTTTCATACAGAAGCAGAATTGCTGTTTTCTCCTCAGTGCTGAGTTCTTCAGAAAAATTGCTGGTTACGGTTGATTTTAGCCAGTTCCAGAGTATCTCTTTTACTTGTTCGGGTTTTGCAAAATCAAATAGTTCATAAATCACCAGCATCGGATCAATGGATTGTTTATTTCGGAGTTTGTTAGAAATTGGTAACGGTCTCGTCTTCTTTCGTAAAGCCATTTTCTTTTTTTTATAGGGAGCCGGTCTTTTACGAAGAAAGTGTATATAGGGAAATTTGCCGATAATCTATAGGATGCTCCTGTTAAAAAATGAAGGCAAATTCAGGTATAAACCGCAATAAACGGTTCATGGGAATTTTGTTATTTCGTAAAAATGTATTTGAATACAATACTAAACATTACTGAAATATTTTCTAAATAATTCATCAACTATTTTCTAAAGTATTTATACCTAATGCGACTAATCGAAAGACTACAGCAATACCTGGAATACAGCAAAATAAGCGCGTATGCTTTTGAGCGGACTTGTGATGTCTCTAATGGATACCTGGGTAAACAATTAAAAGGGAAGGGGGCAGTAGGGTCTGATATATTGGAAAGGATAAAATCTAATTATACTGATCTGAGTCTAATTTGGTTGGTGACAGGCAGAGGAAGCATGATTCTTTCTCCAGCAGAAAATAGTAACCAGCAGAAAATATCAGAGCTAAACGAAGAACAGCATATCTATTTTACTTCTAAAGACGAAGTCATTCATTTATTAAATAAACAGGTAGCCAGGTTAGAGTCGTCCATACAGGACAAAGATAAAATCATTGCCTTGCTGGAAATTGAACTAGGGCAGTTGTCATTATATAAAAAAATCCGCTGAGTTACAGCGGATTTTTTTATATAAGACTGTATAAAATTATTCCGCTTCCATATAAGCAGAAACAGGCTCACATGTACAGATCAGATTCCTGTCCCCATGTGTGTTATTTACCCTGGCTATACTTGGCCAAAATTTATTCTGCGTTACATAAAACAATGGAAATGCGGCTTCTTTTCTAGAATAAGCATGTGCCCATTCATTACCACAGATAACAGCCTGGGTATGTGGGGCATTTTTAAGTGGATTATCTGCTTTATCTGATCTGCCTTCTTCTACAGATTTTATTTCTTCGAAAATTGAAATCAGGGCATCACAAAATCTATCCAGTTCAGCCTTGTCTTCACTTTCGGTTGGTTCAATCATAATAGTTCCTGCAACCGGAAAGCTCATAGTAGGTGCATGGAATCCATAATCAATTAACCTTTTTGCCACATCTTCCGCTTCAATCCCTGCTGATTGTTTGAATGGTCGCAGGTCTACAATAAACTCATGTGCACAGGTTCCATTATTGCCTGTATACAGGATTTTATAGTATTTATCCAGCCTTGCTTTCATATAGTTGGCGTTCAGTATCGCATATTCAGTAGACATTCTGATTCCATCTGCCCCAAGCATTTTAATATACGCATAGCTAATCAGTAATATACTGGCTGATCCATACTGAGCGGCACTAACTGCATGTTTGGATTTTCCTGATAAGGTATGTCCTGGCAAGTAAGGGGCTAATTTATCATTCACACAAATTGGTCCCATTCCCGGCCCACCACCACCATGGGGTATGGCAAAAGTTTTGTGCAGGTTCAGGTGACAAACATCAGCACCAATCTTACCTGGACTGGTTAGCCCCACCTGTGCATTCATATTCGCTCCATCCATATACACCAACCCGCCATTATCATGAATAATCTGGCAGATATCTTTAATGGTTCCTTCAAAAACTCCATGTGTTGAGGGATAGGTTACCATCAAAGCACCTAGTGTATCTTTATATTGTTCTGCTTTTGCCTGGAGATCGGTAACATCAATATTTCCGGCATCATCGCATTTTACTACTACCACTTTAAAACCAGCCATTACAGCACTCGCCGGATTGGTTCCATGTGCGCTGATGGGGATTAAAACCACATTTCTAAAAATTTCCTTTCTTTCTGCATGATAGGCTCGGATCGTAAGTAACCCCGCATATTCTCCCTGCGCCCCGCTATTGGGTTGCAGGCTGCAAGCCGTGAAGCCGGTTATTTCACATAGAAACTGATTTAACTCATCAATGATCATTTGATACCCTTCAGTTTGGGTATCGGGAGCAAAAGGATGCAGTCCGCCAAATTCAGGCCAGCTAACCGGGATCATTTCTGTAGCAGCATTTAATTTCATCGTACAGCTTCCGAGGCTGATCATGCTTGTATTTAAAGACAGATCCTTGTTTTCCAACTGTTTGATATAACGCATCATCTGGCTTTCGCTATGATGTGTGTTAAATACCGGATGTTGTAAGAATGAAGAACTTCGTTGTAAGGAATTCGGTACCAACAGAGATAGCTCGCTAACGTTTTCTTTAGTCAGCTGATGTCCTGTGCTTTTTTCGGTTACAGATTCAAAAATTTTAATCAACACATTACAATCTTCCAAAGAGCTGGTTTCATCAATCGTAATTCCAATAGTTCCATCTTCAAAAAATCTAAAATTTGAATGATATTTTTCCGCATTTGTTTTTACAGCAATGGGATCAATACCTGTTATTTTTAATGTATCAAAATAGGCAGTATTGGTTTGTGTAATCCCTAAATTTTTCAATCCTTTTGCTACTGCTTGTGCCAGAATATGTATGCGGGTGGCAATATCAGTTAACCCTTTTGGTCCATGATAAACTGCATACATAGCGGCCATATTGGCAAGTAAAGCCTGGGCTGTACAAATGTTAGAAGTGGCTTTTTCTCTTTTAATATGCTGTTCCCTTGTTTGTAAAGCCATCCGCAATGCCCTGTTACCCTGGGCATCTATGCTAACCCCAATCAGTCTGCCGGGCATACCTCGTTTAAAATCATCCCGGGTTGCAAAAAAAGCAGCATGAGGTCCGCCAAATCCCATCGGCACACCAAAACGTTGTGCCGAACCAACGGCAATATCTGCTCCCAATTCACCCGGAGGAGTTAAGAGGGTAAGTGCCAATAAATCTGTTGCCATAATAACAAGGCCTTCCGAAGCATGGACCTTATCTATAAAAGCCCTGTAATCTTCCACTGAACCATTATTATTCGGATATTGAACAATCGCTCCAAAATAAGTATTGTCAATGGGGGTAGATTGATAATCTCCATATACCAATTCAATTCCGATAGGTTCCGCACGGGTAATCAGCACATCAATGGTTTGCGGAAAAATATTTCTATCAACAAACAATTTTGGTTTACTGATGATATCCGTTTTATTCACATGATGAAATACCATGGCCATTGCTTCGGCTGCGGCAGTGGCTTCATCCAATAAAGAAGCATTGGCAATAGGTAAACCGGTCAGGTCGGTAACCATGGTTTGAAAATTCAAGAGGCTCTCCAGTCGACCCTGAGAAATTTCTGCCTGATAGGGGGTATACTGCGTATACCATCCTGGGTTTTCGAAGATATTTCGTAAAATCACATTTGGCGTAATGGTACCGTAATACCCCTGGCCAATATAATTTTTATATACTTTATTTTTTAATGCGATTGTCTTTAATTCAGTCAGGTACTCAAATTCGCTGATAGCCGCTGGAATCGCAAGATCCTTTTTAATACGGATCGAGTCCGGTATGGTTTTATCAATCAATTCTTCCAGGGATGCCATACCAATCGTTGTTAACATCTTTTTTGTATCCTCTTCGTTAGGCCCGATGTGCCTACGCTGAAATTCAGTGGATTGCTCTTCAAATAAGTTCATATGCTGGTACTGAGTTTGAGGTTAATTGCCGGTCTAAAGAGTTGGCTTAAAGCAGCAAAACTAAATCGGCGCAAAGGTAAGAGGATAGAACAGGATAATAAAGGGTTTGTTCTAATTGGGGAAAGCATGTGAAATCAGCAACTATGGTTTTCCGAGGTTAACGGTGACTATTTTCTTGCTCCAGCAGTTGTTTACTGGTTTGCCTGCTCCCATCATGGCTATAGCCAGGGGGACCGAAAACATAGCGTAATCTGCATTTTAAGGGAATATCTTTTTGGGTAGCATCTTTCCATAATTGCTGCCATTCGTGAAAAACCACCGAAATCGCGTTGGGATGGGGGATATTTTTGGTTAATCCATATTTAATGGGCTGGTAGGCTTCTGCAGGAAGTTCGGGCTGAAATGTACCAAAAAGCTTATCCCAGATGATCAGCAGCATCCCCATATTTTTATCAAGATATCTGGGATTTGCGCCATGATGCACCCGGTGATGGGAGGGGGTCACCATCAGGTATTCAAGCCAGCCCATTTTCCGGATCAACTGTGTATGCACCAGAATCCCCCAAATTTGGGTGGCGGCATAAATAAATAAAATATCAATCGGCGCAAATCCCAACCAGGCAAGGGGAATAAAATAAATAAAACGATACAAAGGCTGGAAGACGGACGATCGAAAGCCTACGGTAAAATTCATGGTTTCGCTGCTATGATGGGTAACATGTACAGCCCAGAAAAGCCTGATCTCATGATCGAAACGATGCAACCAGTAATACAGGAAGTCCTCCATTAGTAACAACGCAAGCCAGTAAATAAAACCCTGTAATGGTGTTATCAGTGAATGTTGGTAGAAATAATTTAATATAGCTAAATAAACCAGCCGGAATAGCAGGTCGATTCCTGCATTAAGCAGCATTAGATAAACATTTGTAACGGTATCTGCTACCTTGTACACTTTCAGGTGTCTGATATTCGAAAGCACTAGTTCTAATCCAATAATGATCAAATAAATGGGTGTAGAAATCAATATCAGCCATTGCTCTCTTAGTGCATGCATAGTATAGGGGATAAGGGATAATTCAGATTTTGTGGAAATACCATAAAATCCAGTTAATCTTGTATTGCAAAGTAAAGAGAACCCGGCTAAATTAAAACGAAAAGATTGTTAACTATTATGAGTGAAGTAAAATTGGATAACTGGGAGAAAAGAAGTGCTGAACACGAGAAACAGTATAAACAATTATTGCAGCGGGTAGATAAGAATAAGGTATTAAAAATACTACCCGACCTACATGATGAAGCGTTTAGTAAGGTCGATTGTTTGCAATGTGCGAATTGCTGTAAAAATTATTCGCCACGTTTTAAAGGACCTGATATTAAGCGAATCAGTAAATACCTCAGGATGAAAGAAGGGGAATTTATTGATACGTACTTATCCCTGGATACGGATGGCGATTATGTAGTAAAATCAACTCCCTGCCCTTTTCTGGGCTCAGATAATTTCTGTTCCATTTATGAACATAGGCCATCCGATTGTCAGAGATTTCCATATACGGATGAAGATGTTTTCTTTAAAAGACCACTGATTACTTTAAAAAACGCTAGTTTTTGTCCGGCTGTATATTATGTTTTAGAAAAGCTAAAACCCGTTATTTTGAAGTAAGCTCATCATATGCAGCCGTAATACTTCTTTCAGCACCGGCAGCCTTCCAACTTATTCCGGGAACATCCTTGTTTTTGATAATGTCTTCTTTGGGTTTTCCGGACTTAATCTCAGCGTCAACAAAATCCAATAATTTTTGCAAATAATCTTCGAATGCCAAAATGTCTTCCTTGGAACCGGTTACTTTTTCCGGATCGGTGGCATGTCCGAAAATGAATAAAGTGTTCTTGTCAAAAGTAGTTCTGATTTTAGCCAAAACAGTCAACCAACTTTTAATAGAAGCCCCAGCGCTTCTGTCAATAAAAGGGTGCATTTGGTTAAATAATAAATCACCCATATGGGCGATATTGGCATGTTCAAAATGGATCACTGCATCCCCATTGGTATGGGCAGCCCCAAAATAATAAGCCCTGATATGTTCTTTGCCTGTTTTATGCATCCAACCATCTTTGAAAGTGATATCCTGAAACAATTGTTTATCAACCGTTTTACTTTGTTCTGCTACCCGTTTATAATTAATCAGACAGTTCTCATGTCCTACTACATGCCCTGCAATATCTTTAAACGAGATATTCCCTCCGGTATGATCACCATGGTGGTGAGTATTGATTAATAATTGAAAAGGCAATTCACTTTTTTTCCTGAGTTCAGTGATCAGGTGTTTTGATTGATCGGGGAATTGTGAATCGATTACAGTAAATCCCTCCTTCGATAAATGAAACCCGATTGTTCCCCCTTTCTCGGAGAATATGCCCACATCGCCACGAAGAATTTTGATTTTGTATGCAGGCTCCTGGAAAATAGTGGCCAATAAATCTTTGGGTGTGAGTGCCAGGATACCAGCACTGAGTCCAGTTGTTTTGATAAAATTACGGCGCTTCATATAAAATTGTTTTAAGAGATATGTATCATGAAAAATCAATATTCCATTTTTCTTAGACTGGGTGCTTTCAGCCAGGTAACTACAACAACAAATAAGGTCATGCTGCCACCAAAAACCACAGAAGGAATCACATTCATCAACTTTGCAGCCACTCCGCTTTCAAATTGCCCGAATTCGTTGCTGCTATTAATAAACATAGAGTTGACACTCATTACTCTTCCCCGCATATTTGCCGGGGTTTTTAATTGGAGAATGGTTCCCCTTATCACAACACTGATACCATCTAATATACCGCTTAATAACAAGACAACAAAGGAAAGCCAGAATATTTTTGATAAAGCGAAAACAATAATGCAAAGCCCAAAACCACCTACTGCAAACAATAGCTTTTTACCTTGTTTTTTGCGAAGTGGAAATAGGGTTAATAAAACTACTACGAGTATAGAACCTATATCTGATGCAGCATTCAGCCAGCCAAAACCGATCGCACCTACTTTCAAAATATCCTTTGCAAATACTGGTATCATAGCCACCGCCCCACCAAAAAGAACGGCAAATAGATCCAGAGATAAAGCACCGAGTATTTCTTTGGTAGAAAATACGAATTGAATACCTTCTTTAACGCTATCAAGTGTTTTCTTCTCTCCGGGTTCATTTAAAGGCGGCTTTGGGCTAAGTTGATACATGAATAGAAAGCCAATGAGTACAAGCAATGAAATAATAGATAATGAGCCGGTATTTCCCAATCCTGCAATTAAAAAACCAACTGAAGCGTGACCAATCACAGAAGCCGATAACCAGATTCCTTGGTTCCAGGTTGTCGCATTTTGCAGAATATTTTTGGGAACAATAGAAGCAACCATGGTGCCGAAACTGGGCCCCGTAAATGCGCGAAAAATGCCGGTAAAAAATATGATCACATAAATGCTGAATGCGATCCAATGATGACTGATTTGTGAAGCAGTATAATGGGTGGAAAGACCTAATAGCAAAAGCGCACAGGCCAGATATAGCGCAACGCCCCGCAGAAGCAGCTTCCTTTTTTCGCTGATATCGATAATATGTCCTGCGTATAAGGAAAGGGATACAGCGGGTATTACTTCAGATAAACCAATCAATCCAATGGCAAAGGGTTCATTGGTTAATTCATATACCCACCATCCCACCAAAGTGCCCATCATACGCAACCCCATAATAAACAAGAACCTCCCCATCATGAGGTTTCTGTATTCGGAAATTCGCATCGCAGCGAAGGGGTCATTCATTTGTTGGCTATCTTTCATTTGCAGGATATCTCAGGCTTTTTCTTTTATAATGACAATTCTGTTTATCGATAGACCTGCACTAGTCAGGCAATTTTCAGTATTATTTATTTACGGTAAGCTGAAATAATGTTGACCATCCTCATAATCTTTATCCAGCGCATTAATAACAATCTGTAAATGTTTTTCATTCCCAAGGAAATCGGCATTACTTGCGTCAATAAAAATGGTTTTTATATTGTGTTGTTTGATATAGCTGGTATACGTTTCCTGGATATTAAAAAGATATTCATCTGCTATCCCCTGTTCATATAAGCGGTTTCTTTTTTTAATATTTGCCTGTAGTTTTTGAACTGGAGCATGCAGATAAATAAGGATATCGGGGAAAGTCAGTTGCTGGTGAATGATATCAAATAGTTTCTGGTACAGGCGAAATTCCTCTTCCGGAAGATTTACTTTGGCAAAAAGCAGGCATTTGGTAAATAAATAATCAGATACAGTTACACTTTGAAACAGGTCTTTGGTATGCACCATATCCTTTAATTGTTTATACCGTTCTGCCATAAAAAACAATTCGAGTGGAAATGCGTATTGGGCAGGGTTTTCATAAAATTTTGGCAGAAAAGGATTGTCTGCAAACTCCTCCAAAATCAGTCTTGCATTAAAATGTTTCGCTAATAAATGGGTGAGGGTTGTTTTTCCCACACCAATATTGCCTTCAACAGTAATAAAATGATGCTTCATAGATAAAATATCCGGTATCGCTCAAAATTAACCGCCATCAGTTAGCCTCGATTGTTTTTTTTTGCACATCCAGCGTATCTGTGCATTCAATAAGTAATTGGGCAATTGTTTTTCCTGATATCGGGTGTAAAAGCATAGGTGCTATTTCTGCCAGTGGCATTAGTGCAAACCGGCGAATAGGCAGGGAAGGATGGGGTAATGTTAATAAAGAACCGCTTAATATCCTGTTATCGATCAACAAAATATCAAGGTCTATTACCCGGGGGCCCATTTTAATAGAACGTTTACGACCCATCAATTCCTCAATGCGAAGCAACTCCAGCATAAGTTTTTCAGGTTCCATATTCGTTTCCAGTGCCAAAGCCTGGTTATAAAATGAAGGCTGATTCATAATTCCCCAGGCAGCAGTTTCGTAAATAGCAGAATAATGAACGATATTGCCACAAAATTGTTGAATAAGTTCTCTGGCGGTTTGCAGATAAAATTGCCGATCCCCCAGATTGCCGCCTATCAACAAATATGCTGTATACATAAATTGGTAGTATAGTAAGGTTCAAATATCTTTAAATTCATGTCCATTTAATAAAATATTATGAAAGGTTTTTTCAAAACGTTTTTTGCTTCCCTGCTCGCATTGGTCATTTTTACCATATTGGGGGTTATTATATTGATCGGATTTTTAGCCAGTGCTACTTCGGCAGATAAACCTGTTGTGGGAACTAATGCTGTGTTGGTACTTGATCTGTCTAATACATTTAAAGAGCAATCTGAAGACAATCCCGTTAATGCACTGATTAATAAAACAGAAAATGAAGTGCCTGCCTTATATGACATGATACGGATGATACACCATGCCAAAACAGATTCACTGGTGAAAGGGATTTATATAATTTGCAGCAATAACCCCAATGGCTTTGCCGCAAGTGAAGAACTTCGTAAAGCATTATTGGATTTTAAAACCAGTAACAAGTTTGTAGTTGCTTATGGAGAAACCATTACACAAAAAGGATATTATATAGCCAATACAGCGGACCAGCTTTACTGTCATCCTCAAGGCGGAATTGAATGGGGCGGATTTGTATCTAATCTGTATTTTCTGAAAGGCCTACTAGATAAACTTGAGATACAACCACAAATTTTTTATGCCGGGAAATTCAAAAGCGCTACAGAACCTTTACGTGAAACCAAGATGACAGAAGCGAATCGTTTACAAACTTCTGTTTGGTTAGGTGACCTATATAGTCGCTTTTTAGAAGCAGCATCTGTATCAAGAAAAATAGATACTGCCATTTTGCGAAAACTTGCGGTTGATGGAACTATACAAACAGCTCATGATGCGTTGGTCAATAACTTGGTGGATGGATTAAAATATGATGATGAAGTAAAAGCATACTTAAATAAGCGATTGAAAACCGGGGAACAGTCAAAAATCAATTTTGTCAGTTTTTCTGAATATGGGAAAGCGGTAGAATACAAACAAAATTATGGTACAGACAAAATTGCTATTATTTATGCCAGCGGCGATATTGTGTCAGGAACTGGCGATAATGAGCAGGTAGGGAGTGATGCTTTCAGAACCATTATACGCAAGGCAAGAGAAGACAAGGATGTAAAAGCAATTGTTTTCAGAGTGAATTCACCGGGGGGCAGTTCTCTGGCCAGTGAAGTAATCTGGAGAGAAATCAGTCTAGCTAAAAAAGAAAAGCCGGTTGTGGTTAGTATGGGCGATGTAGCTGCTTCGGGTGGATATTATATTTCCTGTAATGCAGACTCGGTGTTTGCAGATGAGAATACCATCACTGGATCAATCGGTGTATTTAGTATCGTGCCTAATTTTGAATCATTTTTCAAGAATAAGCTTGGAATTAGTTTTGACCGGGTAAAAACTGCCCCTTATGCAGATATGGGAAGTGGCGACAGGCCGCTTAATGAAACTGAAAAAAGATTTTTTCAGGCAAGTACGGATTCAATTTACCATATATTTAAAACAAGGGTTGCCAATGGCCGTAAGAAAGATATTGACTATATCGATAGTATTGCACAAGGAAGAGTATGGACGGGTGCAAGAGGTATTGGGGTAGGGCTGGTTGACAGAATAGGAACTCTGGATGATGCAATAAATTGTGCAGCAAAAATGGCAAAAATCTCATCTGGCTATTATGTAAAGGAATTTCCGGAGAAAAAAGGGTTGTTGGAGCAGATCATGAACAGTTATAAAAAATCGATCAAAAAAGACCTGATCAAAGAGGAAATTGGGGAGCAGCCGATGCAATTGATCAAACAAATGAAGCAGGTGAAACAAATGATCGGTGTGCCCCAAACCAGGATACCATTTATGCTGGATGTTAACTGATAACAGGCATTTTGAATAGTCTTTCATCAAAGCGAAAGCTGGTTACGATAGAAGCTTTTATTTGTTTACTGTCGGGATGCAGAGGATTGATCAGGTAATTTTTTTCCTGTGGGATAATCGCGGATGGACATTGAATCAATAGACTGTTTGACGATAAAAGAATTTCTTTACCCATCCATTGTGTATAGTCAAAATCAGCAAACCAGTTTTTCTTAAGGCTATCCAGTTGAATTTGTAAGCTGGTGATTGAATCCGGGATAGTTATCTTCGTCAGCTGTATCATCCGTAAATCATCTATCGAGCCCGCATTGGCAATTACTTCCAGTAATGCAAGTGAAATGCTTTCGCTGGCGTACACCACCGGTATTCCGACCGGGTTCCATCTGCCACCAAACAAACGGGCACCAGTTCCTGTTAATTCAGTCGAAAATTTTTTATGGGAGAAACGGTATACGATCATGCGTAAATACCATATTGTATACGCCCGATCTGGTCAATGATTTCCTGAATCCCTTTTTCTGAAAGCAGGGAAGAAAAGCCTATGGAATGACTCATGACTTGTTTTTCTTTTTTTAGCCATTGATAAAACACTTCGGCACTTACAAAAGTTTCTAACCCCAGTCGGATCATTTTTTGCAATAAAAGAATCCGGTCAGTATAAATAGCTTCAAACGTAGCATTGTTTTTTGCATACCGTTGCAAGGTTCTTTCGGATAAATGAAGCATACTGGCCCATTCGCTTTGTGTAAAAGGCATTAAATCGGTCAGTTTTTTAAACTTCTTGAAACTATATTCTGCTACCAGCAGCCCCTTTTTTATGGCAATTGGAGGTTGAGATACCTCTTCTGCACGAATGGGTTTTAATATAGGGGGAAGGTATTTTTTAGCTTTAGACATATGTCGGCACAATATACGACTTTTGGCATAAAATATCTTTTTTGATTAAGTTTTTCCGGTTTTTTGCTTTAGGGAAATAATAAGATAGATTTGCTTTAATAATCAATTGAATATGAAAGGTAATTATAACCAGTTTCAGGCCATGTTGGCCATAACCAGGGGCAGTCTGCGGGCCATTTTCCGTAGCCCATCTGCAGTTATCTTCAGTATTGCTTTTCCGTTGATCTTTATTCTTGTTTTTGGCTTTATCGGCAGTGGGGGAAGGGTTTCTGTAAATGTGGCCATAGATAAAGCAAGTGATACCCTTAATCCTGTATATGGTGCTTTAAAAGAAATTGCAGGAATCAATATACTGAAGGAATCCGGTCAGGAACTCCATGAAGATCTGGAAAAAGGAAGAATAGCAGCTGTAATTAATATAGAAAAATCAGGTTTATCAAATCCTCCGTATAAAATCAGTTTATTGAGTTCTGAAGCAGTAAACCCGCAAAATATACAGGTATTACAGTCCATTTTAAACGCTGTTATTTCAGGGATTAACCAAAAAATGTATGCCGGTGCACCAACCATTGCGATGGTAAACAGTAACATACAGAAGATACCCGGGCGAATCTATCGTACTATAGATTTTATTTTACCCGGACAATTGGGTTTCTCATTATTAAGTTCGGGTGTTTTTGGTGTGGCATTTTTATTCTTTAATCTGCGTCAGCAACTAGTATTAAAACGGTTTTATGCAACACCCATAAAGCGACCTTTTATTGTTTTGGGGGAAGCACTTAGCAGGGTTATTTTTCAAATGCTCACGGCCATCATTATTATTGGAGTAGGTCATTTTATTTTCAAGTTTACACTGGTACATGGATTGGAAACTTTCCTATCGATTATGTTACTGAGTTTTTTCTCACTGATTCTGTTTATGGGATTTGGATTTATTGTAAGCAGTCTTGCCAAAAATGAAAGCACCATTCCTCCACTCGCAAACCTGATTACATTACCACAATTTTTACTGGCGGGCACTTTCTTTTCTATCGAGGCTTTTCCGGGTTGGTTGCAACCTTTATGCAGAATATTACCACTCACTCATTTTAATAATGCGATGAGAAATATTTCTTTTGAAGGAGCAAGCCTGGCCAGTTGCTGGAAAGAACTGGGTATCATTGGTATTTGGATAGTAGTGGTATATGCGGTTGCTTTTAAAACCTTTAAATGGGAATAGACTAACATGAGACTGATCAGATTCACTTTAATAAGTATAGTGGTTCTTTTTGCGATAGCGAGTCTGATAGGTGCGCTCCTGCCCACAACAGTGCTTGTTTCCCGAGCAGAAAATATGCATGTTTCCAAAGACACGATCTTTCCATATTTGCAAAATATCCAACAATGGAAAACATGGATGGATGGGATGAATAATGTGCCTGTTCAGGTGTACAACTCACGTAAAGCAAATTTTGGAGGAACCCTCGTTGAGATTACCTGTATTACCGATTCTACCATTGTCTCTGTATGGACTTTGCAATCCGGAGGAATACAAACCAGCACAATACGTTTGATAGGGGATAATTTACAAAAGGTAACGGTAGTTCAATGGCAGTTTGAACAAAATGTAAAATGGTATCCCTGGGAAAAATTCGGTTCAATGATGAACGATAAAATTCTTGGCACCATGATGGAAAGAAATCTGGGGAATCTGCGTAAACTGATAGAAAGGAATTAATTACGGGTATTCGACCGGCAACTCTGCTAAAATACTTTCTATACCACTGTATATTTTTGAAAGCTCTTCCTTGGTTATACAATATGGTGGCATCAGATAAACCGTATTGCCTAGTGGCCTGAGATAGATACCCTTCGAAATTGCTGTATGTGTAAAAACTGCGCTGATCGAATTCAGGTATTCATCATTTCCATTGTCAAGTTCAAAAGCCAGGATCGTTCCCAATATTCTCAGGTTTTTTATTTTCCATGGTCTGGAACTTAGTTTCAAAGCAAAACCCGTATTCTCATTTGTGATCCATTTTATTTGTTCAATACATGTTTCTTTTTCGAGTAAATCTAAGCTGGCCAAAGCTGCTGTGCAGGCCAGGGGGTTGGCCGTAAAGGAATGCCCATGAAAGAAAGTCTTGTATTTATCTTCAGTTACATAAGCCTGGTAAATATTGTTGGTGCAGGCTGTAATGCCTAAAGCCATGGTGCCACCTGTTAAGCCCTTACTCAAACAAATGATATCAGGTTTTTGCTCCATATACTCGCTGGCAAAAAAACGGCCCGTTCGGTAAAATCCCGTCATTACCTCATCTGCTATGCAAATAATGCCTTTGTTTTTAGCTGAAAGCAATAAGTCATTTAGCAATAAGGGATCATACATTTTAATACCGCCTGCCCCCTGAATAAGAGGTTCGTAAATAAATGCTGCAATTTCGTGTGAATGGCTATCTATTTTGTTTTTTAATTCTTCAATATTTTCCTGTGTGGGGGTATCTATAAAAATTACTTCAAAAAGATGTTCGTGGAAGGCAAGGGTAAACACGCTTCTGTCGCTAACACTCATTGCTCCGAATGTATCTCCATGATAAGCATTGGTAAAAGCCAATATTTTTTTTCTTTGTGGCTGGGCATTGTTCCACCAATATTGGATGGCCATCTTTAAAGCTACTTCAGTAGAAGTAGAGCCATTATCGCTAAAAAATACCCTGGCAAAACTTCCGGGTAACAGGGGCAATAATCTTTCAGCTAATTGTACAGCGGGTTCATGGGTAAAGCCGGCAAAGATTACTTGCTCGAGTTGTAAAGCCTGCTGGTATATTTTTTCGGCGATATAAGGATGTGCGTGCCCATGTAAATTTACCCACCAGCTACTGATGGCATCAATATAACTATTTCCATCTTCTGCAATCAGCAAACTGCCTTGCCCTTTCACGATGGGGATAGGGGGGAGGCTGTTTTTTTGCTGAGTAAATGGATGCCAGATTATCTGTTGATCTCTTTCCGCTAAATTCATAATGCAAATGTAAAATGATGTTCCCTCAATAGTGCTTATATCTTTTCATTTTCATCAGATGCCATTTTGATAAAGGATAGATTCCTTCTGATTCCTTCATATTTGGAACGGTTTAAAGGAGAATCCTTAAAAAGAACCTTGAATTTTTCCTCGCTAAGCTCTTCCCATTCTTTAGTATTCAGATTAAGTATTTCCGGAATCGGAGTAAACGCTATCTCTGTGTTAGATGAACTGAAACGATTCCATGGGCATACATCCTGACAAACATCACAGCCAAATAGCCAATTATCAAATTTCCCTTTCATTTCAGAAGGGATTAGGGCGTCTTTTAGCTCGATCGTAAAATAGCTAATACATTTGCTTCCATCTATTACTTTATTATCCAGAATCGCATCTGTGGGACAGCTATCAATACATTTGTGACAGGTTCCGCAGAAATCTTTACTAAATGGGTCATCATAATTTAGATCAAGGTCAATGATCAGGGTTGCGATAAAATAAAATGAACCTGCTTGTTTATTAATCAGATTCCCGTTTTTGCCTATCCACCCTGCTCCGCTTTTAACCGCCCAGGCTCGTTCCAAAACAGGAGCGGAATCAACAAACCCTCTTCCCTGAATTTCTCCAATACTATCAGAGAGTAAGGAAAGAAACTCTCTTAGTTTTAACCGGATAACCTCATGATAATCCTTACCAAAAGCATATTTGGCTACCCTGGGTGCATGCTCATCCTGGGTTTCGCGTGGAAAATAATTTAGTAAAAGCGTAATAACCGATTTAGCTCCGGGTACCAGTTTAGCGGGATCAATTCTAAGGTCAAAATGATTTTCCATAAACTGCATGCTGCCCTGCATACCTTTTGTAAGCCAGTTTTCCAGTCTCCTTGCATCATCATCCAATTTTTCTACTTTGGCTATGCCACAATAAGAAAAGCCCAGTTGTTTAGCTGAGCTTTTTACTAAGAGTGTATTTTTTTCTTTATTAATACCGCTTATGTTATATTATCTGAATCAATTCTTGAGATGAATAAATAATCTGAGTAATCAATTTGTTTGGAACAGTTTATCTATTTACAAGTTGAAGGAATCAACTCATCAATTGCCTCCTTAATACCCAGATAAACATCCCTTTTTTCCTCATTTAAATTACCTTTTGTAAACACCACAAATGCATAACCACGGCATTTATCAACCATCGCCCATGTACCAAAAAGACCTGGACAGGCTAAAACTGTGGCATTCCCTTTTTCATCTGTGGATGTAATCCATTCTCCTAACCCATAATTATACCCTTCGGTACCTTTTGGGGCATATTTAATTAATGCCGGCGTGGTTTTTATTTTTTGCATTTCTGCAATTGCCTCCTCGCTTAATATTCTCTTACCATTGAACATACCTTTATTCAAAATCATGGAAAGAAAATTGATATAATCACTTGCAGTTGATACAGCACCACCTGATGGGTTTACCGCTGCCATACTGCTGAAACTGGTATTTCTCATCATCAAAGGACGGGTAATTCTTTCCTGCATTAATTGTTCAAAACCCCTTCTGGTTAATACTTCCAGCACCCTGCCTGCAATATTAAGACCGGTATTGCTATACCGAAACTCGGTGCCTGGATTTGTCTGAATCTCTTTTTTAGATGCAAAATCATTTACTTCCTCTTCCAGTGTAGCATATTTCTTATTGGTAATCATGGTGGATATCCGAATGGGATCTGATTCAATGCCTGAAAAATGAGAAAGACAGTCTCGAATCGTAATATATCCTTTGGCATATTTGCTGAAAATGGGTAAAAATTTACTCACTTTATCATCTAAAGAAAGCTTCCCCTGGTCTACAAAAGTCATCACTAAAGCAGCCGTTAACCAATTGCTGCAACCCGCTATCGGAGCCTGGGTTTTAACCGTAAAATCGCCTACAGATTTTTGATAAATAATCTTACCTTCTTTATATACCATAAGAATGGCACTTCCATCTAACTGGTGCTGGGCATTTACCAATTTATCACCTACATCTGAAAAAGGAGTCTGGGACTTAGCCAACTGAAAGAATAGCATAAAAATCGCTACTGCACTGACTTTTACGCAGTTTAGGTACTGTTTTACAGACATATTTACCGTTTTTTTTAATTGGATTATACTTTGTAACCAATACATAAAGTTATCTGAAAAAATTTAGCTGTGAAAGCATTTGAGTTGGCCAGAATTGGCCGATTCTCGATTTAACTTTCTATTCGGTTAGAATATGCAGGTTTACAATACAGGTAACAATTCTAAAAAACGTATAAAATACACAATATGAATTTAAATAATTATACAATTAAAGCACAGGAAACGATTCAGGCTGCCCAGCAATTGGCTTTTAATAATGGGAATCCCAATATTGAAACGAATCATTTGCTCAAAGCCTTGTTAGCGGATAAGGATAGTCCGGTAGAATTTCTACTAAAAAGAAACAATGTAAATATTGGCTTTGTAGAATCTAAAATTGACGAAAGTATTGGCAAACTTCCTAAAATTCAGTCTGGGGAACCAGCTCAGAATGTGAGCAGAGACTTGAATACTGTTTTTCTCAAAGCCAATGGCGTATTGAAGGAGTTTAAAGATGAATTTATTAGTACAGAACATCTTTTGTTAGCGCTTCTGCAAGTAAATGATGATACAGCAAAAACCCTGAAAGCTGCAGGGTTGGCTGAAAAGGGGTTGATTACAGCCATCAAAGATCTTCGCAAAGGAGATACGATCCAATCACAGACTCAGGAGACCCAGCTGAATATGCTAAATAAATTTGCGAAGAACCTGAATGAACTGGCAAGACAAGGGAAGCTGGATCCGGTAATCGGAAGAGATGAAGAAATTCGAAGAACGCTGCATATTCTTACGCGTAGAACTAAAAATAACCCCATCCTGGTAGGAGAGCCTGGTGTGGGTAAAACAGCGATTGTAGAAGGATTAGCTATGCGGATTATCAATGGAGACGTGCCCGACAATTTACGGTCAAAAACCATTTTTGCACTCGATATGGGTCAAATGATTGCAGGTGCAAAATATAAAGGAGAGTTTGAAGAGCGTTTAAAAGGGGTAGTAAAGGAAGTGGCTACCAGTGATGGAGAAATTATATTGTTTATTGATGAGATACATACATTAATTGGAGCAGGAGGTGGAGAAGGTGCCATGGATGCTGCTAATATTTTAAAACCTGCTTTGGCAAGAGGTGAATTGCGCGCAATAGGTGCCACCACATTGAATGAATATCAGAAATATTTTGAGAAAGACAAAGCATTGGAAAGGCGCTTCCAGAAAGTAATGATTGATGAGCCAAGTATTGAAGATGCTATATCTATTTTGCGAGGTTTAAAAGATCGTTATGAAACACACCACCATGTGAGGATCAAAGATGAAGCGATTATTGCTGCAGTTGAATTATCAAGCAGGTACATGACTGATCGTTTTTTACCAGATAAAGCGATTGACCTTATTGATGAAAGTGCTGCAAAACTAAGACTGGAAATGAACTCCATGCCAGAGGAACTGGATAAGCTGGAAAGACAGATTCGTCAACTGGAAATTGAAAGAGAAGCGATTAAACGGGAAAATGATGAGACGAAACTGAAGGAACTGAATATCGAAATCAGTAATTTGATTGTGAGCCGGGATACCCTCAAATCCAAATGGAAACAGGAGAAAGAACTGGTTGAAAAAGTACAGACTGCCAAAGCAAAAATCGAAGAACTGAAACAGCTTGCAGAGCAGGCAGAAAGGAATGGGGAATATGGAAAAGTTGCTGAGATAAGATATGGAAAAGTCAAAGAACAGGAAACTCTGATCGATAATATAACAGCCCAGATAAACAGTTCTACGGATAAACGTCTTTTGAAAGAAGAAGTAGATGCGGAAGATATCGCTGCTAACGTGGCGAAAGCAACGGGGATACCCGTGGCGAAAATGTTGCAAAGTGAGAGAGAAAAATTATTACACCTGGAAGATGAATTGCATAATCGGGTAGTAGGTCAGGAAGAAGCAATCACGGCTGTTGCAGATGCTATTCGCAGAAGCCGGGCAGGGTTACAGGATCCTAAAAAACCGATTGGTTCATTTATTTTCCTGGGTACGACCGGCGTAGGTAAGACTGAGCTGGCAAAAGCCCTCGCAGAATACCTTTTTGATGATGAAAGTATGATGACTCGTATTGATATGAGTGAATACCAGGAAAAACATACAGTATCCCGTTTAGTAGGTGCTCCTCCGGGTTATGTTGGATATGATGAAGGAGGGCAATTGACTGAGGCGGTAAGGCGTAAACCCTATAGCGTAGTACTGCTTGATGAAATTGAAAAAGCCCATCCTGATGTTTGGAATATACTTTTACAAGTACTGGATGATGGCAGACTTACAGATAATAAAGGAAGGGTAGTGAATTTTAAAAACACGATCATTATCATGACCAGTAATATTGGAAGTCACCTGATACAGGATGCTTTTGAAAAAGTAACAGAAGAAAATGTTGAAGAAGTTACTGAAAAAGCCAAGGTTGACGTGATGAATCTTTTACGCCAAACCATTCGCCCGGAATTCCTGAACAGGGTAGATGAGATTATTATGTTTAGTCCGCTTATGAAAAAGCAAATCATAGGTATTGTGAAGATTCAATTGGATGGATTACAGAAAATGGTAGCAGTAAATGGAATTACCTTGCATTATAGTAAATATTTGCTTGAGTTTCTGGCAGAACAAGGCTATGACCCCCAGTTTGGTGCAAGGCCTCTGAAAAGGCTGATTCAGAAACAAATTATTAATAGCCTGAGTAAAAGGATATTAGTGGGAGATATTGACAAATCAAAAGCAGTTTTGGTAGATGTATTTGATGGGGTAGTGGTATTCAGGAATGAAGAGGAAGCCATTAAATCATAATGTGGAATCGATAGAAAATAGTAAAAGAGCCGGCATCGCCGGCTCTTTTTGTATAAAATGACAACTGTTTAATTTCATGATTTTGCCTATCTTAATCCCAAAATAATTATATGAGAAAAAGGATACTTGTTAAATTTGGACTCTTTCTTATAGCCTTCAGTTCATATAGCCAGCCAACTCCCAAGGCAACTATCCCTTATGGAAGCAATAGTTCAGCGGGTAAGTATTATATGATTCGAGGTTTTAAGATGTATGCAGAAGTGTATGGTGAGGGCGAACCATTACTGATTATTCATGGAAACGGAGGGTCTATTTCAAATTTTACGTATAATATTCCTTATTTCTCAAAAAAATACAAAGTAATCATTGCGGATAGCCGCGCACAGGGGAAATCTACAGATTCGGGCGACTCGCTTACTTATGAAATGATGGCAGATGATTATGCTGGTTTATTAACTGCTATGAATATTCCCTCAGCCAATGTAATTGGTTGGAGTGATGGGGGTATTAATGGGCTGTTACTTGCTATCCGACACCCGCAAATGGTAAAGAAACTTGCCATTACCGGTGCCAACCTTGAACCCGATACAAATGCGGTTTTTAAAGAGGTTTGGGATATTATAGAACCTATGTATAAAAAAATGAAAGTAAAATCTGAAAAAACTGCTTCAGAAAAAGCACAATGGAAATTATTACGACTCTTATGGGAGCAACCTCATATACCTATATCACAACTTGGAAAAATTACCTGCCCAACACTGGTGATTGGCGGAGACCATGATGTAATCAGGGAAGAGCACACCATGCTGATCTATCATAGTATTCCCAAAGCCTATTTATGGATATTACCCAATTCAGGCCATAGCACCCCTGTTGTATACAAAGATGTGTTCAATACAACAGTAGATGATTTTTTCAGTAAACCTTATCGGGTAATTAAAGGGACCGGGCGCTTTAATTAATTAGCTGTTAATGATTGTAAAGTAAATAGTATGGCAAAATTTACTACTCAGATCAAACAATTTGGAGAGCTGGGAGAAAAAACAGGTTGGACATACATACAAGTACCTACTGATATTGCGCAGGAAATATATCCGGGGAATAAAAAAACCTTTCGGGTAAAGGGGAAACTCGACCAGTTATCAATTAAAGCAGTAGCATTAATGCCCATGGGGGATGGCAGTTTTATCATGCCTCTGAATGCCACTATGCGAAAGGATATTCGAAAAAGGAAAGGAGAGATGATTGATGTGCAGATAACAATTGACAAAGCACCCTTAACTGTGCCGCCTGAATTTCTTGCCTGTTTGGAAGACGAACCCAAAGCGAAAGAATTCTTTTATCAATTAAAAAATTCTCATCGAAATTATTATATAAAATGGTTGGGCGGTGTAAAAGGCGAAGCGGCTATCGCCAAAAGAATGGCACAGGCTATTGATGCATTATCAAAAGGACAGGATTTTGCAGGATTATATCATAGCTTGAAAGCAGCAAGAGAAAAACGACTCTGAAAGCAAAATAGTAATCCCTGAAAAGGCGTTTTTAGGGATTACTATTTTTAGAATTCTGAAAATGCTGTTGGGTTTAATAAAATTTGCTCATTCTTTGATACTGTATTTAAATACTCAGGCATTACCTTGAGTTTATTCCATTCAGGATCATCTCCGAATATTTTCCAATGCTCATCCCGATCCGTTTTATTATTAAAACTGGTCATGTACATGAGATTTGGCATATGGCTGCCGGCAATTACTTCAGAATAAAAAACAGCGTTAAAGTGTAAACGTTTAAATAGTTCAATTTCTCCTCCCTGGTTAAACATTTTTACTTTTTGTCGATAGAGTCTTTCGGTAGGTGCTTCATAACTGCGAAGTTCATATACCCTATCGGTTTTATTTCCGGTTAATTCGGGAACAGAAAAACTGGGCATGAATGGAAAGGCTTTTAATAAAATGGTTTCGATTCGATTATAAACGATATTATTATAAGCTGCATTCCAATAATCGTCCCCTTCCTTAATGAGTGCTGCATCAGTAATCATCAGGTCTTCAATTACCGGCAATTTTTCAATTGTTTTTATTGGGATGAATACATACACTCTTTTATCTGTAGCAGTATCATTGCCAATGGGATGAAATACACCTATTTTTGAAATGCCCGCTCTGTGAAGAGCTGGTAAATAAGCATTTTGTAAAAATGCATCTACTTTTTGGACCTGCTCATTGCTGGAAAGCCGATAGAGTTTGATCTCGTAATAATCCCTTTTTCCTGTTGAAAAGGCAAATGCAGAAGACACGATAAGTAACGTAAAAAACAAAGCAGGTAAGTGTATTTTTGATTTCATGGCAGGGTTTATTCTGTATGGGTTAATCGATAAATTAGTAAAGCAGCTCTTTGTATAAGGTAAGGAAATTCTTTCAGGTTAATGATTTCTCCAGGGGCATGTGCACCGCGACCCGAAGCTCCGAGACCATCAATACAATCAACATATTTTGCAATATAAGAAATATCACCAGCGCCTCGTGCTCCCGGATCACCTGCCTGAGTGCTGCCAATTCCCATTGCCAAGCTTATTTCATCAATCGTTTTTAAAATACGGCTATTTCCTTCGGTAGGCTCCATAGCAGGTATTCCATCCTGAAAACGAATTTCAGCACTGGTTCCATTTAAGTGCCTGCTCACAATAGATTTCATTTTTTCCCGGGCTGCCTGTTTCTGCGCCTCGGTTAGAAAACGAAGATCACCCGTAACAACAACCGATGGGGAAATGATATTGGTTTTTCCGATAGCTTCACCTTTGGCTTTGTTTTCATCATATTTCATTTCTGAACCACCTACAATCAGCCCCGGGTTAAAGGTCAGGTATTTCTCATTTGATAATTCCTCTCTGAATTCATTTAGTATTCTTGCAGCTTCATAAATTGCCCCATAACCCGATCCGTTACTGAATACCCCTGCAGAATGCCCTGTTTTGGCATTTACTTTCAATATCCAGCCACTTGCGCCTCTTCTTGCAGTAGCCACACTGTTTAAACCATTGGCTGTTTCAAAAGCCAGGGCAATTTCACAGGTTTTGGCCCTTTCAATAAAATCTGCCCGGCTGATACGAGTGGGAATACCCGCTTTTTCTTCATCACCTGTAAAATAGGCAGTAATGGATACATCATCCAGTAGACCAAGAGAGGCTAATGCCTGTAAGGCCATAATTGCTACCACATCTCCTCCTTTCATATCATTTACCCCCTGCCCTGTAGCCGTAGAATCATTCAAACGGATAAATGGCCCTGCCGGCATATCGGGTTCAAAAACAGTATCCAGGTGACCAATAATAAAAATCCGTTTACCTTTTTTACCCTTTTTGCTGGCCACCAGGTGACCGGCACGGTTTAGAGAGTCTGGAAGGCTTACCCACTCAGTGGAAAAACCTGCTTTCAGGAACTCATTGTTAAACAGGTTGCCTACTTTTCTTACCCCTTCTTTATTGAGGGTGCCACTATTTATATTGACAGCAGTACTCAGCAGTTTTTCAGCATCGGGCATGTGCTGGTTAACATACGAAATGATTCTCTTTTCATCATCGGAAAGGAATTGAGAAAAAATACTCTTTGTTAAAAGCAGCGCCAAAACCAGGCTCAGTATCTTCTTCATATAACAATAATTGGTTCAGCCAAGTTAAGTAACAAATTCATACTTCGGAGATAGCATATAAAATTAATACCAAATCAATATGGGTTGGCAATCTGATGTATGTATAAATGCAGGTGAAAAAGGTATGTGGCACCCTAAAATAAATAGGTAAACAGATTACAAAAGAAAAATAAATGCTTTAACAATGTCTTAGTAAACACGTGCCCTCCTTTGGTATCTGATAGTTGAAGGAAAATGAAAAATAGTAATGAAAAAACTCTACGTAAAAACACAACACATGAAAAACAAACATTTCCTTTTTGCGGCCTTAATGGCTATTGCAGTAACAGTAATGATGACTGCTTGTAATAAAAACACCTCAGCAACATCTGGTGCCGCCGGGCAACAGAATTTGTCCCTGTATCTCACTGATGCTCCTGGTTTTTTTGATCATGTTTATCTTAACATTCTGGATGTAAAAGTATTGGTAGATACATCTGTCAATACCCGTGTACATGACTCAACTAACTGGGATAGGATGGGGGCAAACGAACAAATAAAAGATACATCTTTTATTTGGGAGGACCTTAATATCAAAGCAGGGATATACGATGTTCTTGCATTAAGAAACGGAGCGGATACTTTATTGGCTAGCTCTGGAATTCCTAAGGGGGCTATTCGTTTAATCAAAATTCAATTGGGTTCACAAAATTCTTTAGTAAAAGATAGTGTTACTTATCCGGTTTCCTTACCCGTAAGTGCCAATAATTATGTTTTGCTGAAATTACAGGGAAATGAGTGTGAAGAATATTTGCCGGGTAAGAATCGTTTATGGCTGGATTTTGATGTTAATAATTCCATTTTTGCAGATGGCAATCATTTTATACTTCGTCCTGTATTCCATTTCTTTATACTAAGTAATACAGGTAGTATTTCTGGTTATGTTCATCCTAGTATCGCTTATTCTGTTATGACTATTTATAATGCAACAGACACTGCTTACGCATTGCCAGATATGAATAAGCAGGGTTATTTTAAGGCTAGAGGGCTGAAAAGTGGAACTTATTCTGTTTACTTTAATGCTTCCAATAATGGCTATAAAGATACGACGATCACAAATGTACAGGTAGTATCACCAAATGATACTAATCTGGGAGTAATTACCCTTCATAAATAAGCCACCTAACAGTATAAAATTAAAAGGGAGTAGTTGTTTACTCCCTTTTTTATGCCCTTACCACTGATTTCCCGCTATTGTTTGTACATTTCAGTATGCAAAAAAATAGTTTTTTATTATATGGAGCCAATGGGTATACAGGCAGGTTAATTGCTCAAATGGCTTCCGGATATGATCTCAAACCCATTCTGGCTGGCAGAAACGAATCTTCTATAAAATCCCTTGCCGAGTCATTGGCTCTCTCTTACCGGGTACTTGATCTTTCTGATACAGAAAAGTTATGCGAAGTGTTAAGAGAAGTGCCGTTGGTTTTGCATGCTGCGGGTCCATTTTTACATACCTCATCCTTAATGATAGAAGCCTGTATTGCTTCGAAAACCCATTACCTTGATATAACCGGTGAAATACCCGTATTTGAAGCCGCCAAACTGTATGATGCAAAAGCAAAACAGGCAGGTATCATGCTTATGCCGGGTGTTGGATTTGATGTAGTACCAACCGATTGCACAGCTTTGTATTTAAAAGAACATATGCCCGATGCCACCCACCTGAAACTGGCATTTGCGATGATTGGGGGTAAACTTTCGCATGGAACTGCTGCCACCATGACTGAAAATATGGGGGAAGGCGGTATGGTAAGGGAAAAAGGCAATATTGTGCGTAAGCCGCTTGGACAAAAGGGTTTTTGGGTGGATTTTGGTCTAAAGAAATTGTTTGTTATGTCTATCCCGTGGGGAGATATTTCAACGGCTTATACCACCACAGGAATCCAAAATATTGAAACCTATGCTGCCGCTTCACCCAAAACATTTTCTCTTTTAAAATGGCAATTTTTCTATAATTGGATATTGCGAACCTCATTTGTACGTAATCAGGCAAGGAAAAAGATCAAGCTAAAACCCGCTGGCCCTTCTGATGAAATGCGTAGTAAAGCCAAAAGTCTGGTATGGGGTGAGGTGCAAAATGCTGTTGGAGAAAAAAAATCTGTTCGTTTAGAATGTCCCGAAGGCTATACTTTAACGGGTTTGAGCAGCCTGATCATCATCAAAAAAGTATTAGAGGGAAACCTTAAAACCGGTTACCAAACTCCTGCGGGGGTTTATGGTGCCGACCTGGTGATGGAAATACCGGGGGTAACTCGTGATGCGTTATAATGGTTTATTTTCTTTACTTCGCATAATACATAATAGAACACTATGGCAACCAACCGTAAAGCGGCAATAGGATTTATTTTTATTACCCTGTTAATAGATGTAACTGGATTTGGAGTGATTATTCCGGTTATGCCCAAGCTGATTCAGCAGTTAATAGGGGTCTCTGATATCAGTAAAGCCTCTCAATATGGAGGATGGCTCACTTTTGCGTATGCTTTTATGCAATTTATTTTTGCACCCGTATTAGGTAACCTTAGTGATAAGTATGGTAGAAGACCGGTATTGCTTTTTTCACTACTGGGTTTTGGCATCGATTACCTGTTTCTTTCATTCGCCCCCTCTATTGGATGGCTATTTGTTGGTAGAGTGATTGCAGGCATAACCGGGGCCAGTTTTACAACCGCTTCTGCATATATTGCTGATATCAGCACAGCGGAAAATCGGGCACAAAATTTCGGCATGATTGGCGCTGCCTTTGGCCTTGGATTTATTGTAGGACCTCTGATTGGCGGACTACTGGGCGAATTAGGACCACGTATCCCTTTTCTGGTTGCTGCCGGATTGGCTTTGACAAATGCATTATATGGCTATTTTGTTTTACCTGAATCGCTAGACATCGAGCATAGACGTTCATTTGAGTGGAAAAGAGCTAATCCTTTGGGTTCATTAATGCAATTGAAGAAGTATCCAGGTGTAGGTGGACTCATTGTTTCTTTAGTACTGATTTATCTGGCTGCACATGCGGTTCAAAGCAATTGGAGTTTCTTTAATATAGAAAAATTTAAATGGACACCAAAGATGATCGGTATTTCTTTGGGCGTGGTAGGCTTATTGGTAGGTGCTGTGCAAGGTGGGTTGGTAAGAGTGGTAAATCCGAGAATAGGGAATGAAAAAAGTATTTATGTCGGTTTGGGACTGTATACATTGGGTTTATTGCTTTTTGCTTTTGCTTCTCAGAGTTGGATGATGTTTGTTTTTTTAATTCCATATTGCTTGGGAGGAATTGCCGGACCGGCTTTGCAATCTATTATTTCGGGACATGTGCCACCCAATGAACAAGGAGAGTTACAAGGAGCACTAACCAGTTTAATGAGTGTCACTTCCATTGTTGGCCCATTGATGATGACCAATTTATTTGCCTATTTTACCAATTCAAATGCCCCGATATATTTTCCTGGAGCTCCTTTCTTATTGGGTTCTGTTTTTATGCTGGCAAGCGCAATTTACGCTTACTTAGCATTAAAATCGGAAAAAGCAAACTAAGGTTGATTTAGCTATAAGGGGCGCTATTATGATAACTTTTCCGGGTGCGTAAAAAATACCGGTATCGAAGAATACTTGCGATTAGCAGTATCACTAAACATATTTCAGAAAGAAATTTTTCTGCATCCAGCCAGTCTGTAGGCCTGTCCTTCAGTTCAGGGTCCATCAGCAACCCATGAAAAATAAATAGTAATGCTGTGGCATAAGAAAGTAAATGGATATTCTTCCATAAACGGAACCCCATTTTCTTTTTGATGATTTTTTGCGTAGTAATGATTACGATAAGCAAAGCAAACATGCTGACAGATCCCAGTAACACAATCAGCGGTTGTTTTGGGGCATTTACAGGCAATAAAATGGTGATAAAACTGAAATGACTGTCTTTGTCCAGTATAAGAAATAAAGGGTGGAGGATAACAAAAAGAAAAGCAATATAAGCTGTCCAGTTATGCAGGTCATTAATATTGATCTTTTGAATCAAAGAAGGGCATTTTTTCCAATAAACCGATCTTTTATAAGCCGTACTCAGCATCATACCCAATAAAAAATTGAAACTGAGTAAACCCGTCGCGCATAAACCTAAACCCGCCGAAATATCCAGATAAGAAATGCCGAACATAAGTATATTTTGTAAGAGGGGGATTGGTATAGCCCCTCTTTATTTATTTGATATGTGAAGTAAACCAACTATCCCTTATTTTCTGCATATCGGGTGTTACTGTTTTGCCTGACTGTTCAAACGGAATCAATATAACACCTGTCTGCTCCTGCAATATTGCGGTTGTTTTTCTTTCAACACCTCTGTGCTTATAGGTTATCAGAACAGCATCTCCCGGCTTTTTCATCTTTAGAAAATTATTGACATCAGATATACTTTTTACTTCTGTTTCATCTAGTTGTAATACCTCATCATTAATATCCAGTCCGGCAAGATAGGCTGGACTACCTTTTATTGTATTTCTGTCAATCACTAATTTGTTGAGATCTGTTGATTGGGCTGGCATGCCCCTTGCACCAAAACCACCCAAAAAAATACCGAGAGTTGGTTTGCCTTCATTCGGATTCTTAAGATCATACCCTGCTTTGGCAAATAATCCGGCATAGTCAATAGGCTCATGTCCATTCACATATTTGGTAAAGAATTCAGTGGCGAATCCTGCATCACTAATTCCGGCAAGGGTTTCCTGCATTAAGGGAACTGTATAGGGAATCTCTGTTTTCCCAAATCGCTTCCACATGGTTTGCATAAAAGCGTCGATGGTTGTATGATAGCGTGTTTGTAATTCCAGATCAAGTGCCAACGCAATTGCTGCGCCATAAGTATAATAAGAAGTAAACATATTTGCATAATTATTCTTATCAATAGAAACGGCAGCGTCTACAAATACGGCATGTTCACTAGCCTGAACAGGGGAATAGTATTTAGCACCTGGAGAATTTTGTTTGGCATTGATCAGGTTAGCGGCTGTAGATAAGAAATTACTGCTACCCTGTAATCCCGCCCTTACCAGAATCAGTTCTCCATAATACTGCGTAAAGCCTTCTGCACACCATAACTCAAAACTCATATTGCTTTTCTCAAAATTGAAAGGCTCTAGTGACTTTGGCCGGATTCGTTTTACATTCCAGTTATGAAAATATTCATGTGAGAAAACACCTAATAACCGATCAACCACAAAATTATTCATCGGTGTCGTAATCATGGTTGAATTGCGGTGTTCCATCCCATCCCCGAATACATAGGGATTGGCACCTGCTATAAATGTATAGGTTCCATAATCATAGTTTGGGAACTCACCATATACAGCGCGTGCTTCTTCCACCATCTTTTTTACTTTTTGGGCAAGCTCATCAGCCTGGGCTTCGGTAGCATTTGATTCCAAAGCAATTCGCATGGTAAATGTTTTTCCATCCGGATTAGAGATAGGCCATTGTCTTATCAGTTGGTTACCGATTTTTGTTGGACAGTCCATAAAATACTGCAACCCAGGTGCAGTAAATCTATCCGGGTCCTTTGTAGGAACTAGTTGCGTGGCAAAAACACCTTTATTCTCTTTTGGAAGATCAAATCGGATTTCAATCGGGGCTTTTTCCATCCCCTTTACCCACATAAAACAGGCAGGCATATTCAGGTGAATACTTTCGGGGTCAATTCCTGCATAAGTGCCATCTGCATAATTGGCAAACAGGGTATAGCTAAGGGTGATTTGTCCGTTATGTTCCGGAACTTCATAAACATCTCCATCAACTCTTTTCACCAAAATACTTTTGCCGATAGCGTCTTTTGCTACTACATCATATACATTTTTTCCAAACTCATGTGTTGCATACCTGCCTGGAGAGGATCTGCTCATTTTAAAAATCGCAGGCCCTTCCGCTAAATGGGTAACGGTTAATTCAATATGGGCTTCATGATGTATTGCATTTGGGAAAGACACTGCATACATCAGTTTTTGAGATTGGCTGAGAAAAAATGAGAACAGGAAAAAAGATAGGAAAAGCAATTTTTTCATTGTACTGGTATTTAGTAATAGAGATAGAATTGCTAAGATAAGTTACCGGATGGACTTTAACATACTCAAAAAATAAAGAAGTTCCCGGCTTTTCGGTTAGCTTACCCGCTGATTAAGAGTAGGTTATAAGCATGCTGTGAGTTGACTAAAAGAATGGCATTAGAATGATTACAGCATATTTATTAGGTTAGCAAGCATTTTACCTTTACCTTTGCGGCCATTAATTATTTACAATTTTACAAATGGACACACAAATCACAGGAACTGTTAAGTTCTTTAACGAAGAAAAAGGTTTTGGATTTATTAAGCATGATAACTCCAGTAAAGAAACTTTTGTACATGCAAACGGCTTGATCGATCAGATCGAAGCAAACGACAAAGTTGTTTTTGATGTACAAGAAGGACGTAAAGGCTTAAATGCCGTTAACGTGAAACGTTTAAGTTAACACTGAACTTTCTTAACCTACTATAAGGCCATTCAGCTTAGCTGAATGGCCTTTTTGCTGATTATACCTGAGCCGAAAACTGAGCAGAAAGCTAATTCATACTACTAATCCCTTATTTGAATACTGTTTTGGGAAGTAGAATTCAGGCATTCTTATATATTTGCACACTTAATAAAAACCATATGTCAGAGAAGATGCAGCAATTAAGAGAAACCGTAGCGTATATCCGCAAATATGTTTCTGAAGAAGCAGGTACGGGTATTATTCTGGGTAGCGGATTGGGTAATCTTTCAAATGAAATCAAAGTTGAGATAGAAATTTCATATAATGATATACCACATTTTCCGGTAAGTACCGTAAAAGGCCATAAGGGGAAATTGATCTTTGGGGAATTGGGTGGCCGAAAAGTATGGGTAATGGGTGGCCGTTTCCATTTTTATGAGGGGTATACAGCTGAACAGGTGGCTTACCCGGTAAGGGTGATGCGATTATTAGGGGTGCATACACTTTTGTTATCAAATGCAGCCGGCGGAGTGAATAAGGCGTTTAAAGTGGGTGACCTGATGATCATTAATGACCATATCAGCTTATTTACGATTAACCCATTATTGGGTAAAAACGAAGATGAGTTGGGAACGCGTTTCCCGGATATGAGTGAGCCATATAATAAGGCCCTGATCAGGAAGGCAAAGGAAATTGCTGCGGCAAATCAGATCGAAATTCATGAGGGGGTATATACAGGGGTTACCGGACCTACATTTGAAACCAGGGCAGAATATAAACTGATCTCAATAGTTGGTGGTGATGTGGTTGGAATGAGTACGGTTCAGGAAACCATTGCGGCTGTTCATTGCGGGATGCAGGTATTTGCGGTAAGTGTGGTTACCGATTTGGGCATACGCGAAGAGGAAAATGTAATCACACATGAAGAGGTATTACAGGCAGCTAAAGATGCAGAACCCAAACTGACTCTTTTATTTACAGAGCTGGTAAAATCGCTCTAAATCAATTATCGAACCATAAAAATAGCTTTGGGGTGCGCTTAATTTTTAACGCCTTCATAAGCGGCTTTACCGTTATTTTACAGCACTTTTGCAAGCATGGGTTTACCGTTACGGCAAAATATATTGATCGTTCTTATTTTTTTACTGCTAGGTAATACGGGATTACTGGCACAGATGAGAACTGACACCCAGACAAGCAGCTCAAGCATCAGTTATGATAGCCAGGGGAGACCGATCAAAAAAACAACGGGAAAAGATTCATTACAAAAAAGAGATAGATTCGCTGATTCAATCACCATTTTTTACCGGTATTTCGACTCAACCCGTAACCGGATTATTGATTCTTCCATTAACGATTTCAGGACACGTTTCCCGATACCGTACTATTACCATAATCTTGGCAATTTTGGAACAGCGGCTGAGTCCTATTTCTTTAATCCATTAATGAAACCGGGATTTGATGCCGGCTTTCATCAGTATGATATTTACCAGTTCACTCTCGAGAATACAAAACTGTATCAGACCACAAGACCTTATACAGAATTGTCTTATCTGTTGGGAAGTAAGGCAGAGCAGTTGATTAGTATTATTCATACCCAGAATAAGAAAAGCAATTTCAATTTTTCAATTGAATATAAGTTTAGTAATGATCCCGGTAACCTGAAAAACCAGAATGCCAGCCTGAATAACTTCCGGTTTACTTCTCATTACCAGACATTGAATAAAAAGTATGAGCTATTCCTGATCCTTATTTCCAATAAAAGTGCTTCCTCCGAAAATGGAGGGTTACAGGACGCGAAAAAATTAGATAGCCTGGCATTAAATGATCCGTATGAATTGGAAACCCGTCTGGGTATAGCAGGTACTGCCGTCAGAAACCCATTTAATACAACCGTTAATACGGGAAATATTTATAAGCAGTCTACGCTTTTTCTAAGACACCATATAGATTTTGGTCCTAAAGACTCGCTGGTAACGGACTCTGTTACTTACAAACTATTCTATCCCAGGGTTAGACTCGAACACAGTTTTACCTTAACCGGGAGCAGTTATAATTTCTTTGATAACAATATAGATTCTGTCAATTCTGCCCGATACCTGGATTATTTCAATTATGTAAATAAGTCCGATAGTATTCGTTTTAAGGACTCATGGAATGATATGACGAATGAGTTCAGCCTGATCTCTTTCCCCCAAAAAACAAACCAGAGTCAGTTTCTGAAAGCCAGCATTGCTTTACAAAACCTGAAAGGCACTTTTGATACCATCTCCAGTACCAGTTTGTACAATGTGTATGTATCGGGCGAATACAGGAACAGAACCAAGAACCAGGTTTGGGATATTGAGGCCAAGGGCCAGTTATACCTTAGCGGATACAATTCCGGAGATTATGCAGCTTATATAAGCATGCGTCGTATGTTGGGGAAGAAACTAGGATTTTTTAATATTGGTTTCCAGAATGTAAATCGTTCTCCTTCATTTCTCTTAAACCCGTTGAGTAGTTTCCCTATAAATAAAAGAACAGGATTCGGAAAAGAAAATATTATTCGTCTATTTGCCTTATACGAAAATCCACGCAGTGGTTGGAAACTCGGAGGTGAATATTTTGCTGTAAACAACTACATGTATTTTGACAGCTTTTTTTCGGCAAAGCAAGAAGCCACTTTATTCAATGTATTACACCTGAATGCTGAGAAAAAGTTCAAGATGTCAAGGTTCTGGAACTGGTACACAGAAATTCACATGCAGCAAACTACCGGGCAAACTGCTGTAAACCTTCCTTTCCTTTTAACCCGTAACCGCATTGCTTTTGAAGGAAATTTTTCAACAAACCTGTTTTTGTCAACCGGGTTTGAGGTAACATATAATACTGCCTATAAAGCCGATAACTATTCTCCTTTTATCGGTCAGTTTTTTGTTCAAAATTCAACAACCATCAGTAATCGCCCCGAAGTAAATGCTTTCTTACATTTCAGGATTAAAAGCTTTAAAGGCTTTTTCAGGCTTGAAAACATCAACACCTTAAATGTGAATAATGGATTTGCTTTTACCAAACTCAATTTTATGGCTCCGCAATATCCTTCCACAGGATTATGGGTAAGGTTTGGGATTTGGTGGAGTTTTGTAAACTAAAGGATATTTGTTGATTGTAGTACAATCAACTTTACTCCTTAACCTGTTTTTTTTTCTTCTTGCCCCAATCAATATGCCTGCCTAGTATCAATTTCATAACAAGTCCGTCTGTAGCATTTGTCAAACCAAATCCCGGCCCGAAATTCACTTCCCATTTTGGGTCCAGATAAAGATCGGCAACCAAAAAAACAGCCTGGTTTTGCTCGGGTAGTTTATTGAAATTGTTAAGCGGACCCATATCACCATAGTATTCAGCTCCCAGACTAACTTTTTTGGAAACAGCATAAGCCGCTTTTACATTGGGAGAAAAATCAGGTGCAGATGGTTTATCA